>Ga0209573_1005367_pt1 | contig 11625 bp, 7 predicted proteins | sample TNRBio252014_DNA_FD_185870 | JGI IMG/M metagenome (GOLD analysis project Ga0209573, IMG submission 185870) | Wastewater treatment Type I Accumulibacter community from EBPR Bioreactor in Madison, WI, USA - TNR Reactor_6/25/2014_ DNA (SPAdes)... | ecosystem: Engineered > Bioreactor > EBPR >...
TAAGCATCTCATCCATCTTTTCACAAGCCCCGCCATGATCGAGCCAGTTTTTTTGCCCAATACCTTTAGAAGGTGCAGCGTTGCCAAAAATTACTTGTTCAGTATTTTTCTTATCTTCAGTTTTATTTCGATTCCTGCTCATTACTTATACCTCAGTTAGTAGGTTAAAGCTTATCTTGAATAGTCAGTAAAAAATGGAATTTTCACTAGGCTATAGCTCTCAAAAACCGACTCGGCTCACCACTATACGTCACAAACAACCGCTCCCTAGCGCGGGTACAGGCCACATACAATAATTGCCGATCCTGCTCGATAAAAACCGCCCGATCAGCCTCATCCACCATCTCGCTGAGTACACTGGCGCGCGGCAACATTTCATCATCGCAGCCCATCACGATGACGACCTTGAATTCCAGGCCCTTGGCGCGGTGCATACTGCCCAGGGAAACCTGGGCGTCAGTCGGCGGTGCATCGTCACTGAGATAATGCCCCACCAGCCCGCATTGTTGCAAGGCAGCCTCAGCACGTTCCTTGAGCCGGGTTTCGCTGCGGCAAAAGATCGCGAGATCGCGGGGCGCGAAACCGCCAGCCGTCAATTCCCGCAAGCGCCGAGCGACGCCGGCGATTTCCTCCGCCACCGTGGCATAGCCGCCGACTTCCGGCGGTGGCCCCTTCAACAGGGAAATGGACGCGCGGGGTTCCAGCTTGCCGTCGCCGTCCTCATCCAGCGCGGCGGGCAGCAGCGTGTCGGCGAAACGGCGGATTTGCTCGGTCGTGCGGTAATTCACCGTCAAGCGCGTTGCTCGTCCACGGACATCGATACCCGCCGCCTTCCAAGAAAAGCGAGGCTGATAAATCCGTTGACCCGCATCGCCGCACAGAAAAAGATCGTTGTCACCGGGAGCAACCAGCGTGCGCAGCAAGCGAAATTCAGCAGGACCCAAATCCTGCGCTTCATCAGCGATGACCTGCGCGTACAGCGGCGGCTGTTCGGCTAATTCGGTAGCAACGCGGAAGCACAAGCGCTCCCAGGTCATGTAGTGCTTCTCTTCCAGCACCGCCAAAAATTCGGCAAACACCCGCCAGATAGCCCGCCGTTGGCGGACGCCTAACCGGGTTCCACGCCCTTTCCGGGAGGCGTGAAGATAGGTCTCCTCATTGTCGATGCCCCGGAAATTGACGATAGCCTCCCATTCCGCCTTAAGAAACGCTGGGGAATACTCAGTAACGCTCGCCTTGGCAATAGCAGCTTCCAGTAACTCATTGAACCGCTTGGCGCTAATGAAGGCAAACTTGCGTTTGAGCGTATTGACCCACTGGTCCCGCGCCAGTTTGTGGAGATGAACAATGTCGATCCGGGCGCGTTCCGGGGCATCAGAACCCAGCAATAAATCAGCGTTCTGGCTCAGACGCGCGGCCAGCGTTTTAGAGAAGGTGGTCAACAATATTCGTCCCTGCGGCGCGGAACGGGCTAACATGGCCGCACGGTGCAGGGCGACCACCGATTTACCGGTGCCAGCGGCTCCGGCAATCCGCGCCGGTCCGCTATAGCGCCGTTCAACCACGCCGCGCTGGGTCGGGTGCAGAAAAACAATCCATTGTTCCCAAGGATATTCCAGAGCCTGGCGCAATTCCTGTTGGTTATCGATGACGCGAAAGCGGCGCTGGGCATCGGGATGGGCAAAGGGCGTCTCGGTGACCGTCACAGGACGCGGCACGGGTTCGCCACAGGCAAGCTTGAACAAACGCTCTGCTGCTTCCTGGGGTAAGCGTTCCAACACTCGGTCAAGATGCTCTTCATCGGTATGAAACACAGCATCCAGCCATTCTTCCGGTACGCCCAAGGCCAGCAGATAATCGCTATCATAATGACTGAACAGCAATGGCGTTTCACGCTGAACGTACTTGACGATCTCTTCAACGTGTTCTTCGATTTCAACCAGTTGTATTGCATGAGTATAGGGATGTACTTCAAAACGCCGGTTTTGACTCCAACGGTAGGCTTCCTGATGATGCGCAGCGTAGCAGAGCACCAGATTGTCGGTATCCCGATAAAGGATGATGCGTAGATCAAGATTGACTCGCGCCGACCAGAAGTTGCGGTCGACCGCACGATCCAAGCGATGCAACTGAAAACTGGGGTGTTCTGGGGCAAGCTGCAACTCAAACGCTGCCTTTTTGATCAGGTTTTGCGCCTGTTCCGCAAGCCGGCTCAAGCTACTAATAAATGTATTAGCGATGATAAAATTCATGGAAAATCACTAAAAAATACTTAAAGCTAGGGTTGCTGCTCACAAGTAATGCAAGAAATTCAGTGAGCATGTTTTTCAAACCATCGGCTCATTTTGTGAATGTAAAGTGGACCACCTTGTCCAGACAATTTTTTGTCGAATTTAAGGTAGTCTCTCTGCGCCTGTTGGTGACAGGGTCACAGCCCTGTCGGCATCCGCCTCGGCCGGTGTTCGATAGTCCAGGGCCTGATGGGGGCGCCCCCCTTCAGCAAAGGGGGGTTAGGGAGAGGGGGTTAGGGAGATTTACAGCAACAACCGCCGGATATCGCTCATCAATCCGGCCAGCGTCACGGTGAATCGCGCCGCCTGCGCCCCGTCGATGACCCGGTGATCGTAGGACAGCGACAGCGGCAACATCAGCCGGGGCGTGAACTCCTTGCCATTCCATACCGGCTTCATCTGCGAGCGGGTCACGCCGAGAATAGCGACTTCCGGGGCGTTGACGATGGGCGTGAATGCCGTGCCGCCGATGCCGCCGAGGCTGGAAATGGTGAAACTGGCGCCCTGCATTTCACCGGGGCCGAGCTTTTTGTTGCGGGCCTTGGCCGACAGTTCGCCCATATCGGCGGACAACTCAAACAGGCTCTTTTTATCCACGTCGCGGATCACCGGCACCACCAGTCCGTCCGGGGTATCCACCGCCACGCCGATATGGCAATACTTCTTCAGCACCAGATTTTCCCCAGTGGCGTCCAGCGAGGCGTTGAAGTTCGGATAAGTCTTCAGTGCGGCGGCGCAGGCTTTCAGCAGGAAACTCAACATCGTGACCCGCACCCCGCGCTGCTCCGCCTCCTTGGTCAGCGATTTGCGGAACGCCTCCACATCGGTGATGTCCGCTTCGTCGTGATGGGTCACATGCGGCACATTCAGCCAGGCGCGGTGCAGATTGGCTCCGGACAGTTTCTTGATCCGCGCCAGCGGTTGAATCTCAATCTCGCCGAACTTGGCGAAATCGACCGGCGGCATCGGCGGGATACCCATAGCGCCAGCGGGTAATCCGGTCGCGCCTTCCGCTTTGAACGTCCCGGACATCACCTGCTTGACGAAGGTCTGCACGTCTTCCTTGAGAATTCGCCCCTTGGGGCCGGAACCCTGCACGACCCGGGTCAGATCGACGCCCAACTCCCGGGCGAAACGCCGGATCGACGGGCTGGCGTGAACCTTTCCGGTCTCGCCGGATTTGCCTTGACTGGCTGGCGCAGGAGGCGGCGCTTTCACGGGCGGCGCGGGCGGGGCGTCAGCCGGTTTCGGCGCACGCGGGCCAATCGCCACGGCGCTCAGGGTGTCGGGCAATTGCCGCTTGGCGGCAGTATCAGCACCGCTGACGGTCAACGACAGAATCAAATCGCCCTGCGAAACTTTATCGCCGACCTTGACCTCGATGCTTTGCACCACACCGGCAAACGGCGCGGGAACGTCCATGCTGGCCTTGTCGCTTTCCAGGGTCATCAGCGAGGTGTCGGTTTCCACCCGGTCGCCAGGCGTGACCAGGATTTCGATCACCGGCACGTTCTTGAAATCACCGATGTCTGGCACGCGCACTTCGCGGACTTCGCTGGGTCCGGCGGCCGGTTCGGCCGATTCGGCCACACCGGCGGCAGGCCCGGGTTCCGGCGCGGATACGCTTTCGGCCACATCCAGATACAGGATCAGGTCGCCCTGCGACACCTTGTCGCCGCTCTTGACCCGCACCTCGCGGACCGTGCCGGCCAGCGGCGCGGGGACTTCCATGGTGGCCTTGTCGGTTTCCAGCATGATCAGCGGCGCATCCACTTCAATGGCGTCGCCCGCGGCAACCAGAACTTCGATGACATCGACGCCTTTGAAATCGCCGATGTCCGGGACGTGAATTTCTTTAATGATGCTCACGCGGAATTCTCCCTTTACACGTTCAGCGGATTGGGCTTATGGGGGTCAATGCCATATTTCTGCATGGCTTCCAGCACCTTGCCGACCGGCAATGCGCCTTCATCCGCCAGCGCTTTCAGCGCCGCAACCGTGACGTAATAACGGTCGACCTCGAAATGTTGGCGCAACTTGGCCCGGGTGTCGCTGCGGCCAAAACCGTCGGTGCCCAGAGTGAGATAACAGCGTCCCGGCAGGAACGGCCGCAACTGCTCGGCATAGAGTTTCATATAGTCGGTGGCGGCGACCATCGGCCCCGGATGACCTTCCAGACAGGTCTCAACGTAGCTCGGGCGCGGCGGCTGATCGGGGTGCAGCAGATTCCAGCGCGCCGCGTCCTGACCCTCGCGGGCCAATAAATTGATACCCGGCGCGGCCCAAAGATCAGCGGCAACGCCCCAATCGTCGCGCAGCAAGTCAGCGGCGGCGATCACTTCGTTCAGAATCGCGCCGCAACCCAACAGTTGCGCCCGTGGGCCATCGCCTTGGCCCTGGCGGAACAGATACAGGCCCTTGAGGATGCCTTCAGCGGCGCCTTCCGGCATGGCGGGATGGTGGTAGTTTTCGTTGAGGGTGGCGACGTAGTAGAAGATGTTTTCCTGCTCCTGGAACATCCGCCGCAGGCCATCCTGAATGATCACCGCCAGCTCATAAGCAAAGGTCGGATCGTAGGACACGCAGTTGGGAATGAACTGGGCGAACAGCAGACCGTGGCCGTCCTGGTGCTGCAAGCCTTCGCCGGCCAGGGTGGTGCGCCCGGAGGTGCCGCCGATCAAAAAGCCCCGCGCTTGCTGGTCGCCGGCCGCCCAGGCCAGATCGCCGATGCGCTGGAAGCCGAACATTGAGTAATAAATGTAGAACGGAACCATGTTGACGCCATGGTTGCTATAGGCGGTGCCGGCGGCGATCCACGAGGACATCGCTCCAGCCTCGTTAATGCCCTCCTGCAAAATCTGCCCTTTCTTGTCCTCCTTGTAGAACATTAACTGGTCCGCATCTTGCGGTTCGTACAACTGGCCGCGCGGCGAATAGATGCCGATCTGGCGGAACATGCCTTCCATGCCGAAGGTGCGGGCTTCGTCAGCGACGATGGGGACGACATGCCGGCCTATCCCCTTGTCACGAGCCAGTTGGGTCAGGATGCGGACGAAGGCCATGGTGGTGGACATATCGCGCTCGCCGGTGTCCTGCAACAGGGCGTCAAACGCGGCCAGCGGCGGCGCCTGTAACGGCGCGGCGTCATGGCGGCGCTGCGGCAGATAACCACCCAGCGCGGCGCGGCGGGCCTGGAGATATTGAATTTCCGGGCTGTCCTCCGCTGGTTTGTAGAACGGCGCGGCATTGAGTTGCTCGTCGGAAATGGGGATATGGAAGCGGTCGCGGAAATCCTTGAGCGCCTGTTCGCCCATTTTCTTCTGCGAGTGGGTGATGTTCTTGCCTTCGCCAGCGACGCCCATGCCATAGCCCTTGACGGTCTTGGCGAGAATGACAGTGGGTTGGCCGGTGTGCTTGGTCGCGGCGGCGTAGGCGGCGTAAATCTTGTGCGGGTCGTGGCCGCCCCGGTTCAGCCGCCAGATGTCCTCGTCGGACAAGTGGCTGACCATTTGCTTGAGTTCTTCGTACTTGCCGAAGAAGTGTTCGCGGGTGTACGCGCCGCCCTTGGCCTTGAAATTCTGATATTCCCCGTCCACGCACTCCTCCATGAGTTTCAGCAGCAGGCCCTTCTTGTCGGCGGCGAACAGCGGGTCCCAGTACGAACCCCACAACACCTTGATGACATTCCAGCCCGCGCCCCGGAAGTCGCCTTCCAGTTCCTGAATGATCTTGCCGTTGCCGCGCACTGGGCCGTCGAGACGTTGCAGGTTGCAGTTGATGACGAAGATCAGATTGTCCAGATTCTCGCGGGAGGCCAGGGCAATGGCGCCGAGCGATTCCGGCTCATCCATTTCACCGTCGCCGCAGAAACACCAGACCTTGCGGCCTTCGGCATTGACGATGCCCCGGTTGTGCAGGTACTTCATGAACCGTGCCTGGTAAATGGCCTGGATCGGGCCGAGGCCCATGGAGACGGTGGGGAATTGCCAGAAATCGGGCATCAGCCAGGGATGGGGATAGGAACTGAGGCCGTTGCCATCCACTTCCTGGCGGAAGTTGTCGAGTTGCTGCTCGTTCAATCGGCCTTCCAGATAGGCGCGGGCATAGACGCCGGGCGCGGAATGGCCTTGAATGAACACCAGATCGCCGCCGTGCTGATCGTTCGGCGCGTGCCAGAAATGGTTGAAGCCAACATCGTACAGGGTGGCGCTGGAGGCGAAACTGGCGATGTGTCCGCCCAGTTCCGAACTGACCCGGTTGGCCTTGATGACCATGGCTAGGGCGTTCCAGCGGATCAGTGAGCGGATGCGCCATTCCATGCCGGGATCGCCGGGAGTGTATTCCTCCTGGTCAACCGGAATGGTGTTGAAGTAGGGCGTGTTGGCGCTGTAGGGCAGGTGGACGCCGGCGGCGCGCGCCTGGTTCTGCAACTGGCTGAGCAGATGGTAGGCCCGTTGCAGTCCTTCGGCTTCAATCACGGCATCGAGGGCTTCGAGCCACTCCTGGGTTTCCTGGGGGTCGAGGTCGCTATAATTATCGGTAGTCATAACTGGTCCTGAGTCGTTTGGTGATTCCAGACAACTATAGACCGGCAATTGGCAAATACATCCATGGTTGCCGACTCGGCAGGCTAAATTCCTACCTGCCGATTCAACTATTTTGTTGAAATCATCGGCGACGTGGCCTGACGACGGTCAAACGTACAATTCCACCATCCGCCGCCAGTACTTGGGACTGTGCGCCCGGCCCTGCCAGACGTGCAGGGCATGCCAGACCTCCTTACGCCACAACAATTCGCTGATTTGTCGGTTATTGTCCAGGAACGGATCCTGATCTCCGACCGCCAGCACGATGTCCAGCCGCCGCAACTGATCGAGAACATGGGGATCGGACAGATTTGGCACGAAATGGCTGGGGTTGTTGAAGTAAACGTACTCGTCGTAATGACCGTCGAGCAGGTTGCGGAAATTTTCAACGGACAGCGTCAAGTCGTAACGGCCACTCAACGCCGCTACTTTGTGGAAGGCCTGGGGATGGCGAAACGCCACGTTGAGCGCGTGAAATGCGCCAAAACTGCAACCGTGGGAAATGACGCAGGGATGGGAATTTTTGGCCCACATCAGCGGCAACACCTCATGCAACAGGTAGGATTCATACTGCATATGCCGGTGCGCCCGGTCTGCGGGATGATTCCAGCAACAGTAAAAACTTTCCTCATCGATGCTATCCACGCAGTACAATTGTAAGGAACCTCGGTCGATTTTATGGCGCAGCGCTTCGACCAGCCCCATTTCTTCATACTCATAAAACCGGCCGCATCGAGTAGGAAACACCAATACTTTGGCTCCGGCGTGACCGAAGACCAGCAGCTCCATATTCCGCTGGAGCCGATGACTATGCCATTGATGGTATTCTCGATTCATACGCATGATCCTGTTCAGTCAGTATTTTTACGTCAAATACTTAACTGAATCGATTGACAGGCGTATGAAAGAACAATGACGATTTGATCAATCGTGCTTGAAAAAGTAGGCTAGGGCGTCCAGCAATCGCGCATTTTCCGCAGTCGTCCCGGCGTGGTCGAAATGACCAGCCTGCAAGACAAACAATTCCTTATGACCGGCCAGCGCATTGTAAATGGCGAACTGACCCGGCGGCGGCACGGCGGGATCGAAGCGGGCCGCGGCGATATGCAATGGAATGCGTAGATGCCGGGCCGCAGTCGCCGCATCAAAATAACGCAGAGTTTCCAACGTCTGCCCGGTGCGCCGTTGGTAAGCGCGGACGGCTTCGCCGCTGCCCACGCAGGGACTGGTGAGCCGCAAGGGATGATGACCGAAGCTGGGCACATTCAAATGGGCGCGGTGAAAGCGCTCATCCCAGGGCAAGGCCAGTGCGCCTACCCCACCGCCGAAACTGATGCCGAGATAGTCCAGCCGTTGCGCCGCCGTAGGGAACAGCTCCAACAAGGTCGAGGCTGCGCACCAGACGGTGTCCGCCGCGCAGCCGCCCAGAATGTAGGCGTCGCGCTGGCGAATCCCATGCAGGACATGGCGTAGGGGATTGCTGGAGAAGTCGTTACGGACGCTGCGCGAAATGCCGCGTGCGCATGGGAAAAGCAGCGCCGCCCGCTGGAAGGGCAGATGAAAATCCGGGCCGTCCCGCCCACCGTAGCCATGGCTGACCACGACTCCCCGCTCGACCGGCGCATCGCGGGGCCGGGTCAGCCAACCGCCGATCCGCACCCCGTCCAACGAGGCGAATTCCACCTCGAACACCCGAATTCGTGGCTGGAAACTGGCGATTTCCCGCAACGTCGGGGCGACTGCGACCGTGCGCGCGCAGGCATGAAGATCACGCCAAAATGGAGCGAAATCCGCCGGTTCCTCTGGCGCTCCAATGCGCAATAGGGCGGTCAGATCGTAACCATAAGTGGGATCGAATGGGTAATCGTGGCGAAACATACGAATCGATGAGCTACATTTGATGATGATCAAGCCATTTTACGTCGTTTAAGCCGCCAGCGGCTTGGAGACTGCTTCAAATTTGGGTTAGACTCAACACAATACAGCGCCGATCAGACTGGTTATCGCGCTTTTGAATTCAGCAAACAATTCAGGGGAATGATTTATGCCGAAGAAAAAAGAGCCGACCGGATCTCCGGTCAAATCCGAACCCGCAAAAGTGGCCAGCAAGACCGAGGCGGTGAAGGCGCCGCCGGCTCCCGCTAAAGCGGTGGAAGCGGCCAAACCGGCTCCGGCTCCTGTTCCAGCCAAACCGGTGGAAGCGGCCAAACCGGCTCCGGCTCCTGTTCCAGCCAAACCGGTGGAAGCGGCCAAACCGGCTCCAGCTCCTGTTCCAGCTAAACCGGTGGAAGCGGCCAAACCCGCGCCGACTCCGGCCAAGGTTGCAGAACAACCTGCTGCGCCCGCTAAAGCCAAGGAAGAAAAACCGGTGGCTTCCGCCAAGGGAAAATCCTCTAAAGTTGCATCTAAAGTGCCGGCTTCTGAAAAGCGCGCCGGTTCCGTGGTCACAGTCGTCGTCGCCAAATACGATGTCGGCTATGGCAGTAATTTGTACATTCGCGGCGATAGCGCCGGCCTGAGCTGGGAGACGGGCGTTTTGATGAAAAACGTTGAAAACGACGTGTGGGTCTGGACGACTAACGAGGCTATCGAAAGCCCGGTCGAATTCAAGTTCCTGATTAACGACGATATCTGGTGCGTCGGTGAGAATATGTCCGCGCCCGCTGGCGAAACAACCACTCTGTCTCCTGGCTTTTGATTAACTCGTGGACGAGCGGTCATTGATCACCGATGGCCGCTCCGTTCCGCACGGCCCTCACCCGGCTTCCCGCTGCAATCGGTTCCATTCCTGACGTGAACGGATAACGCAATCCTCGATAGCGACCCCGGTAAAATAGTTGCCGGTCAACGCCAAACGGGTTCCCGCCAGTATCCGGTCCACATCCCTGGTTCGTTCGCCGTGGCCCACGCGCAGGGCCGGCAATTGATTGGTCTTGCTGACTGTCTTCGTCATTGCCAGCATTTCGCGTGGCCAGTTGAGCGTCCGGGCGATGCAGTCCCGCTGGCCGGCTTCATCCAGTACGCCGGGCCGGAAGTGGAACGTGAACCCTCGATATTGCTCATCGGGGACGACATCACGCGACACCACCGAATAGAACGCCTGGTTGCGGCCGATCAACCCGGCCACCGGTGGCAACTTCAATGTGGACTTGGGAACCGCGACCCCCACGGTGTCTACCAGCGCAGTTGAGATTTCCGCCAGCCGTTCGGCCAGGGCCGGGAATCCGCTCTGGAGCAGGCGGGCGGCCATGGCGACCGGCGTCGCCAGGCACAGCGAACGAGCAAGGTATTCGCTGCTATCGGTGAGAACGATAAAATCACTGCCCTCGCGCCGCACTTCTTGCACAGTCTGGCCGAATGCGATGTTGACGCCGGGCTGTTCAGCCAAAATCTCTGCGATGGTCTGCAAGCCGCCGGGCAGGGTGAAACCACGAGGGACGTCCTTGCGCCGGGGGCGGGGGTTGAACAGACTGTCCGCCGGAAATTCTCCGGCAGGCTGGCAAATTACCGCGCTGAAGGCCGGTTCAAATACCGCAGCGTAATTGCGTGGGCCGACGATATGCCCGAAATATTCGGCGACGCTGTGGCCCGTTTTACTCGATCCCAGTAATCGGAACGAGGCCAGCAGCAGTTCCGAAAAATACAATTGCGAGGGAATACTGCGAACTGCGCCCTCTGCATACAGGCGAAAGCCCACTTTGGCGCGCCGCTGAAGGCGATTCAACGCTCCAGCCGATTCCAGCAGGGCCAGCAGGTTGCCATAGGAGTTAAAGGCGCTGTGCGCACCCAATTCCAGCCAGAATCCGTCCAGTTCGCCGGTGAAACGGTGGGAGTGCAGGCATCCTCCGGGCCGGTGGTCTTGCTCAAGCAGCAGGATATTCAACCCGGCGCGGGCGGCGTCCTGGGCCATGCTCAAGCCGCTGACGCCGGCTCCAATGATAATGAAATCCCAAGTCGGGGCATGAGAGGCGTTGAACGTGTTGATGGTCATGGTTCGAGGCGTCGGGCGGCTCTGCGAAAACTGGTGCGGAAACGAAATATTAGCTAAACCGCGCCAGGTTCGCTGGTCGGGTTTTGCTTAAACTTGAAAAAGTTGATTTCCCTAATTTCAAAGGAAGCGTTCATGAAGATTACCTCGTATTTCGCCAAAGACCTGTTTCAAGGCAAAACCGTCTTTATCACGGGCGGCGGCAGCGGCATCAATTTGGGTATCGCTCGCAATTTTGCGGCGGTAGGGGCTAATCTCGGCATCGTGGGCCGTTCGCAGGAGAAACTCGATGCCGCCGCCGCCGAATTGCGCGCGCTCGGCGCGCAAGTCTCCACCCATTCCGCCGACGTGCGCGACTACCCGGCGCTGGAAGCGGCGATGCAGCGCTGTCGCGAGGCGCTGGGACCGATGCATACGCTGATCTGCGGCGCGGCGGGCAACTTCCCGCTGGCGGCGGAAAAGATCAGCCCCAACGGCTTCAAGTCGGTGATGGATATTGATCTGCTCGGCTCCTTCCACACCTGCCGGGCGGCGTTTGAACAACTCAAGGAAACGCGCGGCAATATTATCTTCATTTCGGCGGGACAGGCGTTCATGCCCTATGCCTTTCAGGTCCATGTGGGCGCGGCCAAAGCCGGCATCGACCAGATGATGCGTAATCTGGCCCTGGAATGGGGTCAGTTTGGCATTCGCTGCAACAGCATTGCGCCGGGCCCCATCGAAGGCACCGAGGGCGTGCGGCGGCTGGTTCCTGAAGGCG
>Ga0209573_1005368_pt1 | contig 11624 bp, 10 predicted proteins | sample TNRBio252014_DNA_FD_185870 | JGI IMG/M metagenome (GOLD analysis project Ga0209573, IMG submission 185870) | Wastewater treatment Type I Accumulibacter community from EBPR Bioreactor in Madison, WI, USA - TNR Reactor_6/25/2014_ DNA (SPAdes)... | ecosystem: Engineered > Bioreactor > EBPR >...
GAGCGGCCCGGGGTCTCAGGGCGTTCTGAGCCACGGCACGAGCCTGATCCTCGGGCCTTGGGGCGAGACGCTCGCCAAGGCCCCCGGCTCGGGAGAGACGGTCATCCAGGCCGACCTGGACCTGGATCATCTCGACCGGATCCGCCGGACCCTGCCGTCCCTCGCATCAGCGATCGTCCTGCCTTCTTAAACCCTCCGTAATCTTTCGGAAACCTTATGCAGGTATCCTTGTGTTCTTCTACAGCAACACAGGAGGCGAAAAGTTAGCATATGAAAAAGATAGAATGTATTATCAAGCATGAGCGGCTCGAAGAACTGCGTAATCAGCTGATCCAGACAGGGATCGGCGGGATGACCATCACGGACGTTCGCGGGTTCGGGAAACAGACCACCCGGCCTGAAAGTTACTTGGTCCTTCCCAAGGTCAAGATCGAGATCTACGCCACCGAGGAGCAGGTGGACGCCATCACCCAGACCATCATCCGGGTTTGCCGCAAAGGCGAGATCGGCGACGGCAAGATCGCCCTCATTCCGGTCGAAGATCTGATCCGGATCCGGACCGGCGAGCGTCAAACTGAGGCCGTTTACTAGATCCTGGCCGCAAGCGTTTGGAAGTGGGTTGTAAGGAATGTATAAGGGAATATGAGAATTGGTCTAATGATGTGAAGCTGTCATATTGACTTTCGCCCCCCCATGGACTAAACTCGTGCTTGTAAGTGAGTCTTGCGCACTTGTCAGTCAAATCGCAAGTATGTGTCCATCCGAGAGAGGCCGTTTTAAGCGACAACTTCGATAACACGAAATAACGCTTAAAGCGGTTTTTTTCATTTCTAGTGAGGTTACTGTTACACCATGAATAGCAAACTGTATGTCGGCAACTTGTCCTTCCAAGCGAATGACGATCAAGTGCGCGATTTCTTCAGCCAGTTCGGCGACGTGGCGAGCGTCAATGTCGTCCGTGACTCCTACACCGGCCGTTCCCGCGGCTTCGCGTTCGTCGAAATGGCGAACGAAGAAGGCGCCACGAAGGCTAAGGACTCGGCCCACGGCCAGCCCTTTATGGAGCGCAACCTTACGGTTGACTTCGCCAAGCCCAAGACCGAAGGCGGACCCCGCGGCGATCGCGGACCCCGCACCGGCGGCTTCGGCGGCGACCGCGGACCCCGCTCTGGCGGCGGCTTCGGCGGCGGCGATCGCGGCCCTCGTCGTTTCTAATTAATATTGGAGCGATAGCCTAAAATGAATACCCACCCCGTCAAGAAGCAGTTCGACTGGAAGAACGTAGGTTTTTTTGGAACAACGGCTGTTTTGGCGGTGGTGGGTCTTCCTTTATATCTCTGGAAGCACGACCTCACCACGGGTGATTGGGTCATCGCCATCTTCATGGCGATCGCGACCATGATGGCGACCACGTTCGGCCATCACCGTCTTTTCGCGCACAAAGCTTTTCAAGTTCCCGGCTGGATCAAGGTCCTGAACCTTTTCTTCGGCGCCGCCGCCTGGGAAGGCTCCGCGCTCAACTGGGCGTCCGAGCACCGCGACCATCACCGCTTCGTCGACACGCCGAAGGACCCCTACAACATCAAGCAGGGTTTCTTCCACGCGCACATGGGCTGGTTCATTTTTGAACGGCCCCAATCGGATTATTCCAACGCCAAGGACCTTTCCTCCGATCCTTGGATCAAGAACCAACACGACTATTGGACCGTCTGGGCGATCGGCGGCGGCATGGTGTTCCCGCTCGTGCTCGGCCTTTTGTTCGGAAGCTTCTGGGGGACTTTTTTCCTCGGCGTCTGCGCGCGCCTCTTTGTCATCAACCACTGCGTCTTTTTGATCAATTCGGCCGCGCACACGTTCGGCAAGCAGACCTATGATCTGAACTGCACGGCGCGCGATTCCTGGGTTTGCGCGATGCTGACCCACGGCGAAGGCTACCACAGCTTCCATCACCGCTTTCCGTCCGACTACCGCAACGGCGTGCGCTGGTACCAGTGGGACCCCACCAAGTGGGCCGTGCGTCTTCTGAGCTACGTGGGTCTTGCCACCAACCTCAAGCGCACCGAGGAATCCCAGATCCTCGCCGCCCGCACGCTTGTGGAAAAGGAACTCGCCGATCAGCGTTGGGCCATGATCCAGAAGCATCCCCAGCTGGCGCAGGCGGTCCGTCAGGCCGACGAGTTTTATGCGAACCTTCGTGAGACGCTCCAGCAGTGGGAGGCCAAGGCCGGTGAGTACCGCCGGATGTGCGCCAACTGGGCGGAGCACAACGCCGAGATCCTCAACGCCAAGGCCGAAGAGGTGAAGCTTCTTCGCGCGAAGTTCCTCGCCGAGCGCCGCACGTGGCTCGAGATGATCGCCGAGCAATCGACCGCGTCAGCGTCCGCCGCCTGATATCTTTTAGCCGGAAAAAATACAGAACGCGCCGTTAAAAATAACGGCGCGTTTTTTTTAGAGGTAGGTCCGGAGGATGGCGATCGCCAAAAGGCCGATGCCGAGCCCGATCCAGAAGTAGAACTTTTCGCGTGGGTTGGAGAATATATCAAACATAGATGAGATGATATCAAAAAAGGGACGCCCCCGCAAGTCCATTGCGGGGGCGTTGGGGCGTGACAGGGGGAGGTTAGTGGACGACCTTGGTCGCCAACAGGACCGCCATAATCACGATGAAGGGCAGGTAAGGCGTCAGGGTCGGGGTAAACACCAGACCTAGGATCGAACCTACCAGGATGCCCAGAAATAAGTCACGTTTCATGGGAACTCACCTCCTCGGTGCGTTCGGTCCCTCGCGGGACCGGGCCAGCCAACCATTTGGCCGGTCTAGGGTCGAGTATACAGGTTGTTTTGGTTTGTCAAATCGTCAAACCGCTGAAAGATTTTGCAACCCATTGAAACTAATAATGATAAATGACCTAACTAAAGCCCTAAAGTTTCCAGTATCTATATATTAAACATATTAACATACTTCTTGGAGGCGAAAGGCCCGCGCTGCTTTTTGCGGACTTTGCACTGAAATGACGGGCGGCGACCCGGGCTCGAGTCTGGTTTACTTAGAAATTACTAGTGTTTCGGATATCGGTTGTGTAGATTGGACGCCATGAGTAAAAAAACCATTCTTGTGATCGAGGATGAAAAAAACATCCAGGAGCTCTTGCGCTTCAACCTGGAAGAGGAAGGCCATCGCGTGGTCTGCGCGTCCACCGGGGACCGGGGCCTGGACGCGGCGGCCAAGGAAAAACCCGACCTCATCATCCTCGACGTGATGCTCCCGGGTATCAGCGGGACCGACATTCTCAAATCCATCCGGGCCAATACCAAGATCTCGGCAACACCGGTCCTGATGTTGACCGCGCGGTCCCAGGAGTCCGATAAGGTGCTGGGGCTGGAGCTCGGCGCGGACGATTATGTGACCAAGCCCTTCAGCACGCGCGAACTCACGGCCCGTGTGAAGGCCCTGCTTCGCCGCTCGGGTCCGGAACGGCCCTCGGTCAAAACGCTCAAGGCTGGAACGCTTGAGATGGACTGTGACAAGCACATCGTTCTGATCAAGGGCAAGGCCGTCGAATTGACCCACAAGGAATTCAAGCTGTTGCGCGTGCTGCTCGAGGCCCGCGGCCGTCTCCTCACGCGCGATCAGCTGTTGGACCGCGTGTGGGGCTACACCGCCGCCGAGCAGATCGAGACGCGCACCGTCGACATGCACGTCGGTCAACTGCGTAAAAAGCTCAAGGACGAGGCCGAGCGGATCGTGACGATCAAGAACGAAGGGTACCGGCTCGACGCCGAGGACTGATTTGACCCGCCGCCGGATCCTGTTGCATCGGATACTAAAAAATCCCTATCACCGCATGGGGGCCGTCGCGGTTTTCCTGGTGTTCGCATCCATGCACTTCGCGTACGGCATGGTCCGTCAGGACGCGCCGCCCGGGACCCGGGACCGGCTGCTCGTGCTGGCCGCTCTCTTCGGCGGCATCACGGCTTTGGCTTCCGGCGTTCTTGGCGCGCGCTTCCAGCGCAAGCTCGACCGGCTTTCCACTGAGGACCCGGCCCCCGGCCGTCTCGACAAACCCACCGATGAATTCTTTCAATTGAACCAGCGGGTCAGCGGCATGGCCCGTGACCTGGAAAGCCGCGTCCTCGACCTCGAGCGTGAAAAGACACGGCTCGACGCGATGCTCCGGAGCATGCAGGAAGGCCTGCTCGTGATCGGCGAGGCCCGCGCGATCCTGCTCATGAATCCCGCCGCGGGGAGGATGCTCGGGCTCTCGTCGGAACGCTCGATCACCAAGGGACTCCTGGAGATCGTACGGAACACGGACCTCGAGCGGTTGGTCTCGGACGCGTTCGGGCAGGACCAGGCCGTTTCCCGCCAGATACGCTTTTTTAATCCCGAAGAACGTTTCCTGCTCGTGAACGCCGCGCCTTACCGGATCTCTTCGGGAGAGCGGCAGGCGGTCCTCGTGTTCCACGATGTCACCGAGATACACCGCTTGGAGAACCTGCGGCGCGAGTTCGTCGCGAACGTGTCCCATGAGCTCAAGACGCCGCTCACGTCGCTTCAGGGCTTCATTGAGACGATGCTCGCGGGCGCCTGGCAGAAGCCGGATCACGCCAAGCGCTTCTTAGGGATGATGGAAGAGGACGCCAAGCGCCTTTCGCGTTTGATCCATGACCTGCTTGACCTGTCGCGTATCGAGTCCGGCGGCGGACCTTCCCGCCGCGAGCCGGTGGACCCGGCAGCGTCGGCGGCGCGCGCTCTGGCGGGTTTGAGCGCCGTGATCGGGCAAAAAGGGCTTAGGGTGGACAACGCGCTCATCCAGGGCAGGGTGACCGTTGACGCGGACCCGGGTCAACTGGAGCAGGTTTGGGTGAATTTGCTCGAAAATGCCGTGAAATTTACGCCCGAGGGCGGCCGGATCGGGATCCTGGAGTTCAGGGAAGGTCCCATGGTCCGTTATGAGGTGACCGACACCGGCGCGGGCATCCCGGAACCGGCGCTCACGAGGGTCTTCGAGAGGTTCTATCGGGTCGACCCGGCCCGGTCGCGCGAAATGGGCGGGACCGGCTTGGGCCTTTCGATCGTCAAACACATCGTTGAACAGCACGGCGGCTCTGTCGGCGTTTTCAGCTCCGGTCCCGGCCTGGGCTCCGCTTTTTCCTTCACGCTTCCCGTCCGCGCCGCTTCCTAAGACCCTCTTCCACCCCTTCAAAGCCCTCTGAACGAGGCACTTTTCCTTTACACAGGCTTTACACGCCGCTCGAATGCCTCAGACACCGTTTGTTTAGACTGGCGGGGTTAGTTTAAGCAGTCTCACCAGACTGTTCACCAAAAAACCACCGGAGGTTCGTGATGCAGAGAGTTAAGACCGGCTGGACATGGGCGGCCCTGATGGGATTGTCGATGCTGGCCTCATTCCTGGGAATGGCGATCCTCGCCGGCCCCTCGCACGCGTCGGAAGTCGATATGCTCATCGAGAAGCTCGCTCAGAAGGGTCTTCTGACCCGTATTGAAGCCGAGACGATGCGCGGTGACATCGAAATGGCCGAAAAAGCTTCCTATATCAAACACCGCGAAGAAACGAACCCTTGGCTTGACGGCTTGACCCAGAAGGGTGATGCGCGTCTCCGTTACGAAGCGTTCAGCCGCGAGTCCGAAGAATCAACCTCTGCCGATCGGAACCGCTATCGCGTTCGTCTTCGCTGGGGCGTGGAAAAGCAGTTCGACGAGGAGTGGAAGGCCGGCTTCCGTATCGCGACTGGCACCGCCAACGATGCGACCTCGACCAATCAGACCTTGACCGATGAGTTCGGTCTGAAGAGCATCTTCCTCGATCAGGCCTACGCGACCTGGACACCGACCAAGCGCTTCAAGAATCTCATGCCGAGCACCAAGCTCGTCGAGATCGGCGCCGGCAAGGTGAACAATCCGTTCGCCAAGACCGCCAGCACCATCATCTGGGACGGTGATACGAACCCCGAAGGGATCTACGAGAAGATCGACTTCAACCTCGGCAAGACAGACACGGGCTACACGGACCTCAACCTGTTGTTCGGTCAGTTCGTTGTGGATGAAGATTCCAATCTCACGCCGGGTGACCAAGGTATGATGGCTTATGGCATCGGTCTCACGCATGAATGGGCCAAGGATCACAAGGCCGATTTCCACGTCACCTACTATGATTGGCAGGATTACATTCAATTCGCCAAGGGTGGCAACAGCGCGCTTCCGAACGCGCTGGGCGGCAACGACCGTGAGCTTGAGGATCTGAAGATCATCAACTACTACGCGTCCGTGAACTTCCTCAGCAACATACCGTCGTTGGGGACCCAGAATGTTAAGATCTTCGGTGATATTGCCCACAACACCGCGGCTCAAGACTACGAATCCCTGAACGGCGCGTCCTACGACGAGAGCTCGAGGAACACTCCGCGTGGGGACGAGAATATGGCGTTCTCGATCGGGTCGGTTATCGGCAAGGCCAAGGATCCCGGGACCTGGGAAGCAGGCTATGAGTATTATTACGTCGAAGCCAATGCGGTGAATGGAGCGTTCTCGGAGTCCGATCTCGGTGTGGGCGGTACGAACAACCAAGGCCACAAGCTTTCGTTCAAGTACATGATCCACAAGAACATCGAACTGAACTTGACCGCCTGGTTGGTTGAAAAGATCAATCCCACCATCGTGGATTACTTTTCATCCGGCGACCTCGATGTGTTCGGCGATGATGACCAACTGCTCCGCACGCAGGCCGATCTGGTCTATAAGTTCTAGTCACAGGCCGATAACGATATAAGGAACCAAACATGAACCTCCTTCAAAAAACCGCCGGTGCGCTCGCGGTCCTGGCCCTCGCGGCCGGCCCCGCTCTGGCGACGACCGTCGAAGTCGATCGTACGCTCGAAGTCTACACGCCCGTTTCGGGCGTGTCGGGCAACCTGAACTCGATCGGTTCGGACACCCTGAACAACCTCATGACCATGTGGGCTGAGAAGTTCAAGGAGTTCTACCCGAACGTCAACATCCAGATCGAAGGCAAAGGCTCCTCGACCGCGCCTCCCGCGCTCATCGAAGGCACGGCCCAGCTCGGGCCCATGAGCCGCGAGATGAAGCCGACCGAGATCGACGCGTTCGAAAAGAAGTACGGCTACCGTCCGGTCCAGTTCCGCGTGGCTTTGGACGCCCTGGCGGTGTTCGTCCACAAGGACAACCCCGTCGAGTCGCTCGCGATGAAGCAGGTGGACTCGATCTTTTCGTCCACCCGGAAGCGTGGCGGTGCGGTGGCGAACAGCTGGGGTGACGTTGGTGTGAGCGCGCTCGGCAGTCAGGCGCTTTCGATCTACGGCCGTAACAGCGCTTCGGGAACCTACGGGTTCTTCAAGGAATTCGCGCTCAAGAACGGGGACTTCAAGTCCTCCGTCAAAGAGCAGCCGGGTTCCTCGGCGGTCGTTCAGGGCATCGCGTCGGACGCGGCCGGAATCGGGTATTCCGGCATCGGTTACCTGACTTCAGGCGTGAAGGCTGTTCCGCTTTCAGGCGATGACGGTGTCGCGTATGAAGCCAACTATGAGAACGTGCTGAGCGGAAGCTACCCGCTCTCCCGCTTTCTCTATATCTACGTGAACAAGAAGCCCGGCCAGCCGTTCGATAAGCTGACCGCGGAGTTCCTCCGCCTGATCCTTTCTCAGCAAGGTCAGGAGATCGTGATCAAGGACGGATATTTCCCCCTTCCGAATTCCTTGTCATAGTGTCCTGGTCCGGTGAAGAGGCATATTCGCCTCTTCACCGGATAGGGTACAATAGCCGCCTATGGCATTGACCAGCCAGACTCCCAAGCCGCCCAAGGACCGTTATAAGCCGCAATCCTCCGTTCTGGCGGCGGACCGGTGGATGAATCATTTCATCAAAGTCGGCGGGATCGGGGTCATTGCCGCCGTGTGCGGCATCTTCATCTTCATCGCCTCCCAGATCGCGCCGCTCTTCGGTTCCGCCAAGGTCAGTGAGATCTCCAAATATCCCATAGCGCTTCCGGCCAAGTCGGGCACTGTGACCTCTATGGCCGTGGACGAATGGTCCGAGCGGCCCATTTTTGTGACGGACCGGGGCAAGATCTACTCCTATTCCATTCCTCAGCAGAAGCTCGAAGCGCTCGACACAACGTTCTTTGATAACCGCCGGCCGACGGTCGTGGATTACAGCCAGGAGCGGCAAGACCTGATCTTCGGATTCGCGGATGGGCAGTTCACAAAGGTCCATATCGAGTACGAGCCCGATTATGCCACCGGGAGCCGGGTGGTCGTCGCCAAGCTCAAGCCCTCCGGGTTCCATAAGGTGTCGGATCGGCCCGAACGGATCGTTTCCATCAACTGGGGCGAGCCTGACGCGCGCAAGCGCATCATGGTCGCGGTGACGGAAGCGGATGGTCAGCGGTTCCTGAGAGCCCTGCCGATGGAACAGGGGCGTACGCTGCTAGGCCCGGGTCCGCTCAAGGCCCTGGACCCGATCGACCTCACTCCGCAGGCTCCGGAGGCTCTCGAACGGGTGCGGATCAACCGGCGCGGGGATACGATCCTCGCGATCGGCGGGACGGGGGAGGCCCGTTTCTTTTACTTCAACGGCACGGACATCGTTCTCAAACAGGCTTTCCGGCCGTTCAAGGATGAAGAAGATCCGCGCATCGCCGCCGCGGACTTTGTTCTAGGCGATGTTTCGGTCGTGTTCACGTCTGCGGCGGGTCAGAACCGTGTCTTCAGTCTTTTTCGCCACGAAGGGCAAGAGACCCGTCTTTTTGGCCAGACCAAACATTTTCCCCAACTGCCGGGCAATAAGTTCCTGTACGCCCCATCCATCCGGAACAAAGCTTTTCTCGTCACCTCCGAAAAAACCGCTTCTCTCCGTTACATGACGACCGAAGCGGTCCGCTGGGAAGGAGCGGTTGACTACAAGATCCGGCAGGCGCGTCTGGGCGGCAAATACGACCGGATCCTGATGTTGGACGATACCAAAACGCTGCATGTGATGAAGCTCGAGGATCCCCACCCGGAGGCCGGGTGGAAGGCCTTTTTCGGCAAGATCTGGTATGAGGGGTACGACAAGCCTGAATATTCCTGGCAGTCTTCCGGCGCGACCGATGAATTCGAAGCCAAATTGTCACTCGTGCCGCTCATCATCGGGAGCCTTAAGGGCACTTTTTACGCGATGCTGTTCGCGCTTCCGATCGCGCTTCTCGCGGCGCTTTACACGTCTCAATTTGCCAGCCCTGCGGTCAAGTCGATCGTTAAGCCCGTGATGGAGATCATGGCGTCCCTGCCGTCCGTTGTCCTGGGTTTTCTCGCGGCACTGTGGCTGGCCCCGCTCATTGAGCATCACGTCCCATCGCTGATCCTGATCGTCCTGACCCTGCCGCTGACCGCCCTCCTGTGCGGGTTCTTGTGGACGCGGTTCCCCCGGTCCAGCACCCATTGGATCAAGCCCGGATATGAATTCATCCTGCTGGTGCCGGTCCTGGCCGCGGTGAGCACCGCCATCTGGCAATTGGGGCCGTGGCTGGAATCCTGGGCCTTTCTGGCCAAGGACCCGGTCACCGGTGCCGCGATCGCCGATTTCCGTCTGTGGTGGCCCCAGGTCACCGGCGCGCCGTTCGAGCAGCGTAATTCGCTGGTCGTGGGCTTTGTGATGGGCTTTGCCGTGATCCCGATCATCTTCACGATCACCGAGGACGCGCTGTCCAATGTGGCCCCGGCCCTGCGCTCGGCGTCGTTGGCGCTCGGCGCGAGCCGCTGGCAGACGGCCTGGCGTGTCATGCTCCCGACCGCGTCGGCGGGCATCCTGTCGGCGATCATGGTGGGCTTCGGCCGCGCCGTCGGCGAGACGATGATCGTCGTGATGGCGACCGGCAACACGCCGATCATGGACTTCAACATCTTCTCAGGGATGCGCACGCTGTCCGCGAACATCGCCGTCGAACTGCCCGAAGCGCCGCATCACGGCACGCTGTACCGCGCCCTGTTCCTCGGCGCGATGATGCTTTTTATGATGACATTCTTCGTGAACACGCTGGCCGAGCTTCTCCGTGAGCGGCTGCGCCAGCGCTACAAGACGGTGTAGCGGATGCCGATCCTGGAAAAAAAACCCCTCGACCCCCATCCGGCCTTCCGCCCCGCCGGTCCGCGAACGGCGGTCAAGAAACGCTCCACCTACGGCGAGCCGATGGTGTGGCTCACGTCGGTCGGCCTCTCGATCGGACTTCTCATGGTCGCGGCCCTCTTGGCGGTCGTTCTCGTGAACGGGCTGACCGTGTTCTGGCCCAAGCCGGTCGTGGCGGTGACATTGTCGCCGGATGCCAAGGATTCCGTCGGCGGCGCCAAGTCCTTCGCCGGTATTGTCACCAAGCATCAGAAAAAGATCACGCACACGGCCGTCGTTCCAGGCCAAAAAGCTTCCGCCGCCCCTTACGAGTGGCAGTTCTACATCGGCAACAAGGACCTGTACGGACTCGGTTACAAGTACGTCGATAACGCTGACATCGCAGCGATGAGCCGGCCCAAGGATCTCATTCTCATTGAGCGGCTGGAATACGGCAACGCGATCGGGCGGGCGGTGTCGCTGGTCGAGGACGACGGTTCCGTGGTCGCCGCGGAACATCCGTCGTTCACTGCCCGGTTCTCGGCCAAGGTCAATACGGCCAACCAGCGGCGCGAAGAGATCAAAGTGATCGAAAAGTCCAAGATCGGCCGCGTGAATGCCAGGATGCGCGAACTGACCCTCCAGAAGCAGCAGCTCGAGAAGCAGGTGCTCAGCCTTCCCAAGGACCGGCAGGACGATCCCGAACTGAGACACGAGCGCGAATCGATCGAGCATGAGGAAAGCGGCCTTCAGGAGGCATACGACCAGCTGGCTGGGCAGGCACGTGCTCTTCGCGAGGTCCAGAACGCATCCACGCTCAAATACCGGCTCCTCTCGGGCCAGGAGAAGGATCTCCCGATGGGACAGGTGGTCGGTTTTTATTATCCCAACCAGCTGAGCCTGATCCAGAAGATCGGGCATTTTTTCCATTCATTCTGGAAGTTCCTGGCTGAAGAGCCGAGGGAAGCGAACACCGAAGGCGGCATTTTTCCGGCGATCTTCGGGACATTCGTGATGACGCTCATGATGAGCCTGGCGGTGACGCCGTTCGGCGTGATCGCGGCGATCTACCTCAGGGAATACGCCAAGCAGGGGCTTTGGGTGCGGATGGTCCGCATCGCGGTGAATAATCTCGCGGGCGTGCCGTCGATCGTCTTCGGTGTTTTTGGTCTGGGGTTCTTCGTGTATTTCGTGGGCGGGACAATGGATAAGATCTTTTTCAGCTCGTCGCTGCCGACACCCACGTTCGGCACCGGCGGCATCCTATGGGCGGCGCTGACGCTCGCGCTCATGACCGTGCCGGTCGTGATCGTCGCGACCGAGGAGTCGCTCGCCGCCGTCCCGCGCGGTGTTCGCGAAGGCTCACTGGCTTGCGGCGCCTCCAAGTGGCAGACGATCCGCCGCGTGGTCCTGCCGGCCGCCGCGCCCGGGATCATGACGGGCTTCATTTTGGCGATGGCGCGCGGGGCGGGGGAAGTCGCGCCGCTCATGATGGTCGGTGTCG
>Ga0209573_1005369_pt1 | contig 11623 bp, 15 predicted proteins | sample TNRBio252014_DNA_FD_185870 | JGI IMG/M metagenome (GOLD analysis project Ga0209573, IMG submission 185870) | Wastewater treatment Type I Accumulibacter community from EBPR Bioreactor in Madison, WI, USA - TNR Reactor_6/25/2014_ DNA (SPAdes)... | ecosystem: Engineered > Bioreactor > EBPR >...
GGAATTGCTGCTACAATGCAATGTTGCCGGATAGAGCAGTCCTGATATTCGTCAACAATAAGACGAGAATAGCTTGCTGTGATTACATCATTGATATGTCCTTCCTTCAGCAGCTTGAAGGCAGCTTCGCGAATTGCCCAGTAATTTGGTTTCTGGCTTTCAATAATTTTTGGGTCATGTCCAGCCCGTTTTGGAAACGTAGAAATCAATCGGATTGCCCAGCCATCAATAGTTGCTAGGTGATAGAAAGATGGTTTGACGCCAGATCGGTTTAATCGCTCTCGCAGAGCGAAAACACCAGCATTCGTATGAGTGAGGATAAGGATTGGCTTGGGGCCGTTGTGCCGAGCTAAGGCCGTAGTAATTAATTGTGTTTTCCCACACCCAGCAGGCGCGATGATAAGCCCACGTTCAATATCCAGTAAGTCAATCTCATCACTTTTCATTCTTTATCCATTCAAAAATCTGATAAATAATAGCTTGAAAAGCCGAGTCTGCTTTATTCAAGGCTGGCCCAATTATATCGCGAGCTACTGTTTCCATAGCACTGACAGATTTAAACCAGCTTTTTTTTGCTTCCTTATGCTTTGATGCCTCGCCAAGAATCGCGCGGCTGTCCCGTAAAATGCCATCATTGCTTTTTAGTTCATTTAAAATGGTATTTAGATCTTTAGCGTTTTTAGAAGCAGTTTTGATATGCTCATTGACAAGATTTTCCTCTTTTATTTCGATGGCTTTATCAATTAGATCGCTGACGCTAGCGTTGCTCAAACTTAGAAATAGTATGGTGGACCCCATCGTCAAGACAAAAATCATCAAAGTTTAAGTTAAGGGTTCATATCCAGCAGAAGACCTGCTGCTCGTTGCCCGGGTGGGCGACTTCGTTTTCCGGTGATAGTGCCAACACCGGCTCCGCAAGGCGACCAAATTTATCCATGATTTTCGCCCCTCCGCCCTGCCCAGTCGTGTAGACCCTATCCGGGGTTTGATACCGTAGAGACTGGTGTCGCCGCTCACCATTGTAAAAGGCGAAGTACGTTTTCAGACCGACCTGGACCTGGGCCAGGTTCTCATAGTCCTTCAGATAAATGTCCTCATACTTGACGGTACGCCACAGTCGCTCGACAAAAATGTTGTCCGCTGCGCGCCCGCGCCCGTCCATGCTGATCTGAATTGGTTAGTGTAAAGTTCTTTCTGTAAATTCACATGAGCCGTAATGTCAATGAGCACCACGGAAGGTATTAGTTGTCCACAGCCATCAACACGGAAGAAGGGACCAATTGGTTCCTTCTTCCGTGTTGATGGCTGTGGACAACTACGGTGGGTTGCCAATGAAAACTGCTTGTGGTCTGAGTTCCTTAATTAACATCAATAAAGAAGGAGACAGACTATGCGGAATGCAATTAATCTACCAACAGCCACAAGCAGCGAGACTAATAATAATCGAATTGATGAAATATACAATTTGATAATGTCTCAAGGGACTGATGCGATATTGCCAGCATTTAGAATTCTGATGAATGAAGCGATGAAAACAGAAAGGAGCGAAGCGCTAAATGCTGCCCCTTACGAACGAAACGATGAGCGGCTCGGTTATGCCAACGGTTTCAAACCAAAGACGATAGCAACAAGTTTAGGGAAAATAACGCTGGATATTCCCCAAGCACGAGGGATGAGCTTTTTTCCCCAGAGTTTAGAAAAGGGTATGCGTTCTGAGAGATCGCTAAAGTTAGCCATCGCGGAAATGTATGTAAATGGCGTCAGCACTAGAAAGGTATCTGACATTACTGAGCAGCTTTGTGGTTTTGATATTAGCTCCACGCAAGTATCAAACTTGGCCAAGCTCTTGGATGAAGACTTGGAGAGATTTCGCAATCGAGAACTTGGTTGCTTCAAGTATATTCAATTTGACGCGATATACGAGAAAATGAGGCACTCTGGCTCAGTTAGTTCGTTACCTATACTCATTTGCATTGGGATAGATCCGCTTGGAAAAAGAGAAGTTCTTGGTGTCTCCGCAAGCCTTTCCGAGGCTGAAATTCATTGGCGCAAATTTATGTTGTCGCTACAAAAAAGAGGTCTTCGTGGAATAGAACTTATTACTAGTGATGACCATCCAGGTATCAGGCAGGCAGTTAAATCGGTGTTTCCTTCAGTGGCATGGCAGAGGTGCCAATTTCACATGGCGCAAAATGCCCAATCCTATGCTCCAAAGAAAAGCATGAGGCTGGAGATAGGACAAGCGGTGCGTAATATTTTTAATTCTCCCACGATTGAAGATGCTAATAACTTTATTGACAAAGCAAGAGTTAAATATCGTGACTCCGCGCCGGAATTTATTAAATGGTTGGATGATAATATTGAAGAGGGATTGGTTGTATATCGGTTCCCGAAGGAACATAGAATCAAGATCAGAACTTCCAATTGCCTGGAGCGAGTCAATAAAGAAATCAGGAGAAGGACAAAGGTAGCCGGACTATTCCCAAATGAAAGTTCTTGCTTGAGATTGGTAACTGCCGTCTTACAAGAGATACATGAGACTTGGGCTACCGAACCTCCATATATTAAAATTTTAGACGTTATTTGATTCTTAGGACGGAGGAACTTTGATCGAATTTACAGAAACGAATTTGCTTTATCTGCTCTAAGGCGTTGGTTGCGGCCGTGGCCCGCAGGGAGTGGACGCAGAAACCGTGAACATCGGCGTTGATGCCGACCTGCTGGCCGTAGCGCCGGACGACTTCCTGATAGACCGAGGCCGGGTTGAGCGGCTTGTTGAGCGTTCCCGTCGAGTTGTTCTTCACCGGACGAAACAGCGGTCCCTGAAGGTCATCGCCATGCCCGGCTACTTCCAGATACTCTTTGACGAGCCGCGCCGCTTTGGCCGCCACCGGCACGAAGCGGATCTTCTCGCCCTTGCCCTCAATCCGCAGGTGGAGGACACCTTCCCGCTGCTGGAGATCGCGCACCCGCAATTTGCACAGTTCTTCCCGGCGCAGGCCATGATAGAGCAGCGTCGCCAGGATCGCGCGATCCCGTTGGCCCTTCAACGTATTGGCCGGAGGCGCATCCAGTAAGGCCCGCGCTTGGGCATCGCCCAAGGCCGGCGTCAGCCCTTCATTGTTGTTGGCCTTGGGGCGTTTCACGCCGTTTACCGGATTATGGGTAATCGCGTTTTGTTCGCAGAGGTGATCAAACAGCGAGGAGAGCGCGGCGAGCTTGCGCCGGATGGTGGACGGCGCGAGTTCGCGCCGCTCCAAATCCTTGCGCCAGGCGATCAGGTGCGCACGAGTGACGATCCGGAATTCTTCCGGGCGAGTGATCCCGACGAAGGAGGTAAAGTCCGCCACGTCTTGGCGATAGGCCCGGCGCGTTTTGGCGTTCGCGATGTTCGCGAACCATTCCAGTTCGGGCGGCACATCGGCCAAGCCCTGGAATTCGGCAGCGGTCAGGCCGCGCGCGGTCAATCCGAATCTGAAGAAGGGTGGATAGGTTACTTTGGAGATCGTCCAAAGAGACGGCAACTTAACCTACGCAGCTAGACCGATTTTGAATTGAAATTTAAGTTATCGTTCCAGATGTTAGCAATTGCGGTTAGTAATTGAAGTACGTCTTGGCTCCCGTTTGCGATGCCTTTCTCAAAATCGCCTTCAATACTTGCCATTTGATTAGTGACGTGCGCTAAACAAATAACGGGCTTATGCTTGGCTTGGGCAAATGCGTATAATGCGGATGCTTCCATTTCTACCGCCAGTATCCCTAGATTACGGCTGTGATTGATAGCCGATTCAGTTTCTCTAAAAGGCGCATCAGTCGTCCAAGTTGCGCCAATGGTAACAGGAATAGAACTCGTAACTAATGAATTCGCAAGGCGGATTAATAGGTCTTTATCTATATTACTGTAATCTGAGGGCGGCAGATAATGCTGGCTTGTACCTTCATCTCGGAGGGCTTTATCAATTAAAATAAAGTAAGGTGGATTACGAATTGCAGTTATTTGTCCTGCTGAAGTCATGCTAACCAGTAGTTGACAGCTTGAAGCAAATAATTCCTCTGCAATTAGAACTGAAAAAGAAGCCCCTACCGCACAACCAACAACACCAAATTGAAAACCGCCGTACTCAAAAATATAAAGGTCGGTGTGATAACAAGCCCAAGAAGGGTCTTTACGCGCTTGATTGGTAGAAACTAGAAAGCGCACGATATCGCCGTCTGGGTCTAACAAGCAGATTTCCGGGACAGATTGATGAGGCAAAGACTTTTGGCGTCTTGCTTCACGCAATAAGTTTTCTGGAGTAAAAACAGACGGTTCACTATATCTTTTAGGTGGCATTAGCCTATTTGGCATTATCTAAGTTACCTGATGAGAAAGTTGCGGAAGGGCGGGCTAAAGCTAATGTTTGAGCTAAGCGGACGCTACCTTAGGCGCCTGCTTAGGCACATTACCTCAGAACGACACTACTTTGTCCGCCCATTCGACCATGTTTAAACAATCAATCATGGTTGATATTGGACAAACTTCAGTTTCACTCTGGTTCCTTGACGTTATACATGTGCCGCAGGCGAGAATAACGCCGTTATTTTTTGCAAATTCATCAAGCTGAAATTTTGCATTGTATTTCTCATGAGTGATGCTTTCTATTTCTACACCGGCACTCATTAAAAATAGCTTTACATCATGACCTTGCTTGAGCGCAGTATTGCCAAATCGAACGCCATTCCATGCCTTCTCAGGCTCATTTGTTTCAATGATAATTCCGATTTTCATATCTAAGCCCCTTTTACTAGCTGAATACCCCAGTGATACGGCTCCAGTATTCCACTGTTGCCATGAAAACTCAAATTCAACCCTTCTGATACGGTTAATATTTCGCGTTGATCTGGCCGTACATTAAGGGCTGGACCGCGTGGCGTTGGAAGGTCTTTTCTCCAGTGAATAATTGCAGCAATACCACCATTTTTAAGAATGCGCGAAGCTTCTTCAAGAAGAACTCGTCTTTCACTAAAATGAAGGATATTAAAAAGCAATACCATATCAACACTATGAAATTTAAGACCCGTCCCTTGTTCAAGCACATCTCGCAGGCTGAAAGTTACATTCGATAAGCCAGCCTTACTTACATTTTCCTGTGCAACTTCAATCATCGAGGGCTCAATGTCAAAAGTATAAATTTCACCTGTGGATTTTTTTGCTATGGGGACAGTGAACGTGCCATAGCCGCAGCCGATCTCGACTATCGTGGCTATCTTTTTGGAAAGAGTCAGCCAGTCAACAATGCCTTCTATATCGAATAAACTATTCCAATAGGCTTCTTCTGGCATCCCGCTATCATCGACTTTCATTGCTTCCTCTGTATGCGCCTAACGGGTATGACGGATCAATGGAACGAAAATTACCCTAAACACACTTATTCGATCCTAGTCCATAAATCAGTGTCAAAGGCGCGAAAAAAGCGGGCGTGCTCTGGTTGATGACCTGGAAAATCGTCCAGAAAAAACTTCCAGGTTATTTCCGCAGCAACCTCAACCCATTGCCGACCACCAGCAAGCTGGCACCCATGTCGGCGAACACCGCCATCCACATGGTGGCCTGGCCAGTGAAGGTCAGCACCAGGAACACCGTCTTGATGCCCAGCGCCAGCGCGATGTTCTGTTTCAATATGCTCGCGGTGGCTTGGGACAGCCGCACAAAGGTGGAAATCTTGCGCAGGTCGTCGTCCATCAGCGCCACATCGGCGGTTTCAATGGCCGTGTCGGTACTAGCCGCGCCCATCGCAAAGCCAATGTCGGCACGCGCCAGCGCCGGCGCATCGTTGATGCCGTCGCCCACCATGCCGATCTTGCCATCTACGGACAGCCGCTCCACCTCACGCTGCTTGTCCTCCGGCAACAGGTTCCCCTGGGCGCGGTCGATGCCCACCTGACCGGCAATCGCTTCGGCGGTATGCGGGTTGTCGCCGGTCAACATCATGGTCTTCACGCCCAGCGCGTGCAGTTCGGCGATGGCGCGCCGACTACTCTCCTTGATCGTGTCAGCGACCGCGAACAGGGCTTGCACGCCCGCTTCACCGACCAGCATCACCGCACGAGGCGGTACAGCGCAAGCCCTGCTCCAGACCCGAGGTAAAGCAGGCCAGCCAACAACCACGGGCTAACGCTCGATAGCAGCCATTTAGCTAAGGGCGTGCCACCCCCAAACAAAAGCGCTGCTCCCAAGGCCGCCATGACGCCATGGTTAGCACAATCCATGTTTCCAATCCATATCTTTTTCTCAGTTGTGGTCACGGCAGAGGATCTCCCGAATCGTGAACGAACCCTTAGTAATCCACCCGAAAGGTCGGACTGTCTTCCGGTCGATTTTTCCGCTTATCGTAGAGGCGCGTGGTGGAGACATTGGCGTGCCCCAACCACTCTTGCACTTTGGCAATATCGGCGTTGTGCTCCAAGGCGTTTGTCGCCGCTGTCGCGCGCAAAGAGTGAACGCAGAAGCCGTGAACATCGGCGTTGATGCCCACGAGCTTGCCGTAGTAGCGGACGACTTCATGGTAGACCGAAGCCGGGTGGAGCGGCTTGTTGAGCGTTCCGGTGGTGTTGTTCTTCACCGGGCGAAACAGCGGTCCCGCCCAATCCTCTCCATGCCCGGCCCCTTCCAGATACTCCTTGATCAGCCGCGATGCTTTCGCCGCTATCGGCACGAAGCGGATCTTATCCCCTTTGCCCTCAATCCGCAGGTGGAGAATGCCTTCCCGTTGATGGAGATCGCGGACCCGCAGGGTGCAGAGCTCTTCCCGGCGCAGGCCGTGATAGAGCAGCGTGGCGAGGATCGCGCGATCCCGCTGACCCTTCAAGGTGTTTTCAGGCGGCGCATTCAGTAAGGCCCGCGCTTGGGCATTGCCCAAGGCCGGCGTCAGGCCCTCGTTGTTATTGGCCTTGGGACGTTTCACGCCGTTTACCGGATTGTGGGTAATCGCGTTTTGTTCGCAGAGGTGATCAAACAGCGAGGAGAGCGCGGCGAGCTTGCGCCGGATGGTGGACGGCGCGAGTTCGCGCCGTTCCAAATCCTTGCGCCAGGCGATGAAGTGCGCACGGGTCACGATCCGAAATTCTTCCGGGCGAGCAATCCCGACGAAGGCGGTGAAGTCCGCCACGTCTTGCTGATAGGCGCGGCGGGTTTTGGTGTTCGCGATGTTGGCGAACCATTCCAGTTCAGGCGGCACATCGGCCAAGCCCTGGAATTCCGCAGCGGTCAGGACGCGGGGGGTCAGCGACCCCGCAGGCAGCACGGGTTGATCGAGGGTCCGGCCCGGCAAGGCCGGAGGTTCAGCGGATTCCGGCTCGAAGGATAAAAGCCCTTGCGCAGAGGGGGTTTTGGGCGGGGAAAGTTTCGGGGTTTTGCTCATGTTCCCACCCTACCCTGGGTTTTGGTTTTACACAAGATAAAATAGATTATCAGGTGTAAAAGGGGCAGGGGGAGAAGCATCCCGTCGAGAGGGTGAAAGGGTTATGTGGCCCTATTTTCTTGCTTGAATCTTCAGGGTAAGCATGTTATCACTTTTGTAATAACATGCTCTAAGGACAACCGTCATGATTAACCTAAAAATTCGCAAAGTGGGCAATTCGCTGGGCGTGGTTCTGCCGATGGAAGCGATCAGCCGCTTACACGTTGAAGACGGAGATCGACTTTTCCTGACCGAGACGCCCGAAGGCGGCTATCGCTTGACCCCCTATGACCCGGAGTTTGAAGCTCAGATGAAGCTGGCCGAAGAAGGCATGGCCCGCTATCGCAACACCTTACATGCCCTGGCGAAATGAAGGAGCCCGTCTGGATAGAAACCCATGTGGTCTTGGCGATGCACGACCGCTTGCTCGCCGAGTATGGCGGGCCAAGCGGTCTTCGCGATAGCGGGTTGCTTGAATCGGCGCTGGCGCGGCCCCGTCAACTGTTGACTTATGATCAGCCGGATTTAGCGGCACTGGCGGCAGCCTATGTCGTGGGCATTATTCGCAATCACCCTTTTGTGGACGGCAACAAACGCACGGGCTTCATGACCGGCTATGTGTTCCTTGCGCGAAATAATCTTCAACTCACGGCTTCGGAATTTGAAGCGACTCGATTCGTGTCTGCGTTAGCCAGTGGTGAACTGCAAGAGGAGGCGTTTGCCGATTGGTTAAGGAACAACACGATGGTGAAAGAGCTTGGCGGTTACTAAAAAATATTTAGCTAATCCTGAAGTGATTAAGCTCTCCAAGGCCGAGTATTATTTACTGGTAAGCGAAATCGAGGAACCGTTACCAGATTTTAATACAGTCTATTCTGTGATTAGAGATTACTACCAGTCGTTGCCTTGGTAGGAGGGATCTTTTATTAAGTTGCTTAAGTTCAGATTTCTACGCAGCGCTTGTTCCACAAGTTGCCTTGTGTGGTCCTTGATCTTGTCGCAGCGCTCTTCAGACATCTTGTCTAGAAAATTGTGAAATTTCTTGGCTATGCTCATAAAAGAATAATGTCGTGATGAGTTAGAGGACAGACCACTTTCTGCGAAGCATAGGGCCACGAGTAGAAATAAGGACTGATAGCGCTGCTCGATTGACATCAATAATATCTTGAAAATCACGCTTCTGCCCACGAATACCAGCCGCAGCTAGCATATTGAGCAGAGATTCGGCGGTGTTCAGTAGGCTTTCATGTTCTATAACTGTATCATCGAAAGTTTGCCTTTCGGCAGAAAGGACTTGACAACGTAGTGAATGTAAATAATGGCGAAATGCAGCTTGTTCTGTCCAATCTACGGAGGATGGTTGCGCTCCAGAAAAGAGAGGATCTACATAACCTCCATTGAGATCAGCCGGTGTCGCAATATTGTTAAGTAGGTGTTGGCGATGAGCGATATCCAGGAAAGGAATTTTGTATTCTGACAGAGCATCAGGGCAGTAATACCATTTAGCCCTTTGCCGTATTTCTTCTTCAGTAGTCAGGCTGAACTTTGAAGGAAAGAAAGAACGGACATTCATCCAGGTACCCGAGCAAATTGCATTGACCTTCGCTGTAGCAGCAATAAGCATCTGTTGGTTACAATACCCAAGTATAACATTAGAACCTCTTAGCTTTAAGCCTGCACAGAGATCAAGGACATTTGCAAGCCAATTGGGGTCATCAACTAGGTAACTGCCATTAGGATGTTCGCATACTATGTAATAACCAGTTGGATTCCATTTTTCTGCAACTTCCAAAATAGTGGTGATTTGATTTTGATCTCTAGTAACATCAGCCGATAAAGCGATGGTGGAGTACAGACGTAGTGACTGTTTAAGGGAAGTCGCTTCTTCTAGAAATGCTCTCTGAGTCTCCAGCCAACTATCGTCTACAGACGTTGCCAGCAAACCAGGCAAGATAATATCTTTGCAACCAAGCTTTTGATTAAGTTTAAATAAATTTTCAAGAAGTTTTTTAAGAGCAGAGCCTTGCCAAAATACATTCGTATCATAGTCGCTTGGCCAAAAACTATGGGAGCAAAGCCTCTCATGATCGGAGTGCGGTAAATAGAACTGAGGGTCTAATAATATCTTTCCATTGGAAATATTAGTTATATCAGAGGCAAGGTTTGAGAGTTGACTATCATCCATGTCCCTTGGGCTTAGGATTACTGTCCCACCTTTCCACTTTGATAAAAGATGGCGGCAGTGTTCCATCATACCAAAGCCAAGCTGAAGATATAGTTCCATCAAGCAACACTCCTGATAGTGGTTTTGAGTAAACGGTTTTTAAGTAACCTGCTCTTTTAAGCATATCTCTTGTATCCAAGCGAGAGCTTCATGAGCACTAGATGGGCGATGATCCCGTCGTTTTTGAGTCATTGCAGCTACTAGGTCACAAAAATTATCAGCAGCACTACAAGAAAGAGATAAATTCGGTAAAGGGTGATTTTCAACTCTTCGAAGCATTTCTAAGTCATTTACTGCATTGTATCTAAATGGATTTATACCAGTAGCGCATTCATACAATGTAACGCCTAAAGCAAACAAATCTGAGCGTGTATCAATATCTCGTTTGAAATTGCGAAACTGTTCTGGAGGAGCGTACCCAACCGTAAATTTACCAAAAAAAGCAGATGTTTCTGTAAGAGAAGAAAGTTCTAAATGCCGTGCTATCCCAAAATCAATGAGCCAATAACTATCATCATGAGCACATATTATGTTTTCAGGCTTTACATCACGATGTACTATATTTACTTGTTCAGCTTTAACTAATGCCTCAAGTGTGTGTAAACCAAGTCGAAGTAAACTTTTCGTGCTTAATGATCCGCGCCTGAGGCATTCCCTTACTGTCTCCCCCAAAATACGTTCCTCGCGGAACCAAAAACAATCTCCAATGGGAGTAGACGCCTTACCACTTTCTAAAATACGCGGAACACGTTCTGATTGAACTTGCTCCACTGCACTCACTTCACGAGCGATAGCCTCATCTTTTTGATGTGGTAGAATAATCTTAAGAACGACTGCTCCATCAATAGGGTGAGTCGCAGAGAATACAAGTTTCTGTCCACCACTATTGAGAGGTCTTATATCAATCAAATCTTGAAAATTAGTTTCTAACCATTTAGGATCAATCTTACTCATGTTGTCACTAGATCCTCGCAAAAAGCGGTCTTCCACGCCCACTCATTAAATAACCAAGATGCATATGATCGAGGCAATTCATCTGGTAGCAAAGGTGCTTCGACAATCCCACTACTTTTAGCTAAAATACCGATACCGAGCGCTCTTGCAGCAGTAATTAAATTTTTTCCTCTTGGTACCCGTGGAACTAATATATAAGAATGAGAAGCAAACCATGTGTTAAGGTGTGCCTGTTCTAAAGCCGTACCCAACTCATTTATCTTTGCTTCAATTGAGATGATTCGTCGAACTGCGAAGATTTTAGACAAAGGTCTCGCTGACCAGAAATTAGTCTGCTGGCGTACCATATTAGCGGCTTTTAGCTTCTCTAGGCGAGTCGCCACATTATAAGAAAATATCGCATTAAGTTCACTATAACTAGATGGACCTTCACGTACAAGATAATGTATTAATCGTATATCTTCTTGAGTCAGATCATTTCTTATTTCGTTCCAGCTACATGCTGTCTTAACACTCCAAATAACGATTACTAGATCAGGAAAACCAGACTCAAGCTTTGGTTCACGAAAAATAGTAACCTGACAGCCACGTGGAATTTTAATCGGATTTGTTTCAGAAAACCATTTTAAAAACCATGTTACCAACTCTGACTCTGGACCAGATCTAATCGGCCTAATAAATATACCAAGAGAAGCAAAATTACAGGTTTTATCTATTAGAGTAGTAGATTTCATTATTTGATCGGCAGTTGGTTTACATTGTTTTTCTAGACATATCAGCGTTAGCCTTGTCGATTAACACCTTCTCGTTACTAGTTCACGCCTTTCTTGCCTCTCTTATAAAGATAGACACCTTTCAAAAAAATTGAACCTTTAGGTCGCAAATATAGCGTTCCTTTGCCGGTTGTGGAATTTTCAACTACATGATTTGTCTAACCCTTAAAGAATAGTGATGATCGAAAAGATCATGCAAGGAGAAGCCGCCATGTCAACTTTAGAAGACATTA
>Ga0209573_1005371_pt1 | contig 11620 bp, 11 predicted proteins | sample TNRBio252014_DNA_FD_185870 | JGI IMG/M metagenome (GOLD analysis project Ga0209573, IMG submission 185870) | Wastewater treatment Type I Accumulibacter community from EBPR Bioreactor in Madison, WI, USA - TNR Reactor_6/25/2014_ DNA (SPAdes)... | ecosystem: Engineered > Bioreactor > EBPR >...
TCCGCGACTGACGTTCCGGCCCGGCAAAGCCAGACTGAGAGCCCAGCGGAAGACCAAGCCCATGTTTATCTCGATCACCCGACCCACCATTCGTCCCCTGGCGGCCGATGCCGTCGCGACCCCCGGCGCTCCGCGCGTCGAGGAGCTCAGTGCGCGCGCCCTGCACGCCCGCTTGCTGGCCAATGCCGCCGCGCGGCGCCTGCGCGCGATCGAGCGGGCTGCGGCCCAGCGGGCCGACGACGCCGACTACTGGAAATCGGCCTGCCCGATGGTGGTCGCCAAGGCCGCCGCCCTGCGCTCGGCCCACAGCTTCCCGGCCTTGCCGTAGGACGCTGCCCTCACCAGGTCCCGATCTTCTCGGCCTGTTTGTGCGAGATCGGATGGCCCTCGGCGGCGTGGTCTTGCTCAGCCAGGAAGCGGGCGGCTTCCAACGCGGCCATACAGCCCATGCCCGCCGCCGTGACGGCCTGGCGATAGACGTCGTCGGTGACGTCGCCGGCGGCATAGACGCCGGGGATGGCGGTCTCGGTCTTGCCTGGCACGACCTTCAGATAGCCGGACGAATCCATCTCCAGCTGGCCCTTGAACAGCTCGGACGCCGGGGCGTGGCCGATAGCGACGAAGACGCCGTGGACGTCGCGGGTGGTGATCTCGCCGGTCTGGGTGTCTTTCAGGCGCACGCCGGTGACGCCCAGCGGGGTGGAATCGCCGACGATCTCTTCGACCGCCTGGTTCCACAGGGTCTCGATCTTGGGGTGGGCGAACAGGCGTTCCTGCAGGATCTTTTCGGCGCGCAGCTCATCGCGGCGATGGATCAGGATGACCTTCTCGGCGAAGTTGGTCAGGAACAGCGCCTCTTCGACCGCCGTATTGCCGCCGCCGACCACTGCGACCGTCTTGCCGCGATAGAAGAAGCCGTCGCAGGTGGCGCAGGCCGAAACACCGAAGCCCTGGAATTTGCTCTCGCTGTCCAGGCCCAGCCATTTGGCCTGGGCCCCGGTGGAGATGATGACCGTCTCGGCCAGCATTTCGGCACCGCTGTCCAGCTTCAGGCGGAAGGGGCGCTGCGACAGGTCGGCCTCGACCACGATGTCATGGAGGACCTCAGCGCCGACGTGCTCGGCCTGGGCCTTCATCTGCTCCATCAGCCAGGGGCCCTGGATGACCTCGGCAAAGCCGGGATAGTTCTCGACATCGGTGGTGATGGTCAGTTGGCCGCCGGGCTGGAGCCCCGCGATGATCACCGGGTTGAGCATGGCGCGCGCGGCATAGATGGCGGCGGTCCAGCCGGCGGGGCCGGAGCCGATGATGGCGACGCGGACGGTTCTAGGATTCGACATGACCCTAATCTAGGGTCGATTCCGCAATTGTGCGACGGGAGGATGCCGAGATGAGCGAACCTGCCAACAGGAAAGCGGCCTTCCTGCCGATGGGGATGGGCGCAGGCGTCGCCATCGGCGTGGGTCTAGGCCTAGCGCTGGACAATCTGGCGCTGGGGCTTGGGTTGGGAGTCGCCATTGGTGGCGGCGTGGGTATCGTCGGCATGGCGGCGGGTGCCAAGCGCGACGGCAAGTCCAGCGACGACGACGGCGCGGATGGCGGCGGAGGAGATTGACCTGGTGTGTGGCGATCCTGGCTCCTTCTCCCCGTGCGGGAGAAGGTGGTCGTTCTAATCCGCGGGACTTTCAGGCGAGGGCCCATCCATGACCACGACTGAAATCCGCGTGCGCTGGAGTGAGATAGACGCCCAGGGTGTCGTCTTCAACGCCAACTATCTGATGTATGCCGACGTCGCCGTGACCGAGTTCATGCGCGCCGGCGGCATCATGGAGCATTGCCGCGAGGAGTTCGGCCAGACCTTCGTGGTCGATGCCCACCTGGCCTTCACGGCCTCGGCCCGGTTCGACGATGTGCTGACGCTGGCGGTGCGGTGCGAGCGGGTCGGGCGGTCCAGCTATGTCCTGGTGGTCGAGATGAGCCGTGGCGGGCAGAACCTGTGTACCGCCGTCCTGACCTATGTGCGGGCCGTGGACGGACAGTCGGTGGCGTTGTCTGACGGGTTCCGGGGACGGCTGGGCCACCCGCCGGGCGCGCCCGGCCTCGATCCAAACTGAGGCCTGGCGGGTCCGTGCGACAGGGCCGCTCAATCGTGATGTCCGGTTGGCGGGAGACTTCGCGTTTCTGTCTGTGGGGGTTCCCTGGACAGGATTGGTACAATGAAAAGAACAGCAGCAAGCCTCGGCGCCGTCTCGATTGCGCTTTTGGTACCCGGCGTGGCGGCGGCCCAGAGCGGACAGTCGCTCAGGCTGTTCGCCGAACCCGGCTTCAGCGGAGCCTCCTACAGAGCCGACCGGGGCATCGAGAACCTCGAAGCCGTGCGCTTCAACGACCAGGCGCGCAGCCTGATCGCCGAGGGACGCTGGGAGGTCTGCCTGGATGCGCGCTATCGCGGCGAGTGTCGGGTGGTGCAGGGCCGGATCAGCGACATGGGGGACTGGAACGGAAGCCTTTCTTCGGCCCGCTATCTCGGGCCGAGCGACTGGGGCGACGCCGGCAGCGGCGGGGCCGGCTCCTGGGGTGCAGGCGCTAGCGCAGGGACCGGCGCTGGGGCCGGCGGTCAAGCGCAAGGCCAGGGGGCGTACCGGGTCGACTTCGAGCCGGAGGTGATCGGCAGCATCTACGACACCGGATTTGGTCGCATGACGATCGAGCGCTGGGACCGCGACGGCGTGGCGGCGCGCTACGACGGCCAGAATGAAGACGGCTCGGATGCAGGCCGCGTTGATGGCACGCTGGAGATCTATGACGGTGACGGGAGCGCGACCCTTCGTGGGATCTGGGCTCAATCCAATGCGGATCAGCGTTGTGAGTCCCAAAGGAACGGCACCTATCACTGGGGTCAGGTCACTCTGGTCTTCAACCGCTCACGCAATGAGTTCCAGGGGTACTGGGACTATTGCGATCGCGGCGGGGCGGCGGAATCGGCCTGGCATGGCCAGCTTGTCGGTCGTGACCCGACGATCGCGGCGGCGGTCGACGCCCAGGTCGCTGCGGGCGGCGGGCGTGGGGGACAAACCGGCGGGGCCGCGCGCTTGGTTCTGTTTGATGACAACGGATTTGCCGGACGCTCCATCAGCCTGAACCGTGACACGGCGAGCCTGCACACGGACGAACTGAATTTTGGCGATTTCTCCTACAGCCTGGCCGCCGACGGGCGCTGGTCGGTGTGCGAGGATGTCGACTACGGCGGTGAATGTCGGACCGTCGAGGGCGACCAGGCGGAGTTGGCCGACTTCGGCGGGACGATCTCGTCGGTCCGCTATCTCGGGCCGGGGGCTTCGAGCCGCGTTCTGGCCGGGAGCGGCGGTCAGCCGGGTGATCGTGCCTCCAGCGGTGGCGAGCGCCGTGGCGAGCGCGGCGGACAGCCCGGAGCCGTCGAGTCGGCGGCGGAGCGGGCGGCCCGCGTCGCCGCCGAGGAAGCCGAACGCCGCGTCCATGATCGCATCCGCGAAGGGATTGGCCGGATCTTCTAACGGGTTGACCCTGTCGACACAGGCCCCGGGGAGCCGCCGTGCGGCCACCGGGGTGACGCCGCCCGCACGGCCGAAGAAACAGGCGCGTCCGGCAGGACGCGCCTGGTCCATAGGGGCGAGAAACCCGTTCAGGCCAGCCCTAACGACTTGGCCCCGCCGATCCATTCCACGCTGGCGGCGGCGCGCGCGCGTTCCGCTGAATCCCGGTCGCCCAGGGCCTCATAGGCCTCGGCCAGAACGAAATAGCTGTAGGGGTCGCTGGGCCAGTCCTCGAGCAGTTCGAGGACCTTGTCGCGCGCACCGGCGGCATCGCCCGAGGCCAGCATGGCCGCCGCCAGGCTGCGCCGGGTCGGGAACCAGATCACCGGCGGATCGCCGCCCTCGTCGCCCTCGCCCTGGAGCGCGGCCGCACGTTGATAGGCCTGGATCGCGGCGGGCCAGTCGCGCCGGATCATGGCGGCGCGGCCTTCCAGCACCCTCTGAAAGACTTCGCCGAAGGCATCGGTGAAGGCGTGGTCGGCGTTTCGCGGCAGGGTCTGGCGCAGGCGGGTGATCTCGGCGGCCTGCTGCTCCACGGCCTCGGCGTCACCGTGCCGGGCGGCGGCTTCGCCGCGCGCATAGCGCAGACCGATCCGTTGCAGGGGACGGGATTCGGGTGGTTCGGCCAGGGCCGCGATCTGTTCGTCCGAGCCGAAGCGGCCATACAGGGCATAGGCGTTGTTGGCCGTGGCCTGACCCCAGGCGGTGTCCAGGCGCGGGTGGCGGGCGGTGTAGAGGGTCAGGAATCGCTCGGCCAGACGTAATCCCTCGTCGGCACCGCCCGACATCAGGGCCCCGCCCATGCCGAAATGGATGTTGTGGCCGTGCAGACGCATGGCCCGAACGCCGCCCGGCGGCGAGGCCAGGTCGTCGTAGCGGATGTCCAGCGCCACGGCGTTGACGTTGGACATCATCGCGTCCCGATAGCGCCCGACCCGGAAGAAGGTGTGCGATGGCATATGCACCAGATGGCTGGCCCCAGGCGCGAGGGTCGCCAGCCGCTCGCCGTAAGGAATGGCCCGGTGCGGATCGTCGGACCATTCGGTCAGGTGGATGTACAGATGGATGGAGCCCGGATCGTCGGGTGAATGCGACAGCGCCGCCTCCAGGATTTCGACGGCCCGGGTGACGCTGGGATCGGTGGCCACGCCGTCGTCGTCCCACCATTCCTCGACGACCATCATCCAGGCATCGGCGGTGATGGCGGCCATCGCCACATCGGCAGGATGGTCGCGAGCGATCCGGTCCATGCGTCGGGCAAAGCGTCCGGCGCGACTGGCCTCCCGACCTGAATAACGCTGGATCAGGGCGTCGATCATCTGTCGGTGGACCGGATCGGTGCCGCGCGCCAGCCGTCGGGCCTCGTGGGCGATGGTCAGGGCGCTGCGGCGCACGTCCTCTCCCGTGCCGCCGCCGTTCAGATTTGGCCCCATGGCCCAGGCCTCGCCCCAGGCGCACATGGCGCAGGACGGGTCCAGCAGACGCGCCTTCTGAAAGGCGCGGACCGATTCCGTATGTTCGAACGCCCAGCGCAGCCGCACCGCGTGGTCAAACCAGGCCTGTGCCTGAGGGTTGGCGGTGTCGATGCGAAAGCCGCCCGTACCGAAGCCCTCGACCATGACCATCTCGGCCACCGGCGCGCCGGCGTCGGCCGCCGGATCGTCCGGCGAGGCGCACAGGATGGGATTGTCGATCAGGTCTGAGAGAGACCCCTCGACGGTCGCGTCAGCCACCGCCGGCGCGGCGGCGGCCAGCGCCAGTGCGGCGATGGCGGTCATGGTCAGTCGCATGGTGCTCCCCCCGGTTCCCGGCGGGGACTGTGCCTGTGGAAACGGGGTTCGCCAAGCCTCGGTTGATCCTTCTCCCGCAAGGGGAGAAGGGACGGGGGCGCGACTATCCTGGCTCTTCGCGCTGCGCGCCTCGGCGGGGACGACAAACCTAGACTAAGAACGTCCGTGCAGGGCTGGAAGCGCTGGGTTCAAAATGGATTGCAGACGGGATAGGCCATTTGCCAGTTCGCCACGGCGGAAAGGGCAAATGCCGTCGCGATCAGCACAGCCATGATCCAGGTGACCGGCGAACGGGGCTCAGCGCGGATGAAATGGTAGGCTGCCCAGAGCCAGATGAGCATCACCAAGGCGGGCAGGATGGTGAAGCTGATGCTTGCGAGGTCCATGCCGATCAGGACGCCATCCGGCTCACCACCGACGACACCCGGGCCCGACGTGTCCGGGCGAGCGGCTTGGAAGTTTCTGGCAAATTCGCCTGGCTGGGAAAGGACGTTTCGGATGGCGCATCCGAATGTCACGCCGGCGGACGCCACCGGCCCGGCCATGGCAAGGACAATCCCCTGAAGGACGCGCTCGCCGACCGGGCCGAGGCGGATCGGCATGTTAGATCAGCTTCGACATCGCCAGCGCCGTGTCGCTCATGCGCGTGGCGAAGCCCCATTCGTTGTCGTACCAGCTGAGCACGCGCACCAGAGAACCTTCGATCACCTGGGTCTGGGGCAGGGCCACGGTCGAGGAGGCGGCGATGTGGTTCATGTCCGAGGAGACGACCGGATCGCTGGTGGTGGCCAAGACGCCCTTCATCGGGCCGTCGGCGGCGGCCTGAAGCGCGGCGTTGACCTCTTCGACGGTGGTGTCGCGGCCGGCGACGATCTTCAGATCGACGACCGAGACGTTCGGGGTCGGCACGCGGATCGAGGAACCGTCCAGCTTGCCCTTCAGCTCCGGCAGGACCAGGCCCACGGCCTTGGCCGCACCGGTCGAGGTCGGGATCATGGAAAGGCCGGCACCGCGCGCGCGGTACAGGTCGCCGTGCATCGTATCCAGGGTCGGCTGGTCGCCGGTGTAGGCGTGGATGGTCGTCATATAGCCGCGCTCGATGCCGACCAGATCGTGCAGGACCTTGGCTACCGGAGCCAGGCAGTTGGTGGTGCACGAGGCGTTCGAGACAATGACGTCGTCGGCGGTCAGGACGTCATGGTTGACGCCGTAAACGATGGTCTTGTCGGCGTCTGCGCCGGGGGCCGAGATCAGCACGCGCTTGGCCCCGGCGTTCAGGTGGGCCTCGGCTTTGTTGCGGGCGGTGAAGATGCCGGTGCACTCAAAGGCGATGTCGACGCTCAGATCCTTGTGCGGCAGGTTGGCCGGGTCGCGCTCGGCGGTGACGCGGATCTTGCCCGTACCCACATCGATCCAGTCGTCGCCGGCCTCGACGGTTCCGGGGAACCGGCCGTGCACGGAATCGTAGCGCAGCAGGTGGGCGTTGGTCGCCACCGGGCCCAGATCGTTGATCGCCACCACCTCAATATCGGTGCGGCCGTGCTCGGCGATCGAGCGAAGAACAAGACGGCCGATGCGGCCAAAGCCGTTGATGGCGACGCGGGTGGTCATGGGCGGGCTCCTGATACGGTCAGTCGGGGCGGCGGCGCCAGGCGCCTGATCGACCCGGAATATGGGGATGGCGCGGTATCGGGGCCAGACCCGGTTTGGTCAACCCCAGGACCGGTCACAGGGGGTGAGGTGTTGTTGCCGCCGCACGGTCTTAGTCCGGGTTGGCGACGGGAAGGGTGAGGCGCGCCACCAGCCCGCCGTCCGGGCGATTGGCCAGGATGACATCGCCGCCGTGGGCGCGAGCGATGCTGCGGGCGACGGCGAGGCCGAGGCCGGTTCCGCCGGTGTCGCGGTTGCGGCTCCTTTCGCCGCGATGGAAGGGCTCGAAGACGGTCTCCAGCTCATCGGACGGGAGGCCGGGGCCGCTGTCCGAGACGGTGACCACCGCCAGCGTGCCCTCGGTGGTGGCCGAAACCTCGGCGGCACCGGCGAATTTGACGGCGTTCTCCACCAGATTGGCCAGGGCGCGACGCAGGTTCAGGCTCTCACCCAGGACAAAGACAGGTTCGCCGGCAGCAAAGCTGACGTCTGCGCCGATCTCGGTCAGGTCGTCGACGACTGAACCGGCCAGGGCCGAAAGATCGAGCACCGTGCGTTCCTCGCGCATGGTCTCTCCTCGGACATAGGCCAGGGCCTGGGAGATCATGCCGTCCATCTGGGCGATGTCCTCGGCCATGCGGTCGCGGATGTCGGGGTCGGCCTGTTCGGCGCGGAAACGCAGGCGGGTCAGAGGGGTGCGCAGGTCGTGGGCGATGGCGGCGACCATCTGGGTGCGGCCCTCGATATAGCGATTGAGCTTGGTCTGCATGTCGTTGAAGGCATGGGCGGCAGCGCGCACCTCCAGCGGGCCGGCTTCGTGCAGCGGCGGCGCATGAGGATCCGAGCCGAGGCGTTCGGCGGCCTGGGCGAACAGGCGCACCGGGCGGGCCAGCCGCCGGGCCATCAGCCAGGCCAGCGGCAAGAGCAGGACCAGACAGGCCAGGAAGGTCAGGAGGATGCGGGTGTGCCAGGGCGACCACAGGCCGGTCGGCGGGCTGACCGTGGCCCACTGGCCATCGTCAAGGCGCACGCTGGCGATGAAGGGCGGGAAGCGCAGTTCCTCGGTGAAGACGGTGATCTGCTGGCGGGTCTGGTCCTCGGGACCGCCGCGAATGTCTTCGGTCAGGACCTGGACCTGGGTGCCGGGCGGCGGCGGTGCCAGCTCGGGCGCGCCGGGAGGCGGGGCGGATCCCTCAGCCCTTCGGACGATGATGGTTTCGGTGCGGCGCTGTTCAGGCAGCGGCGTCTCGGTCCCGTCCTGATGGATCCAGCGGCCGCCGAGGTCTTCATGGATACGTCGCCGCTCGCCACCGTCGACGGCGGGGACGCGGACGCGGACGGCGTCGGCGTCCAGTTCAAGGTGTTGTTGCAGGGCCAGTGAAATGACGCGGGCCAACGGGTCCTGATCCGCCGCGGCGGCGACCGGGGAGGTGCCGGACAGGCTGCGGCGCAGGGAGCGGCCCTCGGCCGTGCGGACGGTCTGGCCCTCAAGCGCGGCCACGGCTTCGTCGATGGTGAAGCCGGGCTGGGCCGGCGGCGGGGCGTGCAGGATGACGCCGAAGGCGACGGCCATGGCGATGGCGATCGACACGGCCACCAGAAGGGTCACCTGAAGAAAGACCGACAGGGCCGGAAGGCGTCTCATGCCGGGCGCACCTCCACGGCGAGACGATAACCCTCTCCGCGAATGGTCTCGATGACCTCGCGGCCGGAACCGTCTTCGAGTTTCTTCCTGAGGCGGCTCATCTGGACGTCGATGGCGCGGTCGAAGGAATCCGAAGACGGGCCGTGCGACAGGTCCAGAAGCTGATCCCGCGTGAGGATGCGGCCCGGGCGTTCGACGAAGGCCTGCAACAGTCGAAACTCGCCCGATGAGAGGGCGGTGACAGCGCCGGTGTGGTCGATCAGTTCGCGGCGGACCAGATCGAGGCGAAAGGCACCGAGCCAGACGGCCTGGCCATGGGAGCGCGGCCGCTCGCCACCGCGCCTGAGGACGGCGCGGATGCGGGCCAGAAGCTCGCGCGGATTACACGGCTTGGGCAGGTAATCGGCGGCCCCGATCTCCAGCCCGACGATGCGGTCAGTGTCTTCCCCCATGGCCGACAGCATGATCACCGGCGGGCCTGTCTCGGCCAGCCGCCGACAGACGGACAGGCCGTTCTCACCCGGCATCATCAAATCCAGCACCACGACATCTGCGGGGCGGCGGGCAAGCAGACGATCCATCTCGCGCGCATCGGCGGCGCCCTCTGCCTCGAAACCCTGACGAACCAGATAGTCGGTCAGTACGTCGCGGATCCCCGGATCGTCATCAACGACCAGGACGCGGGCCGGGACGGGCGCGGGCGAACTCATGAGGGCATCCTGACCGGAGCGCTTGGCGAAATGATTTCAACGCTGAAATATGGACGCAAGACGGGTCTGATCAAACAGCCTGGACGGGCGAGGAACGCCCGATGAGATGTGGAGAGAACCGATGAAGACGATCCTTGCCGCTGTCGCCCTGACGGCGCTGATCCCGGCGGCTGCGGCCCAGGCCCAGGAAACCCGCGTCGAGGAGCGTGTGGTGGTTATGGCCGGGCCGGGCGGGCCGATGGACATCGGCGAGGACGGCCTGACCCGCGAGGCGTTCGCGGCCCGGCACGCCGAAATCTTCGACCGGCTTGACGCTGACCATGACGGCGTAATCACGCGCGCCGAAATGGCGGCGATGGCCGAGGCACATGGCGGCGGCCATCACGCCATGCGATTCCATGGAGCCGACGGCGAAGAAATCCAGCTGGACGGCGACGGCGAATGGACCAGCGAGGACGGCCAGCGCCGCATCGTCATCCGCCGACGCGGACTGGGCGGTGAAACAGTGGATGTCCACGAAGGAGCGGGGGTGCCGGGCGAGGGCGGCGAGCGCCATGTCATGGTTTTCCGCCACGACAGCGAAGGCGGGCTGGATGCGGACGGCGACGGCCGCTGGAGCTTCGATGAAATGACCGCGCCTTTGCGCGAGCACTTCAACCAGCTGGACGCCAACCACGATGGCTTCGTGGATGAGGCTGAACGGCGGCACTAGCTCAGGCGCAGATCGCGCTGCCTTCTCCCCTTGTGGGAGAAGGTGGGCCGCGAAGCGGGTCGGATGAGGGGTCGCGCTGACTTGTCAGGTTGGTGCGCGTGGCGCGCAGACGATCACCGAGAGGATGATCCACCCCTCATCCGTCCCCTCGGCTTCGCCGAAGCGCCACCTTCTCCCGCAAGGGGAGAAGGATGTCAGCCTCTGACGACCCGTACTTTTGAGGCCGCCTCACGGGCGCGGGTGCGGGCTTGATCGGTTGTGTCGCCGGTGGCGGTGGCCACGCCCATGCGGCGACGTTCGAAGGCTTCGGGCTTGCCGAACAGGCGCAGATCGGCGGTGGGGACAGACAGGGCCTGGGCCACACCCTCATAGGCGACGCCTTGCGCTTCCAGGCCGCCATAGATGACGGCACTGGCCCCGATGGCGCGACGGGTGGCATCGGTCGGCAGGCCGAGGATGGCGCGGGTGTGCAGCGCGAACTCGGACTGAATCTGGGTGGCCAGGGTGACCAGGCCGGTGTCGTGCGGGCGCGGCGACACCTCCGAGAACCAGACCTGATCGCCCCTGACGAACAGCTCCACGCCAAAGACGCCCAGGCCGCCCAGATTGTCCGTCACGGCGCGAGCGATGCGTTGCGACTCGGCCAGGGCGGCGGCGGTCATGGGCTGGGGCTGCCAGCTTTCGACATAGTCACCCTTCTCCTGGCGATGGCCGATGGGGTCGCAGAAGTCGGTGACGACCTGGCCGTCCCTGAGCGAGCGGACGGTCAGAAGCGTGATCTCATAGTCGAAGTCGATCCGCCCCTCGACGATGACGCGGGCGGTATCGACCCGCCCGCCGGATTGAGCGTAGGTCCAGGCTTCGGCGATCTGGTCGGGGCGTTCGACATAGGACTGGCCCTTGCCGGACGAGGACATCACCGGCTTGACGAAGCACGGATAGCCGACGGCGGCGGCCCCCTCGGCCAGCTCCGCCTCGGAACCGGCAAAGGCATAGGGGCTGGTCGGCAGGCTCAAGGTTTCGGCGGCGAGGCGGCGGATGCCCTCGCGGTTCATGGTCAACTGGACGGCGCGGGCGCCCGGGATGACGATCGCCAGACCCGCCGCCTCGATGTCGGCCAGGACCTCGGTGGCGATGGCCTCGATCTCGGGCACGATGATGTGCGGGGCCTCGGCCAGGATGACGCCGTTCAGGACCTGGGCGTCGGTCATGGGAATGATGTGGCTGCGGTGCGCCACCTGCATGGCCGGGGCGTTCGGATAGCGGTCCACGGCGATCACCTCGACCCCGAGGCGCTGAAGTTCGATGGCGACTTCCTTGCCGAGCTCACCCGCGCCCAGCAACATGACGCGCAGGCCGGTATCGGAAAGCGGCGTGCCGAGGTGGCGAACGGTCATCTGGGTTGGGGCTGCGGCGGATAGGCTTGCCGCAGGAAGGCGGGTCCCATCTGGAGAAAGATGGTGGAGTGGGTCAGGTCGTGGCGTGGTTCATACGACCAGATGAGTCCTTCGGGGGGCGCGGTGGCCAGTGCTGCCAGCAGG
>Ga0209573_1005372_pt1 | contig 11619 bp, 7 predicted proteins | sample TNRBio252014_DNA_FD_185870 | JGI IMG/M metagenome (GOLD analysis project Ga0209573, IMG submission 185870) | Wastewater treatment Type I Accumulibacter community from EBPR Bioreactor in Madison, WI, USA - TNR Reactor_6/25/2014_ DNA (SPAdes)... | ecosystem: Engineered > Bioreactor > EBPR >...
AAACTGAGAATCGCCACCAGAATGGACATGATAATGCCCGCAATAATCACGCCCAGGCCCAGGATCATCGCCGGCTCCAACAAGGTCAGCATCCGCTTGACGGCCGTTTGCACTTCGCCATCGTAGGTATCAGCGACCTGCAACAGCATCTCCTGCAACTGACCGGTCTCTTCACCGACCCGGATCATCTGCACGGCCAGCTTGGGAAAATTCCCGGATTCCAGCAATGGTTCGGTCAGTCCCCGACCAGTCTTGACATGCTCGGCTACTTCGCCGAGCGCAGTCGCCAGCACCTGGTTGGTCAGCGTCTCCCGAACAATGGTCAGCGCATTCAACAGTGACACGCCATTGCCCAGCAACGTTCCCAGGGTCCGTGACAGCCGCGCCGTTTCCACTTTGGCAATCAAATCGCCAAACAGCGGCAAGCGCAGAAACCAGCGATCCCACCGGGCGCGACTGACCGGCTGGCTGAGTTGCTGGCGCAGGGCTGCCACGATCAGCACGAACGCCAGCGCCCCGACCCACCAGTAATGCCGAAAGCCGTCGCCGACCGCAATGACGATCTGCGTCGCCAGCGGCAGGGCCTTGCCAGCGTCGGCAAACAGTTGCTGGAATTGCGGCACCACGAAGGTCAGCAGAATGATGACCGACAAGGCGGATACGGACAGCAGAATGATCGGATAGATCAGCGCCGAGGTTACCGTTTCCCGCAGGGCCTGCGAGCGCTCCAGAAACTCGGTCAGCCGCTTCAGAACGACTTCCAGCGCCCCACCGGTTTCACCTGCACGAATCATGTTCAAATAGAACCGTGAAAATGCGCCCTGCGCCTCCAGTGCATCGGCCAGCGACGACCCCGCGCGCACCTTCTCTTGCACTCGTTCCAACAGTGTCCGGGACTGCTCGTCCTCACTGACGCTGATCAGAATGGTCAACGCCCGATCCAGCGGCATCCCGGCGTGCAGCAGGTTGGCTAACTGCTGAGTCAGCAAGGTTACGGATTTGCGGGAGAGTGCTCGACGTTTGCTGAATAACGGCTGACCGAAGCCACTGCGCAGGAAACCGCCCTGGGCTTCTTTGACCGACAGCGGCAATAAACCCTGATCGCGCAGCCGTTCGACCGCTGCTTCCGGGGTCGGTGCTTCGATCTCGTCGTGCAACACCTCGCCAGCGTTGTCCACCGCTTCATAGCGATAGCGGGGCATTTATCCCTCCTGCTCCTGCTGCGTAGTCACCCGCAGCACTTCCTCGATGGTGGTCATGCCGGCAACCGCCTTGCGCAAGCCGTCCTCATACAGGACTTCCATCCCTTCCTGCTGGGCTTCAGCTTGCAGCGTCGTGGCATCGGCGTGTTTCAGCACCAGCCGCCGCAGCGGATCGCTCATGGTCAGAAACTCCATGATCGCCGCCCGGCCCCGGTAACCGGTTCCGCCGCAATGCTCGCAGCCGACTGCCTTGTATAAAAGGATGTCGTCCGAATCGCTGAACCGACGCAGCCGCATTTCCTCAACCAGTTCCGGCAGTGCAGGATAGGGCTGGCGGCAATGGGGACACAGCAGCCGCACCAGGCGTTGCGCCAGAATGCCGTTGATAGTCGAGGTCAGCAGGTAGTCGTCGACGCCCATGTCTAGCAACCGGGTCACGCCGCCGGCCGCATCGTTGGTGTGCAAGGTGGACAGCACCAGGTGGCCGGTCAGCGCTGACTGCACAGCGATGGCGGCAGTTTCCAGATCGCGCATTTCGCCGATCATGATCACGTCCGGGTCCTGGCGGACAATCGAACGCAGGGCGTTGGCGAACGTCAGATTGATCTGCGCCTTGACCTGAATCTGGTTGATGCCTTCCAGTTGATACTCCACCGGATCTTCGACGGTGAGAATCTTCCGCTCCGGGGTATTGAGCGTTTGCAAGGCGGTGTACAGCGTCGTGGTCTTACCGCTGCCGGTGGGGCCGGTAACCACGATGATGCCATGCGGCATCGCCAAAACGTTCAGAAAACGTTTCAGGGTATGCGGACTGAAGCCCAACGCCGCGAAATCCAGCACTACGCTGGCCTTGTCGAGAATACGCATGACCACGCTTTCGCCCCACAGGGTCGGCACTGTGGAAACGCGCAAGTCGATTTCCTTGCCCTGCGCTCGTAACTGAATCCGCCCGTCTTGCGGCAACCGCCGCTCGGCAATGTTGAGCTTGGCCATGATCTTGATGCGGGAAATGACCGCTGCAGACAAGCGTGAAGGCGGCGATTCCACTTCGCGCAACACCCCGTCCACCCGGTAACGCACCTTGAGCCGATTCTCGAACGGTTCGATATGAATATCCGAGGCGCGTGATTCTACGGCGCGGGCGATCATCAGATTGACCAGACGGATGACTGGCGCTTCGCTGGCCAAATCTTTCAGATGCTGAATTTGCTCTTCGTCGGTGAGATCATCGGCCAGGCCGATGGAATCGACGATCTGGCCCATCGCCGAGCGACCACTGCCGTACAGCCGTGCAAAAGCAACTTCCAGTTCGGAGGGAATGCCGACCTGCGGCAGGATCGTCTTGCTGGTCGCCAGCCGCAGCGCGGTCAGCACATAGTCATCGGTGGGATTGGCCATCGCCACCGTCAAGCCCTGCTCGTCTTCGGCCAGCGGAATCACGCGGGCGTCCTTGAGAAAGCGCGGCGAAAGCGCGCCATTGGTCGCCGGTGTTTCGGGATAATCGGCGGGCCGGACCAGCGGCAGATTCAATTGCGCCGCCAGCGCCTCGGCCAAGTCGCGTTCTGAAACCAGCCCCAGCTTAAGCAACAGGGTATCCAGTGCTTCACCAGCGCTTTCCTGCACCCGCCGAGCGCGTTGCAGGTCGGCTTCGGTCAATTTCTGGTGAGCAACCAGCAGTTCGCCAAGATCAACGGACATGGCAATGGTCAAGAACTGATGACGGCATCCAACCCTGGCCGCCACGGACGCGGCTGAATGCCAAAACGGGCAGCCAGCTTGGCGCAGTCCAGCACTGAGTTGATCGGCCGGGCCGCAGGCGTGGGGTAATCGGCGGTCGTGATGGGAGTCACGGTTTGCACCGCCAGCGGCGCTTTCGCTGACCCGGGTTTTGCAGTAGCGCCGGGTTTACGGCTCCGGCTCCGTCGTTTAGGCGACCGTTCATCATCCTGCGCCCGTTCCACAATGGCGCTGGCAAAACCGTGCCAGGTCGTCGCCGGTTCACCGCAATAGTGATAGGTACCCCAAGCGCCATCGGCATCAATTTCAGCAATGCGCCCCGCCAGTTCCAGCAAAACATCTGCGATGTCGCCGGCGTAGGTCGGGCAGCCGCGTTGGTCAGCGACGATGCGCAATTCCTCCCGCTCCCGCGCCAATCGCAGGATAGTCTTAACAAAGTTGTGACCGTGAACGCCGAATACCCAACTGACTCGCAAAATCAGATGCCGGGGCAACAACCTGCACACCGCTTCATCGCCGGCCAGTTTGCTCGCGCCGTAGACGCCGAGCGGAGTCGTTGGATCCGTCTCAACATACGGATCAATTTTGGCGCCGTCATACACATAGTCGGTGGAAATATGCAACAGCGGGATGTTCAACCGGGCGCAGGCGGCAGCCAGATGCGCGGGACCATCGCGATTCACCGCAAACGCCAGTGCCGACTCCTGCTCAGCCTTATCGACAGCGGTATAAGCCGCCGCGTTGATGACCAGCTCCGCACCGCTGGCGTCCAGCGCCTGATCGACGGCAGCGGCGTCGGTAATATCCAATTCCGCCACATCCCAGGTCAGGGCTTCATGCCCCAGTGCAGAGGCGCGGCGGGTCAATTCCCAACCCACCTGACCTTGCGCGCCCGTTACAATCATTCGCATGGGTTACCCCTCGTATGCCGGCAAATCTTCATCCGCCTGGGCGCTTAACTGCCGATTCTGCTGATCCTTGCCGGACAGCGACACATCCCGCAACGGCCAGTCGATGCCAATCTCCGGATCATTCCAGGCAACGCCGCGTTCCGATGGCGGGTGGTAGTAGTCGGTGCATTTGTAGAAAAAGTCGGCTTCTTCGGAGAGCACGCAGAAACCGTGCGCAAACCCGGGAGGAACATACAATTGCCGGTGATCGACATCATCCAGCACACAGCCAAACCACCGCCCGAAAGCTGGCGATCCCCGGCGAATGTCCACCGCCACATCAAACACCGCGCCGCGCGTCACCCAGACCAGCTTGCCCTGTGGTTGCACCAGTTGATAATGCAGACCGCGCAAGACCCCGCGCCGGGAACGGGAATGATTGTCCTGGACAAAACGCTCCGGCATACCCGCCTCGTGATAACGCGCCGCCTGCCAGGTTTCCATGAAGAAGCCCCGCGCATCGCCGAATACTTTCGGTTCCAGCAGCAACACGCCAGGCAATTCCGTGGCAATGACCTTCATTGAATAATCCCCCGCTCCAGCAATTCCAGCAGATAGTGACCATAGCCGCTCTTGGCCAGCGGTTGCGCCAGACGGGTTAGTTGCTCGTCGTCGATAAAGCCCATCCGCCAGGCGACTTCTTCAGGGCAAGCGATTTTCAAGCCCTGGCGCTGTTCCACAACCTGCATGAAATTGGCCGCCGCCAGCAACGATTCGTGGGTGCCGGTATCTAGCCAGGCGTAGCCGCGTCCCAGCAGTTCCACGTTCAACGCGCCGCGCTCCAGATAGACCCGGTTGACATCGGTGATTTCCAGTTCGCCGCGCGCCGATGGCCGAATGGTTTTGGCGACGTTCACCACGTCGTTGTCGTAGAAATACAGTCCGGTCACCGCATAATTGGATTTGGGCTGCTGCGGCTTTTCCTCAATGGCCACCGCTCGCCCCTGCGCATCGAAGCTGACCACGCCATATTGCTGGGGATCGCGCACATAGTAGCCAAACACCGTCGCACCCTGCTGGCGGGCCGTCGCCCGACGCAACAGCGCTGACAGACCCTGACCATAATAAATGTTGTCGCCCAGGATCAGACAGGCTGGATCGTTGCTGATGAAGTGTTCACCAATCAGAAACGCCTGCGCCAACCCGTCAGGACTCGGCTGCACGGCATACTGAAAGTTCATCCCCCACCTGCGGCCATCGCCGAGCAGCGTTTGATACGCCTCCTGGTCACGAGGCGTGGTGATGATCAGAATATCCCGGATGTTGGCCAGCATCAGCGTAGCGACCGGATAATAAATCATCGGTTTGTCATACACCGGCATCAGTTGTTTGCTGACTGAAACCGTTAGTGGGTGCAACCGGGTGCCGGAACCGCCGGCGAGAATGAGACCTTTATAAGCCATGGAACGGGTATCGGATGGAGTCTGTTGCAAGATAATGGAAAGTTGAACGCTCAGAATCTTAACCGCTTTCCAGGGAAACTGAATAGCCATATTCGCCAGCTCTGACGGAATTCTCTTGGCTCTGTCCAGTGACAGTGCCGGCTGCTTCCGCGCCGGCTCACATCAAGGTTTCATTCAGACAGCGAAGACTGGGCAGCCGGGTGGGTTGCGGATCGGGAATCAAGATATTCAACCGGTTAGTCCAAAGAAAACGTCGGGAAAGATATCCTGCTGTTTAAACAGTGAGGAACAGAGCAGCTATAACCAGCCCCCCCGCTGCGATCAATACCCAATCCCGTATCCGCAACTGATAATCCGCGAGTGGAGTACGGGTCGGTCCGCCGAAACCGCGTGCTTCCAGTGCCTCGGCCAGATCGTCAGCCAAACGCATCACCCCCGCCAGCAAGGGGCCTAGCAGGGCAATGCCGTTGCGCAGCAGATAGAACCCGTCCAGTCGGATGCCCCGGCTTTCCTGGGCTTCCCGGACTTCGCGGGCCAGCGCCGCCATGGTGGGCGCAAAACGTAAGGTTCCTTCCAGCAGGAACACGGCGTGCGGCGACAGACCACCCGCCAGCAGCGATTCCCCTAGTTCCTCTGGCGGGGTCAAGGCAAAGAACAACACACTGGCGGTGACCAAGGTCAGCAAACGCAATACTGCGCCAGCAGCGGCTTCGGGACCGCTGCTCAGACCGACGATGACCGCAAATAGCAACAAAGTCGGCCACAGGAGGTGCATGATCCGCCGCCATTTAGCCCAGCAACCCTCCAGGGCGATGCCCAACAACGGCGCAGCAAGCAACAGCAATAATTCCAGCGGCTGGACCGCTAGCAGAATCCGCCCACAGTAAAGCAGGTAGACGACCAACCTTGTGCGGGGATCGAAGCACTCCTTGCCGCCGCGTGCATCCCCCCCGCCCCGATCCTCTTCCGCGATGCAGCCGGGAATCTTCTCCCTTCCGCCGCCTTTCATATAGCCTCCCCCTTTTGCAAACGGGGAGTCAGGGGGGGATTTGCCGGGGTCATGAATGCGACCTTGCACCAGCACCGCCCAGCGGTGACAAAGCGATCCGGCCCAGTGCGAATCATGCGTCGCCACAATCACCGCTACGCCCTCGGCGGCGCATTCCGTCAGCAACGCCTGCAACATCGCCCGAGCCATCGCGTCCTGCCCGGCGGTGGGCTCATCCAGCAGCAACGCCCGTGGCCGGGAAGCCAGCACTGCGGCAATCGCCAAGCGTCGCTGTTCACCGGCACTGAGCGTTTGCGGGGCCCGATCCAGCAGCGCCGTCAGACCGAAACGCTCACTCAGTTGCTCGCACCAGGCGGGATCATGGCGGCCCAGGGCGTGTGGTCCAGCAGCCAGTTCAGCGCGCACGGTCGGCGCGAACAACATATGCGCGGGCTGCTGCATCACTAAACCGACCTCGCTCGCCAGCTCGGCAACGGGCCGCCCGCCAACCGAACGTCCCCACACCCGCACTTCGCCGCGCTGGGCGCGCAACAGCCCGTTGCCATGCCGCAGCAAGGTACTCTTGCCCGCCCCATTCGCGCCGAACAACGCCACGATCTCGCCGGGATGACTGGACAGATTGACCCCGTTCAGCACTGCGCGGCCAGCGCGTTCACAGCCGACCTCGTCCCATTCGATGACCGGCTCGCCGGCTCGCACAACGTTGGCAGCCGGCGAGAAGGTCTGCGGATCAGGCCGCTCCAAACCCCAGGCTGCAATGTCACCGGCCAATACGGTCTGCGGGGAGCCGTCAGCGACCCGTTGGCCCTGGTGCAAAACCAGCATCCGATTGGCGAGGTCGGTCAATTCCCCCAAGCGATGTTCCGCGACGATGACGGTAATGCCGGAATCATGCAGGCTGCGCAATAATTCGCGCAATTGCACCGCGCCTGCCACATCGAGAAAAGCGAACGGTTCATCCAGCACCAGCAATTTCGGCCTCATGGCCAACACGCCACCCAGCGCCACCCGCTGTTGTTCACCGCAGGACAGGCTATGCGGTGAACGTTCCAGCAGATGGGCGATGTCCAGCCGATCCATTGCCTCCTGCGCCCGGCGAGCAATGGCGGTCCGATCCAGTCCCTGACAAGCGGGGCCGAAAGCGAGGTCACGGGCGACCGTGGTCGCCAGACACTGGGCGTCGGGCCGTTGCAGCACCAAACCAACGTTCCGGGTCAACTGACGGGGCGGCGTCATGCGGGAGTCTGCGCCGGCGACGGTCAGTTGACCACGCAGTTCACCGCCATACAGGTGCGGAATCAGGCCATTCAACAACCGGCATAAGGTGGATTTACCCGAACCGCTAGCCCCGGCCAGCAGCACGAATTCACCGGCGTCAACCGTGAACTCCAGGTCTTGCAGGACGAACTTTTCGGCGATGGGATAACGGTAACTCAGGTTTTGGCAGACGACCAGCGGATCGGTCATCGCCGCTTAACGCAAATAACCGAGCTGTCGCAGCACGCGCAGACCGAAAATACCCAGCGCCGCGCCGGCCAGCGAGGACAGCAGGAAGGGCAGGATCAGCACGGCCAGGGCGATGTCCCGACCCATCAGATAGGGGGCAACCAGCAATGCCCCTACCAAAGCGCCGATCAGCCCGGTGCCGATCACTTCGCTGAGGGCAGTGACATAGATATTGCGAGTATAGCGAAAGGCCAGGCCAGCGAGCACCACACCAAATACGCTACCCGGAAAAGCTAATGGAGTGCCCAAACCCAGCGCGTTGCGCACCAGGGAAGTCACCAAAGCCGTCGCCAGCCCCCACCAGGGGCCGACCAGCGCTCCGGCAATGACGTTGATGAAATGCTGGAAAGGCGACACCTTGGCGATGCCCACCGGGATGCTGATCGGCGACAGGGCGACGGCCAGCGCGGCCAGCGCCACGCTATAGGCGATCAAACGGGTGGGTGGGACAGCGCTGCTCAACGAGTGGGAGGTTTCTGGACTCGACATAGTGGGGATCGGTCGCTCATGGGTGCAAAAAACAGGCATGAAGATTGGCACAATCCGCCACTGATCGCCAGACTGCCTCCTGAAAGGGTGACAGATTCCGGGAAAATACCCCAGAAAATCAGCGTAGGAATAACCGGCCTTGGCAGTCTGTTAAACTAAACTCGCTGCCCTTCGCGAAAGCGCTGTCATTCTGGTCGCCTTTTTCACCCCGCCGTTCAGTCTGGAGCCGTATGTCCGCCGTCACTCCCTTGTTTTCTTACCGCAAGCACTGGGCCGCCCGCTTTGGCGCAGCGCCGTTCCTGCCCATGTCCCGCGCTGAGATGGACGCGCTCGGCTGGGATTCCTGCGACATCATCGTGGTCACTGGCGACGCCTATGTCGATCATCCCAGTTTCGGCATGGCGATCATTGGCCGGCTGCTGGAAGCGCAGGGTTTCCGCGTGGGCATGATTGCCCAACCGGATTGGACTTCAGCGGAGCCGTTTCGGGCGCTGGGACCGCCGAACCTGTTTTTCGGCGTCACCGCCGGCAACATGGATTCGATGGTCAACCGTTACACCTCGGATCGGCGGCTGCGCCATAACGACGCCTACACGCCGAACGACGAAGGTGGCCAGCGACCGGATCGGGCGGTGATTGTCTACAGCCAGCGCTGCCGCGAGGCGTATCCCGCCGCGCCCATCGTCATCGGCGGCATCGAGGCGTCATTGCGCCGGATCGCCCATTACGACTATTGGTCAGACCAAGTGCGCCGCTCGATTCTGCTCGACGCCAAAGCCGATTTATTGCTGTACGGCAATGCGGAGCGGGCCATCGTCGAGGTTGCGCACCGTGCCGCCGCCGGCCAGCCGCCCGGAACCCTGCGCGATGTGCGCGGAACGGCGTTTATCCATCGCGGCGCTTTGCCGGAGGGTTGGCTGGACATCGACGCTACCGAGCCGGATCGCGCTGCGCATCCGTCGCGCCATGATCGCGCCAAAACGCTGATTCGCCTGCCCGGTTACGAGCAGGTGAAAAGCGATCCGCTGCTGTACGCCCACGCCTCGCGCCTGCTGCATCTGGAGACCAATCCCGGCAACGCCCGCGCCTTGCTGCAACAACATGGCGACCGCGCTGTGTGGCTGAATCCGCCGCCGATTCCGCTGACCACCGCCGAATTCGATGCGGTCTTCGATCTACCCTACGCCCGCGCCCCGCATCCGGTCTATGGCGACGCCCGCATCCCGGCCTGGGAGATGATTCGCTTTTCGGTGAACATCATGCGCGGCTGTTTCGGCGGCTGCACCTTCTGCTCGATCACCGAGCACGAAGGCCGGGAAATCGAAGAGATTCGGGATAAAACGCCTGGCTTCACCGGGGTCATTTCCGACCTGGGCGGGCCGACCGCCAATATGTACCGGCTGGCCTGCCAATCGCCGGAGATTGAGCGCAGTTGCCGCAAACTGTCCTGCGTTTACCCGGATATTTGCCCGAACCTGAAGACCGACCATTCTTCCTTGATCCATCTCTACCGCAAGGCGCGGGAATTGCCGGGAGTGAAAAAAGTGCTGGTGGCGTCCGGGGTGCGTTATGACCTGGCGATTCGTGATCCCGCTTATGTGCGGGAACTGGTCACCCACCATGTCGGCGGCTATCTGAAAATCGCCCCGGAGCACACCGAGGCCGGGCCGCTGGCGAAGATGATGAAGCCGGGCATGGGCGCCTACGAGAAGTTCAAGGAACTGTTCGAGAAATATTCCCGCGAGGCCGGCAAGGAGCAGTACCTGATTCCCTATTTCATCGCCGCCCATCCGGGAACTACCGACGAGGACATGCTGAATCTGGCGCTGTGGTTAAAAAATAATGGCTTCCGCGCCGACCAGGTGCAGGCGTTTCTGCCCTCGCCTATGGCGCTGGCGACCGCCATGTATCATACCGGGCGGAATCCGCTCAAGGGCGTTCACCGTAACCGGGGGGAAAGCGTCTTTGCCGCCAAGGGCTTGAAGCAGCGCCGGTTGCATAAAGCCTTTCTGCGCTACCACGATGCGGAGAACTGGCCGCTGCTGCGCGAGGCGCTCAAGCGCATGGGCCGCGCTGATTTGATTGGCAACGGCAAGCGGCATCTAATTCCGCTCTGGCAACCGGCAGGTACGGGCGCCAGCGGCGGGGAAGGCGGACGAAGGGGCCGCAAGCACGGGCCGCAGACCTTTCTGACCCAGCACACCGGCTTGCCGCCATGCGCCCAGACGCTGCCGCCGACGCAAAACGGCAAGGCGCAGCTTGCGGATCGGCGGCCAGCCCGTGCTTTTACTCAGGGTAGTCCCTGCGGCGGCGGCAAACGGCGCGGCGGACGCTGATCGCTCCCTATTTTCCCCGGAAGAATGACCATGAGCCTGCAACGTCTGTATTTTGGCGATAATTTGGCGATTAGCCGTGAACATTTGGCCGATGAGAGTGTGGATTTGATTTATCTCGATCCGCCATTTAATTCCAAGCGCGATTACAACCTGTTGTTTAAAACACCCAAGGGCCAGCAGGCGGACGCACAAATCATGGCCTTTGAGGATAGCTGGCGCTGGGGGCCGGAAGCCGAGCGGGAGTTTGCCGAGATTCTCCATCAGCCGAACACCCAGACTGCCGAAGTGATGCAGGCGTTGCGTTCGTTTCTGGGCGAGAATGACATGATGGCCTATCTGGTGATGATGGCGAATCGTTTGCTGGAATTGCATCGGGTGTTGAAATCAACCGGCAGTCTCTATCTGCATTGCGATCCCACCGCTTCGCATTATCTGAAAATCGTGCTGGACGCTGTCTTTGGCAAGGAGAATTTTCGCAATGAACTGGTTTGGAAACGCACCGGCGCTCACAGCGATGCCAAGCGTTTTGGGGCCAATCTGGACACGCTGCTTTATTATTCCCGTTCTGAAGATTATGTCTTCAATCCGATCTATCAGTCTTATAACGATGATTATAAGGCACGGTTTCGGAATACCGATCCGGATGGCCGACGCTGGACGGATGATAACTTGACTGCCAAAGGATTGAGCGGCGGCGGTTACCAATATGAATACAAGGGCGTAACCTCGTTATGGCGTTGCCCTCTCGAAACCATGCAGCGCCTGGATCAAGAAGGTCGCTTGCATTTTACCAGCAAAGGCGGCATTCGGCTGAAACGCTATCTCGACGAATCCGCCGGAATACCGTGTCAGGCTATTTGGGACGACATTCCGCCGATCAACTCACAAGCGGCGGAACGACTGGGTTATCCGACGCAAAAGCCGCTGGCCTTATTGGAGCGCATCATTCAGGCCAGCAGCAACGAAGGCGATCTTGTGCTGGACCCG
>Ga0209573_1005373_pt1 | contig 11616 bp, 9 predicted proteins | sample TNRBio252014_DNA_FD_185870 | JGI IMG/M metagenome (GOLD analysis project Ga0209573, IMG submission 185870) | Wastewater treatment Type I Accumulibacter community from EBPR Bioreactor in Madison, WI, USA - TNR Reactor_6/25/2014_ DNA (SPAdes)... | ecosystem: Engineered > Bioreactor > EBPR >...
ATCGAAAACATAAAATTTGATCCAAGCACCTTTAATCCTATTGATATCCAAGCAAGTGCAGCACCATGATCAGGCATCAGCATGCAAGATGTTATTGATAGGTCAGTTGCCTTTGAAGCGACTATTGAGGGAACAACTGGAACGTGGAATCCAAACTTCCCATTATGGGTTGTATGGCCATGATTTTCCAATACGTATGCAAAACCTGGTGATGAAAGCAAACATGATGATAGTTGGAGCAAGAGAGCCGCAGAACTTGATAAAAAGGATAAAGAAGATGCCAAAAAAGAAGAACAAGAGGCAGAAAAAAGAGATGAATATAATAATGATTTTGAGAAAAAACATGGACTACCCGGTGAAGATCCTGTATATGCACCAGTAGCTCCTGTGACAGACAAGGACGGAGATCGAAAAAGAAAATGGGAAGACAATAAAAACAGACCATTTCAACCCAATGATAGTGGCGAACATCCTGAAGATCGTCCTTATGGAGATAGAGATGACAAACGATGAGTATCTCCAAGATGAAGAGAATGATCTAAGATAGATACTGATGTTCCTCGTTTTTTCGAAAAGGATTATCCAAACAAACCTATGTTACTCAGTGCTGAACAGGCCGCAGAACGCATCATAGCAGCAAGATATTATAAAAGACCTCTGAGCGATATGCCGTTTATCAGCGATCCAAATTATCTTATGGGAGAATACACAGTCAAAATAGAAGAGGCACTTCGCAACAACGATTATCAAAAAGCAATAAACTTACTAGCAGACAATATACGCAAGGAACAAGCATATATCGATGAACAATCACAGACATTGTGATTTGATCCAATGATACAAAAATCACTCACTGCTGTTGACGAGGTGTTTAATGAGCTTGGTATGTCAACAAACGACAGAAGTGAAGTTCCACACAAAGACAATATCCATGTTATCCCTTGATATCTTTTTCATGCACAAGCGTGATGATATGAAAAAGATGCGCTATGATTTATCCAACACATGAACGGAGAGATTTTCGTAAATTACGAAGCTGTCAAACATGGACCCAATGGCGATAGATCTCCTGAGGCGCAAAAACAAGTGTTGATGCATGCATTGACTCATGAAATTATTCATGGAGCGAGTACCTCAAACTACCGAAAAACACGGAAAGAAAAGAATGGGAAAATAGAAGATGGAAGCGAAGATTATGTCTTTTTGCGTCGTCTAGGAACACATATGGTAAGAAAAACAAATAAAGCTTGATATCTGAAAGAAAGAGGGAGAGCACTCAATGAATGACTCACTGAATCGCTCAATCTATATATCTTGGAAGAAAAACTTGGTATGCCGACAATATTGACTGCATACGATGGGGAGCAAAAGGTTGTTGATACCCTATCACAAAAATTTGGTATTAAGAAAACTGATCTGTATAAGTTTCTTATCCATCGTAAATTTGGTTCTGATATCATCAGAAAGGTATATGGAAAGAAAACCGAAGGGAGTAATATTACCTTTGAAAGACCTGGATATATCACTCTTTTGATGGATCTGATGGATGCAGAACACCTACAGTACGAGGATTGATCATTGCCTGCAGCACAAGCATTCTTGGAAGAGAAACCGTTTACTATAAAGAAATCAACTAGTAAAAAGTTTCATCCATCATTGATAAATAAAGATGGATCACTAAAAGCTGATATTATCAGAGCATATCCCTTTATCAAACAAGCATAATTTTATCTTCTGTCTACAAGCATGCTAGCATATCAAGAGACACTTTACAATCTTGTGCAAGACCTCGGTATTGGTGATGAGGCACTCGTCCAAGAGACTTATTTTGAACTAGAGCAAGCATTTTTGGATAGATGGACAGTGATGTTATTATCCAAATTATCAGATACTGACCAAGAGATCGCCGATCAAAAAGTGGCAGCTGGCGCCACGCCTGAAGAAATATATCTTTTTCTCGAAAGCAAGATCGCTGATATTGAACAGATAAACCAGGATATCCTCGATGAATTTGTCACTCAGTATAGAGAAATGATGGATATGGACTAATATCTTCACACAATTAATAAAAATCCTCCGTATGGGGATTTTTTTGTTGCAAAAAACAACTAAAATGTCTCCAAAATTTGCTTTTTTTTAGGTTAGGAGTTATAATTATGGTAGTTTTTAGAAACTACTAATAAAAATGTCTAACTCTCCTAATATAAACAACCATTTAAAGCAAGTAAAGGACACTTTACATAGTTTGGAATTAAATAATCTTGATACAGTCTTATGAACTATCAATAAGACAACACTTTCCTTGGACTCTGTTTTATGATCAAATGACCTATATGTTGATGATCATGTATTGATAAATATTAAAAAAATAAAAGAAAGACTTGCCTTGACTGGAACAAATAGCATAGGTGCTGACGCTACGTGAAGAAAAACCAAGATCGAGACAGATCGTAGAACAATCGAAAGCAAGCTAGGAGTTTCTACAACTACGCCATGAACCACTACTTGAGATCCTGCCTGACGACAAGAACATGGGAAATTGACAGACCAAATCAGGAAATACGATGATATACTATCTGGATCTCATATTTCAAGTAGGCAAAAAGAATATGAAGAATTTGAAAAATTTTCTGAATACTTCAATACTGCAAAAGAATTAAACGACCAAAAAGTAAAAATAAATAGTCCACTGTGAAGTAGGCATACAATCTATGATTTTAATGCGGATTTTCTTAAATCTACTACTCCTACTCCGCCTAAACCAAAATATTTTCTTCTAAATAAAGATAATAATCCTATTGATACTACGACAAAAGCTATAAAATTACAACTACCAATTATTGGTTGATGAACGCAGGAAGTTGTTGTGGATGGATTTGATTTTAAAGATGGAAAAATTGATCTCACAAGCATAAAATTTAATCCTCCAAATGTCGATTTTAGTCAACCAATAGAACTAAACATTAAAGCACAATATAGCAATATCGAATGAACTGGCATAAATATATCTCACATAAAAAAACTTAATCTTAATGTTTGAGATGGTACATCATGATTGTCAAATGATACTGAGCGTGAGACTGCTTACGACAATATAAATTCTCGTTTATGATGACATATAAATACACAACTTGCCTATATTTATGACAAAAAGTATGAAGAAAAAAGAAAAGAGGTCATTTTTGAACTTCTCAAGTCAACAAATGAATCTGCTTTTGAAAAACTAACAGAAAAAGAAAAAAATATCTTACTTGAGAAAATTGCCAATCAGACAAAAAACTGATATGATATGGATATTGCTGAATTTCAAGATGGATTTAAAAGCAAAATGATTGAATCTTGATTTTCTGGTACTGAATCTGAGTTTGAGAAATTCATTGTTAAAGATTTTGACAAAAAAGGAGAAGATGTACTAAAGCATCTCCTTCTAAAGAATCTCGACAATAAAAAAATTACTATACCTTCCTGAAGTGATGACATAGCAAGAAGCGTTATAGTTGGTGAGTTTATGAACTTTCTTACTACTACTGGCGACATGGATATATCAGCCCGTCATACAACATTATGAATCATTGAATGAAACCTTTCAGCTGAATATCTTGAAACAAGACTCAGACAAGACTATGAGAACAAGTTTAATAAACTCCAACGTGAAGCGTTTGAAAAGGTACTCGCTGATAATCCAGAGTTTGCGAAACTCAATCAAGCACAGAAAGATAGACTCTATGAAAGAATGCAAGACTTAGGAACCATAGCCAATCCTGTTAAACCTATTAGCCTTGGAAAAGATGCTGCAGGTACTGATGTAACATACCCAGTCAATGACATTACCTTTGCACCCAGTACACACGACTACTCAGTGATGCCAAACGGCGAAGACTACAATGGATTTAAAGTCTGGCTTGCAAATCAAGCACCCAAAGATGTTATCAATGATGAAGAGAAATATAGACAATGGCTGAGAAATGGACTCGTTGCATCACTAGACAACGGAAAAACGCATTATGAAAGTTTCTTTGAAGATGTCCTCAAACAATTTACTGATGATCTCAATGTTAAAACAACACTCAACAAAACACTACTCGACTTTATCAATGATACCAATGAAGCGGATCATGTCTGATTTGAGGCAGATTTGGCTGCCACGCTCAATGCGACTGAACCACTCACCACACATACCAAAAAACGATACCAGAAACTCGCTTTCTGGACTCGTGGGGAACCACAGAACTATCTGTCATTCTTCTCTGGACAATCACATGAGTTTAAAAACGAATCGATAACAGCAGGAGGGAAAACCTTTGGCTATACAGGAAAACTTGATATTCATGGAGCACAAAGCATGAGTATGTCGTTGAAAATGAAAGAAGGACAAGAACAGATCTATACAGGAGGTAATCCTGTAGCTTTGGTAAGAACATTATTGAATAGTCCTGATATTGAACCACCACATGCAAGGTTTCATGCTGGACTCTCCGTAGTCAAATCAGTCACAAAGATTGCTCGTGAAAATGGTATATCATTACGTACAGCATTGACACCTGAAATGTTAGAAACCCTTCCTCTCAGTATCAGAACAACACTTCAAAATGGAGAAAACCCAATGGTAGAGATCGAAGAAGAAAATGGGAAGCTGGTTGCTAAGGTATTTAATCTTAATCTTACTACGAGAAGAAAAGAAAACGAATATAAAATGTTTGATGAACAAGATTTTGTTGCAACACAAAGCGTCAGAGACCTCAGACAAGGTGTGCAATGACTCCTTGCTTTGACTAACCAAACCATGAACAGCGTCTATAGTCAATACCGTGAAGCGAGATTTAGAAGTGGACTCAGACCTGGATTGTTACACAAGCCAAGATATGGCGGTTTGAGAAATGGCTACAAGAAACTATCATTTACGGGAGAATCTATCTCAGTAGGAGGCAAATCATTTACCTTGGATTGTAAGGATGGATTGTTTACGTTCTCAGGCGGTGATCTGAAGAAACCTGTCAAAGGAAGAAACCTTGGTGATCTTCTTGCATACAATCCAGCACTGCGTGGTGTGGAACTCAGAGCCATCCGCGTTGCTAATGAAAAGATGCTTGCTATGTACCAAGAAAAACTCAAAAAACAAGAACGTCACCACAACTATGGTGTCATCGATGAAGAGAATCATAGAGTATATATCTATGACAAAAATGGTAACCTTGGATACTATGAATCCAATGATCAAACTTTTGTCCAAAGATGGCGACAATACTCATCTGGGCATAGATATGGACGTATTGCCGATGAAAACATGCCAACATGATTTAGAGTGATGAAGAGATGAGATACTGTGGTGGACAGCGAAAGTTATGAAAACTTCTTGCGCAATGAAACCGTTGTCTGATCAATGGTGAGAGCGATGTCTCGTACACATAGAGCATTGATTGCCATGGATCCTCGATAGCAACCAAATATATTAAACTCTCCCGACTAGTCGGGAGAGTTTTTGTATTATAAAAAAATTGGCGAGGACAACCCCCGCCAATTCTGATGCTTTCTCAAAACCTACATATATGGCTGTATGTAGGTTTCAAATGCCTGTGAAGATAGATTTCCCTTGGCAATAGCCATGCCTACTTCGGTAGCGCCACCAAACTCCTGATGCACAAAGGCACCAAGAAAATGGATGCTCCCGAATGATTGTGCAAGACTATCATACATGCGCAAAATAGGTAAGCCAGGTCTCTCATACTTCTCTTTTAGGAAGTTAGTTACTTCCTTATAGTCTCCACGAAAGTGTTCCATGATGAAGCCTGCCATTTCAGACACATTTTTTTCATGGTCTTTTTGCACAGACCCCAATGGGGTTCCATCTATCCAAAAACGCTTGCAGAATGCGACCAAAAAATCTGTCGCTTCTCCGTAAGCATTAGGAATAGTTATCTTCCCAAAGAATCCCATAGGACTTTCTGCCTTGGCAAATAAGCAACCCAAACCATCCATTAAAGCTAAAATCCCATAACGGGACTGCTGATACTCAATAGATAGAAAACTCCGACCCAGATGGATCCAGTTTTCCTGTTTGAATTGCTGGGTGAATGTAAAGTATTTCCCCATCGGAGAATACTCCGGTGGGACATCTGCATTGTAAGAATAACGATATCCACCAACAATCTGCTGTTTTTCAGTATCCCAAATGAACATCTGGGATTGTTGGTATTCGCTATTAATAATGTCAAAATCATCTAAGTCCAGAGCTGAATCTACTACAACCCCTACTTTCTCAAACGATTTTTTTCTCTCCGAACCAATTGCCATAATAATGGCTGGAGATGTCTTCGCATCTGTTGTATAGATAGCGAATTTTGTGTTGTGCACACAGACACCCAGTGGCGTCAATTTTTCGAGTTCTTGTAATACGTTGTTCATGGTTGCCTCCTTTTTGTTGGTTAGTTAATGGTGAATGTTGCATAGGGGTCTTTGCCTAACTCGTAGACATGCGCCCGAATGCGTTGAGCGATTTCTGTTGTTGCCTCACGATCGTGTTGCGATGCAGCAAATGTAGTAGGATTAATAGGTTTTCCAATAGTTACTGTCACTCTTTTACCTCGAGCCAAGAATATCTCTCGAATGAGGAAAAATTGTTCCAGGTTAAATCGGATACCTAATGCTTTCCTGAAACGTGCCACAGTATAAAACCATGACGAGTTTGACCCCGAAATATGAACAGGGACGATAGGTGCACCATGGCGGATAGCCTGAGACACGAATGTTCCTTTCCATGGAGTATCCTGGATTTTTCCATCAATCATACGGCTGTCTTGGCCTGCAGGAAAGATGGGGAAAACATTACCAGCGTCAAAGGCATCGTCAACCTTTTTGTTCATCTGCTCTTTGCGCACAAGATCTCCCTTTGGAATAGGAATAACCATGTCTTCAATTTGAGCAAAATGCACAAGTGGATTGATGAGGATCTTTGCGTCTTCGCGCTGCATCATCTGCAGGGCTTTAAAAATGACACAAAGATCTCCTCCACCGGGATGGTTTGCTGCTATGATGGCAGCACCTTCCTTAGGTAAGTTCTCTGCTCCATATAGCATAACATCAAACTTTAGATAATCTGACGCATATGCCATAAAAGCAGTATTTTTAATGCCTCTTTTTTCTCCTGTAATAATGATATCGTTGGCAACTCTGCTCACAAGCAACCAACGATTAATTACCCAAATTATGGGCATCAGGATGATTTCCAGCCATCGTGGTAATACCACAAGCTGACGGATATCCATCCGTGTAAACGTTTTGGTTGCTTTCATGATTGCTCTTTTTTTTGTTTTAGAAAAATGTTAATGACCACAAATCAATATTATAATAATAAAACAAGTTAAGTCAATCTTATTGAACAAATAAGGCTAGTAGCCAATCTGACCCAACAAATAACATAAGTAATACAAATGCTATAACCATAAGAACAATCTGTTTCTGCGTTAATCTATCTTTTAAAAATATCCATGCTAATATTGTTGTTGTTACTACGCCAAACAACCTAATGAAGTTGACAATGTTGGCAGGGTTGTCGAGGTAGCCGTAATAATAGAGAAATGCTGAGGCAACATTGGACGATCCAATGATAGCAAATGGTAGCAATATCTTGTGTGAATAACTTGCTCGGACTGGCTTGAAATCTCGCTTGTGCATAAAGGCATAACCTAGTACTGCGAATACAAGAATAATGCTTTCGGTGGCAAATACTGACTGCACTGGTGTCATAATAGCGTTTTTGACAAACCACGTATTACCGACAAAGAAGATCGTCCAACAGACTGCGGTAACGAGTGGATATACCATTTTCACATCAAGGTGAAATTTTTTATCGCCTGATTGTTGTCGAAGAAACTGTGCGATCACCACGAAAAATAAAATACCCAGTAGTATCTGGAGAAATGGGAGGCTTTCAGATCATTCAAAGATAGCAAGATTGGCAAAGTACATCATAAAGACACTGATATTTGCAATGATCAACGCGACTCCACCACTAATCGAAGCAAATGCCTTGAAAAGATAATAAATACCGATATAGCCAAAAAACCCTACAAGCAACAAAACAACCATCGCCTGCGCATCCAACGATGGAAGAATAGCTGTTCCGTTAAATAGTGATATAGCTACGACAAAAATAATTGCAAAAATCGTCATAGAAATATACTGCCAGATAAGTCCGATATAGCTATTTGGTATAGTACTCGCAACGTGCTTCATGGCAGCATTTGCTGTTCATTGGAGGAGTGCGCCACACATAGCGGCGATAATTCAGAGAGACATACTATATATAGATAGAATATAAAAATAGTTCTGGTTTTTATATAGGTATTGGGTAGCTAATTACAAATAGTTACTGATGAATTTTTTTGTCTATATCCTCAAGCTCCTTATCTGATGTACTAGCAAATATATCATCATATTTTTTGAGGAGCTTCTTGAGTGACTGAATATTATGCGCATTTGCAAAATCATGTAAAACGTTCAATGTTTGCTTGGATTTAGCTAACAGAAAAAATCATCGAGATCATGCATATATTTTTCATCAGACAAGTGCATATGTTGCATCTCCTGTATAGATAGCATATGATCAAAGGGCGTATGATAATGCTGTTAACGATACCGACGCACCATACAAAGCTCTTTCTTTGGATGATAGCTTTGATCCTGCTGCTGTTTTACCAACAATAGCCTCTGCGCCCATTTTAAATGATGATACAATAGTCCAATCGGCAGCTTGTGATCAAATCTGTAGCGCTCATTTTTTTACTTTTGGAAGGATTTCGTTTTGTATTTGTTCTAATGATGGAATATCAACAAACTCATAGGCAAGCTGCTCAGCAATATTATCAGCAGTAGTATCAAAATTTCCCACATAATCATCTAGTCGATTGTCTCTTAGATACATTGACATATAGTGTCATATAAAAATACATTTATAATTTTTGCGGCAATATTGGAATCAAATCCTTATGTTTGTAGTCTACAACAAATACTCTACATTGTTGTATAATCTCTGCGGGAATATCTCCAGACACAATAAACTTATCTCCTCATCACCAAGATTTGATGCCATATTCTTTTAGTAGATGTATAGGGATTTCGAAAATGAAGCTGAGATGATCAAGATTTTCTTGGACTGCTCGCTGTATAGTTCTTTGACTAAAGAACGGATCTGATGATGTAAAACAAAGCTCAGGATCATCTTGATCTGCAACATTTTTTAACAACATACCTGACTTGTATATGTTTCTCGCAGCATCTATAGACAATCCCATGCCTCTATAGACACAATCTTTTTGTCATTGTTGTGTATCAACAAAATATTTTTGTGCCAATTGTGTTGCATGCGTAAAGTTCACCGGTGGATTTTTATCTCTTCTATAATCAGCAAAATTGTTGTACAAGAAAGAAAATTGATCTTGTACTCAAGATATGTTTTTATGAAGATTTTCTTGTATTGATGTAGTATTTGCTTCATGAGAATGATTTCATCTTTCAGCGTCTCCCAATATTGATTTTATATATCATAGGAATCTATTCATGATGATACGAAACAAGAAATAAATACTCTATAATTAGAGTATATCTATGCGATCAATTTTTGTCAATTTTTGTACATAAAAACCCGCCAGGATGGCGGGTTTTTATATGTTTGAATATATCAAATGAACTAGTTAACAGACTTAATCGTAATATCGAAGATGAGATCTTTCCCTGCCAATGGTGGATTTGCATCAAGAATGATATTCTCCTCTTCCACTTGGTAAACGGTAAACGCTTGACCCATGCTTGTCATTACTTGCTCTCCTGGCTGTAAAGTATCTGCTCCAGAGAAGGAAGACTTAGGAACTGGAACAAGATTGGCTTCATCTCGTTCTCCGTATGCTTCTACAGCTGGTATCTTGATAGTTTTGGTTTGTCATACTTTCATGTCTACTACTCCTTTATCAAATCCCGCAATCATCTGTCCAGCTCAGACAGTAAAAGGCAATCCTGCACTATAATCTCTCCCAGCAGCATATTTTCCACATGCTTGTGCAACAGACTCGACACTTGTGTCAAACACTGTCCCATCATCAAGTCTTCCGATGTAGTCAACAACAACTTGATCTCCTTGTTGTACTTTTGCTCACTTACCTTTAAAATCAGCGGCATCTAAGTATTGTTTTACAGCATCCACACAGGTCATATTTTCTTGGCTAACATCTAAAGGAATATACGCTTCTTGTTCTACAGAACATCCTGTCGCAACAAGACTTACTAAAAGCAATCAGGCAATAAGAGTTTTTTGCATAGAGGTTGTGTATATGAAAAAATAAAAACATCTCTCTTTTATGTAAATGAGGATGTAATGCAAGCAAAGACATTTTACGAGAAGTTTTTAATCTATGTTTTTACTTGACTTTATTATAAAAAATCATATACTGTTCTCCACAATCTTCATAGTACGAGCAAAAAGTGAAAAAATTCCTTGCAATTTGTACGCAAATATGTAGATATATGTCCCATACGCACATTTTTTGTGTTGCAAAGTCGTATGCGGATATGATGTAATTGGTGTAGCATGGCAGACTTCAGCTCTGCCTGTACGGGTTCGAGTCCCGTTGTCCGCTGTCTATAAACCATTACTTCCTAGCATTAATCAATGTTGTGACAAATCCTTGGATGACTTATTGTGATCGGATGTGGAGCGTGTCTTATGTATTTTGCTAACAGTATAGCAGATATATTTGGAGCAAGTGCTTGGGCTCAAAAGTATTTTTGAGGAACAAGAAACGCTACGTTGGCTATTGGATTTATGGTTATGGTGGTCGGGTTCCTGGTATTGTTTGGTATATTTACGCCGTCAACATCTGAAGTTTGATCGCTGGAGTATTAGCAAACGAATAAGAAATGGGCAGATGGTAGAGCGGTCAATTACTGCGGACTGTAACTCCGCCGCCTCACGGCTACGCAGGTTCGAATCCTGCTCTGCCCAAACTTGCATTATATGTATTAGGGTCCTTAGCTCAGTTGGCTAGAGCGCCTGCTTTGCACGCAGGAGGTCAAGGGTTCGAATCCCTTAGGATCCAAATTATTCTGCTCATGTAGCTCAATTGGATAGAGCAACAGCCTTCTAAGCTGTAGGTTCTTGGTTCGATTCCAAGCATGGGCAAATTGTATTACATGGGTATAGGTTGTTATCGTTTCACACACCATCATAATTATTGTGTATAAATGATATCCCGCTGCTCTCGTAGTCTAGCGGTTATGACACCACCCTCTCACGGTGGAAATCGCGGGTTCGAATCCCGCCGGGAGTGATTGTAATTTTATATTCCCTGTTATTGTATATGGACAGTCGCCCTCAACAAGGCAATAGAAGACCAATGGTTCATCAAGTATATATCAATGAAGCCATTAAAGCCCCAAACATTATGATTGTGGATGAAACCTGAACCAATCTTGGTGTTTTCCCCAGAGCTAAGGCGCTTTTGATGAAAGATGAAGCAGGGTTGGATCTTGTACAGTTGAGTTACGACAAAGACAAGATGATTTCTACTGTTAAAATGGTAGATTATTGAAAGTACATGTACGATAAGTGAAAGGAAGACAAAGAGA
>Ga0209573_1005374_pt1 | contig 11615 bp, 9 predicted proteins | sample TNRBio252014_DNA_FD_185870 | JGI IMG/M metagenome (GOLD analysis project Ga0209573, IMG submission 185870) | Wastewater treatment Type I Accumulibacter community from EBPR Bioreactor in Madison, WI, USA - TNR Reactor_6/25/2014_ DNA (SPAdes)... | ecosystem: Engineered > Bioreactor > EBPR >...
GTATGAACTTTACTTGCCGGAAGGAGCAGCGCCACCCATCTTGCTGGGGTCAAACGGCTTGCCGTCCATGGTCATTTTGTTGGTTTTCATGGACATCGAGGACATGTACCACTTGCCCTTGATCATTTTATACATGTCGGTGCTTGTTCCGACGTAGACCATGACCGGGCCTTTCTTGCCCTTCTCGCCGCGCAGCACGGACGTCATTTCGTGCCGCGTGGTGCCCTTTGCGATGTTTCCCGTCACCTTCAGCGTGAGGATCTTCGCGCTCACCGACTTCACGGTGTCGGTCATGGAGTAACCCATTTTCATGGTGTCAATCATTTGTTGCAAGGTCATGGGCTTGCCACCCTGACCATCTTCGTAGTACTTGAAATCAGGAGCGCAGTGGGCCTTGAGCATCTTGGCAAAGCCATCAAGGTCTTTGGCTTTCAGCAGCTTTTCTGCTTTCTTATTGAGGGCTTCGACGTCTGCTTTGAGATCGGCGGCAAAACACGAGACGGCGAACGGAACGAGAATGAGGGTTGAAAGACATCGCTTCATAGGCTAAAGTATGCAGGCGTTGCGGCAAGAATGTCAAGTTATTCCCCCGCAATCCTCTTTGCTAGAAAATTTGTTTGGAATTTCTGTAACTTCGTGTTACAATCGATTCAAGGTAGGGACACTTCCCTGTCTTCATTTTGCCCAATGGGCAACACGGAAGAGGACATGATGAGAGAATATTCTTTGGTCATTCTAGCGTCAGTTGGCTGCATAACCCAATTTGGTTACGCACAAGACTACAATTTCTGGCTTGCCCATGGGAACGATGCCGTGGCGACGCTGAACGGGAAATCTGCTGGGCAAGGGCTGGGTGGATTCACCGACGTCACCGGACACACCACCATGAAGGTCCGCCTCATGGTCACCAGCACCGCCACCGCCGTCCGTCAAGAAGATGTCGCAGGCGTGATGATGTGTTCTGATATGTCAAAGAGCGCCGGGGACACCTACGCCGACTTTGCCGCATACGACGCCGCCCGCAAGCACGCCGCCCTCACCCTAAGGATGGGTTCGCTCACCTTGGGCAAGGGCCTTCCCGGTCATGACTATAAAACCAACACGGCCACCACCGTGGATGGCGCCAATGTCGGAAGCCCCCTATACGCCGGTTCATTCGGGGATACCGCGTTCAAGCCCATCGGCCTCTGGCACGCGATCGGATTTGGTCTCGGGAAAAGCCTGACCATGGCTCCCCAAGCCACGGTGATGCTCGCCGAATACGACGTGGACATCAATTTGGCCAAGCTCGCCGAGGCCGGGGGCACCTATGGTGACCACGCGAACGAGGCAGGTCTGATGATTTTCGGCACCTCCCCCATGTTCGCGCGGAGCACCTACCTCGGGCTCACCACCGGCACTGGTCTGCTGAAATCCCCCGTCAAGTACAAAGTCGGGTTGGTTCCCGAACCGGCTTCGATGCTCGCCTTAGGCGCAGGCTTGCTCGCCTTGGCCCGCCGACGACGGTCGTAAAAGCACGGACTCTCCCCCGGCCCGCACCGAACGGTCCGGGGGGAAAATTCTGAGAACGCTCAATCCCCGCTTCGATCAAAGTTTCGACTGATAATCAGATAATCATCGGTGCCGACGTAATCGTCCATATCCAGGTCGGCACGAGGATCAAACTGGGGATCGTCCTCGTCGAGATCAAAGGAATCGTTGAGGATCAAGTAATCATCGGTACCGATGTAGTTGTCTTGGTTACAATCCCCGTTCACAAGGGTCACGCCTAGGTCGAAGATTGGTTCCGGCGAGTACGTGATGGGCACGGCCATCCACAGACTCTTCGGGGATCGAATTTTCAAGGTGTAGTCATTGAAGGGTGCTTCCGGTGAGACGGTGAACAAAATCTCTTTGTGACTAAAGGTGGGACCGGACCAGACCCGAGATTCCCCCGACCACAATTCTGCTTCAAGGAGCCCCCCTGGGACAATAATGTCTCCGTCCAACCGGGCTTGGCCCGTGATGAGACCGGTTGGGCGCGGGAACGAGAAGTTGTCAAACAGCCCGCCATCGGCATCCACTTCAACTTCGATTCGATGGATCCCATTCGTCGAGGCCTGAAGCCTGCGGTGGTTGCTGACCGGCGTTGGATCGGTATAAGTCCCCAAACTCATTCCATTTGCGTCAAAAGTCTTGAGCGTCCCGATTGAACTCCCCACCTCGGTATCAAAAGCGTCGAGATAGAATCCTTGAATGACACCCCTTTGGGTCGTTCCCGGGATGGTGAAGGTGATTCCATTTGTCGAGTTCTCCGAGCCGAGGACAAGGGCGTTCTTCCCCGAACCCCCTCCGGGAAGGAAGTACTGGGTGTACCAAGTGGGCGCCCCATTGTCGACGTTATAGATCGTCAAGGGGAAATCAAACCGGGCCCCAGTGAAGATATAACGGCTTTCACTCGCCATCCCCGTTGTCCCGGGAACAACCAAGTCATCAAAGTTGATCACGGAAATATCTGCAAGTGCAGACGAAAAGACCCCGAGGGCGACCGCGCAACGAAGCAACCGATTCATGGATCTATTGTACACAGAAGTCCCGAAAAGCAAGCGTTTTCGGGACTGAATCCGAGCTAATTTTGGCGCAATCCTGGTTTTTTGGTCTTCATTTGTCCGCAGGAGCATCAAACCGCGCGCCTCGGAATGGGAGTGGCACGGGGACGATCGGGCGTACATAAGCCGTCCATTGAATGGTTCTCGATGGGTTCAGCGGAGAATTGCTGTTTACTGAAATCGTGCCCGAAATGCCGTGGAATCCCTTCGCCGTCAGCGTCGCCGTGTGGTTGGTCGTCGTGCCCGCCGCCGCCGTTTGGTTCCCGGCTGGGACCACCACCGACGACTTATCCGAGCTCAACGTATAGCTCAACGGCTGGATTCCAGCCGCCGTCCAGAGCGCAGTGTTCGCCGAATTGGTCACGCCAAAGTTAAAATTCACGACCTGACCGTAGTTCACATAGCCCAGGTCCACCAACGTCGTGGTGGTGTTGCAATCGGGCGGCACGCGCAGGTCAAGGTACACGGGAAGGTGCCCATTGGCAACCGAAGCCGGGGTCGCCTTCATCGTGTTGATCAAGGCTTGGGCGATGGTGCCGCCCACTTGGGAGTTCGTGGCCGTGTTGATGGGGTTCAAATAGGAGTTACCATCGTTGCCCCAACATCGGTAGCTATGGTTCAAGTCATTCCAGGTCGTCGTGCTGAACTTCTTCGTGATGTCGCCGATGTAATCCAAGCCCGACCCATCAAACAAGTTAGAAGAAATCAGAATCTGATCGTGCCGGTCATCCATCTGGGTGCCCGGCTCTTGGGTGTGGATCATCTTGAAGCTCGTGTTTTGGTACCAACTGCCTGGAGAATTGATGGGGTCGAAGAAGCGGCCGCCGGCGGTTCCCGCAGGAGAGATGGGGTCGACCATCGCCTGGTACTCGTCCCAGCTCGAAGACTGAATGTTGAAGTCCCCACAAACCATGAAGTTCGAGGTGGGGTTGGTGCCGACCGTGGTGGCGTGATTCAACCGGATTCGCTCTGCTTCCAAGAGGCGGCGGCTGTAGTCCGTGCTTGCTTGCCCCGACTTCATGTGCGTGCAGTAAATCGCCAAAGTCGCGCTGGCCACGCCATATCCTTTCGGACGAATATCGTATCGAAGCGTGTTTCGGGGCGGAGCTGGGTTCCCTCCCCCAACGGAAATAATGGTGCGACCCACATAATCGACCTTGCTCGTTCGGTAGAACAACATGTTATCGGTGTCGTTGCCATTATCGAACGGGGCCCGAGCATAATCACCAGGGCTGCCCGGCGCCGTGTTTAGCATGTTCAAAAACTCGGTGCAAGAAGCATCCGAAATGAACTCCTGGCCCACGATGACATCCGGACGTGCGGATCGACCGCTGAAGGTCCCGAAGAGAGCGGTTTGGAAGTGGGGAACGCGCCAATCGGGCAGGTTATTGGAATAGTTCGTCACGTTCCATTGGAGCACTCGGAGTTGAGCCACCGAAAGCGCGCCCATCCCAAGGGCGAGGGCAATGGCGCCGGTACGAATCGTTCGAGCAGTCATATGGACTCTATTGTGACTCAACTTCCCCCGCAAACGACCCGGTATCGAGACTAGATTTAACTTGAATTTAGTCCTGCCTTCGTCGGTGAGTAAACTCGGCGCATGATGAGCCTCATCGCCCTGCTTGCCCTTGCCCAGCCCGCCGCCGGCATGAAACCGGCCCGGGTCGAAACGATCTCGCCCATGCGAAATGCCAGCTTTAACAAGGGTGGAACGGCGAAGAAACGCATCCAAGGTGGTCATCCCCGCGTGGTGGAAGGGCACCTCGTCTTTGATGGAGCCGAAGATGGTGACCGGCAAGTGGATCCCCAAATCGCGGTCGGAGGAGGCTACGTCATGCACGGCACCAACAATGGCTTCACCCTCTACAACAAAAGTGGCGAATATGTGGACGGCGTGCCTCAAAAGGAGTTCAACAACGGCATCGACCCCAAAATGTTCTTTGACCTCCACAACCGCGTGTTTGCATTCGACCTCTGGGTGTATTGGGACAAGGAAAAGGTCAAGCCGGTCAATATCAGTGTAAGCGAAACAAGCAACCCAACCGGAGCCTGGAACACCTATCCCGTCCCCGCTCCCGGCGGCGTAGATGGTGGCGGGATCGGCTACAGCCGCAAGTGGATCGGTTACTCCTTCCCCGGCGGGTCGGAAGAGACTTTTGTGCTGAAAATGGCCGATGCCAAGCGCGGCCGCCCCGCAAAGGTCTATCACTTCGCAGGATCGCTCGGGCATCCCGTATTCACTCAAGACCCCGTGGACGACCTCCTCTTTGTCGGCCTCACGGATTCAGACATCGTCTTGACAACCGTGGGAGATGACGGCAAAGGCGCCCCGATGGTCAAGAAAGTCGTCCGCGCCCCTCACCGATTTCCGAAATTCGGCTGGCCACCCGCCTCTCCGCAAAAAGGCTCCGATAAGAGGGTGGCAAGTGGCGATCGCAACCCGAAAAACTTGGTCGTACAAAACGGATGTGTTTGGTTTTCGCAAGCCGTGGATGTGGGGGGCCGATCGGGCATTCAGTGGAATCAGTTCCGGCTCGACGGACGGTTGATGCAGCGTGGTGTCCTCAGTCATCCGGAAAATAGCTTCATCCAAACCACGCTTGCCGTGAATTCACGGGAGGACGTTTTGATTGGGTTCCAAGAAGCAGGTCCGCAGATGTTCGTCTCCGCCCGGTGCGCGATGAGGCTTGGCAAAGACCCGAAAGGCACCCTTCGACCCATCGTGCGGATCGCCGAAGGACAAGCCGCAACCGAAGGCGGCCCTTGGGGAGACTATTCCGGCACCGTGATCGACGGCGATAACAAGCGCGATTTCTGGACCGTCCAAAGCGTGGCCAATGACAAAGGCCGAGGAAGCGCGGTCATCGCCCGGATTTTGGCGAAGTAAACCTGGGTCAAGACTTCTTCGCGACGTCAACAAGGGCGCGCGCAATCGTCTGGATGCTGAACTCCACTTCATGCGGCGAGACCGTGGCGTAGCTCAGACGAAGGTATTCGCCTGATTCGGGAGCCAAGAATCGATCTGATGGGAGCGTCGCCACGCCATCACTGAGTGCCCGCTGAAACACGTCCTTCGCTCGCACTCCGCTGGGCAATCGAACCAGGAAGTTGAAACCGCCTACGGGGTCCGAAATCGTGCACGAGGTCGGGAACCGAACCAATGCCTGGGCCATCGCCTCTCGGCGCAGGGCGTAATGGTGGAGCGCAGTTGGGCTCACCACCTTGTGGTTCTGGAGCCGAATGAATTCTCCCGCCGTCCTTTGGAGGATCCGACTCACCCCGAGCCGCAACGCAAAAGATCGTCGCTCCAACAACGGCCGAAGCTGGGGCGAGCCCGCGATCAGGCCCAGGCCGAGTCCAGGCACGCATTGGGTCTCGAGGCCCGTGACCCACAGATAGTTCGGGACCTCACTAGGCGAAAGGGCATAAGGAGGCGCCTGCTTAAGGAACGAGAGAAAAGCATAAGGCACAAGGTCCACCAAGATGGCGCCCACCGCCTCACAAGCTTGGTAAATGGCAACCACGTCTTGATCCGCCATATCCTCGCCCGAAATGGGATGGATGCGGCTGGAGATCAAAACGATCGCTGGACGGTTTCGGCCGATCGCCTCCAAAAGACTCGCCACGTCTGGCCCAGCGACTTCCAAAGGCAGCCGCAAAACCTGCGCCAGGGCTTGGACAACCGCCAACTGGGGCACCATGACGACGATGCCGCGGTCCCCTCCGAATTCGCCGACGATAAGCGACAGCCCATCCCCGGTCCCCCCGGTCGCGATCAGGTGCTGTTCGCCGATGCCGCGCAACATCGGCGCGATCCTGGGTCGCATTTCTTGAAGAAACACCGCATCGCCCGCGGCAGGCGGAAGGTGAAGGTCCCACGGGTCCAGCTCCAAGAGCTTTCGGCTGGCTTCGGCCCACTTCTCGCGTAAAAAGAGGTCGGGATCGGGGAGGGCGGTGGCCAACGACTGGATCCCAGCGAAACGGCTGACCGATTCAAACTGGGGAATCAGTCCCCGATCTGGCAATGTCGAAAGAAACCCTTGGGCGCGGGTGCGATCGAGAAATCCGGTCACAAAAGTTCCCCGCCCCGCCGTCCCTTCGACAAGCCCCATTCGCTGGAGCACACCGTAGGCCCGCAATACCGTCAGGCGAGAAATTTTGAGATGCGTCGCCAGAAGCTGGGCGGCAGGAAGGCGTGCTCCTGGAGCCAAATCTTCCTCGACAATCATCCTACGGAGCCGGGAAGCGAGACGCTGATAAAGCGGGCCCTGACCCGCAAGCGAGTCAGAGCCGAATTTCAGATGGGCATCCCCAGGCATGCCGTCCAGTATGTTAAGTCGTCGGTCTTTTTCGCCTCGACCCGATCAGCGAAAGTCCACCAATCACCATTGCTGTCATGGAAAGCGGCTCGGGCACCGGTCGGGGGCCGAAGACAAAGTTATTCGGTTGGGCGAGGCCACCATGTCCGGGCGCGATGTAGGTCCCTAGAAGCGCCCCGCTGGTCGGATCGTAACGGTTGATCCTGGAGGCCCCGTAATCGCCGACATAAAGGTTGCCATCGGGACCGATCTCTTGCCCCTGGGTTTGTTGGAGGCCGGTGACTAAGTCACTGACGAATGCCCCGTTCGTCCCGTTGTAACGCTTCACTTTCCCTTGCCGAAACGCGTTGACGTAGAGATCGCCATCTGAACCCATCCGCAAATCAAGGGCAATTCCGACGCCGATGTTCGCGAAGGTCCCCAAAAACTGGCGAGTGCTGAGGCGATATTGCTGGATCGCACCTTGGAAGACTGAGCCATTGAAGCTAGCCGTGCTCACAAAGAATCGGTCGTTAGGAGCATCGATGACGACTCCATCAGCCAGTTCGGCGTTGGTTGCACCTGTCAGATTCTCGATGAATCCGCCGGTTGTTCCGTTGGCCACCACCACTCGACCGGGTTGGTTAAATTCGCTCACGAGGAGATTGCCCTGATAAAATTGCAAGTCGGCGGGAAAGATGACGGTCGTCCCGGTCAGAAAATTGCCCAAAAATGCGCCCGTCTGCCCGTGATATTTTTTGACGTTGTTGTCGCCGCCGCTACTCACGTAAAGGTGGCCATCGGGCCCAAAGGTGACGCCCTGGGGCGCGCTCAGGCCACCCGAGCCAGGTGCCACGAAGTCTCCCAGGAAGTTCCCGGCGAGATCGTATCGTTTGATAGAGTTCGTCGATTCACTTGCGACATAGAAGTCCTGGACGGCCGACCAGGACGTTGCCGCGATTGAGGCCATAAACAGAATGATTGCGTTTCGAATGATCATGTGTTGAGTTCTCCCTTCTCGCTCTCGAGATAAAGGTCCCTCCCAGCCTAACGCAGCTTCTCTTTAGAACCAAGATGCAATGCGGAAAAGGTCTAGACTAATCCGTCTGAAAACACAGACTAATCGTCATTTCACGAGAGCGTGCTCTAGGCAAAGCCGATTCCAGCCATCACCGCGAACCCGCCGAAGGTATTCTGTGGGCTATGAATAGCTTCGGTGCGCGAGCGACGTTGACGGCGAATGGCAAGGACCACACCATTTACCGGCTGAAAGCCCTCCAGGAAGGCGGACACAACATTCAGAGGCTGCCTTTCTCCCTTCGCATCCTCCTCGAAAACCTTTTGCGAGCTGAGGATGGCGGCGTGGGTGTGACCCGCAATGACATCGAAAACTTCTTGAAGTGGGACGCCAAAAAGGACCCGGACACCGAGATCAGCTTCATGCCCGCGCGGGTTCTGCTACAAGACTTCACCGGTGTGCCGTGCGTGGTGGACCTCGCGTCGATGCGCGATGCGATGGCTCGGCTTGGCGGAAATCCGGACAAGATTAACCCTCTCCAACCCGTCGAGCTCGTCATTGACCACAGCGTCCAGGTGGATGCTTATGGCACCGACGCCGCCCTCCAAATCAACCGCGATTTAGAGTTCGACCGCAACCAAGAGCGCTACGAATTCCTGCGCTGGGGCCAGACCGCGTTTCGCAATTTCAAGGTCGTTCCGCCGAACACAGGCATCGTCCACCAAGTCAATCTCGAACACCTGGCACGGGTGGTCTTCGTCAGCGAAGAAGGCAAGGCCTATCCCGACACGCTCGTCGGCACCGACAGCCACACGACGATGATCAACGGCCTCGGCGTTTTGGGGTGGGGCGTTGGCGGAATCGAAGCCGAGGCGGCCATGCTCGGCCAGCCAGTTTCCATGCTAATCCCGCAAGTCGTCGGGTTCAAGCTCACTGGAAACCAGAAAGAAGGCGTCACCGCGACCGACCTTGTCCTCACCGTCACCGAAATGCTCCGCAAGCACGGCGTGGTCGGGAAGTTTGTCGAGTTTTACGGCGAAGGACTCTTTGGCCTCCCACTGGCGGACCGAGCCACCATCGCCAACATGGCCCCCGAATACGGTGCCACCATGGGCTTCTTCCCCGTCGATGAAGAAACCCTGCGCTATATGCGCCTGACTGGGCGAAGCGAAGAGCAAGTCGCGCTCACCGAGGCTTATATGAAAGAGCAAATGCTCTTCCACTCGCCGGGCGCGGTTGAACCTGAATTCAGCAGCAAGCTCGAACTGGATCTCGGGAGCGTCGAGCCGAGCGTGGCGGGTCCGAAGCGTCCGCAAGATCGCCACACTCTCGGAGGAGCACGAAAGAGTTTCCTCGACGTGTTCCCCGACGCGGTGCCGAGTGAAGGAGCGTCAGCGAATGAACGAGGCGGCGCGGCCGTGCTGGAGCGTAGCGCAACCGATAAGCTCACCCATGGCAGCGTTGTCATCGCCGCCATCACGAGCTGCACCAACACCAGCAACCCCAGCGTCATGATCGCCGCCGGCCTCGTCGCCCGCAAAGCCCGTGCCCTGGGCCTCAAGCCGAAAGCATGGGTGAAGACCTCCCTGGCCCCAGGCAGCAAAGTTGTGACCGAATACCTCACCAAATCCGGCCTCCAAGAAGACATGGATGCGGTTGGGTTCAACACCGTCGGTTACGGATGCACCACCTGCATCGGCAACAGCGGCCCCCTTCCGGAAGAAGTCAGCAAAGTCGTCCAAGACGAAAACCTGACCGTGGTGAGCGTGCTGAGCGGCAACCGAAACTTCGAAGGCCGTGTGAACGCGGAAGTCAAGGCGAACTACCTGATGTCGCCGCCCCTCGTGGTCGCTTATGCGTTCGCGGGGACGATCCACCTCGATCTCGCAAAGGACCCGATCGCGACCGCCCCGAATGGGCAAGACGTCTTCTTAAAGGACATCTGGCCCACCCAAAAGGAAGTCGCGGACGTGGTCCATTCCTGCATCGACCGGCACATGTTCGAAAAATCCTACGCCGGTGTTTTCGATGGCGATGACAAATGGCAAGCGATCGCCGTCACCCCAGGAGATCGCTACGCATGGAAAGGCGACAGCACCTACATCAAGCAAGCGCCGTACTTTGACGGCATGAAAAAGGAGCCCGATGCCCTGAAGCCGCTCACCGGGATGCGCTGTCTGGCCATCTTTGCCGATAGCATTACCACCGACCACATTTCGCCCGCCGGGAGCATCAAAGCCACCTCCCCCGCGGGAACCTACCTCTCCGAGAAAGGCGTCCGCCCGCACCTTTTCAATAGCTACGGAAGTCGGCGCGGCAACCACGAAGTCATGGTGCGGGGCACCTTTGCCAACATCCGCATCAAGAATCAGCTCGCCCCCGGCACCGAAGGCGGCGTCACGACTTATTTGCCCACCGGCGAGGTCATGCCGATCTACGACGCGGCCGTGAAATACATGGCCGACGGAGTGGGAACGGTCGTTCTGGCGGGTAAAGAATATGGCTCCGGCTCCAGCCGAGACTGGGCGGCTAAGGGCCCAATGCTTCAAGGCGTCCGCGCCGTCATCGCCGAAAGCTTCGAACGCATCCACCGCTCGAATCTCGTTGGGATGGGGGTTCTGCCGCTCCAATTCCTGCCCGGCGAAAACGTTGCGTCTCTAGGGCTGACCGGTCAGGAGGCCTTTGAAGTCCTCGGCCTAGAAGAAGCCCTCGCCAGCGGCTTCGCCTCCGGCCGGACGCTCACGGTCAAGGCGGGAGAAAAGTCATTCCAAGTCACCTGCCGCATCGACACTCCCCAAGAAATCGAGTACTACCGACACGGCGGGATTTTGCTGTATGTCTTGAGGAGCTTGCTGTAAAAGGATAGGTCCTATAAGTCCTATAAGTCCTATAAGACCTATCTCAACCCCGATACCCATGGAAATCCGACCCCTTCGACCCGAGGACCGCGTTGCTTGGGAGCCGCTTTGGCGGGGTTACTTGGAGTTTTACGAAACCGAACTCCCACCTGCCCAATATGACCTCACCTGGAAGCGGCTGATGGACCCTGCGGAGCTCATGTACGCCTTGGGCGCGTTCGAATACGGGAAACTCATCGGCATCACCCATTACATCCTCAACCGCTCGTGCTGGTTGGAGACCTATGGGTGCTACCTGCAGGATCTTTTCACCCACAAAGACCACCGCGGCAAAGGCGTTGGAACCGCTCTCATCCGTGCGGTCCGGGAAGAGACGATCAAGCTTGGAGCCCACTCGCTGTGGTGGATGACCCAAGAAAGCAACGCCACCGCGCGCCGGGTCTATGATCAGCTCGCCACCAACACAGGCACCGCCATCTACAAAATGGACCTGAAATGATCCTGCTCGACCTGCTGTTCGATCCTCCCGCGATGTCCCGGCGGGCCATCACGCCTTCTCCTGTCGAAAGCATCCCGCTGGAGGGCAAATTTGAGCTCATCTTGCCCCCGAATTGGAAACCGAACAACCGCCAGGTGATCTGGATGCACTTCCATGGCCCCAACTGGCACACGCGAGACGAACATGCGCGAGCCGGTCATGCGGACCCCATCGTCCACGCTTCGGCGGGCGAAGGCTCCACCGTCTATGCGAACCTCTTCAAAGACCCGACGGTCTGGGATCGCTTGATCCTCCAAATCGGCGAAGAATTGCGACGCCGGTCCGGGCGCAAGTACTTGAAAGTCAGCGGTGTCC
>Ga0209573_1005375_pt1 | contig 11615 bp, 10 predicted proteins | sample TNRBio252014_DNA_FD_185870 | JGI IMG/M metagenome (GOLD analysis project Ga0209573, IMG submission 185870) | Wastewater treatment Type I Accumulibacter community from EBPR Bioreactor in Madison, WI, USA - TNR Reactor_6/25/2014_ DNA (SPAdes)... | ecosystem: Engineered > Bioreactor > EBPR >...
GAACGGATTCATTTTGCCTCTGCCATGACCTTGCTGGGTCATATGGACGGAGAGGATGCCTCCGGCGCAAGTTACCTGGAACTGATGGAGTTTATATCCCGTCACGGCGCTTCGGTGGAAAATGATCTCGAGGAACTTTGGCGAAGAATTGTATTCAGTATCTGCGTTAAAAACACCGACGATCACCTGCGTAACCATGGTTTTTTACTTTCGGAAAAAGGATGGCTGCTTTCCCCGGCATATGATATTAACCCCAATGAATACGGAAAAGGGCTAAGCCTGGCTATCACAGAAACAGATAACTCACTGGACCTGGATACCGCCATGGAAGTAGCGGGTTATTTTCGTCTCTCAGATGATAAAGCTGCGCAGATCATACAAGATATTTCCACTGTGGTGAAAGACTGGAGGAAAGTTGCAACCGCATATAAAATTTCTACTGCTGAACAAGAAAGGATGTCTGCAGCCTTTACTGCTGCAACTTAACACCAGCATTTGCCTCATTAATTTTGGTACTGGTTCATTTTCCGAAGGCGGGCATATAGGTAACAGAACTGGTATAGGGTCATGATTTTTTCTTACTTGCTTTTGATTTATTTGTAAGCTCTTTTTTTATTACGTCAATGATTAATTGAACATCTAAATCCAACAATTTAGAAAGCTCCCAAATGTGTCTGAAATTAAATTCCTCTGGTTTGTATAATTTTTCAATATACCTGCTATGATTTAAACCCAGAGATTTTGCAATATTTGTCGGGTATAGGTCTTCAATGTCACGCATTTTGCTTACGCTTCCCGCAAGAAACATTGATCTCAGACCTTTAAATGAGTTTTGTTTTTCCTCTGCCGCCATTTTGTTGATGTGATTCCTGAAAAGTTAGCGGCGTCCTGTGTATAAGTTGCTAAAAACTAACATTATGTAATCAAAAGTTTACGAAATGTATCTTTTTTCGTACTTTTATAACTGGTTAAATAATTTGCGAATCTTCATATTGAATTAACTTATTTGAAGCTTTCGCTTTGAGTCTTGTCTTGGAAACCTAGGAATTTTCATTGGACACAAGACGATAAGCAAGGGCTCACGAATTCTAACGACCTTCCAAATTTATTTTTTTACTGGCTGCATATAGATTTAGTTTAACAAAAGGTGTTCCTCTCTTGACGGTTGCGAAAACTCTGCTTATAATTTTATTTTTAATGCTGTTTAGTATAACCATTTTGTGCTTACCTTCTTTTACTTTTCTTTCATAGTACTCTGCGATTTCCTTATCTGCGAGTAAGGCTGAGGAGGCTCCATTTCCGATAAGAGCCTTTAATTTCCTGTTGGCTTTTTTGCTTGTCCTGGTTCTTCTCCGGATACTTGTTCCGGAACTGTACTCAAATGGGGCCAGGCCACAATAACAAGAAAATTTACGCCAATTCTTAAATAAGGTAAAACCTTTGGTATATAAAATCAGGTATGCCCCGATTTGCAACCCTACGCCTGTGACAGATACCACGAGATTATAGATTCTATTTATTTCGATATCACTTTTAATTAATACGATTAATTCTTTATCTAATCGTTTAATGCTTTTCGCTATGCTTTCCAACTGAAGTTGGCTGTCTGTCACCACATATTTACTCGTTGAACTTTCTGTAAATAGGAGAAGTTGCCTTGCGGAATTTTGGATTACCACTTTATTTCTTACCAGCCGCTCTCTATAGGTCAACATTAGCCGCAATTTTATAAGAGTTTTTGAAGGAGCAACACTGAGAGGTAGATTCGAATTATGAAGGCAAGCATATTCTGCCAGCATTATTGAATCTGTCTTATCCGACTTTCCGCGATGAAAAGCACTCATTGATGTTTTTACCTGAAGACCTGACTGAAGAGAATAGGCAAGTTCATTGTCAGTGAGAAAGCAATCAATGGGAAGGCTATATATGCCTGTATGTTCCAGGCAAAACAGATACTCACTTCTTGGTGGGTTGCCTGATACTTTCTCCACCCAGGCTAACATCTTTTCGAAGCCCTTTTCATCGTTTGAGAATTTAGCATAAGGGATATCAATTTCTTGACTGCTTTTTACAGCTACGTCAATAGCTTTCTGGGACACATCGATCCCGATGAATCTTGCGTAAGGCATATGTTTTTTTTTGGTGTCTAATTTTTAACCAAGAGTTGAATAACACTGAAACCTTTAAAAGGCCTTTAAGCCTAGAATTCTAAATAGTACTAATCCAACAATAGGGAATAGAAGACTAATACGTGAGTTAGGTCTTACCTATTCGGCGTGCAAGGTCACTTCCACTCCTTTGGTTATTTCGAACGGTACTTTGATGACAATAAATTAGGGTAATGTATGTCAGTTTGGTGGGCAAAGGCAATCAATCAAAACCTTCTGCAAAGAAATCTGATACACTGATGCCAAATGCATGTATCACTTTGAGTAGTGAGCTGAATCGCAGATCCTGCCCTTTTTCGTATCTGCCGAATTGGGCTCTGGAGATATTATGATCATAGGCGAAATACTCATAGCTCGTATATCCCCTGGCAATTCTTAGCTGTTTAATGCGATTGCCAAGCTTCTTCATTTGAGCATCTGAATTTACAACTCCAGCCACTGGTTTATTTGGGCTTTTTCTCCCACCCTTTTTCATAGGATAAAATAAATGAATCGCCCTTACCCGAGTTGCCACTTATAAGACCCTACTAATAAGTAGCTTTTTTCAAAATATCTTCCTAACTTTATTCTGTTTTAATGGAGTCGGATAAGTAAGAGAAAGGATAAGGGAATATTGGACCCGAGTAACAGATGTAAACCTAAAGGTTTAGGCGTGGGCTCCCTTATTGTGTCCAAGGGCCTCCTAGGGCCTCCAAGCCGATTTGTGGAGTTCCACGTCATTTTTTTATTGCGAATTCCCTTCAAAGACTCCCCGGAATGTCAACATTGCACTGCTATATTGCTTGGGCTAAACGGAACACAGGATCCTTTATTTGCAGACTCCTTCCAGCGGGGAGAGGAGGCGGCTTTTGACTGCCTCTACCGTGAATACTTTGCTTCGCTTACCTATTTTGCTAACCGTATTCTTGCTGATACCGATACTGCTGAAGATGTGGTACAGGATTGTTTTGTGCAATTATGGCAACGCAGGGACCGGTTACATCATATAAAAGCTATTAAAAGCTACCTGTACAGATCCGTAAAAAACCAGTGCCTGAAACAACTGGAACAACAAAAAAGAAATACTGTGTTCAATGAGCCGTATAAATCCGAACCTGGAATTGAAGCAGCTGTTATAGCTGCTGAAACAGCCCGTGAACTGTACCAGTTTATTGAAACCCTCTCCCCGGCCCTGCAGCAAATTATCCGGCTGTACTATTTAGAAGGCAAGTCCAACCGGGAAATAGCCCAGCAACTCCAGATTGAACCCGACACCGTCACCCGGCAACGCCTCCGGGCCATTATGGCACTTAGGAAAACTAAAATTTCACTTTGATTAGCTAATTGTCAAAAAAAAAAGCGGGATTCGTATGTCCGGCTTTTTGTCTTTTCCGGATCATATACATAAGGCGCCTAACTATTAAATTTATTGTATGAATACCCCTGTTCTATACCAGGAAGAACTTGAAAAAGAATTTCGGGCGGCATACCTGATCAGCCAGTTTATCCAGGAAATTATTTCTGAGGAAGAGGAGGAAGAACTGGACTTATGGATGCAACAGAGTGAACGCAACATGCAAATCTTTGAAGACCTGACCGATGAATCCATGACCAGGGATTTTATGAAATGGTATGCGGAGCGTAACACCGAGCGAAGTTTGCAGGAGGTCAAGCAACGATTACAATTTACCAGGCCTTCCAAAGTAATACCTCTCCGGCGATATGCTGCAGCTGCCTGCGTGGTTCTATTATTGGGTACAGGGATTTATTATTTCGGTTTCCGGGATAATGGATCAACGGTTACTTCAACCGGTACTGAGACTGCGGATATACTGCCGGGTAAAGCCTCCGCCACCCTAACATTGGCCGATGGTAAAAAAATTGACCTGACCAACCTGCGGGATACCATCATCAATAGAGAAGTCCGGATTGAGAATGGCGTGGTGGTGTACAGCAATACTGTTTCTGAACCTGAAATGCATGAGATCAGCATCCCTCGCAAAGGTTTTTATGAACTGGTATTACCGGATGGCAGCAAGGCATGGGTCAATTCAAGTTCCTCTATCCGGTATCCTTCCCGGTTCACCGGGAACGAACGGCGGGTAACAGTAACCGGAGAAACTTATTTTGAAGTAGCCAAGGACGCTTCGCATCCCTTTATTGTTTCAGTAAATGGAGTGAATATTACAGCACTCGGGACTGCTTTTAATATCAATGCATATACTAACGAAGACGGGTTACGCATTACCCTGACAGAGGGAAAAATAAATGCTAATGCTGCCAATCGAAATGAACAACTCTTACCGGGGCAACAAATTATTATACGACCGGGCGAATGGGAGATCAGAACAATTGACATTTCCCCGGTTGTTGCCTGGACAAAGAACCAATTTAAATTAAAGAATACCAGCATTGAAGAAGTGATGCGGATGGCGGAGCGTTGGTATGATGCCAGGATTGTTTATAAAGAGAAAGTAACCGATCATTTTACCGGAACCATTGACCGGAATGTACCTATTTCCCAATTGCTGAAATTACTGGAGGCAACCGGGCAGGTGCATTTTCAAATTGACGGTGAAACGATTATTGTCACTCAGTAAGGTAATCCAATAAAAAACCGGGTTGTGCGCTAACACTTCCCGGTGTGTCTGGGTTACCCCAACTATATCGCGGAAACGATTATTGATTAACCCAAACAACCCAAAGCTATGCTTTTAACCCCAAAATGGAGACACCGATTCTTGCGCAAAGTGCTACTATTAGTTTTCCTTTTTGTATCCCTGAACGGGCTGGCACAAACATTTACGTTTTCTTTTCAACGGGCTTCCCTTGCCAGGGTTTTTGCTCAAATAGAGCAACGGAGTGATTACCGGTTCCTGTATTCTGAGGAAGTACTGGCCCTTGGCAACCCGGTCAGTTTTACTGTCAACAATGCTCCTCTTGATTCTATTCTCCGGTTATGCTTTTACCAGCAGCCGCTTGGCTATAGCATGGAAGGAAAACACATTATTGTCCGAAAAAAGATTATTGAAAAACCAGTCCCGCTTACAAGAGAATTGCGGGGAAAGGTGGTTAATACCGAAAATGAACCGCTTGCGGGTATTACCATCAGCATCAAACAAAGCGGAATGGCCATGGCCACCGATGTTCATGGCGAATTCTATTTCATGAATTTACCAGCGAAAGCCACCTTACTTGTCACAGGTGGTGAAATTGTGCCGCAGGAACTTGAAGCCAGCCCCAACAGTTATCAATTAATCGTGGTGCAGCAGCGGATGAGTGTACTGGATGAGACATTTGTTATTGCCTACGGCAAGTCAAATAAGCGTTCTTCGACAGGCACGATAAGCAGCGTCAAGAAAAGCGAAATCAGTAAACAGCCTGTGCACAACATTTTATCCGTTTTGGCTGGCAGGGTTTCCGGATTACAGGTAACTACGGTTTCAGGCGCACCCGGTTCAAGTATTAACCTTCAGTTAAGAGGAATTAACAGTATCGCCAACGGGTCTGATCCTATGATCGTAATAGACGGCATTCCGTATCCTTCGCAGGCACTCAATGGCGTCATTGGTGGCGGTGCAGGAACCTCCTCCAGCCCGCTGAACACTTTGAATCCTTCCGATATTGAAAGCATAGAAATATTAAAAGATGCAGATGCCACCGCTATATATGGTTCAAGAGGTGCAAATGGGGTTATTTTAATTAGCACAGTAAAAGGTAAAGCCGGGAAGACTTCAGTTTCTGCGAATTTCTACCACGGATTTGGAAGGATTACCCGGCAGATGGAATTGCTGAATACGAGGGACTACCTGATAATGCGGAGGGAGGCATTTGCAAATGATGGCGCTAACCCGACCACCGCTAACGCTCCGGATCTGTTACTATGGGACACAACCCGGCAAACAAACTGGCAATCGGTTCTTCTGGGTAACACTATGCACTCTACAGATGCAAAGGTGAATGTAAGCGGCGGATCAGAACTAACACAGTTTGTTTTTGGCCTGGGTTATCATAGAGAAACCACTGTGTTTCCCGGAGATTTCGGAGATAACAGAAAGACTACCAACCTGAATGTCTCGCACCAATCAGCCGATAAGAGATTTCAATTGTCTGTTTCCGCAACATTTGCTGACTATAAAAACACCCTGCCACAGCAGGACCTGGTCAGTGCCATAACGCTGGCACCAAATTCTCCCAAACTCTATAATAGTGACGGGTCACTGAACTGGGAGAACGGTACGTGGACAAACCCACTTAGCCGGACCGAGGCCCTGTTTACAACGCAAACGACCAACCTTATTTCCAATATATCGGCCTCCTATAAACTGAGAAAGGGACTTTGGGTTAAATTCAACGGAGGGTATAACCGACTGGATAATTATGATCATTCGGCAACTCCAAAAACGGCATTTAATCCTGCTTCAAATCCTGTTTCAACCGCTCAGTTTGGAAATAAGCATATCAGCACTTTGATAGGAGAACCTCAATTTGAATATATCAATAGGTTCGGGGAGTATGAGTTTTCTGCTTTGGTCGGTGCTACTTTTCAAAAGACCTCACAGTATTTTTTATATCAAAGAGGAACGGGTTACAATAGTGATGCCTTACTCAATAGCCTGAGAGCTGCTTCACAGGTAAGTGTACTTTCCGAGGGAGACCTAGAGTATCGCTATATAGGATTATTTGGCAGGTTCAAACTGGACCTGCAACGTAAATATCTTTTCACATTTACGCTTCGGCGGGATGGTTCGAGCCGGTATGGAGATGAAAACAGGTTTTCAACCTTTGGCTCTATAGGTGCGGGCTGGGTGTTTACCAATGAAAAACTATTCAAAAAACAAAAGCTTCTAAGCTTCGGTAAACTAAAAGGAAGCGCTGGTATTACGGGTAATGACCAGATCGGAGACTACAGGTACCTGAACCTTTATACTACTTATACCAGTTCCTATCTAAATTCCACCGTTTTCTATCCCGAACAACTTTATAACCCGGTTTTTGGCTGGGAGAAAGTCCGAAAGCTGGAAGGCTCACTGGAACTGGGTTTCCTCAATGACCGGTTATTATTTACCCTCAACTACTATCACAATACCACTTCCAATCAACTCGTCAACTATCCGCTTCCGGGTACAACAGGGTTTTCAGCCATTGTAAAAAACATACCGGCTGTTATCCAGAATACAGGATTTGAGATGGAACTTCAGGCAAAGGTTCTTCAAACAAAACGGGTCACATGGAATAGTTCATTTAATATCACTTTTCCCCGCAACAAACTAATCTCGTTTGAAAATCTATCCACTTCCAGTTACGCCAATCGTTATGTTATTGGTGAACCGCTTACCATCGTAAAACGGTATAAATGGCTTGGAGTAAATCCTGCTACAGGCAATCATCAATTTGAAGATTTTAACCGGGATGGACTCATATCTACCTCAGGCGATCTGCAGCAAATTGTTTTTACAGGCCAGCGTTTTTTTGGCGGAATGCAACAGTCAATCAGTGCCGGCCGATGGGAATTTAGTGTTCTGTGTCAATTTGCATCGGTACCGAATGCAACAAATTATCTGACAGCTTTTTTACGTCCCGGCTTATTAATGAATCAACCTGTTTATGTACTTAACAGATGGCAAAAACCCGGTGACATTACGGAAGTACAGCGATTTGCCAATACATCGGGAGGATCCAGTACAGCATTTACTAATTACCGGCTAAGTGATGCAGCCTATAGCAATGCGTCATTTATACGGGTTAAAAATGTCGTAATCAGTTTTACTGTTTTCAGGCCAAATAAGCAGCCCAAAATGTTACAGGAATTTAATGTGTTTCTAAAGGCCAATAACCTGTTTACGATTACCCGGTATAAAGGATTGGACCCGGAAACGCTGACCTTACTGATGCCACCCATTCGCCTGGTTACAGGGGGCTTTCAAATAACCTTTAAATAAATTGTTATGAAATTATTCTTCCTATATATCACAGTGATTATATCAATAACATCCTGTAAAAAATTTGTTGATATTGATCCACCGACTACACAACTTGTATCGGAAACTGTTTTTGCAAAGGATCAAACGGCAATAGCCGCTCAATTGGCAATTTATGCCCGCATGGAAGGAGATGGGCTTGTTTATCAGCAAATCATTTATCCCGGACTTTCAGCTGATGAGTTTTCGAATTATTCCACCGGCATTTTCAGTATTGACCTGGCCAACAATAACCTGACCAGTGAAAACTCCATTGTGCTAAATTTCTGGACAAACTATTATAAGTATATCTATCAGGCTAATGCTGTAATAGAAGGGGTTTCCAACTCTGCTACTATTAGCGAAACGGTCAGACAGCAACTCCTGGGTGAGTCAAGGTTTGTTCGGGCTTTCTGTCATTATTATCTTACCTCCCTGTTTGGTGATATACCAATTGTACGGAACACAGACTATCGGATCAATTCTCAGTTATCCCGCAGCCCCGTTACAACAGTATTGGACTTTATTGAACAAGATTTAATGGCTGCAATTTCCCTGCTATCTACCAGTTACCTTGATGCAGGAAATTTACCTTCTACTGAAAAGGTCCGGCCAAATAAGCATACTGCTCAGGCATTGCTGGCCCGGCTGTATTTACTGAAAGGTCAATGGGATAAAGCTGAAGCGAGTTCCAGTGCAGTATTAAGCGGAAATTACCAATTGATATCTAACCTGGACAATGTTTTTTTAAAGAACAGCAATGAGACGATCTGGCAACTTCAGAATGTTGTTCCTGGTTATAACAGTTACCCCGGAGCCCAACTCATCCTAACGACTACACCAAACGTAGTTGCATTGGATACCAACCTCGTGAAATCATTTGTAGCAACTGACAAGCGCAGACAGCAATGGGTTAAGAGCATAACAGTATCGGGCAGAACCTATTATTATCCATTCAAATATAAGGTTCGTCAGAATGCTTCCAGCATTACGGAGTACAGTATGATATTCCGCTTATCAGAATTGTTTCTGCTGCGTGCAGAAGCCCGATCCAGGTTAGGTGATCTTAATGGCGCTCATGCAGATTTAAATCAAATAAGAATCCGGGCTGGCCTTCCTGCATTGTCCGGTCTGACAGGTGCTGTTTTACTGGACAGTATAATCCAGGAAAGGAAATTTGAATTATTTGCTGAGTCAGGAGACCGTTGGTTAACACTAAAACGGACTGGTGAAGTCAACAATGTTTTGCCTTTGATCAAGGGCAGTAACTGGAATTCAACAGATGCATTATATCCAATTCCTTTGGCAGAAATTCTAAAAAACAATCAGCTTACTCAAAACCCTGGCTATTGATAGGCCGCCTTCATTAATTAATTAAATCAAACTTATGCAACGTCTATTATTATGGACGCTATTATTGGCGTCTGGCTATACTTATGCCCAAAAAATGCCGTTAGTAGTTGGGGAACCATTTCCCTATCAAGAATCATTTATTGTATCTTATCCTGAGAGACAAGTCAAATCAATTGAAAACTACAAGGATAAGCATTTACTGCTTGTATTATTCGGTTCAGAGTGTATTCAGAATTTTAAATATTTGCCGACCCTGGATAGCCTGAGTAAAAATAAAAAAGACCAATTAAATGTTCTTCATATTGGAAGAAAGGATCATAAAATTGAGGAAATGTATTATAAGTATCAGCGCTACTTTAATTTGCAATTAGAAGTAACCTTTGATTCACTGTGTTTTCTCAAAGTAAAAGTATATGGCCTCCCAACCTATGTATGGATCGGCAAGGATGGAAAGATTAAGGGGGTAAGTGCTCCCAGCGAGTTGACAAGTGAAAATGTCTCAAGGTTTTTATCAGGGAAACCGCTTCCCTTTGGAAGTATTACGGAAGGATTATCTTATAATACATCAAGTGAGTTATTCAACAAGAAAACGGATAGTAATTATCTGTTTCGCACAAAACTTGGAATCTGGAATAATACAATGCCATATAATTATCCGGCTAAACTGGCATTTGATTCAAGTAATTTCCATGTTTCGGGAGTTTTTTTGGAAGGATTATATCGGTATGCCTATTTTGGCACGGGTTTCTGGGATCATGGCGATTCCCTTAATGGAAAGGTGTGGCTCTATCCTTTGTTAAAAGGGGATTCTGTTTTCTTCTCCCAAAATAAATACTATTTTTCAGCATCGTATGCCGGATCAAACCAGCCGGATCTGAAATCTCTATTAAAGTCTAACCTCGAAGATTATTTTGGTTACACTGGAGAGATTGTTAGGAAGTCAATGCCTTACTACAGTGTAACGGTAATGCCCGATAAAATTGAAACGCTCAGAACTAAGGGAGAGAAAAAAGTGTGGAGGAACAATCATGCACGGATATATCTCCGAAATGTTCCAATCGACCTTCTCATAGAAAGGATCGCCTATTACAATTACACTGGCGATAGCAGAGAAGATATACCGTTTATTAACGAAACCGGTGTTAATTTTAATGTTGATGTATCCTTTGAAGCGATACTCACCGTCAGGGATGAGTTTTTTGCTGCACTCAAGGAAATTGGAATTATTGTTGAACTCAAAAGCCGGATCATGGATGTGCTTATTCTTACCCCCAAAAAAAGTATTGCGATCCAATAGATCGCAATACTTTTTCCATAGAATTGGTTATTGCCACCTGTGTACATTTCCATTCAGGTAGATCAATTCGTTTTCATCATTGATCTCAATAACGCATTCATAAAGTGTACCCTGCGGGCAGTAGAAATTCACATCAATTTCCGGGGGTACATCCACCATGCCGGTGCCATCATCATACTTATAATCCCCTGCAGGCGCCTTTTCGATCTTGGTGAATGCGCTGAAACCGATAGCCATAACTACGGCAATCAGCACCAAATACATCTTTTTCATTCTTGTTGCTTTAAGTTAAAAAAAATTGCCTACTATATCACAGGTGTTCGGCTACTCCTGTTTATCATGATAAATTGTTTATTCCAGTAACAGGCTACAATTCCAGCCATCAGGAACCCGCTGTTGAAGACCAGGTGCTCTTGCCAGTTCAATTGCTGGAGTACACCCCCGCAGGAACAAGGGAGTTGCTTCATGGTTGCAAGAATGAATGCCACATACAAGGTGAAAATTCCCATTAACCCTGTTCCGGTCAATAATCCATAATGTCTTGTGCGGGGAATGATCAGTAAAATGGCTATGGCTATTTCCATGGCTGGAATCATACCGGCAAGAAGAGTGGCATAGGGGCGAAGTACCGGCGTATGCGACATTGACCCGATAAAGAAAGGAATATCCCTAAACTTCATAATCGCTGTGTACAAAAAAAGCAGCACATAGAGGGCTACGACAATTTCAATGTACAGTTGTCTTGGCGGCAATCTTTTCATGTGCTAAATCTCCAGTATTGCATCAGTATAGCGGTTATTCAAAGTGAAAATAAAGTTGCTCTATTTGAAAGCATAGAATTTCACTTTGAAAAGCTCT
>Ga0209573_1005376_pt1 | contig 11612 bp, 6 predicted proteins | sample TNRBio252014_DNA_FD_185870 | JGI IMG/M metagenome (GOLD analysis project Ga0209573, IMG submission 185870) | Wastewater treatment Type I Accumulibacter community from EBPR Bioreactor in Madison, WI, USA - TNR Reactor_6/25/2014_ DNA (SPAdes)... | ecosystem: Engineered > Bioreactor > EBPR >...
GACTCCCACGCTGGAATCATGGCTGCGCGCGACTCGGAAGCTGGACACTCTGGTAACTATGCCCGCTCGAGTCGCTGAAAGACCGCTGCCGCAGGTGACCATCGTCGACACTCGAAACGATCCACGGATGGCGCGAGGTGCTTCACTGGGCAGAGCCTTGTTTCACGCCGTCGAAAAGGCGCTGAAAGACAAAGGGCAGGTGATTCTTTTTCTGAATCTTCGAGGATACTCGCCGACAGTCTGGTGCCGCAGCTGCGGTGCAGGCATCAAGTGTCCGAATTGCGATGTCACGCTGACCTGGCATCGCGATCGTCAGGTCACCGTCTGTCACTGCTGCGCCTTTGAGATGGCTCCGCCGAAGGAATGTCCCGTCTGCCAAAGTGCGGCCGTGCGATACCTGGGCACCGGAACTCAGAAACTGGCGGAAGAAGTCGAGAACAGTTTCTCCGGCGCCACAGTCGTCCGCATGGACAGCGATTCCATGAAGAAGCCAGGAAGCCACGACGAAGCGCTGGAACGATTTCGCAAAGGCGAAGTGCAGATTCTGTTGGGAACTCAGATGATTGCCAAAGGGCTGGACTTTCCCAATGTCACTCTGGTCGGCGTTGTTGATGCGGACTCGATGCTTCGGCAGCCCGATATGCGCGCTGCCGAAAGAACGTTTCAACTGATTGCTCAGGTCGCCGGACGCACGGGCCGCGGGGAACGAGGCGGTCGAGTTCTGGTGCAGACCACGTCGCCTCAGGATCCGGCCATTCGCTTTGCTGCTCGTCACGACTACATCGGCTTTGCTCAGCATGAACTTTCCGAACGCTACGATGTTCAGGCGCCGCCGTTTTCGAGTGTGGCACGAGTGATCTTTCGTGGGCCGGACGAACGTCGGACCAGGGAAGCAGCACAAGCCGTGGCCGACAAACTTCGAAATGCCCGATCCGGAACACTGAAGGACGTCCGAATCCTGGGTGCTGCTCCGGCCCCATTGACTCGACTGCGCCAGCTCTGGAGGTTTCACCTGCAGATCTCGGCGAAGACGCACCAGCTCGTTCTGGAACTCTGGAAGTCAGTGGAATCGACTCTCAGCCTGCCCGAAGACGTTGAACTGGCCGTCGATGTCGATCCCATCAACGCGCGCTGACGCGAGGGCTCTGATTTGAGTCCCTATGATGGCTGCCAATGTCCCGACTCGCCGCCCTGACCGATGGCAGAAGTCTCGTGATCAGGCCGCTCACACGACACCCAACGCTAAACATGAGAGCATCTGTCGGATTCCGGAAGGATTGATTGACGACCGGTTCAGAATGCATAAAGCTGTTTCCGGTCTGCTGCGGAAGTCCCTTTGTGATTCCCTGCAGATGGTGACATGAGTCTGGAACTGCGTCCGGAGAACTTGCGTGACGTCTTGTTTGGTAAATCGACGACTGGCTGTCGCCTGCGCGGCAATGTTCATGCTTTCTGGCGGCTCGGCCAACGCTCAATGGTCTAAAACGCCGCCGTTGAAGGTGGTGGAAGCGGATGCTGTTTCGCCAGGCGACATGAAGCCCTACGCAGAGCCGCTGGAGCACACCACGTTCAAGATGGAAATGCTTCCAATTCCAGGCGGGAAGTTTGTGATGGGAAGCCCGGAGAGCGAAGCGAGCCGCAATGAGGATGAAGGCCCGCAGCACGAAGTCGAGATCTCACCGTTCTGGATGAGCAAATACGAAGTCACGTGGAACGAGTATGAAGTCTGGGGAGACAAAGTCGATTCATTGCGCCGGGCAGCCTACAACAAGAAGGCCACTCCGCGTGACAAAGTGGCCGACTCGGTCACTCGCCCCACGCCACCCTACACAGACATGAGTTTCGGAATGGGCCGCGAACGCAATCCCGCCATCTGCATGACTCAGCATGCCGCTCGAATGTACTGCACCTGGCTCACGGCCAAGACGGGACGGTACTATCGTCTGCCGACCGAAGCGGAATGGGAATATGCGTGCCGAGCTGGCACAAAGACGACCTATTCTTTTGGCGATGATCCGGCGCAACTGGGCGATTACGCGTGGTTCGAAGACAACAGCGACGGTGCGTATCATCCGGTGGGACAGAAAAAACCAAATCCGTGGGGACTGCATGACATGCATGGAAATGTGGCCGAGTGGGTGCTGGATCAATACGTTCCGGACACCTATGCCACGCGATCTGGTCTGACCGTCGATCCTCTGGTTGTTCCCCTGATGGAATATCCGCGAATTGTTCGAGGCGGCGGATGGGATGATCCGGCTGAGATGCTGCGCAGCGCTGTGCGAGAAGGATCCCATCTGGACTGGAAGCAGCAGGATCCTCAGATCCCGCAGAGCATCTGGTATTTCACCGATGCCGCAGGAGTGGGATTTCGAGTTGTCCGGCCATTCACAGAGCCTTCCGATGAGGAAAAAAGGGTGAAATGGGACAAGAGCGAACCGCCACAGAAGGATCCCGAAGAAGGCATCAGCACTGAATAAGCTGTGTGCGCAGTGCGGGTCAACAGTCACATAAAGGCTGCAGGACGTTAGAGGCCCCCGGTCGTCGTGATTGCGGCGAAGGCGTCACCGGGCTACGGCGTCATGGCAAATGGCCAGATAAGTGGAATCAGGATGATGCTGGCCACCCACAGCAGCAGGTTCAGAGGGACTCCGACCTTTACGAAATCGCTGAATCGGTAACCGCCCGGGCCAAAGACCATCATGTGGGTCTGGTATCCGACAGGTGACGCGAAGGCGAATGACGCTGCAAGGGCGACTGCCATCACAAACGGCCGAGTATCACAGTGGCTTAGTCGGGCGGCCTCAATACAAAACGGAAACGCCAGTGCTGCGGCTCCGTTGTTCGTGATCAGTTCATTCAGAACCATGGTGACAAAATAGATGGCGGCCAGGGTCGCGTATGGTCCAAGAGGCTGTGTCAAAGCCACCAGTTTACCTGACAGAAACATGGCTGCTCCAGACTGTTCCAGGGCCGCTCCCAATCCAAACGAAGCTCCGATGGCGATCAGCACGGGCCATTCAATTGTCTGACGAGCATCGGACGCAGACATGCATCGAGTCAGCACCATCAGGCCACCGGCTACAAACGCCCCCAGCATCGCCGTATCGCTGCGTCCAAAAAACATGGTCACCAGCAGCCCTGCAAAGATGACAAGGGCCACCCACCAGCGTTCATGCCGCAAAGGTTGAGATCCGGCGACGTCACTGACCAGATAGAAGTCCGGATTATTTCGGTGGGCCTGCACAAAGTTGGGCCCGGTCTGCAAAAGCAGCGTGTCGCCGGATTCCAGCTTCACATCGCCGATCTTCGTCGCGAGACGTTCGCCATTTCGATGAATGGCCACAATTGCAGCATTGTAATGTGATCGAAACTGAGCTTCCCGAACGGTTTGACCAATCAGCGGCGATGAACGACTGACGACTGCTTCGCACAGCCTTCGTCGACGCTGTTCCTGAGCCAGCGGATCCTGAACTTCCGCAGCCGCTTCCAGCCCGGGAATGTTTTTCAGATCCACAATTGTGCCGACGACGCCGGTAAATACCAGACGGTCGTTGGCTTCCAGAACCGTGTCAGGACTCACCGGGGCAATGATGGTCCCACGACGATCAACTTCCACCAGAAACAGTCCGGGCAGACGTCGCAGTCCCGCCGCCTCAATACTTTGCCCAACCAGTCGACAAACGGGCGTAACGACCATCTCCACCAGGTATTCACGGCGCGAATCACCCAACTGCTCCATCAGTTCCTTGCGAGCGGGCAGCAGCTTTCGTCCCACCGTCAGCATATAAATGCCGCCAATCAAAGCGCACGGAGCACCTGCCAATCCGATTTCAAAAAAGGACATTTCCGGAAGTCCTGCCTTGCGCATCAATCCGTCCACGACCAGATTGGTACTCGTCCCGATGCGCGAACAGCACCCCCCCAGAATCGTCATGAAGGAAAGTGGAATGAGCAGTTTCGACGGCGCCACGTGATGCTTGCGGCACCAGGAAATGACAATCGGAATCAGCATGGCCACAATCGGTGTGTTATTCAGGAACGCCGAGGTCGTGACGGCAAAGAGTGAAATCATCAGCAGGCCGCCGAATTCACTGCGCGCCGGTCCCAGAATCCTTGCTCCAATCATGTCAACAACTCCGGTTTCCTTCAGCCCGGCCGTAACCACAAACAGAGCGGCGACCATCAGCAGCGAACTGCTGACAAATCCGCTGAATGCCTGTTCGGCCGTCATCACTCCAGAAAGCGATAACAGGATGATGGCGCCAACAAAGACCATGTCGGCCGGCTTTTCCAGCATCAATGCCACCAGCACAGATAAAGTGACGGCGATGCAGAAGATCATTTTCCAGCGGTGCCTGAAGGCTTCCAGCCCCGAATCTTCCGGCAGCACCGGAATGGCCCCGGCATCGATCAGGTGAACATCAATAAACTGATGTGTCACGGTGCCTGGCTCGGCTTTTTCGACACGGGAATGCACGGCCAGCAGATTCTTTCCGGTGTGCAAAGCGGCCGCCGCCTCTGTCGAAAGGGGAACAACGGCGTATCCGTCATTCGCGCCACTGACAACTGCCGCAAGCACGCCGTTGAGATAAATCCGGGCGTCCTGAAGGTGATGAACATACAGAGCCGGAGCCCCGGGAACTGAATTCAGAACTGTTGCCCGACGCAGCCAGATTTCGGGCGTGGTCCATTCACTGAATGCCCGCTTGAGTCCCGAGTTCTGTGAGCCAAATCCCCCGCGCCCTTCCAGCCATTTGACGTCGACGAAGTCAACGCCTGTCCAGTGTCTGGGTTCGCTGAACGAATACCGCCAGAGTTCTCGGTCACTTGTGTCACCTGCAGTCGCTCCTCCGGACGCCGCCAACGCGACCGCCAACGCCGTAAATGTCATCAGCCGTACGAGTGAGGTGTTTCTCTGAGAGTTCATCGCATCTGATCTTTGCTGAGATTTGTCCTGATCCGGACAAATGCCCGGGTGGAAACCGTCCACGTTGTCGGCTACCAGGCCCGCCAGGTCCGCGGGACCGTAACAAATCCCCTGATTCAATTCAGCGGTGTCCCCGAATCCGGACATGGATTCGGAAATTCGCGCAGCAGTCTGTGTCGGTCACATCGGCACAATCGATCCCCGCTTCAAAGCTGCAACGTGAAGGTTCAGGTCCGGTTATACGGAAAACAACGAAAGATCAATTCATTCTTCCTATTCCCTGTTGTTTCACTTCCCTAACAGATTTCACACTCATGTTGCCTTCTGGCACCGGCATGATCCCAAAGTGCAACCTAATGTTGTCAGATCCCCTCATTTTTTGTTGTGCGATGCGTTGCCACGGAATGGCAATTCGGCCGGGAACTTCTGGTTCCTGGTGACATTGCCGCAACAGCTGACACCAGGCATTTCTCAATCGGATTCCGCGCGTTCCATCACGCGCGGAGTGATCCGCTGCACACCTCGTGAGGGGACAGTACATGGCTCGTAATTCTTCGGGCTCACTTCTTGTCGTTGATGATGATCGTTACATCCAGGCCGCAATGGCCGATTATCTGCGAAGTCTTGGCCATCGAACGGAAACAGCGACGACTTGTGGCGAAGCCATCGAGCGTATGGATGAGTACCCGTTTGAAGTGGTGATCTGCGACGTCAATCTGCCGGACAAAGACGGCTTTCAGCTGCTGCAGTGGTCGCGAGAGAACACACCCGACACGGCCGTTATCCTGTTGACGGGATTTGGCACCATTGAAAGCGCCGTGGAAGCCATCCGCATGGGCGCTTTTGACTATCTGACGAAGCCCGTCATTGACGAAGAACTGCGGTTCTCCATTGAACGGGCCATCAGTCAGCGTCAGGTACTGGACGAGAATAAGAAACTGAAGGCGCAATTGACTCAGCGATTTGGACTCTCCAGCATTGTGGGTAAAGACTACAAAATGCTGCGGATGTTCGAACTGATTGAGAGCGTTGCCGATACTCGCACAACCGTTCTGATTCTGGGCGAAAGCGGCACCGGAAAGACGATGACGGCCCGGTCCATTCATCACCTGAGCAACCGCCGCGAAAAGCCCTTTGTGGAGGTCGCCTGTGGAGCGTTGCCGGACACCCTGCTGGAGAGCGAGTTATTCGGCCACGTCGCCGGCGCCTTTACCGGGGCATCGCATGACAAGGTGGGAAAGTTTCTTCAGGCCGATGGCGGTACGCTGTTCCTCGACGAAGTGGCCACCGCTTCTCCTTCACTGCAGGTGAAACTGCTGCGAGTGCTTCAGGACCGCGAATTTGAACCCGTCGGTGGCAACGTCACTCATAAAGTTGATGTCCGGCTGGTATTGGCCACCAACGAAGATCTCGAGGAATGTGTTCGCAAGGGAACTTTCCGCGAAGACCTGTACTACCGCATCAACGTGATCACGCTGACACAACCTCCCCTGCGGGACAGGATTGGTGACATTCCGCTGTTGGCCGAACATTACCTGCAGTTGTTCAACGAGCAGACCGGGCGCAAAATCTCCGGGATCGAAGACATGGCCATTCAGGCACTGCAGCACTATCACTGGCCGGGAAATGTCCGGGAACTTGTCAACGTGATCGAGCGAGCTGTTGTGCTGTGTCGGGATTCCATCATCACTCAAGCCGATCTGCCGGAAAAACTGTTTGCTCATCATGAGCACCGCGCCAACGTCGACGCTCAACTGGGCAATGCCTCCCTGAAAGTTGCACTCACAGAACCCGAACGACACCTGATCATTCAGGCGCTTGAGTCCAGTGGCTGGAATCGACAGAAGACTGCCAAAGCACTCGGAATCAACCGCACAACGCTTTACAAGAAGATGAAACGCTACGACATCGACTTTGAATCCGTCTACAAGCACGTGTAGCTCAGAAGTCAGTCGTCCCTGTTCGACCCGCCGAGAAGCCATGTCCGCTCGTTCTGAGCTGACATGGCTTTTTTCGTTGTCCAGGCGGGCGTGCGGGTGCAGCCGATCCAAACGTGATACGTCCAGTCTCATTTGCCCGAGGCAATCGATCAGGCGATTGTCGCTGGTGCAGAAATGCAGTAATCAACGGCATTGATGCCCGATGCATAAGGAAGGCATGGAAGCCCTACGCTGCCGGACCGGCCCACAATGCGCCGTCACGAATTTCGGTCTGATAAACGCGAATGGGTTCAGTCGCCGGCATGCACAATGCGGCTCCGGTTCTCAGATCGAACCGAGCGGAGTGACGCGGGCAGACAATGGAACAGTCTTCGATGCGACCATCGGTCAGTGGCTGCCCGTCATGAGTGCAGACGTCTTCAATTACGAAGTACTGATCACCGATTCGAAGGGCCAGCGCGGGAGTGTCATCCACGATCACACTGCGTCGGTCGCCGGACTTCAACTCGCTGAGTTCCAGAATGCGTTCCATAAGTAATGCTGAGATTCTGATTGAATGAAGGAAAAAGTTTCGATTCCAATGTCGGTTGAATAGTCACCCGAGATTCCGTCGATGGATCTCAGTCCCAGGCAGGTTTGACTGGACGACGAAATCGCTGACGTCATTCGCTGACGAGTCCATCAGCGAATGATCTTCATCCGTGACAGATTGGGGTAAAACGGTGCCGTGTACAGCGGGTAGGTGCGATCGACTTCCACTCGATTCCCGTATGTGTAGGCTTTGTGGTTGAACACGGTGAATCCGCGACCGCCGTTCAGAAATGGAATGCCATGTGGCCAGAAGATGCACAGGGCTTCACCGATCAGATCCTGTTCGCGAACCGCGTAGCGACTGCTGTGAATGTTCCGCAGCGGCCGGCTGTAATAATCGAACAGCCGGCTGTCCTTACTGGCCGGAGAGTTATCTCCAAACATCAGGTATTCATCATCCGCCAGACGAAACTCGAACTGACCTTCTTCCTCGTTCTGCTGGGAAAAACGGTCTGCGTAAATTCGTGCGTACTCTTCAGGCGAACGAACACTCGCGGCCAGGTCTCCCAGTCCGGATTCGATTTCCTTCGTCCAGTATGCTCCCATCTGAGGATCCCGGGAGATACCTTCTTCCGGCCGAAAGCTCAGGATGTCATTGCGATAATAGATATCCCGTCGGATCCGCAGACTGGAAACAGTGCCATTCAATCCTTTAGCGGCGATTCCCACAGGACACAGATCACGCCTGGTCGGAAGGTTCATGCCTTCTGACTGAAACTCGGCCACATCACCCAGTGGAATCAGATCACCGTCAACCCACAGACTCAGCCGATCGTCCACATTGGCAAAGGCAATGTCGTAGTCGCCCGATCCAGCGATTCCCGTATCAACGGTTGCGACTGTGGAGGTCTGTTCTTCGAGACCTGGTTCGCGAGTGGTCACCACGATGTCAGCCTGTCCGCTGGACGTGTTGATCCGGCACTGTGTGGTGCGTATCCCTTCTTCCAGTTCCAGGATCAAAGTGCCGTCCGCCGTGCTGGATGTCAGTGAGACGGTCATTTCCAGCGTCAGGTCATTCACCCAGAACAAACCCTGTTCGTACTGGGAATCATCGGCGTTGAAGCCGCAGAAGTCCGTGATCAGTGCCGGCTCAACCGCAGGCGTATTTCGGTATCCGGAACGAACGCCCGCCCATTGCTCTTCACTGGGAATCAGATGGCGATAGCGCAGCCAATGCATCTGATCATCTGAAGCATCAGCCGTGTAAGTCCGAGCTTCCCGATCGGGCTGCCATGCGTTCTGAGTCGCTGGCCAGCCACCAGCAGCCGAGTCTTCCGCGTTCCAGGCAGCAGGTGCCCAGCGCTCTTCGGCGATTGTTTCCAGCAGCTCTTTCGCCGGGAAACGATCGTCGTACACCAGCAGTTGAATGTCGTTCTGGCGGTACGGATCTTTTCGCTGCGTCTTCCATGGTTCGGAATCTGCTCGCCGCGCCTGAATGTCGCCCTGACGAATCCGGATGGTTTCCCCGGGAAGCCCGACGAGGCGTTTGATGTAATTGACGTGCGGCTCTTCAGGGTTCTTAAAGACGACGACATCAAATCGGTTGTAGCCACGCACCTGTTTGTTCACGACAATCCGGTCGCCATTGAACACCGGAGCGTCCTTGACCTTATTGGGAAATCGGCAGTTGGGACAGACTGAGTCTTCGATCCTGCGCATCAGGATTCCGGTTTCCTGATCGATTTCCTGACTGGCACCAATGGTATACGGCAGGTGGCAACCCATGCAGGTCACCTCTTTGTGGCGACCATAAAGCGTCGGCGCCATTGAGCCTGTCGGGATGACAAACGCTTCTGCTTCGAACGTCTTGAACACGAAAGCCAGAATGAAGGCGATGGCAATCGCCTCGATGGTTTCGCGCATCCCTTCCTGGGGCTTTTGTCGGGCCGCGGTTTTCTTCTCGTCTTCTGAAACAGAAGAACTCTGAGGGCGATTCTTTGCAGTCATCGAAGTCTCATTGAGCAATTGCAGGACCGAATGTCACCAGCGATGTTCGCTGCAGACGCCCGATTCCAGGCAGATTTTCAGTGAATATATCGGATCCGGGACCAGTCCGGTACTCGGATCGGCCAGCGACGCTCGCCCAGCTGCAGGATGGCTGGGCGAGACGGCAGATGCACCAGAAAGGGCTTTCCCAGCAGCATTCTGTGAGGAACGCAGGGGTGGTTCCAGTTGCGACTGTCCGACGAAACGGGACTGTTATCCCCCTGCACGAAATAGGACGCGGCAGGAATCGAATACTCGGATTCGATCGCATTCCTCCGCTTTCCAGGCGTGTAGAAGACGTCACGAAACATGTCCAGTCGGTCCAGACGCACGTCGCCGCCGGTCACACCAATCGCCCAACGATTCTGCTGCTCCATAAACACGGCCAGCTGGGCCGCTCGATTTGCATCGATGCCACAAGCGCCCAGATCCGTGACAGTCGCTTCCAGAGCTTCTTCCCGAGCCTCGACGGCACATGGCACTTCCGGAAGACAGGGTTCGCCGTCAATGGCCACGATGATCTGACGATCCATGTTGGAGACATCCAGACGAAAATGGCTCGCCCGGCCGCTGCGTAAAGATTCCGGAAGCACGCCGGATGCCACAATCTTCCGCTGATCCAGAGAAACCAGTTCCATCGAGTTACTGGCGAACCGTAACACCAGCCCAAATGTCTCCGAGCCACACGGGATGCGGATATGGATGGTCTCCGGTTCTGCACCAGCCAGCCACGAAATCTCTGTACTCAGCATCAAATCGCTGACGACGTATTCCGGCGACGACACCAGCGCGTTGTATCCATAGCGATCGGTGACGGGAGCCAGATGGGAGAGCGCGGCCAGACGAAACACGGCTCGTCGAAAACCTTCAGTCGTCGCATGGCGCAGCAGGTCGTTCTGCACGACGGTGCTCATCACGCCTTTGCAGCGCAGAACTTCGAGGTCTCGGTCATAGTCCAACAGCCCGGCTCGCGTGATCGGCACATCGTTCAGCGCTGCAGCGTACGAGTCCCAGTCGATTGCGTCTGCCACGGTCAGCGGCGTTTCGGTGCAGTGGTTTCCACCAAACCATCGCCAATGACGAAAGCGGATCCAGTGAATTCGATCGGCGTCTGGCGTTTGCTGTGGTGCCCTGTCCGGGCTTTCGTCTGTGATCGGGGCTGAGATTGCGTCTGAACCAGCACGAGAAGTGCTCTGGCAGCGAAGAGTCCCGTTTTCCGCCGTCCAGCTTGCATCCAGTTCCCACGGCAATTCCCAGTCGTCTGAATTCGCCACATTCCGCAGGCTGGATACCGGAATCCTCATCGCCAGTTGCTGATCAAAGTTTTTCCGAGCGATCTCGCCATTAACCCACACATTCCCGTTGATCACCTGAATCTGTTCACCTGGCAACCCGACAACTCGTTTAACGTACGCTTCCCCCGGAGATGCGGGATTTCGAAACACCACCGTTTCCCAGCGTTTGGGCGTCCGCAGATCGTAGACGTGTTTCTGTACCAGCAACTGATCGCCATGACTGTTGGGAACAGCCGCGACATCGATCTGATTACGGCCGCAATTGGGACAGGTGGCGTATCTCTGGCCACCCGTCGGCTCAGTGATCTGCGCTGGCCCATCGGACACAGAATCATCAAACGAAACGCCAAACGCAAAATCAAACTGACACTCGGGGCATGTGATTCGTCGATGGAACCCCAGCAACCCCGGAGCCATCGATCCCGTCGAGATCAGATAGCCCTCCAGGACGAACGACCGCAACATGATCACGGTCAGCACAAAGCAGACAGAAATGTCAAAAGCGCTTCGCAGCCAGCTCAGGTCAGTCGAAGAATCATGGAATGACGAGCGCGACATGTGGCGGCGACGGTTTCAAGCCAATACGTGATCAGGCTATCTGCAACAGAAGTTTCGAGGCCCGAACCGGAACGTCCAGCGAAATCCCGCTGCTGTACGACAATTCAGTCTCCGTAAAGGCGACAGAATAACGCCTTTCCCCAACTGCGAGTAGATCGACCAGAGATGCCTGAAATTCGCCATACTTCTCACATCTCCCATATTTGCGCCCGGTGGCATGGAACGGTTCCGCCAGCGTGCGTTCCAGCCTGCGTCTTCCCGGCCAGTTATTGGTTTGGAAGTTCAGGTAATTTGCATGCGACTTTACAGGCT
>Ga0209573_1005377_pt1 | contig 11612 bp, 9 predicted proteins | sample TNRBio252014_DNA_FD_185870 | JGI IMG/M metagenome (GOLD analysis project Ga0209573, IMG submission 185870) | Wastewater treatment Type I Accumulibacter community from EBPR Bioreactor in Madison, WI, USA - TNR Reactor_6/25/2014_ DNA (SPAdes)... | ecosystem: Engineered > Bioreactor > EBPR >...
GGCCGCCCCGCTTTCTGAGCAGGAAGAGGTTCTGGTCGCCGAAATCGCCGACCGGGATGACCATGCGGCCGCCTTCGCGGAGCTGGTCGACGAGCGGCTGCGGCACGTGGTCGGGGGCGCAGGTGACGATGATCGAGTCGAACGGGGCGGCCTCGGGCCAGCCCTGGTAACCGTCGCCGTGGCGCACGCGCACGTTGTGATAGCCGAGCCGCGCCAGGTCGGCGGTGGCGCGTTTCGCCAGCGGCTCGACGATCTCGATGCTGTAGACCTCGCGCACGAGGCCGGCGAGGATCGCGGCCTGATAGCCGGATCCGGTGCCGATCTCGAGGACGCGGTCGCCCGCCTGCGGTGCCAGTTGCTCGGTCATGAAGGCGACGATGTAGGGTTGCGAGATCGTCTGGCCGTGACCAATCGGCAGCGGGTGGTCCTCATAGGCGCTCGGCCGCATCTCCGGCGGCACGAACTCGTGCCGCGGTACCGTTGCCATCGCCCGCAGGACCTGCGGGTTGCTGATGCCGCGCCAGTCGGCGATCAGTTGCTGGTCGACCATTCGCTGGCGGGCGGCGGCGTAGGTGCTGGCGGCGCCGTCGGCAGCGGTTGAGGGGTTGTTGGCGATGGCGGTGCCGAGCAGCGCCGGCAGCAGGCCCATCGCCAGCCGCAGGCGGCCCGGCGGTCGCGGTGTTGCTGGCGCGGCGGCATCGGTGGCACCTGGCGGGGTATCGCTGGCAGCGGGCATCGGTTTCTCCGGCAGTGGTCGCGGTCGGTGGTGGACGGTCGCCGCGGCAGCCTGTTGCCTGCGCGGGTGGTCGTGTGCGCCGCGTCTGCTGCTGGCGGTCGTCGCGCGGCTGTTACCCAGTATAGGATGCCACGGGGACATTCGCCATCGCTCGTCGCGGGCGCCCGGGATGGCCGGCGTGGGAGCGCTCGGCCGTCGGCCGTCGGCCGTCGCTGGCGGCGCAGGGGCCGACTGCTCAGCGATTGCTTGCGGCCGGGGGCAGTCCGACGAGCGGTGGCAGTCCGTGGCGCTGCCGGGCGCGGCGGCAGCGATCGTCGCCGGGCTGCAGCTCGCGGCAGGGCGACGGCCGTTGTGCGTAGACAGTGCAGCGGACGCGGCTGCCGATCTCGCCCTGCAACGCCCGGCAGCGGGGAGCGGAGGAGTTGCTGCCGGCGAGGCAGGCGTGCCAGGGCGAAAGCTGCTCGACCAGTTCGTCGGGGAGGGCCAGGACGGCGGCTTTGGCCCAATAGAACGAGACGCGGAAGCTGGCGCAGCAGGCGCCGCAACTGCGGCAGTCGAAGTCGCCGGTCGTCGCCGTCGCGGCGCCAGGTGCCTGGCGCGCGATGGCGGTCGGGTTGCTGCGCGATCGCTGGCCGTCGCCGGTGGTGAGCGGCAGCCGCGTCATCGCTGCCGCCGCGAGCGACGAGCGACGAGCGGCGACCCGCGGAGCCGCAGCCGGGCGCATCAGGGCAGCGGCTCGAGACGCGCGACGACGCCGCGCGGACTGTCGGTGAGAACGTAGATGAAGCCGTCGGGGCCGGCGCGGACGTCGCGGATGCGGCCGATGGTGTTCTTCAACAGCGGTTCCTGATGCACGACACGCGCGCCGTCGAGTTGCAGGCGCAGCAGCATCTGGTCGCGCAGGGCGCCGACGAAGAGGTTGCCGCGCCAGTGCGGGAAGCGCTCGCCGGTGTAGAAAGCCATTCCCGAGGGGGCGATCGACGGCGTCCATTGATGCAGCGGCGGCTCGATTCCGGGCCTCGCGGTCCCTTCGCCGATCGGCGTTCCGCTGCCATAGTTCCTGCCGTAGGTGATGACCGGCCAGCCGTAGTTGCTGCCGGCACGGATCAGGTTGATCTCGTCGCCGCCTTGCGGCCCGTGCTCGTGCGTCCACAGTTCGCCGCTGTCGGGGTGCAGCGCGGCACCCTGGATGTTGCGGTTGCCGAGGGTGAATTTCTCGGGCAGCGCGCCGGGCCGGGCGACGAAGGGATTGTCCGCCGGCACGCTGCCGTCGTCGTGCAGGCGGATGACCGACCCGGCATGATCGTCGAGCCGCTGCGCCCGCTGCATCTCGCCCCGATCGCCGAGGGTGATGAAGAGGAATCCCTGCCGATCGAAGACCAGACGTGCGCCGAAATGCTGCCCGCCACCCGACTTGGGACGCATGCGGAAAAGGATCTGTACGTCGTGCAGCGTCCTGCCCTGCAGCCGGCCGCGCAGGACCTCCGTACCGTATCCGCCCGGCCCCTCGCCGACGTAGGAGAGATAGATCCAGCCGTTGTCACGGTAGCGGGGATGCAGCGCGACGTCGAGCAGTCCGCCCTGGCCGAATGCCGCCACCGGTGGCAGCCCGCGGACGGGCTCGGGGTCGAGCCTGCCGCTGGCGTCGATCAGCCGCAGGCGCCCGGGACGCTCGCTGACCAGCATCCGGCCGTCGGGCAGGAAGGCGAGTCCCCACGGATGTTCGAGGCCCTCGCTGACGATGCGCAGCCGGAAACGCTGCAGTTCGCTGGCGAAGACCTGCGCTGCTGCAGCGAGCGGCCAGATGCCGGCCAACAGCAGGACAAGGGCAGCCAGCACGGGCACCCGGCAGCGGATCGGTCGCGGTGCCTGCGGCAGGAAACGTCCGGTCATCTGTCCTCCTTGTCGAAAGTGGCAGCCGAGCCGAGCCGGTGGCGGTTGGAGGCAAGTATCCGGCACTGACCGCGGCGCTTCAAGTCCGGTAGAATCCGCAGCGGCATGGCGGGTGACCGACGCGTGCCGCCACCCTCCGCCGTCGCCTCTCGCCGGCGGGTCAGCGTCCAACCCTCACCGACAGCCAACGCCATGAACGCTACTCATCCCTCCGACCTGCTGCCACTGAACCAGGGCAGCGCCGGCTTCATCCTCACACCTTGCCCGGGAACCCGCGGCGTCGACGCGGCGGCGGCGGTCGAGCAACTGCAGGCTGCCGGTGCGGCGGCCCTGCTGACGCTGATGCCGAGTGGCGAAATGGCGAGCAACGGCGTCGGCACGCTCGGCGAGCTGTGCGCGCAGCGTGGGCTGCAGTGGTTTCACCTGCCGATCGAGGACGATCACGCGCCGGCGGCGGATTTTGCTGCCGCCTGGCAGGCGCAACGTGATGCCGTGCACCGGCTGCTGGACGGCGGCAAGCGGGTCGCCATTCATTGCAAGGGTGGTTCGGGACGCACCGGCCTGATGGCGGCTCAGATCCTGCTCGAACGGGGCTGGTCGCAGGATGCTGCCGTCGCTGCCGTCAAGGCCGTGCGGCCCAACGCGTTGAGCCTGCCGGTGCATCAGGAATACCTCGTGCAGTTGGCGGCCGTCACCCGCTCGGAACGGTAGCGTCTCGACGGGACAGGTGTCCGGCCGCAGCAGGGGTCGTCACGCGGCAGGGAGAGTCGGGGATGCCAGTGGCCAATGTGGCTCGCTGGCGGCTATCCGGCCGGCGGTCGGGCGCAGTCAGGCACGCGCCTCGCGCTCGCCGTTCTGCCAGAAGCCGGGGGATGGCATGAAGTTCGATGATTGCAGGTTGCTGATGAAGAGACGGTCGTCTTCGCTGATGTGCCGCTCGAACCAGTACTCGCAGTAGCGCAGGAAGGAGTGCGCGTCCCGCGCGCCACGAAGCACTTCGCCGAGTGCACGGCCGAGCAGGCGCAGGGTGTCCTCGTGGATGCGTGTGTGGTCGACGAAATCGAGCCCGGCTTCATCAGCCATCCGCTCTTCGGTGGCGAAGTGCATCGCGAAGTAGTCGAGGAGCGCCTGGAACTCGTCGACCGGCACGTGACTGCTCTCGAAACAGGCAGTCTTCAGTGCCTCGATGCGGCAAAAAATCTCTTCGTGCTGCGCGTCGATCTCCGGCAGATCGACCAGAAGCTGCTCGGGCAGCAAGCCCGGAAGGCAGATTTTCATGACGTGTCTCCTCGCAAAATCATCCGAAGGCTTTTCTTATTCCGCCAGTATAGGAAGAAGACCCGCAAAAGGCTAGGGGAATCAGAGTTAATTCAGCCAAATAGTGTTCAAATCAGTGCCGGTTTTCGCTGCCGGCGCAGCGGCAACCGCACAGCCTTGGTGGCCCAGGCTGCGCCGCTCCTGGCTGCCGGTACACGGCAGGGCCGCGCTGGCTGCTACAGGCGCAGGAACAACCAACTGCCGGTGCGGCTTGCGACGACGCGTGGCCGCGTCGCTCTCAGGCAGCGTCGGGGTCGTCAGTGAGGCGATTGATCGCCGACCACTCCTCGCGCTGTGACAGACCGCAGCCGAGCTGCCGCGCCATGCCGGCGGCACCGCTGGCCATCACCGCGAAGTGGCGACGGGCGAAGACGCCGCGCAGGAGAGGGGCCAGCAGCCGCATCCACGGGCGGCCGAGTTCGACATCCCAGCGGTAGGTGAGGCGCACCGCGCCGGGGCCGTCGTCCTCGATCAACCACAGCCCGATGCCTTGCAGGTCGCCGCTGGCAGCCGCCTCGAGTTCGCGTGCGTGCGCGGCGCGCATCGTGTGCATGACGATGTGCAAGCGGTAGCCGAGACCACTGCTCCAGACAAAGGCGTGGCACGCGCCGATGCCCTCGCTGTCGCCGGCGGCAAGCTCGCTGACGCGGCGCAGGCAAGGCCACCAGGCGGGCCATTGCGTCGGCTGCGTCAGCAGTTGCCAGAGCCGCTCGGCGGTCGTCTCGAGTCGCCAGCGACTGATCATGACGAAGCGCTGGCTCGCTCCCGGCCGGCTCACGGTACGAGGGCGTGACCGCGGACGAAGGCGAGAGCGCCATGCTCGCTGTTGATCTCCCCGTGCGCGCTGCCCGCCGGGGCGAAGTGGAACTCGCCGGCCTGCAGCAGCAGGTCGCCGAAGTAGGCGTCGCCACTGAGCATCATGCATTCCTCTTCGCAGTCGTGCGCATGCGCCGGCAGGCGGCCGCCGGCAGCCAGGCGGTAGAAGCGCGAAACCACGGCGCCGGCGCGCCAGAGGATCTTCTGCTCGACGCCGTCGGCGATCATTTCCCAGCCGCCGTCGGCGGCGAGGACGGTGTGCGCCGCCGGCCCGGCATGTGGCAGCAGGCCGCCGATGAGTTCACCGAGAGCGGCGCGGGTGTTCCCGAGCGAACTGCCGCGCAGGTATGCCAGCCCGCCCGAGCGGGACGAGATTCGCCCGTGTCGGCTGCCTGGCGGCGAGACGTGGTAGTCCCCCGGTACCAGATTCAGGTCGTCGAGCTGCAGCGAGCCGCGCAGGATGATGCCTTCCTCGAGATGCTGGTGGCGGTGCACCGGCAGCGTTGCGCCGGCGGCCAGCTCGATCAGCACCGAGGCGCCGTCGGCGCCAGCGTGCAGCAGTTTGCTGCGGACGCCCTTGACGAGCCCGCGCCAGGTGCCGTCACCGGCGCGCACGGTGATCAGGCCGGCGTGCCGGCGCGCGCTGCTGCCGACGCGCTGCAACAGACGGCTGCGCAGTCCGGCGGCGTCGGCGGCCGGCAGCGCGATCGGCGCCAGTCCTTCGCAGATCATTCGCTGCAGCGCTTCCTGCTCGTCGTGGTCGGTTGTCTGGCTGGCGGGGGTGGGCTCGCGGTTCATGGGGTCACCATTGGAAAACGGGGATCATCGCTGCCGAGAAGATCGCGCAGGCGGAGCAGGGCGCGGCGAATGTGTGACTTGACGGTGCCGAGCGGCATGCTCATCTGGTTGGCGATCTCTTCGTGCGACAGGCCGCGGAAGAACGCCAGCGCCAGCAACTGCCGCGGCACGGCGTCGAGCGTGCCGAGCGCCGCGTGCAGGCGGTGCTGCTGCTGCACCGCCTGCAGCAGGTCCTGCGGGTCGCTGTCGCCGGCGACGGTCGCCAGACGCTCTTCGTCGAGCGGCTCGGCGGGATCGCGGCGGCGCACGGCGTCGAGTGCGCGACTGCGGGCGATCGTCAGCACCCAGGCCGTCACGCTGCCGCGCAACGGATCGAAGCGCGGTGCCTGTCGCCAGATCTGCCAGAAGGTATCCTCGGTGACTTCCTCGGCGGTCTGCACCTGGCGCACGATGCGCAGTGCGAGTCCGTAGACGCGTCCGGCGAGCGCGTCATAGAGTTCGGCCAGTGCCTGCTCGTCCTGGCGGACGACGCGGGCGACCACGGCCAGCAGTCGCGCATCGTCGGCTGCCGGTGGCAGTGGGCAGCCAGCGGCGGCAAGCGGCGGCGGCACCGCGCTGGCAGCGGGTGGATCGGCGGTCGAGTTGTCGGTGTAGTCCATCGGCTGCTCTGTCCGTTGTGCTGGCTGGCGGCATTCTGCAGCATGCCGCCAGCCAGGCCAAATGTCGTGTGCCGTGATCTGCGCGCCCCGGCGGTGGCAGACAGTGCCCGTCAGCCACCGCCTTTCCTGGATACGCTGGATTGTCGGCAGTGGATGCAGTCGCCGGCGCTGACTCGGCACATCGCCGGGCCGCGGGCGCAGACTGACCAGGGCTTGGGATCGTCGGCGGGCCTGGTCGACTAGAATGAGTGGGTCGCATCAACAACCGGGTCGATCAACTGAAAGGAATCGCGATGGCACGAATCGAGAAGGATTTTCTGGGCGAGAAGGAACTGCCGGACGACGCCTACTACGGCGTGCAGACGCTGCGCGGCAAGGAGAACTTCCACATCACCGGCATCCCGATGTCGGCCGAGCCGTATTTCGTCAAGGCGTTCGGTTACGTCAAGAAGGCGGCGGCGCTGGCCAACCGTGACCTCGGCGTGCTCGATGCGCGTCTCGCCGATGCCATTGCCGGCGCCTGCGACCGGCTGATCGCCGGCGAACTGTGTGATCAGTTCGTCACCGATTTCATCCAGGGCGGTGCCGGCACCTCGACCAACATGAATGCCAACGAGGTGATCGCCAACCTGGCACTGGAGAGCCTCGGGCATCGCAAGGGTGAGTATCAGTACCTCAATCCGAATGATCACGTCAATTACGGGCAGTCGACCAACGACGTCTATCCGACCGCTTTCCGGTTGGCGCTGATCCTGCGCCTGGCGAGCTACATGGACGCACTGCGGCTGTTGCAGGAAGCCTTCCGCCGCAAGGCCGACGAGTTCGACCGGGTGCTGAAGATGGGGCGGACACACCTGCAGGACGCCGTACCGATGTCACTCGGGCAGGAGTTCAATGGCTGGGCGACGACGATCGGCGAGGAAGTGAGCCGCCTCGCCGAGGTGCGGCAACTGCTGCACGAGATCAACCTCGGGGCGACGGCGATCGGCACCTCGGTGACGGCGGCGCCCGGCTATCCCGAGCTGGCGACGCGCCATCTTTCCGAGTTGACCGGTACCCGCTTCATCCTCGCCGGCGACCTCGTCGAGGCGACCTCGGATACCGGTGCCTACGTCCAGTTGTCGGGCGTGCTCAAACGCACCGCCGCCAAGCTGACGAAGATTTGCAACGACATCCGCATGCTCGCCTCCGGCCCGCGTTGCGGCCTGAACGAGATCAACCTGCCGCAGATGCAGCCGGGGTCGTCGATCATGCCGGGCAAGGTCAATCCGGTCATCCCGGAGGTGGTCAACCAGACCAGCTTCCTGGTGATCGGCCTCGACCTGACGGTGACGCTGGCGGCGTCGGCTGGCCAGTTGCAGCTCAACGTGATGGAGCCGGTGATCACCTTCGCCCTGTTCACCTCGATCTTCACGATGGAGAACGCGGTCACCAGCCTGCGCGTGAACTGCGTCGACGGGATCTCCGCCAACGCCGAGCACACGCGGCAGATGGTGCTCAATTCGCTCGGCATCGTCACCGTTCTGAAACCGACCCTCGGCTACAAACAATGCGCCGAGATCGCCCGCGAGGGCTACGAGAGCGGCAAGTCGCTGCAGCAGATCGTCGTTGGCGAGCGCAAGCTGTTGAGCCAGGAGCAGTGGGACGAGATCTTCTCCTTCGAGAACCTGATCAGTCCGCAAAGCGAGTGAATCCGGCGGCAGGCTCGCCGTGCCGCAACCCCGGCGCCGCGGCATCGGCCGCGGCGGCCGCGATCGACGCCGCTGCGGCGGCAGACTGGAGAACGGAACATGAGCATCAGCATTGCCCTGCAGTTCGTCGTCGTCCTCGCGGCGATCTGGATGGGGGCGCGTTACAGCGGCGTCGGACTCGGCCTCTGGGGGGCGGTCGGACTGTTGCTGCTGGTCGTCGGCTTCGGCGTCACGCCGACCTCGCCACCGATCGACGTCATGCTGATCATCCTCGCGGTGATCATGGCGGCGTCGGTGATGGACGCCGCCGGTGGCATCGACTATCTGGTGCGCGTGGCCGAGAGCATCATTCGCGCCAACCCGAAATACGTCACCATCGTCGCACCGCTGACCACCTGGAGCTTCACCTTCGTTGCCGGCACCGGACACATCGTCTATCCGCTGCTGCCGGTGATCTACGAGACGGCGCACCAGAACGGCATCCGCCCGGAGCGACCGATGGCGATCGCGACCATCGCCTCGCAGCAGGCGATCACCGCCAGCCCGGTGGCGGCGGCGACGGCGGCGATGATCGGTCTGTTCGCCGAGAAGGGGATGAGCCAGTGGGGCTTGCCGCAGATCCTGATGATCTGTGTGCCGGCGACCCTGACCGGCGTCGTCGCGGCGGCGATCGTCTCGATGTTCGTCGGCAAGGACCTGCGCGACGATGCCGAGTATCAGGCGCGGCTGCAGGCGGGACTGATCCCGGTGCCGCAGACGGCGGCCGAGCGGCCGCCGCTGAAGCCGGCGGCGAAGCGGTCGGCCTTCCTCTTCCTTGCCGGCGTCGCGCTCGTCGTCCTCTTCGGCTTCTTTCCCGAGTTGCGTCAGTTGCCCGGGGCGAAGGGTCCGCTCGGCATGCCGGTCGTCATCGAGATCGTCATGATGGCGGTGGCGGCGATCATGCTGATGCTCACCCGGGTAAACGTCGATGAGGTGCCGAAGACCGCCACGCTGCGCGCCGGTGTCGTCGCCGTGATCGGCATCTTCGGGCTGGCCTGGCTCGGCGACAGCTTCATTGCCGCACACAAGGACGTCATCGTGCCGGCGATCGGCCACTGGGCCGAAACGGCACCCTGGACCTTCGCCTTCGGCCTCTTCTTCGCTTCGGTGCTGCTCTACAGCCAGGCAGCGACGACCCGTGCGCTGATGCCGCTCGGCATCGCGCTCGGCATTCCGCCGCAGTTCCTGATCGCGATGTTCCCGTCGGTCAACGGCTATTTCTTCATCCCGACCTATGGTTCGCTGATCGCCGCGATCAACTTCGACCTCTCGGGGACGACGCGGATCGGCAAGTACGTGCTCAACCACTCGTTCATGATCCCCGGCCTGGTGGCCACCAGCGTTGCCGTCACCACCGGCCTGCTGCTGGCACGCCTGATGTTCTGAGCGGGTCGCGCCGGCCTCTGTCGTGGCAGGGGCCGGGAGCGCGCTTCGTCGCTTCGCTCCTGCGCGCAGGTAGGGCAGCCGGCTGGCGACGATGCCTGCGCCAACTCCCCCTCAGCCTGTCGCTGCCGGCAAGGGGAAGTGGAAGCTGGCGAAATCGGCTGCCGGGCGCGGTCGGCTGAAGAGATGACCCTGGATTACGAAGCAACCGTGGGCTTCGAGGAAGCGCAGTTGCTCGACCGTCTCGACACCCTCGGCGACCGCCTCGATGTTCAGGCTTGCCGCCATGGCGACGACGGCAGCGATGATCGCGGCATCATTGGCGTCGGTCGTCAGGTCGCGCACGAACGAGCGGTCGATCTTCAGCCGTGCGACCGGGAAGCGCTTGAGATAGGCGAGGCTGGAGTAGCCGGTACCGAAGTCGTCGATCGCCAGGCGGACGCCGAGGTGTGCGAGGCGGTGCAACAGCGCGCTGGCGCTCACCGGGTCGGCCATCAGCATGCTCTCGGTGAGTTCGATCTCGAGGCTGCTGGCGGGCAGTCGCCAGGCCTCGAGCGTCGCAGCGATGCATTCGGCGAGGTCGGCCTGCTGCAGTTGCCGTGGCGAGAGGTTGACACCGATGCGCATGCCGCTGTGACCCGCGTCGCACCAGGCGCGTGCCTGTCGGCAAGCCTGCTCCAGGACCCAGGCGCCGATGGCGACGATCAGCCCGGTCTCCTCGGCGACAGCGATGAAGCGGCCCGGTGCCACCAGGCCGAGCTGCGGGTGGTGCCAGCGCAGGAGCGCCTCGCAGCCGACGACGCGACCATTGCGGCTGTTCACCTGCGGTTGGTAAAAGAGCTCGAACTGGTCGCCTTCGATCGCCAGGCGGAGATCCTGTTCGATGGCCACCCGCTCGCGCAGCGCCTCGTTCATTGCCGGGGTGAAGAACTGGAAGTTGTTCCGCCCCCGCTCCTTGGCGTGGTACATCGCCGTGTCGGCGTTGCGCAACAGGGTCGGTGCATCCTCGCCGTCGTCGGGGTACACGCTGATGCCGATGCTCGGCGTGACCTGGAATGGCAGTTCGTCGATCAACTGCGGTGCCGACACCACCTCGATCAGCCGGCTCGCCAGCCGCGCTGCGCCCGCCACGTCGGCCAGTCCGGGAACGACGATGATGAACTCGTCGCCGCCCAGCCGCGCGACGGTTTCGTGCTCGCCGAGAACGCTGCTGAGGATCGCCGCCACACGCCGCAGCAGGCGGTCGCCGACGTCGTGCCCAAGGGTGTCGTTGATCAGCTTGAAACGGTCGAGGTCGAGGAACAGTACCGCGGTACGCAGTTGCTCGCGGCGCGAGCAACTGATCGCGTCGCGGATGCGTTCGTCGAGCAGGCGGCGGTTTGGCAGTCGGGTCAGAGCATCGTGGTGCGCGAGGAAGTGGATGTGGTCTTGCGAGCGCTTGCGCTCGGTGATGTCGTAGAAGCTGCCGATGTAGTGTGTGACCTTGCCCTCGCCGCCGGTGACGGCGGTGATCGTCAGCCACGCCGGGAAGATCTCGCCGTTCTTGCGCCGATTCCAGATCTCGCCGCTCCAGGCGCCGACGCTCTGGATGCCGTTCCACATCTCGCGGTAGAAGCCAACCTGCTGCCGGCCCGAGGAGAACAGACGCGGCGTGCGGCCGATGATTTCGTCGCTGCCGTAGCCAGTGATCGTCGTCAGCGCCGGGTTGATCGAGACGATTCGCTGCCCGGCATCGGTGACGCAGATGCCCGAACTGCTGGCCGAGAAGACGGTCGCGGCGAGCCGCTGCGCCTGCTCGGTGCGGTGCTGGTTGACGATGCGCCAGATGTCCTGGCTGAGCAGACGGGCGGTCTCGATCTCGTGCTCGCTGTACGCTTCGGCCTTGTTGCCGACACCGAGCATCATGCGGCCGACGCCACCTTCGATCACCGGCACGCTGATCAGCCGCTCCAGGCCGGTACTGGCCGCCGGCAGGCTGGCGGCGAGGACGGCCTGGCGGTCCTCGTAGAGTACCGGCGCACGACGCTGCAGTGCTTCCTTCCAGATCCCGGCCAGCGTGCCGGTGCACAGTCTTTCGCTGATCGCCGGTGGCAGGTTGTCACGGGTGGGATTTGACCAGGTGACCTCGGCCGCGGCCTGCGGCTCGTCGGCGAGGAAATAGACGAAGGACAGGTGGCTGCCGGTCAGTCTCTCGACCTCCGCCAAGCCATGCTGGATGAACTCGCCTTCGGACATCCTTTCGGCTGCCTTGGGCAGATCGAGCATCGCCAGAGCGCGGGC
>Ga0209573_1005378_pt1 | contig 11612 bp, 11 predicted proteins | sample TNRBio252014_DNA_FD_185870 | JGI IMG/M metagenome (GOLD analysis project Ga0209573, IMG submission 185870) | Wastewater treatment Type I Accumulibacter community from EBPR Bioreactor in Madison, WI, USA - TNR Reactor_6/25/2014_ DNA (SPAdes)... | ecosystem: Engineered > Bioreactor > EBPR >...
CTCGGCTTCCCGCCGGAGGAGGTGCGCCTGCACCTGCAGAGCGAGCGCGACGTCACCGACGTCTATGCCGCCAACGCCAGGGCCCACCGGCTCGGGATCAACGGGGTCCCGACCTTCCTGTTCGAGAGAACCTACGTGATCTCCGGGGCCCAGGAGCCGCAGGTCCTGAGCCGGATGCTCGACATCGCCCGGGAACGGGCGTTCGCCGGCTGACCGGCGGAGTGTCGGCGCTTCTACGTCTTTGGAGTTATTGCGGCGTCGATCGGTCGTATTGAGCATCCGTCCTGCTCGGCCCATCTGTAAAATGTGACAAGCGGCGGCCGCGGCGTTAGACACGCCGCAGAACCGCTGCATTCAAGCGGCCCGCCGCGGATCGCCGCGGGCGGGTGAGGAAGGGAGGTTCGGCCGGGGTGGATCGCGGGGAGGGAGCCCCGCCGAGGGCGTGTCGCTTGGTCGCGGGGAGCGGCCCGGAGGCGGCCGCAAGGCGGCCCGAGGCTAGCCCGGACGCTCACTCCGGTCACGGCGGAGCTTGCCGCGGCCTTGGGGAGGCCGGCCGCCCGGCGCCGCGCCGGAGCGGTGTTTTCGACGGGTTCGACGGGTACAGGGCATGAGGGTTCCGGCGGGACTTGTACTGCCCATGGTCGCGCCCGCCATGAAAGGGCCACCATCCCCGGCCTCAATCTTCTCGTTATGGCGCCAGCCGTCCACCGCTGGATGAAGGTTTGCGCCACGTTCGACGTTGGCAACACCCGGGGGGACCGTGCGCTAAGGCTTGAGCATATGCAGACCAGTCGCGTCACCAAAATCAACCATGCCGTGAGCGCTCTTTTCCATCTCCCGCGAAAGGAGCGGGGGCAGTGACGGGCGTCACAGCACGAAGGGCCTCATACGCGTAGGCTTGCCCCGGAAATGCAAACAAAGTGGCGACGGCTATGACCAACATCCTGCTGCAGACCATGTCCGCCTTCTGCGACGCGAGCGTCAACCCCGCGCTGTGGCCGGATGCCCTGGCGGCGCTGGCGGAGGCAACCGACGCCGACACGGTCCTGACGGCGGAGCATTCCGTCGGCGGGGACGCAGGCCGCGTCACCCACGCCTGGGGCGTCGATACCAGGCTGCTGGTCACCTATCCCGACGCGGCGGCCCCCTTGAGCCAATGGCTGCAGGATGCGGACGCGGCCGGGACGGCGCCGCGCGTCTGGGAGGGCGAGGACATCGTCATCGACGGCAGGCCGCTCAGCAGAAGCGCCTTCGCCGCCGACTGGCTGCAGGCACAGAACCTTCACCACGTTCTCATCGGCGTCGCCGGCGGTTCGGACGGTCGCATCGACCTGGTCCTGCTCGGCCGCACCCGGCGCCACGGCAGGTTCCCGAGCGAGGCTGTGCAGCGGCTGGGCGACCTCCTTCCGCACCTGCATCGCCGGCTGACGGCAGGCGAAGCGGCGGAACTGGCCAGGACGGTTCAGGGAGCGGCGGCCACGGCCCTGCGCGGCGTCGCCCTCGGCGTCGCCCTCATCCGCGCCGACGGCGGCGTGCTGTTCGCCAACGCAGCGGCGAACGCCGTCATCAACAACGGCGACATCCTGTCCCTGAGCAGCGGCGCCCTGGCGCTCGGACAGCCCGGGCGGCGCGGCCGTTTCCGCGAACTCCTGACCCGGATCGCAGCGATGGTGAAGGACGGCGAGCAGGTCTCGCCACGTGCGATCGCCGTGCCCCGGCCCGCGCGGCAGCGGCCGGTGAGCCTGCTGATCTGGCCGCTTCCCGAGGCGACCGAGGTGGGGCCGGACGAGCCGGTGGCGATCGTCTTCATCGGCGATCCGGAGCATCGCGGTGAGATCGATCCCATGCGGCTCTGCGACCTCTACGGCCTGAGCCGGGCGGAGGCCCGGGTGGCGGCGCTGCTGGCGCAGGGCCACCGCCTGGACGAAACCGCGCAGATCCTCGGCGTCGCCTACGAGACGGTGCGCAAGCACCTGAAGCAGATCTTCAGCAAGACCGGGACCGACCGCCAGGCCGAGCTGGTGCGGATGCTGGTGGGCGGGCCGGCGGCGGTGGTCAACGTGCCCATGTGAGGTAACGGCCGGGGCCGCGGCTGACGGGCGCCGCGGCTGGGCCGCATGGGCTCGCGGCCGGGAGACGGCGTGTGGTGCGGCGGGATGGCGCGCCTCTGCCGTAACGGCGCCCCGCGCGTGGGCACGTCGCTCCGGTTACGGGCGCCATGGTTGCCGGCGCCCGGCCCCGGCCGGAGGCGGCGGGCCGGTCGGGTTCCGGGCGGAGAGGCCGAAGGTCAGGCCGAAGCCGCGTTCTTGCGCGGGCCGAGCAGCAGCCAGATCAGGAAGCCGACCAGCGGCAGGAGCAGGATCAGCACCACCCAGAGGACCTTCTTGAGCGTCGAGGTGCCGCTCTGGACGATGTGGATGATCGCCCAGACGTCGATGGCGAGAACGAGCAAGCCGAACAAGCCTTCCACGCGTACACCCTCCATCTGCCTTCAGGCCTCCTGATTGCCCGCCTGCGCGGCGTCCCGCCCCGGGTGCGGCGCCGCGCCTGGCGCCGTGCCCGGCTGTCCGCGGCTGCACTGCGGGCGACCGTCGGCCTGGACAGGAGCAGACCGTTCGGCGCCTGTCAACCGCCGCGGCGTCCTGAACACGTCCTGAGTGCTTCTCCGCAGCGCTCTTCCCGAACGCCGGACCTCGCCCCGCGCTCCGGACCTCGCGCCGCCACCTTCGCCCGTCCGGGAGAAGCAGAGCGGATGCTGGGGCCGCTTCGGGCCGCTCCAACCACCCGACCCACTGCAGGACCGCGGCCACGGGCGTGCAGGGGAAGTGCGTGCAGGGCGGCGGAGCCGGAGATACCCGGCGCATTCCACCCCGGGCGGGCGCGAACGAGAGTCGCTAGTATTGAGAATGGCTCGCGACTGTAATCGCGGCGCAGCCGCGGCCGGTTTCATGGCAGAACCGCTATTTCGCGTATGCGAACATTGACTTCCACTGATCCAAGGTCTAATCCTTCGGGTCTTGGTTCGCCCCGGGCATTGAAGAACAAGGGAAAATTCCCATGCCGTCCGTTGACCGTCCTTTGTCCCCGCACTTGCAGGTGTATCGCCCGCAGATCACCTCGGTGCTGTCCATCCTGCACCGCATCACCGGCGTCGCCCTGACCTTCGCCACCCTGCTCTTGACCTGGTGGCTGGTCGCCGCGGCTTACGGGCCCGAGCAGTTCGCCAGCGCCCAGGCCTTCCTCGGCTCCTGGTTCGGCCAGCTCGTGCTGTGGGGCTTCACCTTCGCCGTCTTCTATCACCTCGCCAACGGCGTCCGGCACCTGCTTTGGGACTTCGGCTGGGGCTTCGAGATCACCCAGGTGCGCACCACCGGGATCGCCGTCGTCGCCTTCGCCGCCGTCGCCACCGTGATCACCCTGATAGCCGCCTACGCGGCGGGAGGCGCATGATGGAGCTCCGCTCCTCGCTCGGCCGCGTCCGCGGCCTCGGCTCGGCCAAGGAAGGCGTCGGCCACTGGTGGGCCCAGCGCTTCACCGCGATCGCCCTCGTGCCCCTGTCGATCTGGTTCGTCTTCGCCGCGATCTCGCTGATGGGCGCCGACTACGCCGCCTTCCGGGCCTGGCTCTCGACCTTCGGCAACGCCCTGGCGATGATCGTTCTGGTGGGCACGCTGTTCTACCACGCCTACCTCGGCATGCAGGTCGTGATCGAGGACTACGTCCACCACGAGCCGGCCCGGGTCATCGCCCTGCTGGGCTCGCGCTTCGTCCTCTTCGTGTTGGCGGTGTCTTGCATCCTCGCCATCGTTCTCGTTGCCATGGGGAGATAGCAGACATGTCTACCGCCTATCCCATCACCGACCACGCCTACGACGTGATCGTCGTCGGCGCCGGCGGCGCCGGCCTCCGCGCCACCCTCGGCATGGCCGCGGCCGGGCTGAAGACCGCCTGCATCACCAAGGTGTTCCCCACCCGCAGCCACACCGTCGCCGCCCAGGGCGGCATCGGCGCCGCGCTCGGCAACATGGCCGAGGACAGCTGGCAGTGGCACATGTACGACACCGTCAAGGGCTCCGACTGGCTGGGCGACCAGGACGCCATCGAATACATGTGCCGCGCCGCGGTGCCGGCGGTGCACGAACTCGAGCACTACGGCGTGCCGTTCTCCAGGACCAAGGACGGCCGCATCTACCAGCGCCCGTTCGGCGGCCACATGCGCAACTACGGCGAGGCGCCGGTGCAGCGCGCCTGCGCCGCCGCCGACCGCACCGGCCACGCCATCCTGCACACGCTCTACCAGCAGTCGCTGAAGCACAACGCGGAGTTCTTCGTCGAGTACTTCGCCATCGACCTGATCATGGACGACGAGGGCGCCTGTCGCGGCGTCATCGCCTGGAACCTCGACGACGGCAGCCTCCACCGCTTCCAGGGCCACACCACCGTGTTCGCCACCGGCGGCTACGGCCGGGCCTACTTCTCCTGCACCTCGGCGCACACCTGCACCGGCGACGGCAACGCCATGGCGGCGCGCGCCGGCCTGCCGCTCCAGGACCACGAGTTCATCCAGTTCCACCCGACCGGGATCTACGGCTCCGGCTGCCTGATCACCGAGGGTGCGCGCGGCGAGGGCGGCTACCTCACCAACTCCGCGGGCGAACGCTTCATGGAGCGCTATGCGCCGACGGCCAAGGACCTGGCCTCGCGCGACGTCGTCAGCCGGTCGATGACGGTGGAGATCCGCGAGGGCCGCGGCGTCGGCGACGAGAACGACCACATCATGCTCCACCTCGAGCATCTCGGCTCCGAGATCCTGCTGGCCCGGCTGCCCGGCATCACCGAGACGGCGAAGATCTTCGCCGGCGTCGACGCCACCAAGGAGCCGATCCCGGTGCTGCCGACCGTGCACTACAACATGGGCGGCATCCCGACGAACCATCACGGCGAGGTCCTGCGGCCGACGGCGGACGATCCGGACGCGGTCTGCCGCGGCCTGATGGCGGTCGGCGAGTGCGGCTGCGCCTCGGTTCACGGCGCCAACCGGCTCGGCACCAACTCCCTGCTCGACATCGTCGTCTTCGGCCGCGCCGCCGCGCTCAGGGCGGCCGAGAAGATCAAGCCCGGCTCGTCGCATCCGCCGATCAGCAACGGCGCCGGCGAGCTTGCCATCTCCCGTCTCGACCGCCTGCGCCATGCCAAGGGCGGGCAGACGACGGCGGAGATCCGGCTGAAGATGCAAAAGACGATGCAGAGCAACGCCGCCGTCTTCCGCGAGCAGGAGGTTCTGGCCGAGGGCTGCCGGAAGATCGACGAGGTCTGGGACATGCTGCCGGACATCCGCCTGTCCGACCGCTCGCTGATCTGGAACTCGGACCTGGTCGAGGCGCTGGAGCTCGAGAACCTGATGATCTGCGCCAAGGCTTCGCTCTACTCGGCCGAGGCACGCAAGGAGAGCCGCGGCGCGCACGCCCGCGAAGACTTCCCCGAGCGCGACGACGCCAACTGGATGAAGCATTCGCTGGCCAGCATCGACGACGCCGGCAAGGTGACGCTCAGCTACCGGCCCGTGCACACCTACACGCTGACCAACGAGGCCGAGTACATCGAGCCGCAAAAGCGCGTGTACTAGGGATCGACGAGGGACGAACAATGGTCGAATTCAACCTGCCGCCCAACTCCAGGATCAAGGAAGGCAAGACCCATCCGGCCCCGGCCGGGGCGAAGCGGGTCCGGCGGTTCAAGATCTACCGCTACGATCCGGAGAGCGGCGAGAACCCGAGGCTCGACACCTTCGACGTCGATCTCGACGCCTGCGGGCCGATGGTTCTCGACGCCCTGATCAAGATCAAGAACGAGATCGACCAGACGCTGACCTTCCGCCGGTCCTGCCGCGAAGGGGTCTGCGGCAGTTGCGCCTTCAACATCGACGGCACCAACACGCTCGCCTGCATCAAGGCGATCGAGGACATCAAGGGCGACGTCAAGATCTACCCGCTGCCGCACCTGCCGGTGGTGAAGGACCTGGTCCCGGACCTGTCGGTGCCCTACGCCCAGTACCGGCTGATCCAGCCGTGGCTCAAGGCGGACACGCCGCCGCCGGCCGGCGAGAGGCTGCAGAGCCCGGAGGAGCGCGAGCGCCTCGACGGGCTATGGGAGTGCATCCTCTGCTTCTGCTGCCAGACGAGCTGCCCGAGCTACTGGTGGAACGGCGACCGCTACCTCGGCCCGGCCATCCTGCTCCAGGCCTACCGCTGGATCGCCGACACCCGCGACGAGGAAACCGGCGAGCGGCTCGACCAGCTGAACGACCCGTACCGGGTGTTCCGCTGCCACACGATCATGAACTGCACCAGCACCTGCCCCAAGCACCTCAACCCGGGCAAGGCCATCGCCGAGATCAAGGGCCTGCTGGCGAAAAGGACTTTCTGAGGGCTACCGAAGAGAAGCGCAGGGGACCAGGACGGGAGCCGCCGGGCGGGGGAAGCCCGGCGGTTTTCTTTCGTGCGCGTCAGTCCGGCAGCGTGACGACCGCGCTCCAGGCGTAGCCCCGGTAGAGCGAGCGACCGGTGCAGCTTCCGCCGAGTCCCGCCGCGCGGTCGCGAAGCACACGCTCGTGCGCCTCGCTGGGTGTGACGTGGAAGCGGCGGAGCCAGGCGTAGAGGAGCGTGCGGAAGGCCGGCGGCAGCCCCTCCTGCCGGCCGAAGTCGACCAGGTGGAGCCGGCCACCAGGAGCGGTGGCCGCCAGCGCCGCCTCGATCGCCCGCTCCCAGTCGGGGATCATCGACAGGCTGTAGGAGAAAAACACCCGGTCGAACCCCGGCCGACCGAACAGCGGCGCCGGGGAGAACTCCGCCGCGTCGGCCTGGGCGAGGCGGATCCGCGGGGCGAGCCCGGCGCGCTCGATCCTGGCCGCGGCGCTCTCCAGCATCAGCGCCGAGACGTCCAGGCCGTAGAGGCGGGCGTTCGGGTAGGCCTTGGCGGCGGCGATGAGGTTGCGGCCGGTGCCGCAGCCGGCCTCGAGCACGGTCCCGCCCTCCGGCGGCCGGAGGTCCGCGATCAGCCGGTCGCGGCCGAGCAGGTAGTACTTGCGCGTCGCGTCATAGAGGTGCCGCTGGTGCCGGTAGATCCGGTCCATCACCAGGGCGGGCGGCGCGGTCGTTTTCGTTGCCACAGGCTCCGCCATCACAGCAGGGTGCTGCTGCCACTGCGAGCGGCGAAACGGCATGTGGATGCGGCATGTTCGTCCTGAGTGCCCTCACCCTCCCGCTGGCGCGGGTGCGCCCGCGTTGCGGACGCCCCTCTCCCGCTTCGCGGGCGAGGGCAAGATGGCTGTGGCCATTGCGCGCACTCCCTCTCCCGCGCGCGGAACGCGCAAGTGGGAGAGGGTCGGGGTGAGGGCGCTTCGCGGTCCGATCCGGATACATTCTGGACATTTTGGACTGGATAGACGGTTGACCCGTCTCTTTGCTCAGCAGGGACGAGTGTCATGGGCTGAAGGTCTTCGGCTGAGGCAGCCAAAGGCTATTCGCTGCGGACGAGGAGGTGGAAGCCGCCGTAGATCGACGAGCGGTCGCGGGCGGCGAGCTCCGCCGAACGCTCGACGAGGTAGCTCCAGCGGTCGAGCAGCTCGGGCGCGACGCGACCGGGCAGGGGGCTTTCAACCGCGGCGGTGCGGAAGATGACGCGGGCGCCGGGACGGGCGGTGCGGGTGATCTCCGCCCACAGCGCGTTCAGCTGGGCGTCGCTCATCCAGTCCTGGGCGTCGAGGAGGATGAACGCGTCGAGGCTCGACGCCGGCTCGACGGCGAGCTGCTCGGTGAACGAGCGGTTGACGACACGCACCCGGTCGGTCCGGCCGCTGATCGCGGCGAAGTGGCCGCGCTCGAGGTAGGGCGGCAGCGGCCCTTGCCCCTCGCCGGCGTAGCCGCGGGCGAAGGCCTGCCAGGCAAAGTAGTTGTCGGCGAGCGAAAAGCCGCACGCCAGCCGTTCGAGCCGCTCGCGCAGCACCAGCGCCATGTCGCCGCCGCCGGCCGACGCCAGCGCCTCGTACTGCACCGGCGGGATGCCGAGGCCGTAGAGCGAGATCTTCTTCGACGTCGCCCAGCGCACCAGCCGCTTGTCGAACAGCGGCAGCAGCGATGCGGCGAAGAAGGCGCGCTGCTCGTCGATGTCTCGGGCGCGGACCAGGTCGCTGGGGTCGATGCCGTAGAGCCTGGCGACCATGTGGCTCAGGCCGATGAACCGCCCGAGCAGGCCGTGGCGATAGAGGTTGCGGGCGAACAGCGTGACCCGCCTGCGGCCGAACACGTCGCGCCGCTCCCAGTAGCGCCGGGTTTCGTCGTCGAGGTGGGGGCGGAAGAAGCGGTTGTAGGCGACGATGTTGGCCTTGCCGCGGGCCTCGCCGAAGAACCGGTAGAAGACGTCGTAAGTGGGCGCGTGCCGGGCGGCGGTGAGCTTGAGGCGCGTCAGCGCCACGTGCGCCCGGTTGAGGTCGACGGCGATGATTCGCTGCGGCTTCGCCGTCAGGTAGGACAGCACGTTGCAGCCGCCCGACGCGATGGTGATGAGGCTGGCGCCTTCGCGCAGCTCCAGGGCGTCGAGGTCGATCTTCGGGTCTTCCCAAATCTGCGGGTAGACCAAGCCCTTGAAGACGGTGGTGAACAGGCGTTCGAGGATGCCGCCGCCGATCCCGCTGCCCTGGCGGTGGACGGCCTGCTTCAGCCGGTTCTGCGACGCTCTGGCGATGGGCTGCATCTGCACGGTTCACCCCGGCTCCCGGCTCATGATGGGGCCGGGCTGTACCACGGGTCTGGCGACGCTTTCGTGAACCTGTTCGCGCGCGCAGCGGCTTGGCCGTCAGACGGCGACCTTCAGGTTGACGCTGGCGGGGTCCGGCACGGTTTTCGACGCGTCGAGGATCTCGATGCCGACCAAGCGACCCTCGGCGTCGTAGTCGAGGATCACGCCGGGCTTATCCTCATCGCTTTCGGCGACCTCGCGCACGGCGAGTTCGATGCTCAGCGTGTCGGTGTGGGGATCGTAGGTGACGTTCACCCGCTTGCTCCCCACGGCCGTGGTGGCCACCTCAGCCGGCGTTCGGCCGCCGCCGTTGAAAATAGGAACTCATAAGCGTACTATAACTGCGTAGTCGTCCTGGCGGGCATGTCCCGTCAGATAGGCCGTTGCCTCTGGGCAGCGGCCTTTTTAGTATGCCCTATGAACAGGGTAGTTGTGTATGTCGACGGCTTCAATCTGTACCACGCCATCGCAGACTTGCGGGATCAGTCCCTGAAATGGCTCGACCTTTGGAAGTTGTCAGCGTCCCTGTTGCGTGCTGATGAGACGCTGGCGTCCGTAAATTACTTCTCTGCCTTTGCCACGTGGCTTGTAGAGCCTTACGCGCGGCACCGCGCGTATGTGCAAGCGCTGAAAGCCAAGGGCGTAAATACGTTCATGGGAAAGTTCAAGGAGAAGCCGCGAAGCTGCCGATCCTGTGGCGCGAAATGGACGGCGCATGAGGAAAAAGAGACGGACGTCCACATAGCGGTACGTGTGGTGGCCGATGCGTTGCTGGATGAGTTTGACAGGGCAATCATCGTCAGCGCCGACTCCGATCTGGCACCGGCGCTAAGGGCTGTTCGTCAGCATCGCCCGAAGAAAGAGATCCTGGTGGTTGCCCCGCCGGGCCGATACGCGAGCGCTCGGGACCTGGGGCCAAAGCTTGAACTCAGAAGAGCCCGGCTCCGTAGATGCCTGTTGCCGGCGCGGCTTCAAACGGCTTCAGGGAAGCTCATAGTTCGACCTAGAGAATACGATCCTTAGCGCAGAGCCCGCTACCAGCGGCCGCCGGGGAGGGCGAGGGCGTTCTCGGTCAGTTCGCGGGTGATGAAGGCGAAGGCGTCGTCGACGCTGTCGGCGCGGTGGAACAGCGCGAGGTCCTTGGCGCTGATGGTCCCGAACTCGACCAGCGCGTCCAGGTTCAGCACCGCGTCCCAGAAGGCGGTGCCGTAGAGCACGATCGGCAGCCGCTTGCGCAGCTTCCCCGTCTGCACCAGCGTCAGCACCTCGAACACCTCGTCCAGGGTGCCGAAGCCGCCGGGGAAGGCGACCAGCGCCTTGGCCAGGTAGACGAACCAGAACTTGCGCATGAAGAAGTAGTGGAACTCGAAGCCCAGGTTGCGGGTGACGTAGGCGTTGCCGCACTGCTCGTTGGGGATCGAGATCGACAGGCCGATGTTGAGCCCCTTCGCCTCCGAGGCGCCCCGGTTCGCCGCCTCCATGATGCCTGGGCCGCCGCCGGTGCAGACGACGAAGCGCCGGCTCTTCTCCTCCAGCCCCTTGGACCACTCCGTCAGCCGGCGGGCGAGCTCGCGGCAGTCCTCGTAGTAGCGGGCCATCCGCACCTGCGCATGGGCGGCGGCCTCGTCGCCGCCGGTCGCCCGGGCCGCCGCCAGCGCCGCCTCCGCGACCTCCAGCGGCTGCAGCCTGGACGAGCCGAAGAAGACGATGGTGTCGCTGATCTTCAGCCCCTCGAAGCGGGACTCCGGGTGCAGGTACTCCGAGAGGATGCGCAGGGGCCGGGCGTGCCGGCTGCCCATGAACTTGGGGTTGACGTATGCCTTGTCGAGGCGCGCCGCGGTGTCGTCGGCCATGGAAAATCCGCTCGGCAGAAGGTCAGAGGGGAAGGGCGGTGAGGTCGGGGACGGTCACGGTCGAAGGCGGGAACGGGCTCGCCTCCCCCGGCGGAACCCGGCCGATGAAGCGCAGGCCCGTGGCCTGGGCGGCGTCGTGGTCGGTCATGGCGTCGCCGACGAACAGGACGCGCTCGGCGGCCAGGTCGTGGGCGTCCAGCAGATCGCGGATGACGGTGATCTTGTCCGGCGGCGAGCCTCGCACGGCGACGAAGTAGCCGTCCATGCCGCGCCGGGTGACGATGTCGTGAAGCTCCGGCTCCGGCGTTCCGGAGACGACGAACAGCGGCAGGCGGCCGACCAGGCCGTCGAGGAGCTCCCGCGCGCCGTCGACCCAGGCCGACGCCACCACCGCTTCGACGACGAGGCCGGAGAAGCGCCGCCCCAGCGCCATCAGCTCCTCCGGCTCCAGCCGGATGCCCAGCATCTCCCGGTGGCAGTGGCGGATCTTCTGGATGCGCGAGACGCCGCCGTGGGCGCGATGATGCGCCAGCACCCGCTCCAGGATCTCCGGCCCGTGCTCCTTGTAGAGCTCGGTGAAGGCGCGGATCTTGATGTCCAGGGACTCGGCCAGGACGCCGTCGAAGTCGAAGAAGACCGCGGCGAGCGGCTCGGTGGCGTTCACGGGCGGCACGCGCACGTGTGGAGCGGCGTGCAAACGCCCTCACCCTCCCGCTGGCGCGGGTCCCTCCCTCTCCCGCTTCGCAGGCGAGGGTAAGGTGGCCGTGACCATGGCGCGCACTCCCTCTCCCGCGCGCGGAACGCGCAAGTGGGAGAGGGTCGGGGTGAGGGCCACGTAGCGCGTCGGCTTTTGCCTGCTCGCGGCGACGGCATGACGGCGGTTACGCAGGGGACGGCCAGCATCTCTCGCGGTCAGCCGAGATCCCGCGCCGGGTCCACCCGCTCGATCGGCGCCGGGCGGGG
>Ga0209573_1005379_pt1 | contig 11609 bp, 6 predicted proteins | sample TNRBio252014_DNA_FD_185870 | JGI IMG/M metagenome (GOLD analysis project Ga0209573, IMG submission 185870) | Wastewater treatment Type I Accumulibacter community from EBPR Bioreactor in Madison, WI, USA - TNR Reactor_6/25/2014_ DNA (SPAdes)... | ecosystem: Engineered > Bioreactor > EBPR >...
GTCCCGGCCAAGCAGTCTGAAGTCATCTCGGTCGACAAGGACAACGTCCAGTCCGCCCTGATCGACTCCGGCTACTACCCGGCTAGCGATTTCACGGGTCTGCCGTAAAATCACCGTAAACTGATCGAAAGGCGGCGGGTTGGTTCGCCAACCCGCCGTCTCCCCCGTCTCACGTTCAGGGAGCTTTCCGCCTATGAAACCGCCGATCTTGGAGATGCGCACCATCACCAAGGAGTTCCCGGGCGTCAAAGCCCTGAACAACGTCAGCTTCAAAGTCGCCGAAGGCGAGATCCATTGCCTGGTCGGCGAAAACGGCGCCGGGAAATCCACCTTGATGAAGGTGCTCAGCGGCGTCTACCCACACGGCTCCTACTCGGGTGAGATCCTGTTCGCTGGCACGCCCCAGCGCTTTATGGGGATCGCGGACAGCGAGCGCGCCGGCATCGCAATCATCTATCAAGAATTGGCGCTCGTGCCCGACCTGACCGTATACGAAAACATCTTCATCGGCCATGAGATCCGCAAGGGCTTCCTGGTCGATTGGAACGAGACGATTCGACGCGCGAACGAGATGCTCGCGAAGGTCAAGCTCAACGTTAACCCGGCCGCCACAGTCCGCGATCTGGGCGTCGGCAAGCAACAGCTGGTCGAGATCGCCAAGGCGCTCAGCAAGGACGTCAAACTGCTGATCCTCGATGAGCCGACCGCGGCGCTCAACGAGGATGACAGCGAAAACCTGCTCGAGTTGCTGCGCGACCTGCGGGATCACGGCGTGACCTGCATCATGATCTCGCACAAGCTCAAAGAGGTCATGGCGATCGCCGACACGATCACGGTTCTGCGCGACGGCCAGACGATCTGCACACTCGATGTCAAGGGCGACGGCGTCACAGAAGGCATGTTGATCAAGCACATGGTCGGCCGCGAGATCGACAACGTCTATCCGCCGCGCGAGGAGCATGCTCTTGGCGAACCCGTGCTCGAGCTGCGCAGTTGGAGCGCCGTCACACCAGGAAGCGGCCGCCACATCCTGCGCGACATCAACCTCACAGTCCGCCGGGGCGAGATCGTCGGGCTGGCCGGGCTGATGGGCTCGGGTCGAACCGAGCTGGCGCTGAGCGTCTTTGGCAACCCCGACGGCTTCCGACTGACCGGTGAGTTGTACGTCAAGGGCACACGCTGCGACCTGCACGGCCCAGAAGCCGCCATCCGCTCGGGCATCGCGTACGTCACCGAAGACCGTAAGGGCGACGGCCTGATCCTAATCCAGGATGTCAAGCAAAACATCAGCCTGGCGAACCTGCGCGCGCTCGCCGAGGGCGGCGTGGTCAACGCCAACCGCGAGATCAAGGTCGCGAACGACTATCGGACGTCGCTCAACATCAAGACCCCGAGCGTCGAGCAGCGCGTCGGAAATCTGAGCGGCGGCAACCAGCAGAAGGTGTCGTTGGGCAAGTGGTTGTTCGTCAACCCGAGCCTGCTGATCCTGGATGAGCCGACTCGCGGGATCGACGTGGGAGCGAAGTACGAAATCTACACCATCATGAACCGGCTGGTGCAGCAGGGCATGAGCATCTTGATGATCTCTTCGGAGCTGCCCGAGGTGCTGGGCATGAGCGACCGGGTCTACGTGGTCGCCTCCGGCCGAATCGCGGGCGAGATGCCGATTGCCGAGGCGACCCAAGAAAAGATCATGCACCTGGCCACGAATTGAGGGGGAGCGAAAGATGACGTCGTTTACCGATAACCTTGGAAAAGTCCTGCGCCAGAACATCCGCGACTACGGGATGTTGATCGCGCTCTTCGTGATCATGGCCACCTTTGCGGCCCTGACCGACGGCGTGTTCCTCTCGTCGCGAAACATCAGCAACCTCATGAACCAGACCGGGTACATCGCGGTGCTGGCGGTCGGCATGACGCTGGTCATCGTCATCCGCCACATCGACCTGTCAGTCGGTTTCCTGGCCGGTTTCATCGGCGCCATCACGGCGATCGCCCTGACCGCCTGGTCGCTGCCGGTTTACGTCGCGATCCCGATGGTCCTGGTCCTCGGCATCCTGGGAGGCCTGATCACGGGCTTTCTTGTCGCGCAGATGAAGATCCCGGCCTTTGTCGCTTCCTTGGCGGGCTGGCTGATCTATCGCGGCGCGCTGTTGCTCTCCACCGAGGGCACCGGCACGATCATCATCCCGGATGAGACGTTCAACGCCATCGGCAACGGATATATCCCCGACCTACCCGGGGTGCCCGAGGGCCTTGGGCTCCACGTGCTGACGCTGCTCATCGGCGCGATCGCGATCGTGTTGTACGTCGTTAGCGAGATCAATAATCGGCGCAAGAAGCAGTCGTACAACTTCGAAGTGCTCTCGAACGACGTCTTCATGCTCAAACTGGTGGTGGTTTCGGCGATCCTGGGCGCTGTCACCTGGGTGCTGGCGGGCTACAACGGCCTTTCATGGACGCTGGTCATCGTGCTCGTGGTGGTCGGCCTGTATCACTTCGTGTCGTCCGAGACCGTGCTGGGTCGGCACATCTACGCCATGGGCGGCAACCCCGAGGCGGCTGAGTTGAGCGGCATCAGCATCAGTCGGATCACGTACGTGGTCTTCGGCTCGATGGGCATGCTCTCAGCGCTCTCGGGCATCCTGTTCACCTCGCGGCTACAGTCGGCGACGACGACGGCCGGCACGCTGTTCGAGCTCGACGCGATCGCGGCGGCCTACGTCGGCGGCGTATCGGCGGCGGGCGGCGTCGGCAAGGTGACGGGCTCGCTGATCGGCGCGTTGGTGATGGGCTCGCTCATCTCGGGCATGAACCTGATGGGCGTCGGTATCGCCTACCAGTACATCGTGCGCGGCGCCGTGCTCGTCGCGGCCGTGATCTTCGACGTCGCGACCCGCAACCCGGGGAAGTAAAGGCGAAGAGCGTGGGGCGTGGAGCGACGCTCCCCGCTCTCCCCGCTCCACGCCTTCAGCGCGCGAGGTTGGCGCGACCCTTACGGGGCGGCGGCGGGGCGTCTTGCGGGCCAAGCCGGGTCGGGTTGGCGACGATGGCCCAGAGCAGCGAGAGCGCGCCATAGGCGATCAGGCTGACCAGCACCGTGAGCGCGAGGCTTGTGACCTCGACGACAACGGGTCCGATCTGCCGCAGCGGCTGTTCCAGCTCAAAGGGCCCATAGCCCGGCACGGGCCATTCGGTCACCGGCCGCGGGAACTGATAGGTCCCCAGATCGAGGGCCAGTGTCGGGATGCCCTGCGCCCCAAAGGGCGCCGGCAGAAAGACCGTCTCGCGATTGGCCGTGTTGAGGATCTTGAGCCCGGCGCTCACCGCGAAGTAACTTCCAAACGTCAGGGCTACCAGCATCACAAGGCCGATCCCGCGCCAGATCGGGTTGATCTGATTGCGATCGGCCGACTTCGGCTGCACTTTGTAACTGCGCATCGGATCCTCCGCATCTCGGGCGCCGGACGCAAACCGATGCGTCAGGCGTCACGTTCCGCCGTCTGCGGTCCGCCATTTCCCCATCTTGCAGCTATCGTGCCAGGATCTCTAGGCTCTGCAGGTCGACCCGATCCACGACGGCTGCGCCTGCCGTGGTATCGGCCGATTTGACGAATACTCGAACGCCGGTCGCCGGGTCGTACAGGCCGATGGAAAGCGTATAGGGCCCGGGCGCGAGGGTCTCGGGCAGCGTCAGGCTGTGGCGATCGACGATGATCTCCGGCGGCAGCCAGCCGGTTGTGGGTCGTGCGCCGACCGCCGGGACCGAGTCGGATTGCGCCGCCGGGAGCCCATCGGGGCCAAGGAGGTGGACGAAGACCACAAGGGCTTTGTCGACGGTTTCACGTGCCTGCCAGGCCAGTTCCACCTCCAGACCCCCGCCAACCACTGCCTCGCCAGTCAGGCGATAACCGATCAATTCGACCCGGTCGCCGAATCGATCCGCACGTGGGGTCAGGCCATCGGGCCGCTGCAGCGAGCGTTGAGGCGTCGTGACCTCGACTTCGCCCAGCACGATTTCGCGGCCTGCGATCCGGACAGCCCAGGTTGCCGTGCCCGCCGGTACGTCGGCCGGGATGATGACGGGCGTGGCCAGGCGCCAGCGATCGCCGGCCTGCCAATCACTCAAACCGAAGCCGGTGGTGCTCAGGCGTGTCGGGCCCAGATCGTGTACGACACCGGCTGAATCACGCAGCGCCAACTCTGGCCGTGTGGTGGGGCTCACACGCGCCTCCCACACCAGGTCCAGTTGCACCGGATCGCCGGAGCGAGCTTCGGTCGGCAGTGCGATCCCGGTCACTGATGAAAAATCACCCAGGTCGATGGAGATCCAATTCGCGCCGGCCACCTCGGCGCGGGCCTCGGGCGCGGAGGGGCGGAGCAACGTGATCTCGGCGACCTGCACATAGGCCTGATCGGGTCCATCGGCGATGCGGCCGGGTAGCGTGTCCTCGCCACCGCCCTTGGCGTCGTAGACGGTGATCATCAGCCGATAGCGACCGGGCGGTGTGGTCGGGTCGAGCCCGAGCACCAGACTGTCGATCGCATACTCGCCGGGGAACCAGCGCCGTGTCGGCCAGCCGCCCGGCTGCTGCGCATCGCCCTGACCGACCGTGCGATTGGTTTCGTCCCACAGCTGGAGGCTAAAGCTGAGGTCACGGTTGATCGGCTCAGTCAACATCCAATACGATGTCACGGTCCAGGGTTCGTCGGTCGGGATCGTGGTCGTCAGGTCCAGCCCCAGGAGCACAAGGGAATCGCCGAACACCACCCGCGCGGGTAACGCCATGGCGTTCACGGTCTGCCCGTCGAAGCGCGTGGCGCTGAAGGGGCTCGGGATGTAAGCCAGCCCGCCGCGGATCAGGATCAGTAGAGCGCCGATCAACACCATCGGCTGGGTGGGGGTCCATGCGGCGGCTTCAGCCAGTACCGGTGCGCGCCAGGCGACGGAACGGCGGCGCCAGCCAGCATATAGCAGGATCAGACCAATGCCGAGCGAGATCCAGGAGATGACGCTGACGATTTGTCGAATGGAGGTACCGCCGAGCTCGATGCCCAGGAGGTGCGCCCCGCCCGGGACAACCACCTGTACAAAGCCATTCGCGGGTGAAGCCGAGACGGGGATAACCACGCCATCAAGTGTGGCCATCCACCCGGGCCAGTAGAACCAGCGAAACGTCAGGGTTGTGGCCGCCGGGGTCGACACGCGGATCGTGGCCCGCAAACGTTCCTGAGATACCGTCGACGCCGAGACCTCACGGGGTAACGATGCCCGGACCAGGCGCTCGGCCGACCTGTCGTACACGGCCGTGGCCCACGCACGATCCGGCGCCGGCAAGATCGCGGCGGTCGGCAGGAACTCGCCATTCGAGGTGAGCCCGATTGTGCCGATGTCGACTTCGGCCGCGAAGAGGTCATCAACCGTAGGGCGGGCGGGCAAGGTCGGGTCGGACTTGGCAAAAGTCCAGGGCCAGGAAAGGACCACGAGAACAATCGCGATTCCGATCGGCCACCAACTAACCACTAGCACCGGAGCGCCGCGTGATGCCAGTTGTTCACGCAACGCGGCCTCACCCCGTCCGGCCAGGATTGCCAGCAACAAAGCAGCCGGCCCGAGCCAACGATAGGGAAACTGGATCAAGTGCACCAGCGGGAGCGATTCCCAGAGGGGCAGCGAGACTGGCAGCGTCATGAGCAGGCAGGCCAGGGCCAGAGCCGCCAGCAGCGCCACCCGTCTTCGACGCAGGGTGCACGGTGTATCCTGCAGGCGCTTCACGAGGGCGGCGGCGCCCAACACGCCCAGCACCAAACTGCCCCAACCGATGGCCGGTGGCACTGGCGTCAAGACGCGCCGTTGATCAAACGTGAACATACCGGTCAGCAGGGTTTGCAGAGACAGGAAGTTGCCCCGGAAGTCGTAGCCGGCCGGACCGGTGAGCGCGCTGGCCTGGACGAGATCTGTCTCGAGCAGAGCCGGCGCCCAGAAGAACGCTGAGGCGCCGAGGCCGATCCCGACCGTGATAGCCGCCCACCCCAACCTGTGCAGCAGCGCGCGCCGGTCGGAGACACAGCGCCACGCGACATCCAGCTCTCCGAGGCCAAACACAGCCAGCAGGCCGAAGCCCAGCAACGCAGTCAGGTTATGGGTCAGCATCAAGCCGGCAGCGCTCAGCCCCAGGGTGATTCGGGCGCGCAGGGTGCCATGCTGCAGGCTCTCGCTGAGTGCCCAGATCAGCCAGGGCAGCCAGGCCAGGCCGAGCGCTTCGGGGCCGGCGCCGCGGGTGTAGATGTTGTAGAGGATGTAGGGCGACGCGGCCCAGAGCACGCCGGCGATGAGCCTGGCGCGGCGACCGAACCAGGCCCCGGCCCAGGCGGCGGCGCCGAAGGCGCCCATCACCAGGCTCAGACCGAGGACGACCTGATAGGCGTGGCTGATCCCCAGGCCGAGCCGGGCGACGACGGCGGTCAGGTAGTACGTCAGCGGCGCGTAATAGCTGAACAGCGGCGCGCCGTAGCCATAGGCGAGCTCGGGGAAGTAACGTGGGAACCAGTCGCCGGCCGCCAGTGCCCGTTCGAGTAGCACGACGCGCAGGATATGGTTACGGCCGTCGGCCGTGAACGGCAGCGGCGTCAGCGCGAGCGGGATCAGCAGGGCGCCGACGAACAACAGCAGCAGGGCGCGCCCGCGCCAGCGTCCCGGCTCGCCGGGGGTCTCAGTTGGAGCCATGATGGCACTCTTAAAGGTAATCGCTCAGTCGAACCTGTGTCAATGCCGTGAGCTCTCGGCGACTATTCATGGACCGATATGGGCCACATACTTCACCTGGCGCGGCCCATTCGCTGTTCGACTCCCAGGCTGTCGCGCTCAGGGGGTCGGCTCGCCGGCCGGGTCCGGATACACGCGCCAGCCGAGGACATCAACCTGATCGAGGTGGAGTTTTCCGGGCGGCAAATCCGCCACGAGCACCGTGGCCTCGGTCAGGATACGGCCGTCGAGGGTCTGGATCGACGCCTCGGCGGACACCAATCGGCCACGGTCCTTGATCAGTCGTCCGATCGCCTTGAGCGGCACGCCCTGCGGCACTGGCTCGCGATAGCGTAGCTCGAGCTTGGCGGTCATCCCAAAGCGTTCGGGCGCGCCGATCATCATCGTGCGACAACCGACCTCGTCGAGGATAGCGGCGCTGATCCCGCCGTGCACGACGCCCGGGAATCCCTGATGCTGATCCGCGATCACGAACTGCGACCAGACCGTGTCGCGGCCGTCGTCATAGAAATGCAGACAGAGCCCGCCCGCGTTCTCAAGCCCGCAGACGAAGCACATGCGGGAATTGGGTTGTTTGAATCCCATAGGCTTCTACTATACCGCAGGCACCGCTGCTGAACATGAACCGCAACTTACACGGCACGGCGTGGCGCGACTTGCCCGAGGGCCATGCGAGATCCATCATGAGATGGCGCTTGCTCGATGGGATTCACGCCGCCTTTACGACCACGGCCATTAACCGGGCGTAAAATCCCCCAATCCAGTTTCGGCGCGCCCTTCCCGATGGCTTGAGACGAACGGCCCTCCGGCCGAGCCCCATCGGGTCAGATATTTGAACGAACGAGGCAGGTCAGGATGGACAGCCTGAGCGGTAGATCGCTGGGTCGATATCACTTGCTCGAACAGCTCGGCGAAGGCGGCATGGCGACCGTCTATAAGGCCTTCGACACGCGACTCGAACGAACCGTCGCCATCAAGGTCATCCGGACCGATCTCGATCAGGATCCCCAGTTCCTGAGCCGCTTCGACCGCGAGGCCAAGGCCCTGGCCCGCCTGAGCCATCCGCAGATCGTCCACGTGCTCGACGCCGGCGAGTCGGACGGGATCCCGTTCGTGGTGATGGACTTCGTCAAGGGCGGCACGCTCAAACAACAACTGGGCACCCCGATGGATCCCGGCTCAGCGGCCCGGATGCTCGCGCCGATCGCGCGGGCTCTGGAGCACGCCCACACCCAGGGGATCATCCACCGCGACGTCAAGCCGGCCAATATCCTGTTGAGCGAAGACGGCCGGGCCATGCTCTCGGACTTCGGGATCGCCAAGCTCCTCGATCCTCAGACATCGGCCGCCGGCCTGACGATGACCGGCGTCGGGATCGGCACGCCCGACTACATGGCCCCCGAACAGGGCCTCGGCCAGGCCACGCCGCAGACCGACCTCTATGCCCTGGGCGTGGTCTTCTATGAAATGGTCACGGGCCGCCGCCCCTACGCCGGCGACACCCCCATCGCCGTCCTCCTCAAGCACGCCACCGACCCGCTCCCACGGCCGCGGGACCTGGTGCCCGATCTGCCGATTGAGGTCGAACGGGTCCTGCTCCGTGCCCTGGCCAAGAAGCCCGAGGACCGCTATCCCGACATGGCGGCCCTTGCAACGGCCCTGGAGGGCCTGACCGATGTCACCCGGCCCCAGTGGACGCGGCCGTCCGGGGGCGAAGGCCGGCGACCAACGGGCCGCGCTCTGATCGTGGCCCTGGGCCTGGCCCTGGTCGGCCTGGTCGTTTGTGGCGGGGCCCTGGTCGTGGCCTGGGCCGCCCTCGGCGGATTGCGCGGCCCAACTACGGCCGGCACAGCCGACCCGGGGCCCACGCCCCTCACCGAGGCCGCGCCCGCCCCGGCGACGGCAACGGACGCCCCGCCCGAGCCCACTGCGATCCCCGCGGCAGTCGCCGCGGCGACCATTGCCCCGACGACGCCCCCTGCCCCGGCGGCGACGCCCGTCCCGGTGTCGGATCGCGACGGCATGCCCCAGGTCTACATCCCGGGCGGCAAGTTCGTCATCGGATCGCGCAACGAAGTGCTCGCGCTGGATGACTTCTGGATCGATCAGACCGAGGTCACCAACGCGATGTACGCCCGCTGTGTCGCGGCCGGGATCTGCAGCGCCCCCAGCGGCACGTCGTCGGAGACCCGCGCGTTCTACTTTCAGAACCCGGAGTTCGACAACCATCCGGTCGTCTACGTATCGTGGGACGACGCGCAGGCCTATTGCAACTGGGTCGGGCGGCGGCTGCCCACGGGCTCCGAGTGGGAGAAAGCGGCTCGAGGCACGGACGGGCGCCTGTATCCCTGGGGCGACGGCAGCCCGAACGGGGGCCTCGCGAACTACGATCATCAGGTCGGCGACACCACGGCGGTCGGCAGCTACCCAGAGGGCGCGAGCGCGTATGGCGTCCTGGATCTAGCCGGCAATGTCTCCGAATGGGTCGATGAGTGGCAGGACACGGGCTATCGCGTCGTTCGGGGCGGCTCCTGGACCAGCGACAGCGTTGGGATCGGGGCTGTGGCGCGCTATGGCGTGACCCCCACGCGGAAGTTCAGCGACTACGGGTTCCGGTGCGCGACGCGCACCGCCCCGCCCGGCTGGACGCCGCCCGCCGCGATCGATCCCGCCCAGGCCGCCGGGACCCGCGTGGCCTCCGGGCCTCTGCTGACGAACTTCCGGACTTGCGACCGCCCGTGCACGGAGCCAGGCGCGCAGGAGATCGCGCTCTATCCCGAGCAGACGACACAGGTCTTCGTCTCCTGGGACTACACCGGGTTGCAGCCGGAGACGCCGTATGTTCGATCCTGGTCGTTTGCGGGACAGGAGTGGGTGCGCTATCACTGCATCTGGCGCGGACCCGAGTCAGGCACCTTCAGCATCCGGCTCTGGGATAACGAGGGGCTGCGCTCGGGGACCTGGACTCTGACGGTCACGTTCGACGCGGCCCACGTCTTCTCGTTCGGGGTGCCGATCGACGGCGCCTTCACGCTGTTCACGCCGGCCGGCCAGCCGGCCTGTCCGGACTTTCGCTGACACCGCGTCGATCGACGCGCCCAGGCTCCATGCAGACGCTTTCAGGTCACGCCTTCGGCCGCTATCACCTCCTCGAGCCCCTGGGCGAGGGCGGGATGGCCACCGTCTATCGTGGCTTTGACACGCGCCTCGAGCGGCCGGTGGCCATCAAGGTCATCCGCACCGATTACGATCGGGACCCGGCCTTCCTCAAACGCTTCGAGCGCGAGGCCCGCGCGCTGGCGCAGCTCAATCACCCGAACATCGTCAAAGTGCTGGATGTCGGCGATCAAGACGGCGTCCCCTACGTCGTCATGGAGTTCCTGGGCGGCGGCACGCTCAAGGCGCGGACCGGCCGGCCGCTGGCGCCCTTCGAAGCGGCCCGGCTGCTCCTGCCGATCGCCCGGGCGCTGGCGTATGCCCACGATCTGGGCATCGTCCATCGCGACGTCAAACCGGCCAACATCCTCCTGACCGAGAGGGGTGAGCCGAGCCTCTCCGACTTTGGGATCGCCAAGATCCTGGAACGCAAGGAGACCACCGAACTGACGGCGACCGGCATGGGGGTCGGAACGCCCGACTACATGGCGCCCGAGCAGTGGCAGGGGAATGCGTCTCCGCAATCCGATATCTACGCGTTGGGCGTCGTCCTCTATGAGCTGCTGACGGGCCGGCGGCCATATATCGCCGATACGCCGATCGCCGTGCTCCTCAAGCACATCAACGATCCGCTCCCCGATCCGCGCCAGTTCGCGCCGGACCTCCCGGATGTCGTCCAGCAGGTGCTCGTCAAGGCGTTGGCCAAGAAGCCCGAGGACCGCTATACCTCCATGGCGGAGTTCGCGGCGGCGCTCGAACGCGTGAGCCATTCAGAGCAGGCGCGCCGTCCACACCTGCATCCGTTGGCCGGGATCGGCCTGGCCGTTGGCGGCGTGGCAGTGGCCGGCCTGATCTGTGTCGGTGCCGCGGCTGCAGCCCTCCTCAATCGGCAAGGCACCCAGCCAACGCCTGCAGCCGCCCACACCCCAACGACGGTGGCCCTGGCGCCACCGACAACCACGGCTGCGACGCTGACCCGCACACCCCTTCCGCCCACCCCGGAGCCTGCGCTGACCCCGACGGAGGCGCCGATCGAACAGGCCGTTGCGGCGGGCCAGGTGGTGTACTACTCGGCCCGTGACGGCAACCACGAGATCTACGCCATGGCGGCCGACGGTTCAGGCCAGATCAACCTCACCTGGAACCTCGCCGCCGACTGGCTGCCGGCCTACTCACCCGATGGCGCCCACATCGCGTTCGTCAGCGACCGGGATGGCGATGTAGAGATCTACATCATGGATGCGGATGGCCGCGCGCCCACACGCCTGACGATCGATCCGGCTAATGACGAGGCGCCGAGCTTCGCTCCAGACGGCGGGCGCATCGCGTTTCAATCCAACCGGGGCGGAACGATCCAGATCTACGTGATGAACCTGGACGGCACCGATGTGCGCCAGTTGACCGCTGACACCGCGGACTCGGGCCTCCCCAAGTGGTCGCCGGACGGCAGCCGGATCGCGTTCCAATCCAAACGCGACGGCGATTGGGACGTCTATGTGATGAACGCCGACGGCAGCAACGTCCGCAACCTGACCAACAACATATACGTCGACGTGGCGCCGGATTGGTCTCCGGACGGCACGCGCATCGTGTTCTCGTCCAATCGCGATGCCGATCACTATGAGATCTACACCATGACGGCGGAGGGCCACGAGGCCTACCGGGTGACCCACGGCACGGCCAACAG
>Ga0209573_1005380_pt1 | contig 11608 bp, 8 predicted proteins | sample TNRBio252014_DNA_FD_185870 | JGI IMG/M metagenome (GOLD analysis project Ga0209573, IMG submission 185870) | Wastewater treatment Type I Accumulibacter community from EBPR Bioreactor in Madison, WI, USA - TNR Reactor_6/25/2014_ DNA (SPAdes)... | ecosystem: Engineered > Bioreactor > EBPR >...
GGGGGCGCTCTCAGCCCATCACCACCCAGTGGTTGTCCAGCGCCATCGGCTGCGGCCAGCGCAGGAAGGCCGCCTCGCCGCGGGCATGCCAGCGCGCCAGCCCCAGCGCGGTGGCGATCAGCACGCCGCGGCCGGGCAATGGGTCGCCAACGTCGACCAGCGCTTGGGCCTGCGCCATCTCCACGATACGCGTCAGCTGCGCCGGCCGCGAAGGGTGCCACAGGTGCACGTGCCCGGACCGCAGGTTGGACAAGGCGAAGCCGCCCTGCGCGGCGGCGCTGATGTCGCCGGCATGACCCTGGCCCGCGGCGTCGCGCGTGGGCGTCAGCAGCTCGTCGCCGTCCAGCACCGCCAGGCAGGGAGCCGCCGCACGCCGCGACGGGTCGTCGTGCTCGGCCTGCAGGGCCACGCCGAGGAAGGGCTCCCCACCGGCCGCCGGGAGGCTCCAGGCCAGGTGGCGCAGGCTCAGTCGTGGATCGTCCAGCGTCCAGCGACGCAGCACCCGGCCGCTGCGGCCGTCCAGGCGGACCAGCGAGGCGTCCATGCGGTCCAGGTCGAGCTTGCGGTCGTCGATCGACCGTGGCAGCCCGCCGTTGGCGACCATCAGGTGGCCGTCGCCATCGAGCAGCGCCTGGTGGGGTTCGACGCCGCCGCTGGCCCACTCGTCGACCTTGCGCAGGCTGTCGCGGTCGCGCACGCCGATGCGGCCCTGGCCGCTGGCGAAGTCGATCTCGGTCGTGAAGAGATGGGTCGCACTGGCGGCCAGGTGGCCGCTCAGCCGGCATGCGCTCGACTCGCGCGTGAGGTCGAGCTGCCGCTCGATGCGGCCATCGGCATCGATGCGAAGCAGCCAGCCGCCCGGGCGCACGCCGACCACCAGCAGCCCGCCCCCGGGTTCGGGCCAAAGGCCGTGCGGCCGGGTCGGCAGCTTCACGGCGTGGCGGATCTGCAGGCCCCGCCCCGGCCAGTCGGCGCGCAGCACGCCGGCCATGAAGGGGTCGCCCTCCCGCGGCCCGCGCCAGGCGGCGCCGATGTCGAGCGTGGCGGCCGGCCCCGGCGACCGGGCGAGCGCCATCCCCTGCAGTGCGAGGCCGCCCAGCGACAGCGCCCTCAGCACCCTGCGGCGGTCCCCGGGTCTGTGCATGGGTCGGTCCTGCGCTTGCGCGGCTAGAACAGCCAGGAGCCGGTGAGCTGCAACAGGCGGCCCGCGCCGGGCACGTAGTGGCCGGGGTAGAGCTGATCGGCGTAGAGCTTGTTCGTCACGTTGGAGACGTTGAGCTTGAAGGTGAGCTGTTCGCTCACCCTGTACTCGGCCATCAGGTCGCCGACGGTGAAGGACGGCACTTCCCACAGCACACGCAGCGCCTGCTGGCGACCGCGCAGGGTGATGCCGCCGCCGACGCGCAGCGCCGGCGTGGCCTGCCAGGTGGTCCACAGTGCGCCGCTGTGGCGTGGCGTCAGCGGCGGCCTGTCGCCCACGCGTTCGCCAGGGGTGTTCTGCGAACAGGCGCCGGTCGCCGGGCAGGGTGCGGCCTCGTCGACCCGCGCCACCGGCATCCAGGTGTAGGAGCCGTAGACCTCCCAGGTGGGTGCCAGCTTGCCCGCGATGTCGAACTCCAGGCCGGCGACATGGCGCCTGCCGCTCAGCACCACGACGGGCAGCAGCGGGTCGGTGTTGCGCTCGTGCAGTTTGGTGCCCCTGAACAGGGCGAAGCGGGTGCTGAAGCGCCTGTCGGCCGAGTCCATCCTGCCGCCGAGCTCGAGGTTGATGCTCTGCTCCGGCGGCGTGTCGGCGTTGGCCGCGCCCAGCGAGTAGGCATCGCCCGAGGTGTTGAACGAAGTGGCCGCCGAGAAGTGGAAGGAGTGACGTTCGGTCGGCTGGAACAGCAGGCCGGCGCGCCGGCTCCATTCGCCGACCTTCATGCGGTAGCTCGTGGCCGCTCCATTGGCCTGCGCGGCGCTGGTGGGTGCGGCGTAACTGGTGAAGTCACCGTCCAGCGAATCGTATCGGGCGCCGAGCAGCAGCTTCCACGCCGGGGCCAGCTGGACCAGGTCCTGCGCGTAGGCGCCCCAGGCCCTGGCGCCGAACTCGCTGCCGACCCGCAGCACCCGCAGCGACTCTTCGATGTGCGCGCCGTCGTCGGGGGTGCCGACCAAGGTGGCGGGCTTGGAGGGCACCACGCCGCCCTGGGCGGCCGTGCGGGCGGCACGCACCACCTTGTCTTCCAGCGCCGCGTCGACGCCGGCCAGCAGCTGGTGCCGCAGGCCCAGCGCACCGAAGCTGCCGCTGAAGTCGCTCTGCAGGTGCAGGGTGTCCATGTCCTGGATCTTCAGCGGCGTGCCGCGCGTCAGACGGGTTCGCGGGCCGAAGGTGGCCAGCGTGACGGCCACGCCATCGGGTTGCTGCGCAGCCGCGGCGAAGCGGATGGTGCTGGCCCGCTGGTCGCGCCGGTAGCTGCCCATGCGCGCCGAGCTGCGCAGTTCGGCGCCGTCGCCGAAGCGATGGACATGGGTGGCGGTGCCATGGGTGGCCGAACCCTTGTTGTGGTCGCTGGCCATGCCGTAGTACGCAGTCGGGTCCAGCGGCAGCACGGTGGACTGCTCGGCGGGCGACGAAGCGTTCGGCCGAATCCACGGCAGGCCGTAGTTCATGCCGTTGCGGTTGTCCAGGTGATACAGGCTCACGCCCAGCTCGTCGCGTTCACCGATGCCCGTGCGCAGGTTCAGCGCCGCACCATGCTTGTCCAGGGCGGTGCCGGCGCCGTTGTTGTCGGCCTTGGTGGCCATGGCATTCAGGCGCAGGGCCGTGCCGTCGCCGAGCTTGACGTTCAGGTCGGCCACCACCCGCCTGTGTTGGTGCGAGCCCAGGGTGACGTCGATCTGGCTCATGTCGAGCAGGCGGGCCTGCTTGCTCACCTGGTTGACGGCTCCGCCCGTGGAGCCGCGCCCGAACAACATGCTGGCCGACCCGCGCAGCACTTCCAGGCGATCGAGGTTGAAGGTGTCGCGGTCGTAGAACGCCGGGTCGCGCATGCCGTCGACGAACACATCGCCCGTGCCCTGCAGGGAGAAGCCGCGCAGGCGGATGTCTTCCTCGCCCCCTTCGGCCGCCAGGAAGCTGATGCCGGCGGTCTGCTTGAGGGCGTCCTTGACGGTGTCGAGGTTGCGCTCGTCGATGAGTTTCTCGGTGATGACGGTGACCGACTGCGGGATGTCGCGCAGGTCCTGCAGGCCCTTGCCGATGCGCGACTGCGTGGCGCGCAACGTTTCCTTGCCGCTGGGCTCCAGCTTGTCGGTGACGTGCACGGTCTGGTCCGGACTGCGCGCCGGGTCGACGGGCTGTGCCGACGCGGGCGCCAGCAGACCGCCGGCGATGGTGCCGGCCAGCCAGAGCGCGCCGGCGGGCCTGTGCCATGGGCCCGGCTTGCGGCCGGCCATGGGTGTCGAGAGGGCTGAGCGCTGCCGCGCCTGTGGGCGACAAGGTCTCGTGGTCATGCGGATTCCTCCAGTCAGCAAGCTGCATGGCCGTGGCGGGCACGGTTCGTCGAACCGTTGCCGGCGGGGCGGCCGGGTTTTTTGGCTGGCTGGGGTCCGCGGCCCCGACGGGGCCGCCACCCTGGCTGGCTGGTGCGGTGGAGCCTCCGGGCCGCGCGCGCAGGCGTCGGCGCCGGTCAGGCCGCTTGTCGTGTGCTCAGTTGCGCGCGGGGCCGCGGCCGCGCCGCGGCGCGTGTCACTTGAAGCCGACGCGGTCCAGCATCTGCTGGACCCGGGCCTGGTTCTGGCCCACCTGGGCGATGGGCACGAGCTCGCTCTTGAAACTGCCGCCGGTCATCGACTTCAGTGCCGGGTTGTCGAGCGCCACCGAGCGGAGCACCGGCCACTCGTTGTTGCCGCTGGCGAAGTAGGTCTGTGCCTCGACGCTGGCCAGGTACTCCAGGAAGCGGGTGGCCGCCGGCAGGTTCCTCGAGTGGCGCGCCACTGCGCCGCCGGCGATGTTGACATGCGTGCCCCAGGAGGCCTGGTTCGGAAACACCACGCCGACCTTCTCCATGACGGCCTGGTCCTCCGGCTTGCTCGAGAGCATCAGGCGCGCCAGGTAGTAGCTGTTCGTCACCGCCACACCGCACTCGCCCGCAGCCACCGCCTTGACCTGGTCGGTGTCGCCACCCTTGGGCGATCGCGCCATGTTGTCGACCATGCCTTTGAGCCAGGCTTCGGTCTTTTCTGCACCGATGTGCTCGACCATGGAGCCGAACAGGCTCAGGTTGTAGGGGTGCGACCCGCTGCGTATGCACAGCTTGCCCTTCAGCCTGGGGTCGCCGAGCTCCTCGTAGGTGTCGACGTCCTCGCGCTTGACGGTGAGCTTGTTGTAGACCACCACGCGCGCACGGGTCGAGAAGCCGAACCAGGCCACGCCACCGTCGGCGCCCGGCCGCGCACGCAGGTGCTCGGGGATGGCCGCGTTCAGAGCCGCCGACTTCACCGGCAGGAACAGGCCCTCGGACTCGGCCTTCCACAGGCGCGCCGCGTCGACCAGCAGGATCACGTCGGCCGGCGATGCCGAGCCTTCGCTCTTCAGGCGCGCCAGGATGCCGGCGTCGTCGGCATCGACGCGCTGAATCCTGATGCCCGTGGCCTTGGTGAAACCGCTGTAGAGCGCCTCGTCGGTCTTGTAGTGGCGCGCCGAGTAGAGGTTCAGCACGGCTTCCTGGGCGGGGGCTGCAGCAGCCCCGAGCGCCAGCAGGGCGGCCAGCATCGAGGGCAAGGCGGGTCGGGCGCGCGGGCGGCAGACCGGGGCGGGCGAGTCGGCTTGGGACATGAAGGGAATCCTGAGGGTGAGGACGGGAGAACGCTGCTGCGCAGTATAGCAAATACGAATGACTCGTGATTGCATCGGTTCAACGACCCGACAGAACCGAGGTCGGGCCGCCGCCTCCGAGCCGGCCCGGGCGACACCAGCGCCCCTGCAGCGCGCAGTTCGGCGCAGCGATCACGCGCGCGCGCGCGCCGTTGCGGCGGGCCGGCGCCGTCTCAGCGCTGCACGTCGACCACCAGCCGTCCGCGCACCTCGCCAGCCAGCAGCCGGGGCGCAGCAGCGATGGCGTCGGCCAGCCCGATCCCGCTGGTCATGCGGTCCAGTTGCGTCAGGTCGAGGTCCTGCGCCAGGCGCGCCCAGGCCGCTTCGCGGCGGGGCCGCGGCGCCATCACGCTGTCGACGCCGTAGAGCGTGACGCCGCGCAGGATGAACGGTGCCACCGAGGCCGGGAAGTCCATGCCTTGCGCCAGGCCGCAGGCGGCGACGGCGCCGCCGTAGCGGGTGGAGGCGCAGGCGTTGGCCAGCGTGTGGCTGCCGACCGCGTCGATCACGCCGGCCCAGCGCTCCTTGGCCAGCGGCTTGCCGGGCGACGACAGCGTCGCGCGCTCGATCACCTCGGCGGCGCCGAGTTCGCGCAGGTAGCCCGCCTCCTGCAGGCGCCCGGTGGACGCCACCACCCGGTAGCCCAGCCCCGCCAGCAGTGTGACGGCGACCGACCCGACACCGCCGGCGGCACCGGTGACCAGCACCTCGCCGTCGCCCGGCTCCAGGCCATGCTGCTCGAGCGCCCGCACGCACAGCATCGCGGTGTAGCCGGCAGTGCCGATGGCCATGCACTGGCTGGCCGACAGCGCTGCCGGCCGGGCGATCAGCCAGTCGCCCTTGACACGCGCCCTCTCGGCCAGGCCGCCGGAGTGCGACTCGCCGACGCCCCAGCCATTGAGCAGCACCGCATCGCCCACCGCCCAGCGCGGGTCCGTGCTGGCCTGGACCGTGCCGGCGAAATCGATTCCCGCCACCAGCGGGAAGCGCCGCACCACCGGCGAGCGCCCGCTGATCGCCAGCGCGTCCTTGTAGTTGAGCGTGGAATGCGAGATCGCCACCGTGACATCGCCCTCGGGCAGCGCGGCGTCGTCCAGCTTCCGCACGCTGGCCCGGTAGCCGGCGTCGTCCTTCTCGATCAGCAGGGCTCTGAACATCGGGGTCTCCGCAAGTGGCGTCTCGCGGCGAGCATGCCACAGGGCTGGATGCGCGGCCAAAGGGCTCAGCGCACCAGCGCCATCGCGATCCAGGGTTGCCAGGAGATCAGCGCCAGGCAGGCCAGCATCAGCACGATGAAGGGCGTGGCGGCGACAACCAGTTCGGCGAACTTCTGCTTGAAGGTGCTCATGGCCACCAGCAGGTTCAGCCCGACCGGGGGCGTGAGGAAACCGATCTCGAGGTTGACGATCATGATGATGCCGAACAGCACCTTGTCGAAGCCGTAGGCGGCGGCCAGCGGGGCCAGCATCGGTGCCAGGATCAGGATGGCCTCGCCGCTGGTCATCAGGCAGCCGATCGCCAGCAGCAGCAGGTTGACCAGCAGCATGAAGACCAGCGGGCTGTCGATCCAGCCCTTCATGACCTCGACCATCGTCAGCGGCACGCGGTGCTCGGTCAGCACCAGGTTCAGGCTCAGCGCCACCGCCAGCAGCGGGAACAGCGTGCCACCGAGCTTGGACGCGTCCAGCACCACGTCGTAGAAGTCGCGCAGCTTCATCTCGCGGTGGATGAAGGTCTCGACCGCCAGCGCATAGACCAGCGACACCGCCGCCGCCTCGATGGCCGAGAAATAGCCGCTGTAGATGCCGCCCAGCAGGATCACCGGCATCAGCAGGGCCCAGAGGCCTTCGCGCAGCGCCTCGGCGAGCAGCGCAAGCTCGAAGGGCTGCGTCGGCGCGCGCCGGTTGACCCACATCGCGTGCAGCGCGAACACGCCCAGGATCAGCAGGCCAGGCCCGATGCCGGCGACGAACAGGTCGGTGATCGAGGTCTCGGTCACCAGGCCGTAGAGGATCAGCGGGATCGACGGCGGGATGATGATGCCCAGCGTGCCACCGGCCATCACGACGCCCAGCGCGTAGCGGTTGTCGTAGCCGGCGGCGCGCATCGCCGGCAGCATCACGCTGCCGATGGCCAGCATGGTGACGATGGACGAGCCCGAGATGGCGGCGAAGATGCCGCAGCTGAGGATGCAGGCCACCGCCAGGCCGCCCGGCAGCGGCCGTGTCAGCGCAGAGGCGATGCCGATCAGCCGCCGTGCGGTGGAGCCCTTGGTCATGACGCCGCCACACAGGATGAACATCGGGATCGACAGGATCAGCTCCTTGTCGAGCGAGACCCACATGTCCTCCAGGATGTAGTCGAGCTGGCCCTTGCCCCAGACGATGTGCACCAGCGCCGCGGCGCCGAGCAGGATGACCAGCAGCGGCTGGCGCAGCAGCAGCATCAGCGCCAGCATGGCCACCAGCAGCAAGGCGCCTGTCATGGGGCGTTCACTCCTGGAACTCCGGCGGCACCGGCCGCAGCGCCGGCCAGGCTGCAAAGAAGAAGTAGCGCAGCGCCGCCGACGCGAAGCCCAGCGGGATGAAGGCCTGCACCGGCCACGCCGGCTGGTTGATGACCGCGGCCAGGATGCCCGACTGCTTGCTGGCGAGCACGAACTCGACGCCGTACCAGGCCACGCCCAGCAGGAAGGTGCCGGTGACGATGTCGGCCAGCCGGTTCATGGCCGGCCCCCAGTGCGCCGGCACCCAGCGGAAGCCGACGCGAGGCAGCAGGTGCACGCCGGTCGCGGTGGCGATGCCGATGCCGGCAAAGGAGCCGATGACGAGCGCAAACACCGCCAGCTTCTGCGAGCCGAACAGCCCGGTGGCACCGACCTTCATGCCCGCCAGGCTCATCAGCGGGCCGTAGAACTCGCGCCCGAAGACGTCGATCACCAGCACCGCCGCGATGAAGCCGAAGCAGGCCACCGCCAGCCAGCATTCGGCACGGTGCCAGCCACGCAGCAGGGCCGCCACCGCGGGCGGCGCCCCGGGTGCCGGCGCGCCGGCCGGCAGGCTCACCGGGCGCCTTCGCAGGCCTTCCTGCCCGCCTCCATCAGCGCGAAGAACTTCTCGCCGTCGCTGCCCAGGTCCTTGGCCATCTCGGCCCAGAAGCCGCCCAGCGCCTTGCGCCACTCGGCGCGCTGCTCGGGCGTGGTTTCGACGACGGTGCCGCCCGCCTGGCGGTGGGCACCGGTGAGCGCGGTGTCGACACCGCGGATCTCGGCACGCAGCATCGCCGCCGGATGCCGTGCCCGGTCACGGGCCATCGCCGCCTTGCTGTCGGCGGGCAGCTTGTCGTAGACGCCCTTGTTCATCACCGTGATGCCGGCGGCGTCCCACAGCGGCAGCTTGACCATGAAGGGCGCGATCTTGTTCAGGCCCGAGGGGATGTAGAACGCGTAAGGCGTGGGGTAGGTGTCGATCAGGCCGGTCTGCATGGACGAGCTGACCTCGGCCACCGCGGTCGGCACCGGGTTGGCGCCCATGGCCTTCCAGAACTCGTTGTTCTGCTTGTTGGTGACCACGCCGACCTTGATGCCGCGCACGTCGGCCGGCAGCGTGTAGGCCTTCTTGCCGGGCAGGTGCACCGGGCCGACCTCGCCCCAGCCGATGAACTCGAGGTTCTTGCGGGCCAGTGCGCCGCGTGTGTAGTCGGCCACATGCTGGTCGAGCACGCAGTCGCGCTGCGCGGTGCTCGCGAAGTACAGCGGCAGTTGCAGCAGCGCGATCTCGGGCACCTGCAGCGCGATGGCGCTCAGCGTGAACGATCCCATCTCGATGCGGCCGCGCGAGATCTGCGCGATGGCGTCGTTCTCCGAACCGAGCTGCGAGTTGTAGAAGGGCACAACCTTGAGCGCGCCCTTGGATTCCTCGAGCACGGTGGCCGCGGTGCGGTCGATCTGCCTGGCCCAGGGCGAGGTCGGCGGCGCCGATGACGCGAACTTGACCTCGACCGTCTGCGCCGCGGCCAGCGTGGCGGCCAGCGTCAGCGAGAGAGCAAGTGCAGGTCGGGCGAGGGTCTTCATCGAGGTCTCCATGCGTGGGGCGGGTCGTGGCGCGGAGTCTTGCAGAAGCCTTGGCCTCAGGCATCCGGGAAAGGCCGGGGGCCGACGACGGCAAAGACCTTGTCGAAACGGTCCAGCAGGCCCATCAGCTCGACCAGGGCCGCGACGCGGCCTTCGACCTTGACGCGTCCGGCCTGCACCTCTGCCGGGAAGCTGCTGCGCTGCAGGGTGATCTCGTCCAGCGTCGCGCGCGTGAGCGAGATCTGCGCGTCGGCGCCGTCGTCGTGCACGCCCAGCCGGTGCGTGAGTGCGCAGTTCTCCAGGTTCAGCAGCACGCGCTCGCCGGTGTCGCTGAAGTGCCAGCCCATGCGCAGGCGCAGGCCGGCCGCTCGCCGGCCGTCCAGCCGCATGGCCAGCGTGTCGAACCACAAGTCCAGCGGCAGCGCGCGCACCAGGTCGGCGCTGGCGGTGCTGGTGCCGGGCAGCTGCGGCGGGCCGTGCCGCAGCTCCAGCGCGCCTTGCAGGTAGGCGTTGCGCCAGGTTGCCGATTCGGCCTGGTAGCCCATCTGCTCCAGCGCCGCGGCGGCCAGCTTGGCGGCCGCGTCGGCGTCGGCGTCGCGGGCATGGACCAGCATCGTGCACACCTCGGCCACCCAGCGGTACTCGCCGCGCTCGAGGTCGGCGCGCGCCCGCGCCAGCACCGCCGCGCCGCCCCCCATGTACTCGACCGCCTTGCGCGCGCGCAGCGCCGGCGGCAGCGGGTCCAGGTGGGCCGGGTGGCCGTCGTAGGCACCCAGGTAGCGCTGCACGACGGCGCGCACGTTGTGCTTGAGCGTGCCGTAGAAGCCATGCGAGGACCAGTCCTGCTGCAGGCTGGCGGGCAGCTCCAGCACCTCGGCGATCTCGCCCGCCAGCCAGCCATGGTTCATGAGCCGCAGCGTCTGGTCGTGCACGAACTTGTACAGGTCGCGCTGCCGGCGCAGGAAGGCCTGCAGCGCCTCGCGGCCCCAGACCGGCCAGTGGTGCTGGGCGATCAGCACCTGGCTGGCGTCGCCATAGCGCTGCAGCGCATCGTCGAGGTAGCGCGACCAGGCGCGTGCATCGCGCACCTGCGCGCCGCGCAGCGGCAGCAGGTTGTGGAAGTTGTGGCTGCTGATCTCGGTCATGTTCAGCACGCCCAGCCCCGGGTGGTGCACGATCAGCTCCGATGGCGCCTCGGCGCCGGGCGTGAGCTCGAACACGCACTCGATGCCGTCGACCACATGGCGCTCGACCTTCTGCGTGATCACCCGCGTCGGCGGGATCAGCGTGACGCTGCCGGTCGACACCGTCTTGCCCAGCCCGGCATCGACCTGGCCGAGCACGCCCTTGGGCAGCAGCGGCCCGAACTGGAAGTGCGCGCGGCGCGACATCGCCGGGCCGGCGAGCACGTTTTCGCTCGCCGCCTCTTCCATGAAGCCGGCCGGCGCGATGACCTCGACGCGGCCGGCCTGCACGTCGGCCTCGTCGACCACGCCGCGCACGCCGCCGAAGTGGTCGACGTGACTGTGCGAGTAGATCACCGCCGTCACCTCGCGCCGCGGCCGGTGTGCAAAGTACAGCTCGAGCGCGGCACGCGCGACCTCGGTCGAGATCAGCGGGTCGACGACGATCAGCCCGCGATCACCCTCGATCAGCGTCATGTTGGAGATGTCGTAGCCACGCACCTGGTACAGCCGCTCGGTGACCTTGAACAGCCCGCTGATCATGTTGACCCGTGCATGCCGCCACAGCCCCGGGTGCACGCTGTCGGGCGCGTCCTCCTGGTCGAGGAAGCCGTAGGCCTCGAGGTTCCACACCGGGCCGCCGCTGGCGCGGCGTATCGGGCCCGGCGGGATTGGCGCGATGAAGCCGCGCCGGGCGTCGTCGAAGGACTGCGTGTCGGCCAGCGGCAGCAGGCGGCGCGCCGCGTGCTGGCAGGCGCGGGTGGTCTCGGTCGCCGGCAGCGCGCCGGGCGGGTTGGTGGGCGGTGCGACAGGGGGCGTGGACATGCGGGGCCTCTCGGGTCAGGTCTCGGGTCGCCACCCTGCAGGCGGCGTCAGGCGGATGCGGGCGCGGGCGCTCACTGCCGCGCCAGCTCGGCACGTGCGCGGGCGTCGTCGCCGGGCGAGAACATCGGCCCCAGCGTGTAGCGAACGCAGCGCAGCGTGCCGGTGAAGCCATTGGGCGCGTCGTAGTGCGAGACCGGCGAGCCGCGGTCGAGCCCGATGTCGAGCCCGCTCCAGGAGATCAGGGTCGCGAAGCCATGGGCCAGCGGTGCGCGGGCGACCTCGACGCCGTCGACCTCGAGCGCGGCCACTCGCTGCCCGGGCTGCAGCAGCCGCGTGCCGCCGGGCCCCTCGCGCGGCCGCCAGGGCCCCAGCGTGACCGCGACCGCCAGCCGGCGCGCGTCGGCGGCCACCGGCCGTGGCGAGCGCAGCAGCTGGTGCTGGCCACCGACGTTGAGGTCGTGCACCAGGTGCCCGTCCTGCAGGTACAGGCTGTAGCCCGAGGTGGCGTCGCCGTGGGCGACCAGCACCCCGCTGGCGCCGCCGGCGGGCAGCGAGACCTCGGCCTCGATGCGGTAGTCGCGGCTGCGCAGGTCGGGCGCGACATCGGTCGGCAGGTGGCCCATGCCGGCATGCATCACGAACTGCTCGCGTGCACCCTGCGCGCGCCGG
>Ga0209573_1005382_pt1 | contig 11607 bp, 4 predicted proteins | sample TNRBio252014_DNA_FD_185870 | JGI IMG/M metagenome (GOLD analysis project Ga0209573, IMG submission 185870) | Wastewater treatment Type I Accumulibacter community from EBPR Bioreactor in Madison, WI, USA - TNR Reactor_6/25/2014_ DNA (SPAdes)... | ecosystem: Engineered > Bioreactor > EBPR >...
CAGGGTATTTGATACGCTCAGGTGTTTGAGCATACACATCCAACTGAGTGCATACAAGCAATCCTGATATAATCAGACACTTTGCAAGCCACATTAGTTTTGCTCAACTTCAACCAGTTCGTAACCCAGTTTTTTTAGGGGTTCCAGAATGTTATCCCTGTCGCCAACTACTACGATGACCATTTTCTCAAGGGGCAGATATCGCTTTGCGTACATATCAACCTCGTTCTTGGTCATCTGCTGCAAAATTGTATTTTGTCTGTCGGCAAAGTTTTTATCCAGGTTGTAATCTATTACCCTTTGTAAAAACGAAGCTTTCTTGAAAGGCGTTTCATATTTCAAAGCATCCTGCTGTCCGCGTGAGTTTTTGGTAAATTTAAGTTCTTCATCTGTGATACCTCCATCACGGTATTTGCTCATTTCGCTAAAGAAATCAACCAGGGCAGAGTCTGTTTTTTCAGCCTTTACGCCGGCAGCGGCGGTAAAAGGCCCGCGGAACATCGTGCCTGAAAAGCCTGTATTGGCGCCATAAGTAAAGCCACGAATTTCGCGCAACATGATATTGATTCGACTGTTAAAGTTGCCCCCCAAAACATAATTCATGATGCCGCACTTGTAAAACTCGCCATCGGCATCATAAGGAAGCGCGAGGTAACCAATGCGTATATCCGACTGAGGTGAATTGTCTTTGTGCGCAAAATAAATTTTGGTTTTTTCAATCTCCGGGGTAGCAGGATAAACAGGGCGAACAGGAGCCTTTCCGGCCCAAGTCTGAAGCCCTGAGAGATGGCTGATAATCTCGTTCTGGTTCACATGACCTACAATTACCAAGCTGGCAAAGTTTGGGATAACATGTTTCCAGTAAAATTCTTTTACAGCATCCAGTGTGATGCTACTTACGCTTGATGCTGTTCCATTCACCGGTACGCCAAAAATATGTTCTCCGTAGAGTAATTTGTTATACACATTGTTTGCAATGCTTGAGCCTCTGGTGCTTTCATTGTTGATGGCTGCCAGCAATTGTGATTTTTCAATACGAAATTCTGAAGAATCGAACTTAGGATGGAACAGGTTTTCTTCAAAAATCGCAAGGGTTTGCGCCAGGTTCTTTTTCAACGAAAATACCTTTACATAAATATTCTCTCTGTCGGCACTGAAACTCAGCTCACTGCCCAGTTTTTCCAATGCTTCTGTTTTCTGCTCGGTGGTATATTTGTCGGTTGATTGCCCTAACATACCGGCCAGAATTTGCGCTATACCCGAATTTTCTTTTGTTTCAACTGCGTGTCCGGCAGGTATGGTAAGCAACAGGGAGACCGTTGGTAAATCATTGTCTTCAGTTCCAATCAGGCGCATGCCATTTGCCCATTCATGTCGCCAGAATTCAGGCAGTTTAACCAATGGATTTGGACCCGGTTGTGGCTGAATACTTCTGTTGAAGGTATCAACTGCTTTTACATATTTCAGATTCTTGTACTCTGCACCTTCGGTACCATCGGCATCAGAAGCAATTTTAGGGACGAAATTGTCATCTTTTGCCACATCTTTCTTGCCTTTTTCGTAAACACTTAAAATAACAGCAAATTTATTTTTAAGGTATTGGTTATAGACCCTTATTACGTCCTCTTTCTTTAACTTTTGAAGTGCTTCATAGTCCTTCCGGATATAATTTGGATTGTTTCTGAAAGTTTGATAATAGGCCAGTTTAGAGGCTTTGCCCGAAACGCTTTCAAGGCCTTGAATCATATCAGATTCAGCCTTGTTACGAAAACGTTCGAGGTCGGCATCACTGACCCCTGTTTTTTCGAACTGGGCGATGGCTTCACGTACAAGTTTCTCCATTTCTGCAAGGCTTTTTCCCGGCTGTGGCAAAGCCTGGATGATAAATGCACCGGCCAGTTCCTGGCATGGGTTAAAAGCATTCGCTTGCAGGGCGATATTGGTTTTCACCAGACTTTGGTATAGCAGTGAAGTATTTCCGCCACCGATAATTTCAGCCAAAAGATCAAGAGGTAATTCATCCGGATGGCCAGATGGCACTGTTGGGAAGCTCATGCTTAGCATTGGGTAACGGATGTTGTCGCCATAAGAGATATAACGGTCGGCATCTAATTTCACGGCAGCCACCTTTTGAGCTTTTACCTCCGGACCGCGTGGAATACCTCCGTAATATTTTTCGGCAAGCCTTACAACTTCAGCAGGGTCAACATCACCCGCTACGGTTAACACAGCATTGTTTGGGCCATACCAGCGAAGAAAGAAACGTTTCAAATCATCTACATTTACCCTGTCAAGATCTTTCAGGTAGCCGATGGTTGGCCATGAGTAAGGGTGACCATAGGGATATAAAGCCTGGCCAATTTTTTCGTAAACCAGGCCATAGGGGCGGTTGTCAAAATTTTGGCCACGTTCATTCTTTACTGTGGCACGTTGAATTTCAAACTTTTGCTGCGTTACTGCATCTAATAAAAAGCCCATACGGTCGGCTTCGAGCCACAGCGCTACTTCTAATTGATTAGAAGGCAGGGTTTCAAAATAATTGGTTCTGTCTGAATTGGTGGTTCCATTGAGGGTGCCACCTGCTTCGCTTACAATTTTAAAATGTTCTTCATCGGCCACATTGTCAGAGCCTTGGAACATCATGTGCTCAAAGAAATGGGCAAATCCTGACCTGCCAAGTGATTCTCTTGCAGAGCCTACATGGTAGGTTACATCTACGTGTACAATCGGGTCGCTCTTGTCAACATGAACCAATACCGTTAAACCATTACCCAACTGGTATTTTTCGTATGGGATACAGATTTCATCGCCTTTACGGGTGACCTTTTCAATAGGCTTCATTTGAGCAGAAAGCAGGAAGCTGTTTAACAGGATGGTCGCAATAAGAAGTGCCTTTGTCATGAGAAAAAATGAATTTGCAAGTTTAGCGAAACCTTGGTTAAGATTGCAATTTAACCTTGATATCGCCTGAAGGGGCTGATTGTTTTGAGGTTGCTGAAAGGGTATCGGGTTAAAATGTTTATTTTCGTTGGCTCATATTGATTGTATTAACGATGTACAAAAACATTGCCACGGTAGTTCTGGTTTTTCTTCATACATTTTTATTGGCCGGAGAGCCTTTGGGGCGAGGCTTTATACCCAATCGGGGGCAATGGCCTGCGCATGTTCGCTACAAAACGGATGTCCCCTCGGGTCAATTGTACCTGGGCGACAATACGTTCACCTGGAACTTTTACGATGCGGGCGCATTGCACCGGCACCACGGGGGCGCAGAGAAAGAAACTCCGGCTGAGAGCCTGAAGGGGCATGTAGTACAGATGCGGTTTCTGAACAGCCTGCAACCCAAAGCCCTTGTAAGAGAACTTCCGGGAACCACGAAGTTCAGCTATTTCTTAGGAAACGACAAAACCAAATGGGCTTCCGGCCTCTATTCTTATGAGGCAGTGACCTATAAAGAACTATACAAAGGCACGGATCTGCGTATCATGCATAACCAGGCAGGGATTAAATATTCATATTACCTTGAAGCAGGTGCTGACCCCGAAGCGATTGCTGTACAATACGAAGGGGCAGATAAGCTGCGCCTGGAAAACGGGAGATTTATTGCAGAAACCGGAATTATCACCCTGGGAGAAACTGCTCCTATCGCATGGCAAACCGAACATGGAAAGAGGATTCCGGTAACTTGTTCATTTAAATTAGAGGGCAATGTGCTGAAATTCAATTTGGGTGATTACCGCAATGATTTGCCATTAGTGATTGACCCACAGTTTATTTTCTCATCTTATTCCGGCTCTACTGCAGATAACTGGGGTTATACGGCAACTTATGATGATTTCGGGAATGGTTATTCGGGGGGGATTGTTTTTGGAGCAGGTTTCCCAGTAACCACCGGAGCCTATAAAACAACATTTGGCGGAGGCGCTACCGGGCCATTTACGGCTGGGTTTGATATCGGTATCCTCAAGTACAAGCCAGATGGGTCTGGTTTATTGTTTGCTACCTACCTTGGTGGAAGTGGCAATGAGTTTCCTCACAGTATCGTGGTGAACGACCAGAATGAATTGCTGGTGTTCGGCGTTACTTCATCAGCAAATTTTCCTGTGGGTGACGATGCATATAGCAAACTCTTTAAGGGTGGCCCATCAGTGATGGTGCTCGACGGAGAATTGCCCTGCCCAACAGGTACTGACATGTACATTGCCCGGCTCAGCTTCGATGGTACGCAGCTTCTTGCTGGTACATTCATTGGCGGCACAGGCACTGATGGCGCCAATCTGGCAAACACACTCGATTATAATTACGGCGATGTTTCACGCGGAGCTATCAATGTAGACCACCAAAACAATATTGTGATTGTTTCAAATACGGCGTCAAACGACCTGCCGGTTACCTCCAATGCTATTCAATCAACCTATGGAGGTGGCGGTCAGGATGGACTTATCATGAAGTTTGACCAGGGCCTGAGCCAGTTGCTATGGTCAAGCTACCTTGGCGGCAGTGGTGATGATGGAGTGTACGGCCTTGCATTCAGTCCGCAAAATGATATTGTAATCACCGGCGGCACAACATCTACCAACTTCCCTGTTACCACAGGGAGCGTTTCCGGCACCTATGGTGGTGGTCCTGCAGATGCCTTTGTTACTGTAATAAATGCAAATACATTTGCTATCCAGGCATCTTCGTACTGGGGCACCTCGTCATACGACCAGGCCTATCTGGTTGACACAGATAAATCGGGTAGTATCTTTCTGTTTGGGCAAACAACTTCCGGAGGTGATTACTTCATCAAAGATGTTGGCTTCTTTAATACCGGAGGGAATCAGTTTATCAGCAAATTTAATCCGGCGCTTACTGAAGTGGTATGGTCAACAGCGTTTGGGAATGCTACAGGCATACCTGATTTGGTGCCTTGTGCCCTTCAGGTGGATGTATGCAACAAGGTATATATTTCAGGCTGGGGAGGTACAACAAACTCTGTTCCTGGTACTACTGCAGGTTTGCCAACTACTGCCGATGCTGTAAGGAAAGTCAGTGACGGGTCGGATTTTTATCTGATGGTGATTGATGACCAGGCGCAAAACCTGTTATACGGCACTTTTCTGGGGGTTAACGGGGCATTTTATGTGGGCGACCACGTAGATGGTGGCACAAGCCGCTTTGACCCGCGTGGTGTTATTTACCAATCAGTTTGTGCCGGATGCGGTGGCAACGATAATTTCCCGACTACTCCTACCGCCTGGTCGCGCACCAATAACAGCAGCAACTGTAACGAGGCTTTAATGAAATTTGATTTTGAATATCCGATTACCATTGCTGCTTTTGCTTTTGAACCTCCTCCGGTAAGCTGTGACCCTAAAACGGTATTGTTTACCAACCAAAGTACCAATGCAACCTCCTACAAGTGGTTGGTGAACGGACAAGCTGTAAGCACAGATAAAGATCTCAATCATACCTTCAACAGTCTTGGAAATTACCTGATTACCCTGGTGGCCATTAACGAAGGCTCATGCAATATTTCAGATACTGTTTCAAGAAATGTTGAAATAAACGCTCCTAAGGCGTTGGCTGCTGATGCTACCTACGAGAAGTTTGGTACTTGTACGGGTGTTGATGTTTTACTCAGTGGCAGCGGTGCAGAAGGCATCAAATGGCTTTTTCCGGGAGGCACGAGTACAGAGGGGGCAAATACCAAAGTTAATGTGCCATACAGCGACACATTGCAGGTGAAATTAATAGTTTATGAGGGCATGTGTTCAGATACCGCCAATGTTACAGAAATTCTTAAAGGGCTTGCAGAGTACTACAAACAAAATGATGCGAATGCATTTTCACCAAACGGGGATGGGAAAAATGATTGTTTTAGTCCGGCGCTGCAACTACAGCCAGTGCCCTACGACAAAGCGTTTTTAGAGTGCTCCGAGCTTTATGTACACAACCGTTGGGGTGAGCTGGTGTTCGATAGCCCGAAAGCAAGTGGTGATGGTTGTTGGGATGGGAAAACAACTGCTGGTTCAGCGCTTCCAGAAGGGGTTTATTTTTACCGTTATCTTTTTCAGGGCAAAGAATATCCGGGTACGGTGCATTTGAGGTTGAACTGAGCTTAGACAGCAGCTGCAAGGTCAGCTGCACCAGCCGGATACACTTGGGCTTGCGCGTCTTTTATGAGGAGCATACGGATGCATCAGATTTGTATAAAATTCATCATGATCGCAATACATTCAAATCCGGATTGCATATTTTGCGTTTAAAAACCAATAATGAGGTTTTAAACACTAAATTTATTGTTCGTTAACAAGTGAGCCATCTACCTTAATGGTATTACCGGTTGATTTGCATAAGTCAAGCAATCCATAAGAAGAAGGCAATTTAACCTATACCAGTGGAGTAGCTGAGCTGTTTTGCTGGTAATATTCAATTTTGATTAAGAACATCTCAGCCATCCGGCGGCCTTGCCATTTGGCTCTTTCAGCTTTTTCTCCTGTAAAGAGTTCATCAACTGTTGCATCAAAAAGTTGCACCCAGTGTTCAAAATGTGGTTTGCCTACCGGAAGTTTGGCGTGAGGTACAAAAGGTGCCCCAAAATAGGTATGCTCTTCAAGCAGTACAGTTTGCCAGAAGCGCACCATTTTCTCAAGATGTTCAGGCCAGCGGTCCTGAATTATATGGTTGAATATCGGCCCTAATAACTCATCGGTACGAATTTTACCATAGAACCCATCTACCAGGGCTTTTATATCATCAATGTGTTGAATGTCGTTCATGGCTATAATGTGTAGCAGTACTTATTTTGTGCAAACCTACGCATCTAAACCTTGAATGGATAAAAAGGTTTTGAGACGGCATATAATATTCGCCTTAAAATGCGTGATTATTTGTACTTTACGTTCAGTTTTCTCTACATTCGTAATAAGGTTTAATATGAAAAAATTCTTACTGAGTATTCTTTTGATATTCGGCTTTATTGTCTTGTATGCCAACGAACCGGGTGGTTCTAATGGTTTTATTCCCAATGGAGGGCAATGGCATCCACAAGTTTTATACCGGATGTCAATCCCCAATGGAGCAATGTTTCTTGAAAACGGAGGCTTTAGTTATACCTTTTACGATGGCAGTTTATTCGCAGAGCACCATTTAAAGGAGATAAAAGACGTTCCGGAAAAAATTAAAACACATACTGTAAGGGTGAAGCTCGAAGGTGCTTTGCAACACGGGAGCCTGAATGCAGAGCAAGGCTCTGTTACCAGGTACAACTATTATCTTGGCAATGACCAAACAAAATGGGCTTCCGGGCTTCAGGCATTTCAAACCGTTACCTACCCCGAAGTGTATCCGGGTACTGATTTAAAGTTTTATCTGACTAAGAACCGGGTGAAGTATGATTTTATACTTGAACCGGGCGCGAATCCGGCATCCATCAGAATGAATTATCAGGGTGCTGAGTCGGTGGTAATCCGTGAAGGAAAATTATGGGTAAAGACCAGCCTTGGTGATATTACTGAACAGGCACCGGTTGCATGGCAGACCAACGGTGTTGAAAAAATACCGGTCAGGTGCAATTTTGTTCAAAATGAAGATGGCACCATTGGCTTTGAAACTGAAACATTGCATCCAGCTTACAACCTAATAATTGACCCCCAGATTGTTTTTGCAACCTATTCAGGCTCTATTGATGATAACTGGGGCTTTACAGCCACCAACGACAATGAGGGAAACGGATATGCAGCAGGCGTGGTTTTTGGTGCAAATTTTCAGACGACCACCGGAGCCGCTCAGGAAAACTTTGGCGGTGGCACGGTAGATATCGGAGTGATTAAGTACAACCCTACGGGTACACAGGCACTTTATATCACCTATCTGGGAGGCAATCGCTCTGAGTTCCCACATAGCTTGATTGTGAATGAATTCAATGAATTACTGATGTTTGGAAGTACCGGTTCGGCAAATTTTCCAACAACCTCCGGCGCTTATTCAAGTACTTTCATGGGAGGCACTTCTACCGGCTTCTCCATCATGACCATGCCCAACGGCTCGGATATTTTCATCAGCCGCTTTTCGGTTAATGGCGATATTCTGCTGGCTTCATCGCTTGTTGGAGGAACTAAGAATGACGGGCTGAACGTTGGGAACAACAACGACCTTGTGCGCAATTATGCCGACCAGACACGCGGGGCACTTTGGGTTGATGCCGACAATAACGTGTACGTGGGTACCAGCACCCTGAGCGACGATTTCCCCGGAACCACCGGGCGCTTCCAGGCAACTTATGGTGGGGGCGGGCAGGATGGGATTGTACTGAAAATGAACGGTAATCTGAGCAAGTTGCTTTGGGCAAGCTATCTGGGAGGTGAGGCAAGCGATGGTATCTTTTACCTGACGGTTGACAATGACATGTCTGTGGTGGTTACCGGAGGTACCCGCTCAAACAATTTCCCGGTAAGTACCAATGCATGGAAGAAGACCTTTGGAGGTGGAGTTGAACCTGATGGCTTTGTGACAAAACTCGATTCATCCGGTACTCAAATGATTGCCAGCACATACGTTGGCACGGCACAGTATGACCAGTCGTACATTGCCGGGACAGACCATACCGATAATATATACTTGTTCGGACAAACAAGCTCAACAGGTACTGATTTTGTTGTTAATTCACCCATTGCAGTGGCGGGAGGCAACCAGTTTATCATCAAGTTTAGTCCGATGCTCGACCAGGTGGTATGGAGTACTACCTTCGGGAAAGCCACAGGCAGGCCGGATATTTCACCTACCGCCCTTTTAGTGGATGTTTGTGATAAAATTTACGTTTGTGGCTGGGGGGGCTATCTCAATGGTCCGTTCGGGGCTTCAATCAGCGGTCTGGTAACCACACCGGGAGCAATAAAAAACGTTACAGATGGGAATGATTTCTATTTGTATGTTATTAATAGTCAGGCAAGTACGCTTGAGTATGCTTCGTTTTTCGGAGGCAACCTGAGCCGTGATCACGTAGATGGCGGTACATCGAGGTTTGATAAGAAAGGTATCATTTACCAGGCTATTTGCGCCAGTTGTGGTGGTTACGATGACCTGCCTGTAACGCCGGGGGCCTACTCACCTACCAATAATTCTTCCAATTGTAATAACGCACTAATCAAGATTGACCTTGAATCACCCATTGTTATTTCTTCGTTTGTATTATCAAACCCTGATGGGGTGAATCTTTCGGCACCGGTTGGATGTGCGCCTTTCAATGTTAAATTCAAGAACACAAGTATCAATGCTACTTTATTTACCTGGAAGATAAATGGAGAGGTTGTTTCAAGTGACAAAGACCTGATACACCTGTTTAACAACAGCGGCACTTATGAGATTACGCTCATTGTTAATTCATCTGCATCTTGTAATGTGTTTGATACCAGCGCCATGACCCTTACCGTGTTTGCAGCAATTGAAAGTTCGCTGTCTGACCTGAAGGCATGCAAGGGCACACAGGTTCGTTTAGGCCCGGAAGGTCTCGATGACCCCTATTACACTTTTAACTGGACGCCCACCATAGGCCTTGATAACCCCAAAGGTCGGAGGCCAAAGCTGAATGCTTCTGTTGATACCACCTATCGTTTGGTAGTGAGTATGGGTGCCTGTACGGATACTTTATTTCAGAAGATTCATATTGAGGGCAGCCGGATTGATTTGGCTGCATTGGGTCTATGCCAGGGTGATACCACCAGCATCGGCATTACGGAGCCGGCGCCTGATTCAACCATATTTTCTTGGTCGCCTACCGGAAGTTTGAGCAATCCGGCAGTATTTAATCCAAAGGCTTTTCCCGGTGTTACAACTACTTACCGGATGTTGATGCAGAAAGAAGGACAAGTTTGTCCGGATACTGTTGTTCAACGTATTGACGTAGGTCAGGGGAGTCGTTCAACACTTCCTGTTGCAAAAGCCTGTTTGGGCGACAGTATTCAGATGGGTCCCAATCCGGCGCTTCCCAATGCGGTTTCAGCTACATGGTCTCCTGCAAGTGGCTTAAGCAATCCGGCAGTTCAAAATCCCAAAGCCATAGCTACTGTAAGCAAGGATTATGTTTTGGTGCTTGCGAAAACCGGATGCAATGATACCCTTGAGCAGCGGCTGGAAGTAAGCGGTCAGGTGTTGCCTGATTTCACTCTTGTGGAGGCCTGTATGGGTGACTCGGCCCAGATTGGTTTTGTGAACCCTCTTGCTGGAACCGGGATAAGCTATACCTGGTTGCCTGCCAGCCAGTACAGCAACAACGCTGCATACAATCCCATGGTACTTATTGATGGTGATCATACCTACACTTTAGTAGTTGGCTGGCCTTTGCCCGGATGTGAAGACACGCTGGAAGCGCCTGTGAAAGCATTGCTCGACCCCTTTAATGCGGGTGCTGATGTTACAGCATGCCCCGGACTCCCGGCAAGTATTGGCATACCTGATCAAAGCGGGCAGTACACCTATGCATGGTCGCCGGCATCATTGGCTGTTACGCCACAGAGTGCTGCCACAATGGTTCAGGTAACTGAAGCCACATGGTTTTACCTGTTAAGAACTCCGGCAGGTACTACCCCTGGTTGCAAAGGAGTAGACTCTTTGCTGGTGAGTCTTGAAGAGCAGCCAATTGCCGGCTTTGGAATGGCAATTATCCCTGCATGCAATGAGTTGGGAGTGCAATTGATTGATTCAAGCCAATCGGCAAGTGACATTAGCTGGATGTTAGGAGAGGTGGTGCTGAATGGACAGGATGCACCATTTTTACACGTGCCTTACGGTGACTCACTGCAAATTACACAAATTGCCATCAATGGGGTTTGTCGCGATAGTTTACTGAAAGCAGAGAAGCTTAAAAACATTGAAGATTATTACAAGCTACAGGATGTCAATGCTTTTTCTCCGAATGGTGATGGGAAAAACGATTGTTTTAGTCCGGCCTTGCAACCGCTCTCAAATGGAACAGCCGATACTACTTTTGTTGAATGTTCTACACTGCTTATCTTCAATCGTTGGGGCGACAAGCTTTTCGACAGTGAACAGGAGCAGGCAGCAGCATGTTGGGACGGGCGCAGCAGTGGTGGCAATGAAGTACCTGAAGGGGTTTACTATTTCAGTTATTCGTTTAAGGGAGTTGTGCAGACAGGCTACGTACACCTGCGGCGTAACTAACATACGTGCTTAGGGATGCCCATGTGGCGGAGGGCCGTGGGGTGGGCCGAATTGTGAATTTCCGCTTTGCAACTTTTTCTTCTCTCCTTCCATTGCCAGGTTCCGAAGGTTCCAGGTGAAGGTAAGCATGAAATACCGTGTTAACACGGTGGTACGGCTGTCGTCAATGTAGTTTTCATTGACAATACGTGCAATGCTTGTATTTTGCCCGAGAATATCAAATGCGCTCAGGCGAATTTCAGCAGCCTGATTTTTCATGAACTTATAGCCAACTCCGGCATTCCAAAGGAGGAACTCCTGGTTGAAATTATTGAGTCCGTCGAAGCGTGAGTAGGTTAGTTCAGTATTGATTACAAGCCATTTCCAGGGCAGCCAGTTACCTTTAGCTGCGGCGCTTTGAATGAAATATTTATTGTTGAGTTGTGGTTGCAGTGAATTTTCAAC
>Ga0209573_1005383_pt1 | contig 11606 bp, 11 predicted proteins | sample TNRBio252014_DNA_FD_185870 | JGI IMG/M metagenome (GOLD analysis project Ga0209573, IMG submission 185870) | Wastewater treatment Type I Accumulibacter community from EBPR Bioreactor in Madison, WI, USA - TNR Reactor_6/25/2014_ DNA (SPAdes)... | ecosystem: Engineered > Bioreactor > EBPR >...
AACGGTTAGATGAATGACCACCCCGACGCCAATTGCCACGAGACCTACGGCTATGTCGGACCAGAAGTCCCGCCTCAAACCGTTGATTATTTGTAGAAGGACGACTCCGAAAAGCATCGCTAGTACAACGAACAGAAAACTTTGGTAAATGCCGATTGAAATCGCGGCCATCAGCGCCGCCACCGGCACAGCGAAGTGCGTTCTCGACTTTGCGGAACCATTTTGCGTGATCCAGACTGCCGCCGCTGATAGCGTCAGGGCAATTCCGGTTCCTGCCAGATTGGAGTAGAATTCTGAAATGAAATACCAGGTTGGATAGCCACAAAACACAGGGAACGTCAAATACTGCAGCGGTGCAACTGGTTGCGAACCTGTCGAAACATCGACGATTAGGATAAACGCCAGAACACAACTGAGGCCAAAAATTGCCGGTGCTACGACAGGTATCGCTGGGTGCGGCAGGACGAGCAGCTCGATCAGATACGCACCCCAGCGACCTTGCGAGATCCAGACTGACGGATCACTACGGAAGGCCGCCGTTTCCTCGTCAATGGAGAGCGGGAAACTTGCCAACTCGAAAAAATAAAGAGCGAGGTAGATGAGTAGCAACCACGGTAGAGATCGCGCATAGCTCCGAAATAATTGCTCCATTAATTTTTCTGCCTCGAAATGAATCGACCTCCAAAAAAATTTATCACAACCGTAATAAACAGTGTCATCAAAAATGCTATACGATGGTCCCCGGTCAGTCTGACTAGAAAGTCGAGTGCCACCAGTCCCGAAAAGAATGCCGTGGTGGTCAAGGCTACCAACAGTAAACGGCTGGCGAGATCATTACGCCCGCCCAAGAACACCCTGTCGGGATAAACGATAGCGACAAATACGATCCCTATCACCCATGCTATCACGTAGGCGGTAGTCGGTTTCAAAAAGATGGCACACAGAAAATATGCCACACTTGTCAACGCGGTGTTCAGACTACCAGCCAAAAGAAAACGCAATGCATCGTTCTTAATGTTACGTGCTCTAGTGCTCACGGGCTCCAACCAATTTCAAATACTCCTGATAGTCTCGAATGTAGTCGCTGTCTTCGTAGGGATGTGAAGCGAACACCTGGAGGACAGTATCAGGCTTGAACTTGTACTGAATTCCCCAGATACGGGGCGGGATATACAGACCGATAGATGGGCCAACCAATTCGACTTCAATGCGCTGCTTGCCGTCATCGATGACGACAGCCAGCTGCCCGCTCGCGGCAATCAGAAACTGGTGGCACTCGCGATGAGCATGCTCGCCCCGCACTTTCTCGGACGGCACGCTGTGGACAAGGAACGAGCGCTGGGGCCTAAAGGGTAGGTCCTTGCCCAGTTCGAGAGGCGATAGGTCGCCTCTCGTATCAGAAAAATGCGGCAGCCGAAAAAGCGCGCACCCACCTACGTTCAGCTGCACACTTTCACCCGGCGTCATTGGAGCTTGCCCCGGGAGGGGACCGTCTGCCGCCGCTGACTGAGTTTGGTAGCCGACAATAACGGCGGGATTGCCAATAACGACAGCATGTGGAGGCACATCCTTGGTTACCACGGCACCGGCCCCTACCATAGCAAAGTATCCAATCTTCACACCCGGCAAAATAGTCGCGTTGGCGCCGATTGAAGCATTATCGTTGATGGTGGTTTGAAGGAAGGTATGCGGGTACTGCTTTGAACGCGGATAAAGGTCGTTGGCAAAAGTGACGTTTGGGCCGATGAACACGCCGTTGCCTACGCGCAGACCGTCCCAGAGCTGAACGCCGCTCTTGATGGTGACACGATCGCCTACTACTACGTCGTTCTCAATGAAAACATGATCGCAAATGTTGCAGTCGGCACCGATCGTAGCATCCGACAACACGTGGGCAAACGCCCATATGCGCGTACCCTCACCAACCTTTGCTGACTCACAGATCCCCTTCTCGTGTACGAACACAGCCATCACTCGACCTGACCCGGCCTATCTTCGATGCGACTGACGACCCGAAGCGGCCGATGCTTCGTGTTTTCTAATGCACGCCATAAATAGGATCCCAATATGCCCTGTACGAAGAGCGAGAGTGATCCGAACAAAAGCACGAGCACAACGAGGGTAGTGTAACCGGGTTCGTTGATGTACCCCACGACCCTTGCGGCAACGGTTATCACGCCTATTGAAACGCTGACCATACAGCCAAAGAGACCAAACCAAAGCACCATCATGATTGGAAAATCGGAATAGGAAAAAATGCTATCCATCATGTAACGGAAGCGGCGAGAAAAATTCCAGGCGCTTTTGCCTTTGTGCCGCGACCGACGAGTATAAGAAATAAACTCTCTGCGGAAGCCGACCCAGAACAATTGCGTAACGAGAGAGCTGTTGGGTTCACGGATTGATAAAACCGCATCAACGACCTTGCGGTTCGCGCCGAAAATATCGACACCCCCCGAAGGAATATCCGGCAAAACTAAGCGGCGATAGACGGACCAGAACAAGGTCGAGGACACGCGCGTCAATAGCGGATCGGAACGTCCTACGCGACGCCCAAAAACAACATCAGCTTCACCTGCCGCAAGACAGCGATAGAAATCTAGCACAAGTTCGGGTGGCTCCTGAAGGTCCGCCGCTAGAACAGCCACATACTGCGCCGAACAGTGTTCGAGCCCAGTCCTGATGGCCGTGAAAGAGCCGAAATTCCGGCTATGAAAAACGACTTTAATAGGAAACCGGTGATCGCAAGACAACAGAAGCCCGCCGGCGCCATCAGGGCTGCCGTCGTCCACCACAACGACTTCAAGCTGGCCTGCAAGTTGATCGTCAAGTTTGGCCAAGGCGTCGACGAGGTCTGGAATATTTTCAGCGCTTCTGTACAGTGGAACAATTAACCCGAAGTTTCTCATTATTTGTAAAATCCATTAATCGCTTCGCAGACCGCATTCTGTTCCCTTTCGGTCATGCCAACAAAACATGGGATCGACAAGATCCTTTCAACCGCCCACTTTGATACCGGCAAGTCAATACGTTTTAGGTCAGTCCAAGCTTCCTGATCGCAATCGAGTATCGGATAGTGAATTTCTGTCCCAATGCCCCGCCGTTGGAGGTGCTTGCGCAGGCCATCCCGGTTTTCGACCAAAAGCGGAATCAAATGGGTTACTCCGCCTTCGGCGTTCTTTGGAATAACCACCGAATTCGATAGGCTGATCCGGTAAGTGTTCCGGATTTGTGCTCGCACTGAGTTCAACTCAGAGAGGTATGGAAGCATCACCGATAATACAGCAGCCTGAATCTCGTCCATGCGGGAATTTCGGCCACCCTCGTAGCCAATGTGGTATTTCTCGCGCCAGCCATATTGCCTGATGCTGCTAGCTCGTGCGGCGTAGGTGTCCGAGTTAGTTACAATCGCGCCGGCATCACCAACAGCGCCCAGGTTCTTGGTCGGATAAAAGCTGTAGGTCCCAATGTCCGCCAGCGAGCCGACGCACCTCGATCCGAGCGTCGCACCGTGTGCCTGCGCACAGTCCTCAATAATTGGCACTCCAGGATAACCCGCGGCGTCCATGGATCTTCTTAATTCGTCGATATCAACAACACTACCGAAAAGGTGGGTGGCCACGACCGCAGCAGTATTATTGCCAACTTGCATGATTGCCGAACTAATCGACATCAGCAGACTGTCACGCTCAATGTCTGCAAACATCGGCACCAATCCGGCGCTGCGTGCCGCCGTGCTTACATAGCCACCAGCATTAGCGACAGTCACAACTTCGGCCTTGCCTGGTTGGGCGACCACTTTCAAAGCGATTTCGAGAGCGTCTGTGCCATTGGCGACGGGAATGCAGTGCTTGACGCCAACGGCGCGCTGAAAATCTGCCGCGAAGTTTTCGACCGATTTTCCAGATATCCACCATCCGGAAGCCAAGACCCTCGAGACCTCTGATCCGATTTGCGGGGAGAATCTTCCGTAAACTCGCTTCAAGTCGTTAAAGGGCACCAATGGCAAGTCCATTAAAACGTCTCCAAGAATCATTTCACTAATATCATAAGCGAGTTTATGATTCTGCGAATTAGGTTTCAATCTGGAAGCGGGCGGGGGTAATCCCCCCGTTTTTAGCGGGGTCGGATTGTAGAACTCACGCGGCGAGTTTCAGTTTCCTGGCTGGCGGTATTCCGCCGATGGCCATGTTGGGTCGTTCGCGATTGTAAGTCCATAGCCACGCTGTAGCGACTTCCTGAGCCTCCTCGATTGTTTCAAACAGAGATTGATCCAGCCATTCATGTCGAACGGTTCGATTGTAGCGTTCGACATAGGCGTTTTGCTGCGGCTTGCCGGGCTGGATATGTTTCAAGGCGATGCCTTTGGCTGCCGCCCATTCGGACAGAGTCGCACTGGTATATTCCGGCCCGTTGTCGACCCGAATGGCGAAGGGTTGTCCACGCCATTCGATGATCTGGTTCAAGGCTCGCACCACCCGTTCGGAAGGCAGCGAGAAGTCAATCTCGATGCCGAGCCCTTCACGATTGAAGTCGTCCAGCACATTTAGCAGCCTGAACTGTCGGCGTCGGCAAGACGATCCACCATGAAGTCCATCGACCAGGTCACGTTCGGCTCTTTGGGGGCGGCCAGTTCTTCAGGCTTTTCCCGCTTCAGCCGCTTGCGCGGCTTGATGCGCAGGTTCAGCTCCAGTTCCCGGTAGATCCGATAGACCCGCTTGTGGTTCCAGCAATGACCTCGGACATTGCGCAGATACAGAAAGCACAGGCCAAAGCCCCATGTTCTGTGTGCCGCTGTCAGTCCAAGCAGAAGATCGGCGATGCGCTCGTTCTCACCGTCGAACTTCGCACTGTAGCGATAGCAGGTCTCGCTGACGCAGAAGGTCCGGCAGGCCAGCGTAATGCTGATCCCGCGTTGCGCCACTGCTTTCATGGCCAGGTCCCGGCGCTGGGCTGGCCGAGCTATTTTTTTTCCGAGAGCCTCCTTCAGAAGGTCAGCCTGCATGCTCAAATCCGCATACATGCGCTTCAGACGACGGTTCTCCTCTTCCAGCGCCTTCATCTGGCTCATCATGGACGCATCCATGCCGCCATACTTCGACCGCCACTTGTAAAACGTCGCACTGCTGATCCCGTGCTCGCGACACAACTCCGGGACCGACATCCCGGCTTCCGCCTGGCGCAACACGCCCATGATCTGCGCTTCGCTGAAAAGGCTCTTTCGCATTCGAATCTCCTCGATCAATCTGAGCCGAGAAAATTCTACTTTCAAACCCTGCTAACCTGCGGGGGGATTGCCGAACAACGCGCTTCATCACATGATGGATACGGTGAAAGCCGTCCGGTGGTCAAAGCAGAGAATTGGTAAGGGCGGACTGTTCGCTATGGACGATTTCATCGGTCCGTCGCGATTTCAATGGACCGAGCGTGCGTTATCCTTCGCCAACGATTTTCGCGATAGTCTCCCGGCATCTCTAGCTGTCAATCCGAACACAAACAAACGGGCCGGAAGACTTGGCAGACCGACTATCGAGGGGATGATTGCTCTTGACCCATCTGAGGCTGCAGATAGCGATTCGATCATGCCTGCCTTGCGAGAATTTTTCCCCACTGCGCAGATTATAAGAACTGGCGGTGCAATCTATCACACGACCGGCTGATTTTCCATGAACGGGGCCAGAGCAACAGCCAGAACAACGGGATGAGTCTAGCCAGAACCTGAAAACCAGCCGCAAAAGGCCGATGAGCCTCCTTCAAATGGCCACAAACCGGCGGCCCGCAAGCGCCACAATCGCAAACCGGCATTCAAAGGCCATTGCCCTCCGAAATTTGCCGGTAATTGCGGGTGTCCAGCTGTGATCAACCATTGATCGGAGCCAATCGATTGAGGCGCGGAGCGCTGAATTAGCTTTCCAGGAAAGCTACGAAGGGCGACCGAGGACATAGACCTCCGTCATTCTCCCCATGACGGCAATGCCGGGCGAATGCCACCTGCGCACTTCAACGTGACGGAAAGGCGTCCGTTCAGCGATCAGGCGCGGCAGGTCGTGTCCGTAACGCCATGTCACAAGGGACCCTTCGCCCTGAGGATTGCCGTGATATTCAGGCTCCCCGATCGTGGTGACTTTTCCATCTTTGATGAACGCCACTTGCTCACTCTTGGCTCGGTCGGCGTATGTTGGCGCCGTAAAGAAGCAATAGCCACCGGCGTCAAGTGTGCGATAGATTTCCGTCAGCGCAGTGAAGGGGCAAAACAGATGCTCCATCACGTCGAGATGATAGACCAGATCGAAACTTCGGTCCGCAAAGGTTTGCGCCTCGAGATCTTCATTGCGGATGTGACCGACCATTGAGCCAAACGGCTTGTCGGGGAAATATCCACTGACAACAATCGGGCCAACATTTTTTCTGAGCCACAACGATATGCCGCGCCCAAGGGGGGCAGCTTCATGGATACGCAGTCCGGTCAGCTTTTCACGTGGGACCACCGAAAACAAGGCATCCGCCAGGGCGCGCTCACGCGGGACGCAGCCGCCGTACTCGCAAGCCGGAGATTTCAGTCTTTCGCGATAAGTCCAATAATCGCCGGTAGAGGAAAACGTCCTGGTCTCGCCGCAAATAGGACATTTGGCTTGAAATTCTGGATTGGCTTCCACTGACCAGGACTCCTGATTGTAGGGCGGGAGAACGAAACTCCTTCCACATCTCGAATTCCGATGTGCGCTGGCAATGCGTGTAGCACGCCTACTGGTCTCCGGGTCAATAGATGACAGGCTTGTCGAGCCTGCGCCCGTTTTCACTAAGCTGAGCAGGCCTTCTGGAGCCGCTCCGGCGACGGCCCATCCCTCAACTTTTCGAAAAGGCCTCTTCGGCTGGCCGAAACGCCTTGACCCGTCCAGCGTCCAATTCCAACACCTTGTTGCAGATGCGCTTCAACAGTTGGTGATTGTGGCTGGCCAGAATGATAATCCCGGCTTTTTGTGTCAATTCCAGCATCCGGTCGCGGGCCTTTTCCTGAAAGGCAGGATCGCCGGCGCCGATCCATTCGTCCATCAAGAGGATCTCAGGCTCAAGCGCGGTGGCAACCGAGAAAGCAAGGCGCGCGGCCATGCCCTGGCTGTAAGACTTGAAGGGCATGTCGATAAATTCGCCGAGCTCGCTGAACTCAATGATACCGTCCATCCGCTCTTCGATCTGGTAGCGCGTCCATCCGTTGATCAAGCCGCGCAGGACGATATTGCGCCGGCCGCTGGCGTGTGGCCTGAAGCCGAGACTGATGTTGAACAGCGCATCAACCTTGCCAATCCGCTCCACGTGGCCAACATTGGGCTGATAGACGCCGTGCAGAACCTTCAGCAACGTGGTCTTGCCCGCGCCATTGGAACCGATGAGACCCAGTCTGTCGCCCGCCTGAAGCTGAAAGGTCACACCGTCCAGCGCCCTGACATAGCGCGCCCGTCCATGTTCGCTGATCCTCTGATCGACTGGCAGCCGGAGGTCCCTCGGGGCCAGACTCAGCTTTCGGCCAAGCCGGTAGCTGAGGCCAACATTATGCGCAGAAATCGAAACCATCAGAGATAAAACACAATCCGTCGACAGAGACGGCCAAGGAGCCACAATGCGGAGATCCAAAGACCGCACCCGATGCCAATCGCAATCAAAGACGGCGTGACAGGCACCATATTATAAACGATTGGGAACCTGACAATCTCAAGGAAATAGGTGAACGGGTTCCAGTAGTAAAAAAAATGCCTTATGCCGCCGGTCCCTTCATATGTCCAGAAAACCGGAGTTAGGAACATGCCGACGCGCATCAAGTTGGTGATCAGAAACTGGCTGTCCGGAAACAGAGCCCCAACAAATGCAAAGATGATGATCACCGCCGGGGCCGTCATGACCAGAATAGCGATCCCAAAAATCGAATAGAGCCAGACCATCGTCGGCGCCGACCCAGACACGGCAAGAATGAAAATGCATCCCACCAGCGCGTACCCGCCTCTGATAACCGACTGCGCAAAAAACCGAAAAACGTAGACCGAAATTGGAAGTGTCGTGCCCTTTATGAAATTTTCCTCACGCAAGAAGAGCGTCACGCTATTTGTAATGACATCCATCATGTAAAACCAGACAAGCAGACCCGTCGCGACAAATGCTGGATAATTTGGGTCGTCGCGACCTACACGCACAAGAAAAATAAAACTTGCCGCGAACGCCAGATAATTGACAACGAGCCACAAGGGGCCGAGCGTCGTATTTCTATGCTGGTCGCCAATATCTTCTTTCGCCAAAGCCATCCAGACTGCGCTTAATCGCAAACCGTCTTTCATATCATTGGCGGCGCGTTTGTATATATTAAGCATAATCGACTCGTAGAATCAGCCGCGGCTGGTAGCATGGGCTGAAACGGCAGGAAAGGTCATCCCTGTCTGAGCGCGGTAAGACGTTCGGTTGTGGGTAGCACGCCCCCGGAATTCGGTTTAACGGCAAGATCGGTTTGACTACGAGTTAGGGTTCTCGATGTCACGTTCCGCTAAGATACAGTCCGATCCAGACTTACAAACGGTTCTTCAAATATGGCGGTCGTACGCCACTATGCATTTAGCATGTTCAAGGCCATCAAAGACAGCCTAAGCCTCACATTACGCAGTTAGACCTGCATCCATCTATGCCACTCGCCGCAACCTCAGTTCAGCCACCTGCGCCCGTGTTTGTTTCAGCGCGGCCCAAAGCACGGCGATCAGCTGATCAGGCCGGGTCCATTGGCGGCTTTGCGGATCGTCTCTGTCGTTCAGTCCCCAGGCGCCAAAATCGACGCCCGCCTGATCCATCGCCGCCTTCAAGTCCTGGGCGATGAAGCCGGCATGAAGGCGCAGGCCGGGCCGCGCTGCTATCTCCAGCCCGGGCTGGTGGACGCCATCGCCGTCATCCTCGCCGCCTGCCCCGGCGTCCGTCTCGGCGGGGACGAACACATTGCCGCCATTGAGCCAGCGAAACAGCACCGGGTCGACGGAATCGACCATGGCGGCGGCGAAGCCAAGCTGCCCGGCCACAATCTTGTCGCGCCGGTCCGATGTCTGGATTGTCCCGTTGGCCGCCCAAACTTCCGACCAGCGGTAGGACGCATTGCCCAGCGTACGGGCATTGTCGGCCGACGGCCGCACGGCGCCTGAACCGTCAATCGTGAGGATCGGGGTGCGGCTTGTCGTACCGGCTGGCGTCGCCTCAAACTCAAACTTGCTTCCTTGTGCGCCGTCGTCATAGGCCTCTGTGGCGCGGACAAAAAGAGCTGCGGTATTGCCGCCAACCCCGGCTTCTTTCCAGCCCTTGACAAAGAAGCCGCCGAGCCGGTCGCCCGGCTGGACCTGACCGGGCGCATCGAGACTGCCGCGCGCCTTGACGAAAGTGAAACTGCACGGTGAGGTCGCATGGTACTTCTCCAGCCCCAGCACGGAGCCGCTGCCTTCCTGCACGACAGACAGACGCGTCGTTGTCGCGGAAGCCGAATCAGCGCCGATAAACATCGTGCCGGCGGCAGGGTTGGCCAGAAAGGCCGTATTCCACGCGCCGCCATCGGCGCTGGTCTTGATGCGGAACTTGTCATCGCCGGTTGCGCCAAGCTCGGCGCGGCCCGACCATCCAGTCTGGAACAGGATCGAGACGCTGTCTGCGACAGTCTCTTTGTTCATGGTGAAGCGCAGGTCGCCGTCGCCGCCTTCGCCAGCCGTCCTGGCGGCCCACAACGCCTTGTTCAGCTTGGCCGAGAATGGATTTGTCTCGTCCGCCGTCGCGCCAACGCCCAGCAGCGCGAGGTTGTGCAGCTCTTTGACGCATTCGGCCTCGCTGCGCCATTCAGCGCCATCAAACCACAACATCGCCTGCTCGCCGGCAACATGGACGCGCCAGCCGGCGCCAGGCGGGTAAAACGTCCACACGCCGTCCTGCCAGGCGGCAATCTCGCCGTCATGCCCGGCCCATGCGCCTGTGGCCGCTGGTCCGGCGATATAGCGGTCGCCGTCAGCAGGGTCTTCCGGCGCACTGGCCAAATTCCTGTCCAGCACAGCAGGCTGCACAAGCGCGTCGAGCATCGTCAGCGCCTCATTGTGCGTCACGTGCTTCTGCGCCTGACTTGGCAGGATGAATGGAAGTTTGAGATTGGCGGTTTCTGACATAGCGTCCTCTGGCAAAGCGGCAATTTTAGGATTTATTTCCTATTTGTCAAGTTTCGGCCACCGGGACTTGAGAATATCTGCGGCAGGACCGTCGCAAAGCCGAACCATCGCTCCGGCGAGTTGCGCTTTGTCGGCTAGATGTCACGTTCGGCGATTGCTTCCAGAACTGTCGGCCCCTATAAGGCCGACGGTCAGTTGGGGCGTCGCCAAGCGGTAAGGCACCGGTTTTTGGTACCGGCATTCCCAGGTTCGAATCCTGGCGCCCCAGCCATGGTCGCCTTGCCATTCCGGATTTTCACGGGAGCCTGACATGAACCAGGATGATGTCGACGCGCGCGCCAGGCAGGAACTCGCGCCAACCGGTCAGATCCGATTCGCGCTCAACCACGGCAACGTCGTCTTGGTGCGGCGTGGACCCACAGATGATACGCCGTCCGGCATTTCCGTCGACCTTGCCCGCGAGTTGGCGCGGCGGCTCGGCGTCGAGCCCGCCTTTGTTCACTACAGCAAGGCCGGCGCAGTCACCGACAGCGCCGGACTGGACGTCTGGGATGTCTGTTTTCTGGCGATTGACCCGCTGCGGGCGCAGCAGATCGCTTTCACCGAACCCTATGTCGCCATTGAGGGGAACTTTCTCGTACCTGCCACCTCTGCGGCACAACGCACCGCCGATGTCGGTGCAATGGCGTTAACGGTTGGCGTCACCAGGGGCAGCGCCTATGCGCTGCATCTCTCGCGCGAGTCCAACGGCGCAAGGATCATTGAATTCCAGACGTCGCAGGAAGCCGCCGGCGCCATCCTTTCCGGCGCGGTTCAGGCGCTGGCTGGGGTGCGTCAGGCGATGGAGCAGTTTGTTGTGCGCCATACGGACTTTCGCCTGCTGCCGGAGCCCTTCATGTCGATTCGCCAGGGTATGGGCACAAAGTCCGGCCGCACCGCCGCCGCAGCTTATCTTCGCCGATTTGTCGAGGATGCGAAGTCCAGTGGATTTGTCGCCCGGTCGCTGACCCGCCATGGCCATGGCGACCTGACCGTACCCGACCCTTGATCGGTCGCACATGCGCCGACTATGCATTAGCGTGACGGCTCGCCGGCGACGAATCATCTGCGCGAAAGGGACGCTCGCATGCATGTGCTGGTATTCAACGCGGGCAGCTCCAGCCTGAAATTTGGTCTGTTCCGTCTGGAACAAGAAGCGACAGAGCTTATTCGCGGCACGTTCGACCGCTTTGGCTCAGGGCAATGCGAACTGCGCCTGCGCCACGGCTCAACCGACGAACGCAGCAAGGCGAAACTGGCAAGTTTCGCCGAGGCAATCGCTGCGCTTCCGGCCATGCTAGCGCAGTTGGGCTGGACGCAGATGGACGCAATCGGCCACCGGGTGGCGCATGGCGGAGATATTTTCCCCGGCCCGGCAGTTCTCGATGACGCAACAAT
>Ga0209573_1005384_pt1 | contig 11599 bp, 10 predicted proteins | sample TNRBio252014_DNA_FD_185870 | JGI IMG/M metagenome (GOLD analysis project Ga0209573, IMG submission 185870) | Wastewater treatment Type I Accumulibacter community from EBPR Bioreactor in Madison, WI, USA - TNR Reactor_6/25/2014_ DNA (SPAdes)... | ecosystem: Engineered > Bioreactor > EBPR >...
AAAGCCATCGACAGAAGCCCTGTTCTCAAATCGATTGGCCTGAATCCACGAGTTCAGTTCTTCAATCAACGGCGCAGGGTTGTCGGTCTCCGACAGCGTCTTCAGTCGTGGCAGATACTGCCCCAGAAAGCCGGTCTCCTTGGCAATCTGGATGCCGGGCATCTGATTCAGCAGCGCAGCCGTGATGGTCGTTCCGGAGCGACCACTGCCCAGAATAAAGACAGGAGTCGGCTGGGAAAGCATGCTGTCCGTCACGACTCGTTTTCAGAAACTGCGATAGAAATGGGACGGCGGCTTCCAGTCGTCGGTCTTCCGGAAGTACCGGCTCGGACCGAATCGATTCTGAATGCGTTTGTAGACATTGTTGACCAGATTGGCCGACGCAAAACTCTTCTGCAGCCCGACATTCAGCTCTTCGTAGTTGCGATGGTTTCTCAGGTACCGAATGACGCGATGGACCGAACGCCATTGAGAATCATCAAACGCAATTGTGCCCCCAACCGGAATCATTTTGTCCGCAAAGAAGAAGTCAACGAACGCGTGATCGAAACCGTGATGACCATCAATGTAAATGAAGTCCGGCTGAACGCCTTCGCTGATCAGTTTGGGCAGAGCTTCCTCACTGACAGTCTGCAGATGCTGGTGGCGATGCGACAGTCCGGCATCCTGAATGGCTTTCAGAGCTGACATCTTCGTCTGCTCGACGCCAAAATAGGGATCAATCGAGATCAGACGACCGGAGTTGTTGTCTTCCAGAGCGGTCAGAATGGCGAGTGATGAAACTCCGTAAGCCATCCCGATTTCAATGGCGACTTTCGGAGGATTCTCGCGCAGAAACTGGTACATCGCGAGGCATTCTTCGCCCGATGTTTCTGAATGCAGTTCCGATGGTGTGCCATCCGCGAGCTGGACCTGTTTTGTCGTCAGAATCCGGCGCAACGTGTCGTTGGGAGGCAGTTCGGTCACAGGTGTGGGAAGGAGTGGCATTGCGGCGTCCTTGCTGAAATAGCCGGTCAGAATTCCCTTTCTGGCCACAGTGTTGCGAAAACCGGCAATTCAGGCCAGAGCAATTGTCAGACGCCGCTTACTGCCTGTTTCACAAGGAATTCGGCGTGCCGCGCTGCTGTCGTCGACATTCATACAGCAGGATTCCGGCGGCGACAGCAGCATTCAGCGAATTGACTCCGCCAAACATCGGAATGGCGATCTGCAGATCGCAGAGACTCAGAATCCTGGTGTCGATTCCTGTCGCCTCAGAACCAATCACCACGGCCGTCGGGCCTTTCAGATCCGCATCCCACAGCAGGTGCCCGGCCTTTTCTGAAGCCGCAACGATTTGCACGCCATGCTGCTTCAATTCGGAAACGGCGTCCGTCAGCGTAGAAACCCGCACAATGGTCTGATGATTGACGGCTCCGGCGGATGCTCGAGCGACATGGGGCGTCACGGCGACCTGTGACCGCTCGCCAATGATCACGGCCTGAACCTTCATCGCGTCACAGCAGCGCAGGATGGCACCAAAGTTGTGGGCATCCTGAATGCGATCACAGATCACAAACAGCGGCAATGTCCTGCCACCGGAGGATTTCTGGTCGGCCGGAGCAGCATTGGTCAGCACAGCCGCCAAACTGTCGTAGGGAAACTCGGCCATCCTTGCCAGCATGCCCTGGTGCTCGTGGGAATGGCACAGTTCAAGAATCCTGGCCTCACTAACAATCTGAGCTTCAACGTCCGACGATCGCGCCAGTGAGATGACTTCGGCCGTAGTCTCTGGCGACAGGTTATCCGCGGCAAACAGTTCCTGAATCTCCCAGCGCCCTGCGCGCAGTGTTTCCAGAACAGCATGTCGGCCCCAGAGCCAGCTGCGCTGATGACTGCCCGCATAGACCGACTTTGATCGTTTTCCTGAAAACTTCATCAGCGTCTTCGCACCCAAATTGTCCGCAGCAGGTCCAGCACACCGGCATATCGAAGTGTCGGATCCACGTAGCGTTCCAGAACGTAAAATAAAAAGTAATAGGATCGAGCAGACGACCAGATCAGCAACCCAATCAGCACGGCTGCCTGCAGCGTCTTGAGTTGGAGAAACAGAGTCCCGGCAGTCAGCAACACGATGCCGAAAAACAGCAAGCCCTTGGCGACAATCCATCGTCGGGAAGTCAGATCTCCCATCCGGACAACTCCCGATTTCCTGTCGGCACTATTCTGATTGCTGGAACTCGCATCGAGGTGTTGTTCAACAGCGAACAACGTAAGCGACTTTATTTCCTCCGAGCGGCAGCTCGAACCGGGTTAAGGGCTCCAGCCCTTAGGGCGAGCGCATCAATAACTGTCGTAGCCGAAGTCGTGAGACTTCGGACCGAACTCTCACGAGTTCGGCTACTTCCGACACTTAATTCTGCGCCGGTCTTTACCGCCGTTATCAGGAAAGGATTCCTTCGATGGGAGTTCCGTAATCCTGGTCCAGCCGCTTACGTCCGGGAATCTCGAGGCGTCGCGGATCCAGTCCCAGCAACTTGTAAATGGTTGCATGCAGGTCGGTCACATAGTGAGGATCTTCAATGGCGTGAAAGCCCAGTTCATCGGTCGCACCGTGAATACCGGGTTTGATTCCGGCGCCGGCCAGCCACACGGTGAACCCATGAGGGTGATGATCGCGTCCGGTGGCCGATTTGTTGAACATTCCGAATTCCACCCCGGGCGTTCGGCCAAATTCCGTGGTGAAAACGACGACCGTATCCTGAAACATACCGCGGCGTTTCAGGTCTTTCAGCAATCCGGCGATGGGTTTGTCGATGCGTTCGCACGATCGCGAATGATTCTTCTGCAGGTCGCTGTGCGAATCCCATTCGCCGTAGTCACTCAGATACACCAGCGAGTAACGCACGCCGCGTTCTGCCAGACGTCTGGCTGCAAGACAGCGCTGTCCGTAGACGGCTGTCGTGGGATTATCGATGCCGTACAGTTGTTGGGTGTCCTGAGTTTCTTCGGCCAGATTCAGAGCTTCGGGAACTGACTGCTGCATTCGAAACGCCAGCTCGTACGCATTGATCCGCGCCTGCAGTTCTGCGTCGTTGGGATATTCGCTGGCTGTCAGACGATTCAACTGCTGCAGAAATTCGAACTCGCCACGTTGTTCGACTTCGCTGACATCTGCTGGCCGGCGACCGAATGAAAGAGGATTGGCCGGATCCAGATGCAGCTGCACTCCGCCATAGGTTGGGCCCAGGTAGTGCGCGTCGAAGTTTTCCTTGACTCGCGGATCTTTGAATTCTCCCAGGAATACAAACTGAGGCAGATTCTGATTCAGCGTTCCCAGCCCATAGTTGATCCAGGAACCAATCACGGGTTCCGGCGAATCCAGCTTGTGCCGACCTGTGTGCATCTGAAACTCAGCCGCATGATCGTTGTCGGTTGTCCACATCGAACGTACAACGGCCAGATCGTCGGCACAGCTTCCCAGGTGAGGCAGCCAGTCACTGACATCCAGGCCCACTTCGCCGTATCGACGAAATCCCACCTGCAGCGGAAAGATCTTCGAATGCAATTCGCGATCAAACCCGACCACCGATCGTGATCGTTCGAGGTACATCGGCAGTTTCTGAGGATTCGGCAGGTTGGTTTCGTCGTAGGTCTTTCCATTCAGGGTGTTCAGCAGAGGTTTCGGATCGAAAGTTTCCATCTGGCTGACGCCACCGGACAGAAAAATCCAGATGACGTTCTTTGCCTTCGGCGCGAAGTGCGGTTTACCATCCGGACGAAGTTGACCCGCATTTTCAGCACGGACAAATCCTTCCTGATGCAGCAGCGAATTCAGGGCAACACCGCCAAACCCCATTCCAAGATTAGTCAGGAATGTTCGCCGAGTACGGCCGCAGAACGAAGATCGATTCCCGGGCATCCGCAGATCCTTCGGTCGATAAGAAATTCAACAGCAGGGACAAAGGACTACTTCTTTGATTTCGGCCGACTCGCCCAGACGATCAAACCAAAGATTGCCAGAACCGGCAGAAAAAAACGACGCTGCCGGACTAAGGCAGCCGTCAGAATGATGACCGCCAGGCGATGTCCAGACAAGCTGTTCCAGCCAAATCGAGACTTTCGGGCGGGCAGACATAGCCAGAGAGTGAACAGCACCACCCCCACTCGCAGGCACGCGGACGCCCAGATCGAATCCTGGCCTTCGAACCAGAATCCTCCAGCGGCCAGCATCAACAGGACCACCGAAGACCAACCAACACGACGACGACGCGACAGCACCTCGTCGTCCGCACTGACGGTATCCGGTTTATCTGGAATAGAAGGCCTCACGATACCTCTGACGGCTCAATCGCCCCTGTTGTCATTGCAGCCCGTGATGTCTGAATGGAATGTTCCGGATCAATGTCAATCCAGAACCAGAACACGGCACCCATCGCACAAATTGCGGACGCCACAGTGATCGCAGTTGGCCATCCGTACCGTTCGCCAATCCAGGGCGTGCACACCGGAGCCAGAATACCGCCTGCGTTACCGATTGTATTCAGAAACGCACACGCCAGCCCGCCGTTTCCTGGTTCCAGTGCGGGAGCAGCCGTCCAGAAGATGCCCTCGCACAAACCCAGCGATCCGAGGGCCAGTGAAAACAGAAGAACAACCTGACTGGGTTCTTTCACCAGTAGTCCCAGCCATGCAAAGCTACCGCTCAGCAGCATCGCCGCCATTGCGACACTGCGACTTCCCCAGCGGGGTCCAATCCGAGCCGACAGGCGATCCGCAGTCACTCCTCCCAGCGCCATCCCGGCGGCCATAGCCAGCGTCACAATGAATGACGCCTGACGACTGGAATCTTCAGGAAGCTTCAATTCCTTCCCAAAGTAGAACTCCAGCCAATAGAAGAAGAGATACTGAAAATAGCTGAGTGATGCGTAGCTCAGCGTCAGCAAAACCAATCGACGATTCTTTGTGAGCTGCACGAGTTGACTGAGCGTCCCGGCCAGCGAACGATCACCGTCGATTCGAACTCCCGACTTCCGATCGGCGGGTCGCAGCATCAGCAGCCATGTGGCTGCAAATACCATCATCACAGTTCCGCAGATCACAAAGGCCAATGGCCAGTCAAACCGATTCAGCAGCCAGCCGAAACCCGGAAACGTCAGAGAAATGCCAACCAGTGCTCCCGCAGTGACCAGTCCGTTTGCGGTTGAACGGTGCTTCGTGGGAACCCAGAGTGAAACACTGCGAGCCGCTCCGGGATGCAGCGGAGTACTCAATGCACCCGCAATTCCGCGGACCAGCAGCAGGGGCAAAAACAGGGACGCCACACTGAGCCCGGACCATCCCAGTGAGCCCGTCAGGACGACACAAAATCCCATTCCCAGACCCATGCCCGCGAGAGCTCGTCCGGGGCCAATGCGGTCAATTACCCAGCCGCCCGGAAGCATGCATACCGTGTAGACAAACAGAAACGTGGAATACACAGTCCCCATCTGTTCAGCAGTCAGCATTCCCGGACCGATGAACCGGGCTTTGGCGGCGACAGAAATGCTGACGCGATTGAAGTGTCCCAGAAAGGCGAAGCCTGTCAGCATGGCGACGATCAGCCACATCGAACGTCTGGCATCAACAGCAGCCACGGTCCTGAAACCTGACGTGGACGATTCGTCGGTGTCCGACATTCGCGCCATACTCCCCTCAAAGTGTCCGGAATCCGGAAGACTTGTGGAGATCACCAGGTGGGCTGGTCATCGGAGCGGATTATGTCGGCTTTCGGAGCGTTGTCGAACTATCGCCTGCGTAAAAGGGGCCTCAGGAAAGGGGTCAGGTCTCTTTTTCGATACGAAAAAAAGACCTGACCCCTTTCCTGAGACCTGACCCCTTTCTTAGCGGCCATTTCAGTTGTCGTAGTCCACAACCACGAAGCCGTCTCGAGATCGGATGTCGACTTCGTACTCTCCGTAGCACAGAGAGACTCGCGTCTGGCAGGGAGACACTGTCACGGAATGCGGAGGACACGGCGGAACATAGACCTGCACAAACACCACGGCGGGAGGTTCGTGTTCGCACACATGAGGATCACGAACAGCGATCACCACTGGAACCGCGTGTGGCGCGATGTTGCATTCGTCTTTGACTCGGACGCAGGTCTCCAGCGGAACTGGGCAGGCGACGATTTCACCGATGCAATAAGGATGAACCACGGAGCCTGGGTACACGGGTGACTGAGACACAGATGGCAGCGGAATGCCATTGGGTTCTGACGGATAGTAGACCGGAGTCCCGTAGTCGGAACGCTGCACGCTTCCCGTTGAAACTCGGAAACTGATCTGAGCACTCGATCGGCGAGGACTTGCTCGATGAAAGTCAGTCGGCCCGCGACCCGTTCTGTCGGACATCGGCGTCCGACCGCGATCCACCTCGCGCAGACTAATACGGTCGTAGCGGTCATGATCGTCCTGGTCATGACCGTATGACGAACGCCCATCCCCTGAGTTCATTCGACCACGCGACCGATGATCTGCCGGACCTCGAAACGATGGCGATGGATATCCAGAATGCGGATCCGCAACCGTTCGACCGCGATATCCGGAGTGTCTCGAAACCGGGGCGTAAGGGGCCGGGCCACGAGTTTCCGGCACTCCGTTGATTGCCCGCAGAAAATCCACAATGTCGTTGGCCTGAGTTCTGGCAGTCATCGCCAGAAACAGACCGCTGACGAATACAGCACAAAGCAGTTTCGTCTTCATGGCCAGATCCTTCGTCATGAGCAGGGATGCGAGACACACAACCGTTGGTGTCATGCCATTTCGAAAGAGTCAATCTGCGTGCCATCTTTAGATTGATTCACGCAACACGAAAATGCCATTGATGTTACGACGAAAGAAACTCCCTTCGCACGACGCCGAGCTGTCATCAAAGTGATTCTTTCGAATCAGACAGATGACTGCTGAAGCCCCTGGGCCATTCGACCGCTCATTCGCAACCGTAAATCACCCGACGTCAGCGCTTGCGTCGCCGTCCTTTCGCACCGGAAGCACTGCGTTTTCCACTGGCAAAGCCAGGCGCGTCACTGTCCGAATCGTCAGGAATGGGCTGCCCCATCTTCTTTTTCAGGTCCTGAATCCGATCTCGCAACTGCGCAGCGCGTTCGAAATCCAGTTGTTCCGCTGCGGCCAGCATTTCGGCTTCCAGTTCTCGCAGGTATTCCTGAGTGACGAACTGCGATTCCGAGACGACCCCCACCATTTCGCGTTCGACTTTGCGCGCTTCGATTTCTTCTTCAATTCCGCGACGGATGGCCTTGCGAATGGTTTCGGGCGTGATGCCATGGGCTTCGTTGTATTCCATCTGCAGTTTGCGCCGGCGATTCGTCTCATCGATCGCGCGCTGCATGCTGTCGGTCACCAGATCTCCATAGAGAATGACTTTGGCATTCACATTGCGAGCAGATCGGCCGATCGTCTGAATCAGACTGGTTTCACTGCGCAGGAATCCTTCCTTGTCGGCATCCAGAATGGCGACGAGGGACACTTCCGGGAGATCCAGTCCTTCGCGCAGCAGATTGACTCCGATCACCGCATCGAATTTGCCCTCACGAAGCTCACGCAGGACTTCCACTCGTTCGACGGCATTCAATTCGGAGTGCAGCCACTGGCACTTGATATTCTCTTCCTTCAGATAGCCCGTCAGATCCTCAGCCAGCCGCTTCGTCAGAGTTGTGATCAGGACTCGCTCACCGATCGCAGCCCGTTCCTTAATCTGTTCCAGCAGATGAGCCACCTGGTTGCGCGCCGGGACGACAAAGATCTCGGGATCCACCAGCCCTGTGGGACGAATGACCTGCTCGACCACTTCGCCGCCCGTCTGATCCAGTTCCCAGTCGCCCGGTGTCGCCGACACAAAGACTCGAAAGGACGGTTTGGCATTCCACTCGTCAAACTTCAGAGGCCTGTTGTCCTTTGCCATAGGCAGGCGGAAACCATGGTCGACCAGAGTGGTTTTCCGAGCGTTATCGCCGGCAAACATTGCGCGGATCTGCGGTAATGTGACGTGAGATTCGTCGACAAAGATCAGGAAGTCTTCCGGAAAGAAGTCATACAGCGTGTAAGGCGGTTCGCCAATCTTTCGTCCTGCAAGTGCTCGACTGTAGTTTTCAATTCCCGGGCAGAAACCCGTTTCCTTCATGAGTTCCAGATCGTGTCGAGTCCTCGCGGCCAGTCGCTGGGCTTCCAGCAGTTTGCCTTCCTTTCGGAATGCTTCCAGTGACGCATCCAGTTCTTCGCGAATTTCATCCAGTGCCGCGTCAATGCGACTCTGCGGAAGCACGAAGTGTTTGGCCGGGTAGATGTAGATTTCCTTCAGGGATTTGGATTCCTTGCCGGAGACTGGATCGATCATGCTCAGCTTTTCAATCTCATCGCCCCACAGCTCAATCCGATACGCAAATTCCTCGTAGGCTGGCCAGCATTCGATGACATCGCCACGCACACGAAACTTCGAGCGTGCCGGGTCGTAGTCATTGCGGTCATACTGAATGTCGATCAGCCGCATCAGCAGATTGTCGCGGTCGATCTGCTGCCCGACATGCAGCGGAATCATCATGTTCAGATAGTCTTTGGGTGATCCCAGACCGTAGATGCAGCTGACACTCGCCACCACAATCACATCATTGCGGCTGACCAGCGCACTGGTGGCCAGCAATCGCAGCCGATCGATCTCCTCGTTGATTGAAGCATCTTTTTCGATGTAGATGTCGCGTTGAGGAATGTAGGCTTCCGGCTGGTAGTAGTCGTAATAGCTGACGAAGTATGTCACGGCGTTATTGGGGAAGAATTCGCGAAACTCGCCATACAACTGGGCAGCCAGCGTCTTGTTGTGCGAGAGCACGAGAGTGGGCTTCTGGATCTGAGCAATCACGTTGGCCATCGTGAATGTCTTACCCGAGCCCGTGACTCCCAGCAGCACCTGAGTGCGTTTGTTCTGTTCAATGCCTTTGACCAGTGATTCGATCGCCTGAGGCTGATCGCCGGCCGGCTGGAACTCACTGACAAGCTGAAACTTCTGATTCTTCTGCATGGGCTCGCTGACACCACCTGAACAATTTGTTCAATCAAATCATTTCCGGACAGAGAATAGGGGATCGCAAGGTCCACGAATATGCCGCAATGCAATCTGCAGATTCCGTGCGGGATCACTGCCGACCGACAGATTCACGCCAGAAATCGGAGTGGTTGGTATCGAAACAGGGCGAAATCGTTGCCGTTTCCTTCTGTGTTGTTATCGTAGCAGTATCGTCGGCAGCGACCTGCAGTCGACCGTTTTCCTTTGAGGGCTGCAAATCTCCACAGGATTCTGTGAGCCTCCGCATCATCGTCCTACCACAAGACTTCGAGGTATCTCCATGACTCAAAAATCTTCACGCCGCAGCTTTCTCGGCACCTCTGCCGCACTGGGATCGGCGTTCTGGGTGGCACCACAAACCTTTGGCCGCCCGACTCGTTCCGCTCTGGAAGGTCTGACCGCAGCCTGTATTGGAGTGGGTGGAAAGGGCGACAGCGACAGCAGCCATATCGCCGATCAGGACGTGGAAATCGTGGGAATCTGCGACGTCGACAAGCGGACGCTGGCCAAGAAGGCTAAGGAATTCAAGAAGGCCGAACAGTTCACGGATTTCCGTGAAATGCTGGACAAGCTGGGTGACAAGATCGACATCGTCAGCGTCAGCACTCCTGACCACACGCATGCCGTGGCCGCGATCAAAGCGATGAAGATGAAGAAGCACGTTTACGTGCAGAAGCCGCTGACATGGTCCATTCGTGAAGCCCGCATGATGCGCGAAATCGCAGCGGAAACCGGTGTGGTAACACAGATGGGAAATCAGGGCTCGGCCGAAGATGGGCTGCGTGAAGCCGTCGAAGTCATTCGTGCTGGTGCGATCGGCGATGTTTCTGAACTGCATGTCTGGACAAACCGCCCCGTCTGGCCTCAGGGAATTGGTCGTCCTGCCGGCGAAGACAAAGTGCCCGACACACTGGACTGGGAATCGTGGATCGGCCCAGCTCCGATGCGTCCGTACAAGGAAGGCGTCTATCATTCATTCAACTGGCGTGGCTGGGTCGACTTTGGTACAGGCGCACTGGGCGATATGGCCTGCCACACGACCAACATGCCAGTCATGGCTCTGGAACTGTGGGATCCGATTGCTGTTACGGCCGTGAAGAATCCGGGGATTGTCGAGAACGAAACCTTCCCGGGTGCCACGACGCTGATGTTCGAATTCCCCGAACGAAACGGCCTGAAGCCCTGCAAGTTCTACTGGTACGATGGCGGCAATCTGCCGTCTGAAGATCTGATTGCTCAGCTTCCTGAAGGCTTCCGCAACCGCATTGCCAAACAAAAAGCCGGCGGTCCAAAGACCAGTGCGGCTCTGGTGGTCGGCAGCAAGGGCATGCTTCTGTCTGAAAACGATTACGGCGCCGCCTACACGCTGCTGCCAGAAGGCGATTTCAAGAGTTTCAAAAAGCCGGATCAATCCATCCCGCGAATTCCGTTCAAGGGCAGCAACGACGAACGCAACAAGTGGGAATTTGTCGAGACCTGCCGTGGCAACTACAAGCCAGGCACGATGTCCAACTTTGGATACGCCGGCCGTTTGACCGAGACGATCCTGGTGGGAAATCTGGCCGTGCGAGCGGGCGAAGGCCAGCGAATTGAATGGGATGCGAAGAACCTGGTCAGCACGAATGTGCCCGAGCTGAACAAATACGTCGCACGAGAATACCGCAGCGGCTGGCAAATCTGATCTGTCCCGCCGATTGTAATCTGGACTGAAGCAGCCCGGCTTTGCAGAAGAGCCGGGCTGTTTTCGTTAAACTGCACCATCCGCAGAATCGTGCATCGTTTCGCGATTGTCTCGTCGGCTGATTCCCACTCGGCACGGCAAGCGCTGGGCTCAGCGGCGTGTCCCAGCGCCGGGTGACGCTGACGTGTCACCAGCCAAACAACAACCTCTTCTGAGAATATCTATCGGACCTGGTAGCTCCACACACCGAGTCACTGCTTCTGCACAGCAGCACGTGATCGACAGCGTGATTTCCCGGGTGTCGATCATCTTCCGTCCCGTCTTTTGAATTCAGAGATCTTGAATATGTCTCCTCGTCAGCGTGCTCTGGTTAGTGTCAGCGACAAGTCCGGCCTGGATTCCTTCGTGAAGGGACTGGTAGATCTGGGATTCGAGATACTCTCCACGGGTGGAACTCGAAAGTTCCTCGAACAGGCCGGTATCCCGGTCTTCGATGTGACGACCTACACTGGATTTCCGGAGATCATGGATGGTCGAGTAAAGACTTTGCATCCGAAAGTGCATGGAGCAATCCTGGGACGCCCCACGCTGGCGTCGGATGCCGCAGCGATTGAAGCTCACGGAATCATTCCGTTTCAGCTGGTTGTGGTGAACCTGTACCCCTTTCAGCAGACCGTGGCGAAGCCGGATGTGTCGTTCGATGACGCTGTGGAGAACATCGACATCGGCGGTCCCTCGATGGTGCGGTCCGCCGCCAAGAATCACGCCCACGTCGCGGTGGTGACACGACCGGAACAGTATGCATCAGTTCTGGAACGA
>Ga0209573_1005386_pt1 | contig 11594 bp, 11 predicted proteins | sample TNRBio252014_DNA_FD_185870 | JGI IMG/M metagenome (GOLD analysis project Ga0209573, IMG submission 185870) | Wastewater treatment Type I Accumulibacter community from EBPR Bioreactor in Madison, WI, USA - TNR Reactor_6/25/2014_ DNA (SPAdes)... | ecosystem: Engineered > Bioreactor > EBPR >...
CTCGTGCACGATGCGGCCGGCAACGATGGTCAGCAGCACCTTGCCGGTCATCCGCGCCTCGTCGAAGGGGGTGTTGCGGCAGCGCGAATGCAGGCGTGTCACGTCCACCACCCAGGGCAGCTCGGGATCGAAGACAATGACATCGGCCGGGGCGCCGCGCTCCAGCCGGCCGCCGGGCAGGCCCAGCAGTTCGGCCGGGCGGGTGGACATGGCGTTCAACAGGCGCGGCAAACCGATGCGCCCGGCATGAACGAGGCGCAGGCCGGCCGCCAGCATCGTTTCGACGCCGATGGCCCCGTTGGCGCATTCGACGAAGGGCTGGCGCTTCATCTCCACGTCCTGCGGATTGTGATCCGAGACGATGACATCGACGAGGCCCTCGGCCACGGCATCGACCAGCGCCAGCCGCTCATCCTCGGTGCGCAGCGGCGGCGAGAGCTTGAGGAAGGTACGATAGGCGCCGATGTCGTTTTCGTTGAGGCTGAGGTGGTTGATCGAGGTGCCGGCGGTGACGGTCAGCCCGGCCTTGCGGGCGGCGCGCAGCACATCGAGCGATTCCGGGCAGGTGACGATGGAGGCGTGGTAGCGCCCGCCGGTCATGCGGACGATGCGCATGTCGCGTTCGAGCACGATGGTCTCGGCCTCGCGCGGCACGCCGGGCAGGCCCAGCCGGGCGGCGAACTCGCCCTCGGTCACCACGCCCTCGCCCACCAGCGAGGGCTCTTCGAGATGCTGCATGAACAGGGCGTTGAACATCGCGCCATAGCTGAGGGCGCGGCGCAGCACCTGCGCATTCATCACCGAGCGGGTGGCATCGGTGAACATCACGGCGCCGGCCTCCTGCAACAGGCCGATCTCGGTCATCTCCTTGCCGTTCATCCCCTTGGTGAGGGCGGCGGCGGGGTGTACGCGCACGCTTGCCGTGGCGCGGGCCCGGCGCAGGACGAAATCGACGATCGCCGGCTCATCCACCACCGGATCGGTGTCGGGCATGGTGACGACGGTGGTGACGCCGCCGGCCGCAGCCGCCGCACTGAGCGACTTCAGCGTCTCGCGGTATTCCGCGCCCGGCTCGCCCATGTGCACGCGCATGTCGACCAGCCCCGGCGCCACCACGGCGCCGTGACACTCGTGCACATGCGTCTCGTCGCTGACGGCGCTGGCGACAAGGCCGGGGCCGAGATCGCGGATCAGGCCGCCCTCGATCAGCAGCCCGCCGCGCTGCTGCGTGCCGGAGGCCGGATCGACGAGAAGCGCGTTGGTGAGCAGCAGCGGGCGGCGGTCAGTCTCGGGCATGGGTCATCCCTTGCGGCCAGAGTGCGAGAAAAAGCGCAGCCAGAACCAGACCAGCGCGATGAAAAAAGCAATGAGGACAACGCCGAAAATGCCGATCAGCGCCACCAGCCAGATCGGCCGCCCGGCATCCGCCACCAGATAGACAAACGTGCCGACCGACAACGCCATGAGAACGGCGACAAGCCGCGCCCTGGCCCGGATGGCACCCAGCACCATCGCCGCCAGATCGGGATCGAAGGGCTGCGGCCTCTCCTCGTCGCTCATGGCGTGTCCTGCTTGCGGCGGGTGGGCCGGCTGCTCCAGCGTTCGAGATTGTCGATGGTGAGCAGGAAAGCGAGAATTCCAAGTTCCCAGGCCCAGAAGGTAAGGCCGGCAAGATCGCCCCACCAGGCGATGCCCGCCATGACGGCAAGGCCGGCAAGCCAGCGCGTGATGCGGAATTCAACGATGATGTCGAACAGCACCGAGGCGATGAGTTCGAGAAGCACGCCCACCCGCGCGGCCTCAGCTGTTGGGCAGGCGGCGCGCCAGCGCCTCCAGCACCGCCATGCGCACGGCCACGCCCATCTCCACCTGCTCGCGGATCAGCGACTGGGCGCCGTCCGCCACCTCGGAGGAAATCTCGACGCCCCGGTTCATCGGGCCGGGATGCATGACCAGACAATCGGGCCGGGCGAAGGCGAGCTTCTCCTGATCGAGGCCGAAGAAGTGGAAATATTCCTTCATTGAGGGCACGAACGAGCCGTTCATGCGTTCGCGCTGAAGCCGCAGCATCATCACGATGTCGGCGTCCTTCAGGCCCTTCTTCATGTCGGTATAGACCTCGACGCCCATGCGATCGCGACCCTTGGGCAGCAGCGTCGTCGGCCCGATGCAGCGCACGCGCGCGCCCAGGGCCGAAAGACAGATGATGTTGGAGCGGGCGACGCGCGAATGGGCGATATCGCCGCAGATCGCCACCGTCAGCCCTTCCACCCGGCCCTTGTTGCGGCGGATGGTCAGCGCATCAAGCAGCGCCTGCGTCGGGTGTTCGTGCGCCCCGTCGCCGGCGTTGATCACCGAGCAGTCAACCTTGCGGGCCAGCAGCTGAACCGCGCCGGCGGCGTGGTGGCGCACGACGATCAGATCGGGCCGCATGGCGTTGAGCGTGATCGCGGTGTCGATCAGCGTCTCGCCCTTCTTCACGCTCGAATTGGCCACCGACATGTTCATCACATCGGCGCCGAGGCGCTTGCCGGCGAGTTCGAAACTCGCCTGCGTGCGGGTGGAGGCCTCGAAGAACAGATTGATCTGGGTCCGGCCGCGCAGGGTGGCCTTCTTCTTCTCAACCTGCCTGGAGGTGGCGACCTCGCGGTCGGCGGCGTCCAGCAGCGCTTCGATGTCGAGGCGGTTCAGCCCCTCGATGCCGAGAAGGTGCCGGTGCGGGAAGGTGTAGAGTGTCGACGGCTCGGTGCTCATGTCGAAGACGAGGCAGTAAGCGCCTCGCGGCGCCGCGTCCAGCGGAGATTGCCGTTCTCAACCGGAAACCTCGGCTCAACGCCCTCCGGCGAAGGCGCGGCGCAGATAGGCCTGCATGAAATCGGGCATCCGGGGGTTGTCGAGGTCGAAATCGGGGCCGACGATGACGATATCGGACAGTTCGTCCTCGTGCAGGCTCTTCATCCGCTCCAGCATCAGGGCGCGGGCCTCGCGCGCCGGCAGGTCGATGGAGACATCGCGCATGAAGGCGGCCTTCTTGTCCATCAGGATGGCGGTCCAGCCCTCGGCCACGCGCACCTCGTCGGCACAGAGGCCGGTTTCCTCGCACAGCTCCCGCACCACCGAGCCGGCGAGGTCGACCTTGCCGTCGACCACATCGCCGAGATCGGGCGTGCCGGCGGCAAAGTAGATTTTTCCGGCATTGGCGGTGCCCGCCCCCATCTGGCCGAGCAGGTAGGCGCCGTCCGCCGCCCGCAGCGCCGCCATGCCGAAGCCGTTGCGCACCCCGTCCGCCGGCACATCGAGCCGCTGGTAGCCGAGAAACTGCTTGTATTCGACCGGACGATAGCCGGCACGGAAGATGCGGCCATCCACCCTGCCCCGGTGCTGGATCAGCACGGTGCCGTTGAACATGCCGGACTTGCCGCGGCTGGCCTCGTCCCAATAGCGGTCGATGGCGCCGGCATGGCTGGCCAGAAACGGCCAGTCGAACGGCTCGATCACCGCCTCGATCGCGTCGAGCGCGTGGAAGGTCATGCTCATGCCTCGATCGTCCCTTCGCTGACGATGACGGCGCCGCCGCCGATCCGGGCGCCGGCCAGCCGTCCGTGCTGCACATCAAGATCCAGCACGATCTCGGAGGGACGGCCCATCTCGTAGCCCTGTTCGATGATGATCTGATGCAGCCCGTCCTCCGGCCGCTCGAACAGCACCGCCGGCCCGGCAAAGGCGGCGGCGGCCGAGCCGGTGGCCGGGTCCTCGGTGACGCCGAGCTTGGGCGCGAACATGCGGGCATGCACGTGATGCTCGGGCTTTTGCGTCTCGCGGGTGTAGAGAAACACCGCACCGCGCCCGACCGCGCCGAAAGCCGCGTGCCATGTCGCCGCATCCCCCGGTGCGGCCTGAGCCACGGCGGCCAGCCCGCGCAGCGGCACCATGACGAAGGGCACGCCCGCCGACCAGGCGCAGGGCGCATGGGCTGCAAAGCCGATATCGAGCGGATCGACCCCCAGTGCTGCGGCGATGGCGGAGGCATCGGGCTGCCAGTCCACCGGCTCAGGCAATCTGGGCAGGGTGAAGACGCCGCGCGCCGCACGCCCCGGCCGGACGCTGACCTCGACATTCACAAGACCGATCTTTTCCTCAAGCGCGATGACGACACCGCCGGGCGCGGCCATGTGGTCCCTTGCCTTCAGGTGCGCCAGCAGCACGCCGGTGCCCACCGTGGGATGGCCGGCGAACGGCAGCTCGGACGCCGGGGTGAAGATGCGCACGGCGGCGGAATGGATCGGATTGCGCGGCGCGGAGACGAACACCGTTTCGGACAGGTTGAATTCGCGGGCGATGGTCTGCATCGCCGCATCGCCAAGGCCGTCGCCGTCGATCACCACGGCCAGCGGATTGCCGCAGAAGCGCTGTTCGGTAAACACATCGAGGGTATAGAATCGCCGCTTCATCTTGGTCTCCATTCGGCCAAGTCTTGCGCCCGCACGAAGTTGTGCGCAACATGAACAAATGCCCAACGGGCTGTTCGAATTGAGTTCACAGCCTCGCAACTAGTTGTCAGATTAGCGAAGGGAATCGCGGAGGAGCCGGGGGGTGCCCGGGCTGCCACGGTTTCCGGGGACTTCCCGCTTCGCACCCGGCGCCCGTGTGCCCTCGCGGCCGCCGCCCTCAACCGGGCCTTGCACTCGAAGGAGAGTGTAGTCATGAGCTTCAAGTTCGCTGCCACCGCCGCCGCCCTGCTGCTGAGCGCCGGCCTCGCCTCGGCCCAGACGGCCCAGCCCGCGCCCAAGACCACGGCCCCGGCTGCCGCTCCCGCCGCCGCGCCCAAGACCACCGCGCCCGCCCCGGCCGCCAAGGCAGAGCCGCTCGTCAACCTCAACACCGCCAAGGCGGACGAACTCGACAAGCTGCCGCAGATCGGCGAGAAGCGCGCGGCCGACATCATCGCCAAGCGCCCCTACAAGGACTGGAACGACTTCGTGGCCAAGAACGTCGTGCCGTCGAACGCGGAAGCGGCGATCAAGGACAAGGTCAAGTTCCGCTAAGGGACGGGCCAGCCCCCGGTTACGCATCGAACACGTGATCGGAAACCGAAAACGGCCGGGGAAACCCGGCCGTTTTTGCGTTGCCTGCCCGCTGAAGGGCTTGAAGACAGCGGCCCGGCCTGCCTCGGCCAGGCCCTGCCCTGCCAAGCTTACTTTGCCTTGGCGACGAAGCCGTCGACAAAGGTCTTGGCGCGCGGAATGCTGGCGCCGGCCAGTTCCTTGTCGAGTTTCACCAGCATGTCCATGATCGACTTGTGGCCGTCCTCGCTGATCACGCCGCTCTGCGAATAGGCGGCGCGCACCGCTTCCAGCGACTTGATGTAGACGCCCTTGTCGCCGAGGAAATATTCCTCCGGCACCGAGCCGGCGATCTCGTCCGCCTTGGCCGCGGCCATCCAGGTCAGCGCCTTCTTGAAGGCATTGACGAGGCGCTGGCAGGTTTCCGGGTTCTTGTCGATGAACTCGCCCTTGGCATAGAGGCAGGCAGCCGGGTTGGTGCCGCCGAACAGGGCCTTGGTGCCGGCTTCCGTGCGGGTGTCGATCAGCGCCACCGCATCGCCATCGCTCTCCAGCTTGGAGATGACCGGATCGAGGTTGGCCATGGCGTCGATGTCGCCCTTCTTCATCGCGGCCACCGCCGCCGCGCCGGTGCCAACCCCGATGAAGGCGGCATCGGCGGCCTGAAGGCCGGCCTTGACCATGGCATACTGCGTCATCAGGTGGGTGGAGGAGCCCGGCGCGGTGACGCCGATCTTCAGCCCCTTGAGGTCGGCGGCGGTCTTGACCCTTGCGGCCAGATCCTTGCGCACGACGATGACGATGGCGGGGAAGCGCCCGAGTTCGATCAGCGCGCGGACATCCTGTCCCTTGTGCTGCATGCGGATGGTGTGCTCGTAGGCGCCGGTGACGATGTCGGCCGAGCCGCCGATCAGCGATTGCAGCGCCTTGGCGCCGCCGCCGAAATCGGTGATCTCGACATCGAGCCCCTGCTCCTTGAAGTAGCCGCGCCGCTCGGCGATGGTCAGCGGCAGGTAGTAGAGCAGCGTCTTGCCGCCGACGCCGAGGGTCAGCTTGGCCTTTTCGGGCGCGCCCTGCGCAAAACCGAGGCTTGGGAGCACCAGCGCGCCGGCGCTGGCAAGGGTGAAGGTGCGGCGGGTGATCATGCGGGAGTCCTCCATGGTTCAGACTTGTGTGTTGATCTCGTGGCTCGGCCGCCATTTCAGCAGCCGTTTTTCGACCAGCGAGACCATGCCGTCGATCAGGACGACGAATATGGACAGGATCAGCATGCCGGAAAAGACCCCGGCGACATCGAAAACGCCCTCGGCCTGCTGGATCAGGTACCCCAGCCCGGCGGAGGCGCCGAGATATTCGCCCACCACCGCGCCGACCAGCGCAAAGCCGACCGAGGTGTGCAGCGAGGAAAACACCCAGCTGAGCGCCGCCGGCCAATAGACATGGCGCAGCAACTGACGCTCGTTCATGCCCAGCATGCGGGCGTTGGCCAGGATCACCGGGTTCACCTCGCGCACGCCCTGATAGACGTTGAAGAACACGACGAAGAACACCAGCGTGAAGCCGAGCGCCACCTTGGACCAGATGCCGAGGCCGAACCAGAGCGCGAAGATCGGCGCCAGAACGACGCGCGGCAGGGCGTTGATCATCTTCACATACGGATCGAACACCGCCGCCACCAGCGGCTGACGGGCGAACCAGAAACCGATGACGATGCCCGCACCGGCGCCGACGGCGAAGGCCAGCACGGTTTCAAGCAGGGTGATGCCGAGATGGCGCCAGATCGAGCCGTCGACGAACACCTTGATCGTCCGCCAGAACACCTCCAGCGGCGTCGAGAAGAAGAACTGCATGGTCTTGGGCTGGCCGAACAGCGCCGTCGTGGTGGCGACATGCCAGAGCGCAATCGCAACCACCGCGACCAGCACTTGCAGGGTGAGGAGCCGCAGGTTTTTCATCATGCCTCCTCGGTCAGCCCATAGGTCTTGCGCACCTCATCGCGCAGCACCGCCCAGATGTCGCGGTGCAGCCGGTGGAAAACAGGATCGTTGCGGATCTCGCCAAGGTCGCGCGGGCGCGGCAGGGCGATGGGAAAATCGCCGATGATGCGCGACTGCGGCCCGGCGGACATGATCAGCACCCGGTCGGAAAGGCCGATCGCCTCGTCAAGGTCGTGGGTGACGAACATCACCGCCTTGCGGTCGCGCTGCCAGAGGCCGGACAGCAGTTCGCCCATGATCAGCCGCGTCTGGGCATCGAGCGGGCCGAAGGGTTCATCCATCAGCAGGATTTTCGGGTGGCGCACCAGCACCTGCGCCAGCGCCACGCGCTTGCGCTGACCGCCGGAAAGCTGATGGGGATAGCGGTCGCCGAACGCCTTCAGGCCGACCTGAACCAGCATGTCCTGCGCCTGTTTGAGCGCCTCGGCCCGCGCGACGCCCTTCACCTCAAGGCCGATCGCGACATTGTCGAGCGCGCTTTTCCACGGCATCAGCGCGTCCTGCTGGAACAGGTAGCCCGCCTGCCCGTTCAGCCCCTTCAGCGGCTCGCCATAGATGGCGGCGCTGCCGGTGGTCGGCGCGGCCAGACCGGCGGCAACGTTGAGCAGGGTCGACTTGCCGCAGCCCGTCGGGCCGACCACCGAGACGAAGGCGCCGTCGGCGATGGCGACATCGACCGGCGCGACCGCGTCATAGCGACCGCCGCCGGCCAGCCCGTAGGAAATCGAGACGCCGGTGAGCTGGATGGCAGGCGTCATGGCACGATGATCTCGCAGACGACCGGGCAGTGATCGGAGGCTTTCGGCCGGTCCCAGCCGACGCGGGGGAAGCGCGGCCCCTCGTAACGCTGCGCCCGGTAGGGCTGGCCCATGCGGATGATCTCCGGCACCATGTCGCGGTTGGCTTCAGCCAGGGCGGGCGAAAACAGCAGCATGTCGAGCTGTGTATACTGGTCCTCGGCGCCGTAATAGGTGGTCCAGCGGTCCTCGGCATCGCGGCGGCGCACGACGTTCTCGCTGAACCCCTCCTGCATGAAGACATCGAGCGCGCCGCTGACGCGCTTGCCGTTGTCGTCGAGCACCGGCAGGCCATCGATTTCAAGATAGTCGTTCATGTCGCCGCAGATGATCCAGTTGCGCTCGGCGGCGCGCTCGCCGAAGCGCTCATGGATGAGGCGCTTGACCGCCAGCGCCTCGGCCCGGCGATAGGGGCGCGTCCAGTCGCGGTTGGGATACATCGACTTGAGATGGGTGGCGAACAGGGTCAGCGGTCGCCCGTCGAGCTTCAGGTCGATTTCGAGGCAATCGCGCATGAACACCCGCTCACTCGGCGAGAGGCGGCGATCGCGCCCGCCGGCCTTGTCGCGGTAGTTGCGCAGCTCGTCCGACCAGACGCCGAGTTCCTGAAAGGTGCGGTGGGCGTGGGTCTTCACGCTGATCGGGAGCTTGGACATCACCGCGACATCGATGCCGCGCCCGTCGTTGCCATCAAGCACGACGCGCCAGTCGAAAAAATGGCGCTTGTCGACGGCAAAAAGCTCGTTTTCATCGACCTGCCGCCCGGCCCGCGCCGCCTCGCGCCGCAATGCCTGGCGCTCGCGCGCCGCCTCCGGCTCGATCAGGCGCTTGAGGTAGCGCTGGTAGAACACCTCCAGCGCGGCGCGGTCGTCCACCTCCTGAAGCACGATCACGTCGGCCTGGGCCGCATGCAGCGCCAAGGCGGTCAACTGCCGCTTGTCGTCGCTCGCCGCCGCCTCGACGATGCGCCGCGCCAGCTTCAGTTCATCGGGATCGTCGAATTCGTAGGCACCGACGACGATATCGTCGGCCGGCATGTCGTCGGCGAATTTCAGCCGCGTGAACAGGTTCTCGACGTTGAACGTCGCGACGCGGATGGTTCTGCGGCCACTCATGCCGTCGCCTCCGGAATACGGGCGCGCCATTGGCGCAGCAGGATCGGCAGGGCCATGGCCATGCCGACGAGGGTGGAGAGGAGGCCGGGCGCGATGGTCGGCATGGCGCAGAGGGCCAGCCACCAGCGCTCCCACCCGGCCAGCGGCGCCAGCCACCAGGCGGAAAACGCCGCCGAGAGCATGATGATGCCGACCATGCACCCCAGGGTGGTGATGACGAAATCGAGCCAGGTGAAGCCCGGCGCGACGATCAGCAGCGCCGGCGAGAAGGCGAAGACGAAGGGCACCAGCGCCTTGCCCAGCGCGAGGCGGAAGGCGGTGTTGCCGGTCTTGAACGGGTCCGCCCCGGCCATGCTGGCCCCGGCATAGGCAGCGATGGCCACCGGAGGGGTGATGTCGGCCAGAACGCCGTAATAGAAGACGAAGAAATGCGCGACGATGGGCGCCACCCCCAACATGCCCAACGCCGGAGCGGCGACCGTGACCATGATGATGTAGGTGGCCGTGGTGGGAACCCCGCATCCGAGCAGGATGCAGACCAGCGCCGTCATCAGCAGCGTGAAGAACAGCGTCACGCCCTTGACCTCGAAAGGCAGGAACGGCAGCCAGCCCATCAGCGCCTTGGCCATGCTGTCCGCCGAGGAGGTGACGATCCACGAAATCTTGAAGCCGACGCCGGTGAGCGTGACCACGCCGACGATGATGCCGACCGTTGCCGCTGCGGCACCCACGGCGATGGCATATTTGGCGCCGACGATGAAGCCGTCGAGCATGTCGTTCAGCTTCGCCCTGCCCTCGGGACGGCTGAGGTAGCCGTGCGCCATGACGGCAAGGGACAGCGCGAACAGGGCGGCGTTGACGCCAGGCACGCGCAGGAAGCCGAGCGGCGCGGCGATGCCAAGCACGATGACGAAGCCCAGCGCCGCCACCCGGCGCTCGGCGGCCAGGCCGAGGATAAGACAGCCGGTGATGCCCCAGAAGGCGGCGAGATAGGGCGTGTAATCGGAGAACAGCACCACAAGCAGGGCGAACATCGGCGCGATCGCCGGCCACTCCTCGGCCAGCACGGTGCGCAGATGCGGAATTTCAGCCTCGGTCAGGCCGCGCATGCCATGGGCTTTGGCTTCGAAATGCACCTGACAGAGCACGCCGAAAAAATGCATGAAGGCCGGCACGATGGCGGCGATGACGATGGTGGCATAGGGCAGATTGAGGAACTCGACCATCAGGAAGGCCGCCGCGCCCATGATCGGCGGCGTGATCTGTCCACCGGTCGCGGCGGTTGATTCCACCGCCGCCGCAAAGTGGCGCTGATAGCCCAGGCGGATCATCATCGGGATGGTGAGCGAACCGACCGTCACCGTATTGGCCACCGATGAGCCGGAAATCATGCCGAACAACGCCGATCCGAAGATCGAGATCTTGGCCGGCCCGCCGGCAAACCGCCCGGCCACCGCAGCCGCCACACCCAGAAACAGCTTGCCAAGCCCGATGCGCGTCGCCAGCACGCCGAACAGCACGAAATGGAAGACATAGGTCGCCACCACGCCGAGCGCGACGCCGTAGACGCCCTGACTGGTGAGATAGAGATGGTTGACGATGTTGGACCAGCTGGCGCCGGGATGCAGGAAAATGCCGGGGAAATAGGCGCCGAAATAGGCATAGGCCATGGAAAACAGCGCGATCAGCGGCAGGCCCCAGCCCATGCAGCGGCGTGTCGCCTCGATCAGCGCCACCACCATGATCGAGCCCATGACCAGATCGAGCGTGTTCGGGTTGCCGACGCGGAATTGCAGGTCGACGAAAATCCACGGCACGTAGAGCGCCGAAACGGCCGCCGCGATGGCCACAAGCCAATCGATCAGCGGAATGCCGCCGGGGCTGAGCAAGGTTGGCGGGCGAATGGTCTTGCCACCCTCGGTCCGCGCCGCAAAGACCAGAAAAATCAGCCCGATGACGAAGGCGAGATGGATGCCGCGATGGGTCGTCTCACGCAGCAGCCCGAAACCGGCCGTGTAGTAGTGAAACAGCGACAGCACGAACAGCAGCCCGCCAACCAGCAGCGCCGTTCCGCCGGGCATGTGGCGAAAAGCCATTTCCGGGTCGAGTTCTTCCTCAAGCCGCTGAAGTTCAGCCGCGGAGGGAATGTCGGTGCGGGTCAAGGGCTGGACCAATGTTCGAGCCACCGCAACCGGACAGGTCCGGCTGCGGCGCGGGGTCAGGTTAACGACGTCGATGGCCGGGACAGGCCCGGCCATGACGCAGACGATGGCGCGCTTATTTCAGCAGGCCGGCTTCCTTGTAGAACTTTGCCGCGCCGGGATGCAGCGGCACGCCGCCGATGCCGGCGAGCGCTGTTTCCTTGCGGATAACCTTGCCCTTGGCATGGCCGGCATCGAGCACGGCGCGGGTCTTGTCGCTCCAAAGCCCCTTGGTGACGCGATAGATCACGTCCTCGGGCTGCTTGGCCGAGGTGACGAGATGGGCGCCGACCGCCACGGTCTTCACCGCGCCGATGCCCTTGTAGGTCTCGGCGGGGATCGAATCGTCGGCAAAGAACGGCGAGGCCGCCTTCAGCTTGGCGGCGCCATCGCCGTCGATCGGCAGGATGTCGATGCCGCT
>Ga0209573_1005387_pt1 | contig 11594 bp, 10 predicted proteins | sample TNRBio252014_DNA_FD_185870 | JGI IMG/M metagenome (GOLD analysis project Ga0209573, IMG submission 185870) | Wastewater treatment Type I Accumulibacter community from EBPR Bioreactor in Madison, WI, USA - TNR Reactor_6/25/2014_ DNA (SPAdes)... | ecosystem: Engineered > Bioreactor > EBPR >...
AGCAACAACCGACAAAAAGAAGGTAAAAGAAATGGTGTTTACTATTGACAAAAACAAGGTAAAAGCCATTGAAGTAAAAACAGGTATTCAAGATGCCAACTACATTGAAATCGTAGAAGGATTAAAAGATAATAGCGAAGTAGTAAAAGCACCTTTTAAGGCAATAACAAAAACACTTAAAGATGGCGACTTGATTAAAATAGTTAGCGAAAAAGAACTATTCAAAAATCAAGAAGAGGAAGAATAACAAAGCCCTAAAAGGCTTGTAACTCAACCAACTGTTTGTAAATACCATTGTGCGCCATCAAACCAATATGATTGCCACGCTCGGCAACTGTGCCATCCTTTAACACCACAATTTCATCGGCATATTGAATAGTAGAAAGGCGATGAGCAATAACTACCGAAGTTCTGCCTTTCATCAGTTTATTCAGCGCTTCTTGAACCAGCTTTTCCGATCCTGAATCGAGCGATGAGGTAGCTTCATCTAAAATCAAAATTGGCGGATCTTTCAACACCGCACGAGCAATGGTTAAGCGTTGTTTTTCGCCACCGCTCAATTTACTTCCTCTATCGCCAATAAATGTATCGTAACCATGTTCGAGGTTCGAGATAAACTCGTGCGCATTGGCAACTTTGGCTGCGGCAACTACCCTATCTTTTGTTGCACCCGAAAAACCAAACGCGATATTATTAAACACCGTATCGTTAAACAAAATTGACTCTTGCGAAACAATGCCAAACAAATTTCGAAGGTCGCTCAATCTGTATTCTCTAATATCAACGCCATCAATAAACACCCCACCACTTTTGGGGTCGTAAAACCGCGGCAGCAAATCGGCAAGGGTTGATTTGCCGGCACCACTTTGCCCTACCAAAGCAACCATTCTTCCTCTTTCTATGGTAAGATTCACTTTACTCAACACCTCTTTATCATCAAAATTGTTGTAAGCAAAACTCACCTCTTTAAACTCGATATTTTTCTTAAACTCTTTAATCTGAATCGCATCGGGCTTTTCTTGAATATCAATTGGTGCATCTAAAATTTCGTAAATGCGTTGCGAGGATGCCAAACCTTTTTGAATGTTGTAAAAAGCGTTTGAGAAACTTTTTGCAGGTGGAATCAACTGCGAAAAAATAACCATAAACCCAATAAAAGTTTCGGCAGTAATCATTTCACTTTCAAGCACCAAACGTCCACCAAACCACAACACTGTACACACCACACAAATTGCCAAAAACTCGGTAAGTGGCGAAGACAACTCTCTGCGCGATGTCATTTGGTGTGCCAGTTTGTAATGCTCTTCATTCGCTTTTTCAAACTGTTGTGTTTTAAACTTTTCGGCACCAAAGGCATGGATAATTCGTAACCCACCAAGTGTTTCATCTATAATTGAAATAAGAAAACCAAGTTTTTCTTGTCCCTGTGCCGATGCTCGCTTCAATTGCTTACCGATTCTGCCTATTAGCAAACCCGTTACCAGCAGCATAGCAAATACAAAAATAGTGAGTTGAAAACTCATTAAAACCATTGCGCCCAAAAACACAATAATATTGATGGGTTCGCGAAAAAACACTTCAAGCATATTCATAATGCTTACTTCTACTTCTTTCACATCATCAGTCATCCGCGCAATTAAATCGCCTTTCTTTTCTTTACTATAAAACGAAAGTGGCAACGCAAGAATTTTCTTAAACACATCGTTGCGAATGTCGCGCACCACGCCATTTCGCACCGGGCTCATAGCATACACAGCCAAAAAGCGAAACAGGTTTTTCAAGAAAAAAATAACGGCTACAGCTATGCAGATAAACATCAAACCCGAAGTTGCTCCTTGCTCGCGAATAATTGTGCTTAAATGAAATTCAAAATAGGCAATAAAGAAACTATGGTTGAGCGCAAACTTTGGCGCACTTAGCACCAAAGGCGTTTTACCGAAAAGCAACTGCAAAAACGGAATCAGCATAACAATGCTGATTAACGAAAACAACACACTCAACAAGTTGAACAGCACATTAAAAAATGCGTGGAACTTATACTTGCCTACATAAGAGAGTAAACGGAAAAATTGCTTCACAAAAAAATTATTGATGCAAGGTTAGCAAAACGCTGTATTATATCTCTTATTGTTTATGGCAGAATTTACTAAAGCCAAACGCTGCCGATTGCTTGACTTAAAAACAAAGATGTGGAAAAGCAGAACTCAACAAATCTGTAACGCATTGCAAAACAACACATTTAGCAAAAACATCATCTGTGTTGAAAAGAAAACTTGCTATAACAACAATAGTGAAGTATAACAAGTACCTTTAAAACAAAAAAACAAACAGTTATGGAAACACTTGCAAACAAACAATGGAGGCGACTGGATGGCACTCGAATTGAAAAAATTTGGGATGCAGTGGAATGTTCACTAACTAAAGAAAAAGAACTAAACAATCCCATCAAAGTATGCATTGGTACCGATAGCCAAGTGCGCGGCTTAGAAACCGAATTTGCCACCGTGATAGTAATTATTCGCAAAGGTCGCGGTGGTTATATGTTTATTCAAAATGAAAAAAGCACAAAAAAAATGTCGCTTAAAGAAAGGCTTTTGATAGAGGTTTCGCGCTCTATTGATATTGCTTACAAGCTATGCCCGCTATTTGATAAATACAAAACCGAGCTTGAAGTTCATGCCGACATCAACACCAATCCACGCTTCAACAGCAATGTTGCGCTCAGCGAGGCAATGGGCTACATTTTATCAATGGGTTTCACCTTCAAAGCAAAACCCGATGCAGTAGCCGCAAGCTGTTGTGCAAACAAAGTGGTGTAAACTCACGAAGCCAAAAGACTTTTCACCCTTTCAAAAAAACTCTTCGGTTTGTTTGGTTTTGGCAAGTTCAGTTTTGGCTTTGCATCCTCTATTAGTTGGCGAGCATTGGTTTTGGAGAAACGACTGTCTAAAAATGCTTTATCAATAGATGGAAAATTGTATTCTACCAAACCGAGTGATTTACCTACCTTTGGTCTATCGCGAATATTATCGCCAAACTGCTCAAAGTTTGTCATAAAATCATCGCCTTGCGCAAATGCTTCTAACTGATTATCGCCATGCAACTCTTTGTTCCAATAATAAGTTCGATACTCGGTAGTTTGGTGTGTGAAATAGGTGTTGGTTACAATCCTTATTTTATCGGAAAAATTGGGTGGCGAAAAATGAATAATACTTTGATCGAAAAAAACTGCTTCGCCCGCTTTTACCAAAACCGGCTGCAAGTAATCAATCATGTCATCCATTACCGGAGCAAAAAACTCGGGTATGCTGCTGCCCCGATATGTAGGAAAAATTCTGTGGCTGCCCGGTAGCGCAAACAGCGCGCCATTTTCGATGGTTAAATCTACTAATGGCACCCAAATATTGATTCCTGTGAAACGGCTTTCATCAATCAAACTCATATCTTGATGAACACACATACCGCTTTCGGGGCTGGGGCTTTTTACAATAAACGAACCGCACACTACTTTTATATCGGTACAATACTTTTCGATACTTCGGTTGCCTATGCGTTTTATTTCGGCATCGGCTTCGTTGCGATAGTTTTTATCTTTTGAAAATGTACTTGGAAAAAAACCTTTCTCATCCTGCGGGTGAAGACGATAATACAAAGCCTCTAATTCCTTTATCTCTTCTTCGGTATAAAACGGAAGAATCACAAAGCCGTTCTTTTCAAAATCACTTTGATGTTTTTCGTTGCGAAACACTTGCAACATTTTATCGGGAAAGTTGAACATATCAATCTAAAACTTTTCTGTTGAAACATTTATTAAAAACTCCTTAATTTCCTCATCAGAAACTTTAAATCCAGATAGAAAATCAACCTGCTCACTATAACTCACATCGGCAAAATACGAAAGTTGTTGTTTAAACAACTTTCGGCTAAAAGCACCTGTACCAAACAACACTTCCGCCTCATTACTAACTTCTTCAAAGTTAAAGTGATACTTCAATATAAAGTATAAATCCACATAGTCTTTCCATTTTGCTCTACCGCCAAGCGCAAAAGCTTTCATGGCAGCAAGCGTTAACAAGGTAGGCAACTTAATTTCATCTTGAAAATGTTGTGTAGCAGGCACATCGAAGGGATACTCAAAGAATGTAATCTTGACACCCTTAACATTAAAATGAATTTGGTCACTTGCCTTATACAATACAGTTGCATTGGGATATTGCCCTTCAATTTCTTTTAATAAATGATTTATTGAAAATGGCTTTTTTGAGAATAAATCAAAATCAATTGAGTAGCGATGACCTATGTGTAAAGCAATTGCAGTGCCACCAACTAAATAAAATTTTTTACTGTACTTTTTGACCAAGGGAAGCAGAGCCAACTGTTCTGTGCTTAAAATTTCCTGATGCATGACGTTTAAAATAAAGGTCGAAAAAATGAATAACAGGTTGAAAGTAATTAACCCTTCTACCAGGCGCAACGTTGTTATAAAAAACTTCTGCAACACTATTGACACCCATAATAACCAGTAAATCTTTTACTGCTTTGTAGTTCCCATAATTTAAAACAAACTCAACAATAACATCATCTGACAAAGTGCTAAGTTTTGTTTTATCGGTGTACCAAAACAAATGTTTATTTTCCTCTAAAAATGCTTTCAATTTTTCTTCGCGAGTTTGCATAATCATGCTCCTACCAATCGTTTTTTTATTTCTCGGGCAATATTAAGTGGCGTGTATTTGGCAAAGAAAGTTCTATCATCTACCCATTGCCACTCCTCTTGCGTTGCTACGGCTTGCGGCTCTTCCTTCACCTCGGGCTTCGGCTCTTCCTTTTTTTGTTCTGCGTTAAGATAGCCAAAGAGTTTAGCAAGTCTCTCCGTCATCGGAATATTGTACTCGTTGCCCGCTGCTTTTATCAATTCTATTAGTTCATCGGTGGTGTACTTGGTAAACTCATAAGGCACTTCAACCGGTGCGCCATAGCCTTCAATCACTTTGCCTTCGTCATACATTTTTGCCAATGTGGCATTCTCGTATTTCAAATAAAAATCTTCATCTACATTGTAACGCAGCATGGTGTTGAGTTTGCCATCGGGTTTTAGATAGTAATGTACCAACTGCGCATCTTTTTGTGTTACACCCACTCCTGCTGCCAATCGCAAAAAGTTTGAAGTGTTTGGTGGCGATGCGTGAAAAGTTCGATTATCGAACATTAGCACTTCGCCTGCTTTTACATCAATGGTGTGCAGGTATGGAAAAATACTAAACATGTGCTCGCTTAACGGCACAGGGCATTGTGGCGATGGCGATGGCCGATGGTTTTGCATAAACTTATGACTGCCACGAATTACGCCCATGCCTCCATTATCCATGTTAGTATCAACAAGAGCAATCCAACAGGTAATTGATGAGTAACCTTCATCTTCTCTATCTACAAAACTCCAGTCTTGATGAGCCGGAACCACACCTTTCGGATTCACTTCTTTTACAACAAAACTCGACACAAATGGTTTGAAATCTTTTAAATGCTCGGCTAAACGAGGCACCGCAACACCCCAAACTTTTTCTCTTACACTGCGGCACAATTCTTTATCGCCATTATCCATACTTACGTGAAAACCAAAACCCTTTTCATCTTTCAGATTCAGCGTTTCGTAGTAGGATTTTAGATCTGCCACTTCGCTTTCATTTAGCAATGGAAAAACAGCATAGCCTTCTTTTTCAAAAAACTGCTGGCGGCTGTCGTCTTTAAAAATCGGAATCATTTTATACATCTGTTCTGCTTTATGGTGCTGAAAATCTTGTTTCATTTTTCTGTATTCATCAACCGAAACAAAATGCTGTTGATAGTCGAATATTTTTTGCAATCGCCCAAAACTTGGTCGTTGCCCAATTTGTGTATTGTACTGCTGAAAGAAGTTCTCTTCTACAAAATATTGCTCTACTTTTCCTTCTTCGTTTTGGTGATAGAACATCAACTGCGCGGCCTCATCAATAAGCCCGTAGGTAACTGCAATGCGCGGCTCGTTGCTTAAATTAGGTGGCGAAGCATGTAGCAATGCTTGCGAAAAAATAAAAGCCTGCCCGGCTTTCATTGGCAGCAACTTTAGATCGTTGCGCAATTCTTTTTCTACATTATTAAATGGATCTTGCAGCGATGGCGAGCGCAGCGCGTTGCTAAACCGATGGCTGCCATCAATTACCTGAATTGCTCCATTACTTTCATTTACATCCTGCAAGGGAATCCAAATCGTAACGCTGTCGAAATTTGGTTCATCAACAACTGTCCAATCTTGATGAATGGGCATTTGGCTTTGAGCACCGGGTTGCTTATTTAAAAAACAACTGCCCAATTTTTTTACAGCATTAAAGTTTGCCGCAACACTGCCGCCCAATACATTTTCTATTTGTTGATTCACACTTTGCTTGTGCGCCTCATCAGCATTGAAACTGCTACTGTAAAAACCTTCGGGGATGTTGGGGTGTTTTTCAAAGAAAAAATCGCGCAAACTTTCAACCTCGGTATTATTCAAAAACGGAATTACCACATAACCATTCAGGTTAAACTGTTGCTGTAATTTTTCGTCTTTAAAAAGCATGATTTTTATAGCATTGAATTAAGCAAATACCTCTTTCAATTTTGAGATCAATCCTTTCTTTTCTTGCACTTCGTCAAATCGTGGGGCTTTTAGCCTGTCAATAAATTCTTGTTCATCAATAGGGCGATAGTTGAACGGAATGGTTTTAAGCCGTTTTACATTGCCAGGGTTTTTCCACGGGTTGAACTGCATGTAGAAATCAACATCTACTTCCAACACTTCCACCTGCTCCATACTTACCGAAGGGTTCATGTGATAATGAATAGAAGGCAATTCGGCAGGAATACAAATCAATTGAATTGCCAAGCGCAAATCGCCTGTTTTATTGATGGCGGAATAATGAACAATGCTATCATCTAATATTACACAATCGCCTGCTTTAGTTTCGAGCGGCACAAGATGATTGTTGATGATTTCATGTTTTATATTATCCAACTCCCACGGCACCATTGGACCACGTACTTCGCCAAAACGTTTGTGGCTGCCGGGCACAACTTGCAATGTGCCATTTTCTATAGTAGAATCTACCAGCGGACACCAAATAGAAACCGTAAAACATTTGCGCTCATCGGCAAATGCCCAGTTTTCGTGCAGGGGCACTTCGCCAGTTTCGGATTGCTTGCGGATATAGTTGGCAATAATAGGTTTATAGCTATCCAGCAACCTATTCATGTGTGGTTTAAAAAAATCGGTGATGATGTCGAACACCATCTTTTTATACTCTGGATTTTTATCAATAAAGGTGAAATCGTAAGTAACCAATCGGCTATTTTCCACCCCTGTTTCTTCGGCTGAAATTTGCCCGCCACTGGCAGGCAGTGTGTCGAAAAATTTTTGCTTTAGCTGCGCCACTTCCTCGGGCGAAATAAACGGCACTCTTACATATCCGTTTTTTACAAACTCTTCATTCAGCTTTTCATCGTTCAAAACCTTACGCATACTTTACAATTGTGGGGTGAAGATAGCAAAAGTATGGTGGCAAAATTTGATGATTTAGGTCAGCGCTTATGCGTAATCTACAATTTCATCTTCTACACGGGTTAAATACCAAGCTCCGGTAAAAAACAAAAGCATCATCACCGAAATAGAAACAAAATACCAGTAATGCGGAAACGCTTCGCCTAACAATGCAAAACGGTAGCCTTCTATAATACCCGCCATTGGATTGAAATAAACCAAAAAATGATACTGCGGAGGAATAATTGTGGTAGGAAAAAACACTGGTGTAAACCAAATGCCGATACCAATTATTGGTGCCACAATTTGATTCAAATCGCGGTAGCGAATGTTAAGCGCGTTCATCCAAAATGCTACTGCCAAACCACAACAAATATTTAACAGGAAAAAAAGAGGAAAAAAAACAAAGTTGATAGAAAGCGGAAGCCATTCAAACAGCATCATGGCAAAAATTATTGCGAGCGATACCAATGCTTCTACGCTTGCAACTATCACTTTTGAAATCGGCAGAATCATTCTGGGGAAATACATTTTCTGAATCAAATTCTGCTTTGCAAGAATGGCCGAGGATGCACTGTTGGCAATGTTTTGAAAGAAATTCCATGCAATCATTCCTGAAAATGCGAAGAGATAATATGGAGATGCCGTTTGGATTTTAAGCAAGTAATTAAACAGCACCGTAAAAATTGAAAGAATCATCAACGGGCGCAACACCACCCAAGCCAAACCAAAATAAGTTTGCGCATAAGTTGTTTTAATTTCTTGCAAAGCGAAAACCCATATCAAGTTTCGATACTTTACCATCTCGCGCCAATATTCACCTATAGTGAGTGGCTCGGGAGTAATAATTTTTACAGATTTTTGCTCGCTCATAGCTTAAAATTCCCAGCCAATATCTTTTCGAAAATACTTGCCCTCAAAATTTATTTTCTCAATAGCAGCTATGGAGGTTTTTACAGCTTCTTTAATGTTGCTTCCGTAAGAAGTAACCACCAAAACTCTTCCGCCATTTGTTTTAATGTTTGTGCCTTCTTGCTTTGTACCGGCATGAAACGCAATTGAATTTTCAACTTCATTTAACCCTGAAATACTTTTCCCTTTCTCGAAACTACCAGGGTAGCCGCCCGATGCTACCACTACTGTGGCAGCAGCTTTGGTATCAAATACTATATCTTGTTCATGCAAGTTCTCATTTTTTACAGCATTCAACAGCACAACCAAATCGTTCTTCAGTCGCGGCATTACCACTTCGGTTTCGGGGTCGCCCATGCGGCAGTTATATTCAATTACAAAAACTTCATCTTCTACTAAAATCAAGCCTATGTAGATGAATCCTTTGTAGATTATGTTTTCTGTTTGCAAACCTTTAACGGTGGGAACAATCACCTGGCTTTTCACTTTTTCCATCAGCGCATCATTCACAAACGGCACGGGCGAAATAGCCCCCATTCCTCCGGTGTTTAAACCTGTATCGCCTTCGCCAATGCGTTTATAATCTTTGGCCTCGGGCAAAATTTTATAGTTCGTACCATCGGTTAATACAAATACAGAAAATTCAATTCCTTTCAAAAACTGCTCAATAACAACACGGGCACTTGCTTTGCCAAATCGAGCATTGGCTATCATGTCTTTTAACTCGGTTTTTGCCTCTGCTTTATCGTTGCAAATCACCACGCCTTTACCCGCAGCCAAGCCATCAGCTTTTAGCACAATTGGCAATTGTTGGTTATCAATGAAATCGAAACCGGCTTCCAAATTAGAGGCGTTGAATTCTTTGTACGCAGCAGTTGGAATATTATGGCGCATCATAAATTCTTTGGCAAAAGCCTTGCTGCCTTCTAACAGCGCACCCGTTGCCGATGGACCGATTACGGAAATTTTTCCATCGGGATATTTATTAGCAAAGTAATCGTACACGCCATTTACCAATGGTTCTTCGGGACCAGCAAGAATTAGTGTAATGTTATTTTCTAAACAGAATTTTTCTTGTGCCTCAAAATCGTTGATGCCCAAAGCCACATTTGTGCCATGTAGCGCAGTGCCGGGGTTGCCGGGTGCAATAAACAACTGCTCGCACATTGTGCTTTGTGCAATCTTCCACGCAAAGGCGTGTTCGCGCCCACCCGAACCAAGCAATAAAATATTCATGTAAAAATTATTGAGCCGCGAAGCTAAAAGAAATGTACTGTTATTGAGGATGAATTAAAAACAAAAAGGCCGCTCTTGCAGAGCAGCCTTTCGCCATTACTATTAACTATGGGTTTATCGCTTAATGTTCACTTTTTGGCTCACAGCAAAATCTACACCTGCTACACGAACAAAATATAAACCATTTGCAAAATTGCTTACATCAAATGTTGCAATGTTTTCGCCAGTTATCAATTTATTGTTGCGGGCAATTACTACACAGCCGTTCATATCCAAAACTTCAACCATTATATCTAAATCTTCTTTTGAAGCAATGGCGATATTCAAGTTTGAGTTTGCAGGGTTTGGATAAACAGCAACACTATTCAAATATGCCTTAGCATCTACCAAACCTGTTGTGTAATTTTCAAATTGAGGATAGAAATTTGACCAACCTGCCAACCAGTTGTTAGTACCATCAAAAGCACCCACATAAGATGTTGAAGTTAATGCCGCCAGTTTTGAAGAGGCGAAAGAAGCACCAGTTAATGCAGGTGAATTTTGTGTAGGTTGAAAATCGAAATTCGGGAAGCTGAATGGTGCTGCAAGTTTTGTGTAATCGTTTGCATCACCTGCATCTACTCTGTTATTGTATGCCGGATTTGCCAACATAGTAGAATCAAATGTACTGTTGAAGTTTTTAGTTTTAGAACCTTCTACAATATTGTTTTTAAACTCTATGGTATCGCCATTGAATTTTCCTTGAGTGCCGGCTCCTTCAAAACGTACTCCTTCTTTCCATCCCATAAAAATTGAATTGAAAATACTTTGTGCACTATTTCTGCGAATACGCGCTCCCCAGCCGGCAGTGCTTGCAATGGTTGCTGTTTTTGATTTTGCAAAACCTACTACCGTAAAGTTTGAAATGGCGCCACTTGTGTTAGGTGTTTTGTATGATGATTGATCGTCATTATCCGATTCAAAACCGTTGCCTACATCGCCTTCGTCAGAAACAGAATCAACACGAACAATCAAACCAAATTGTGCACTACCGCTCCATCCGTTGTCGGTATCAAAATCGTCATCGCGGGTATTGTAAGCAACTATGTGATGAAGATTTACATTTCCACCCCACAACTCAAAAGCATCGTCTAAAGAATTGGAAATAAAAATGTGGTCGAGTTTTGTTTTGCGACCCACACCGCCCAACGAAAGTGAATTCAATTCGGTATTTGTGCCACACGAGTAACCGGCATATTCAATACGCACATAGCTCAACACACCCGAGCTGTCATCGGGGTTGTTTCCACCATAAGCATAATCGGGCGCAGTGCCACACTCAAATACTTTTTGTATTGGATTGTTGCCAGCATCAACTGTATTTAATGGTGCATTACCTGCAATAGAAATACCCCCCCAGTCGCCACGATTGCGATTGCCCGCTGCTTGATTTGAAGTGAAAATGATAGGTTCTTGTGCAGTGCCTTGAGCATAAATCTTTCCGGTTGTGGTAATTACCAATCTGCTTATTGTATTTTTATCTGCCTTAACAATTGTACCCGGTTGAATTGTCAAGGTTGCGCCTTTTACCAATATCTCGCCAATCAACAGATAGGTGTTGTTTTTAGTCCAGGTGGTATTAGCTGTAATGTTTGTAGTTACCGGAACTACTGCTGCCGATGCCGATGTAGCAAGTACAACACCGAGCAAAAAGTTTAGTACAAATTTCTTCATAACGTTGTTTTGTTTATGCGGCAAAAGTGCGCGGCAGTTTTTGCGCGGGGGTTATTAGAATGTTATGAAATTGTTGCTTAACAATAGTTGCAGAAAACAGTTGTTTATGCCAACTCAATAACTAAAATTCTGAGGAACTTGCTACATAGTTTTTGTAATGACTAAGTAATGTGTTTTTTTG
>Ga0209573_1005389_pt1 | contig 11589 bp, 4 predicted proteins | sample TNRBio252014_DNA_FD_185870 | JGI IMG/M metagenome (GOLD analysis project Ga0209573, IMG submission 185870) | Wastewater treatment Type I Accumulibacter community from EBPR Bioreactor in Madison, WI, USA - TNR Reactor_6/25/2014_ DNA (SPAdes)... | ecosystem: Engineered > Bioreactor > EBPR >...
GCGCAGCGCTATCGTAGCGCTCGAACCAGCGGCGCAGGTCGTGATAGCTCAGCCGCTGGCCCTCCGGCACGCTCCACGCGATGCGGCACTGGTCCAGGATGGCGGTCTTGTGGCTGTCCACGGTCTTCAAGGTCACGCTCAGCCGCTCTGCCACCTCCTGCGGGCTGAATCCCGCGGCGAAGGCTTGCAGCACCTCGACCTGCCGCGGCGTCAGTTGCTGCACCACCAGCCGGCAACGGCCACGCTCGCCCTCGTCCATCCAGCGCGCCTGGGCCGCCACCACCTGGCTGGACGTGGCCGAGGCCAGCGCGCGCAACGCCGGGAAATAGGCGCCCCACGGCGCCATGGGCACCTGGATCAGCCGCACACCCGCCTCCGGCCCCACGTGCAGGATCGCGCCGCCGCTGGCCGCCGCACGCAGGTCGCGCGGGGTGAACAGGTGCCACAGCCGGTCCTGGTGGTCGAACAGCAGCGTCGCGGCCGACATGGCCATCAGCCCGATCAGCCGCGGCCCGCCGGTCACCACCAGGTGCAGCCGCCGCCCCTCGGCCTTGAGCTGGCCCAGCAGGCGGTGCAGCGTCTGCCAGGTGGCCTCGGCTGCGGCCTCGTCGGTGATGTCCGCCAGCGCGTGCGGGCCGTCGAGGATCACCACCGAGCGCAGCCCGCAGGGCTGGCCGGCATAGCGGCCGCCGGCGAAGGCCACAGCCAGCCGGGCCAACGACTGCTGCATGGCCGGCGTCTGGGCGGCTGCATGCACCGCCACCACCTGCGTCACCTGCTCGCCGCGGGCCAGCAGGTCGTCCAGCGCAAAGGTCAACACCTGCGGCTGGCCGCCCAGGGTAGCAACCAGGGTCAATGGAGTTGAGCTCGACATGGTTTTCCTGTGCAGCTCTCCTGCACGCTCACTAGCAGGACGCTGATTGTCACTGATTGACGCAGATCAGAAGGGACATGGCATTGTGTGGGTCCTCTGATCAGCGCTAATCAGGAAAATCTGCGTCCAAGATCAAAGGAGTACAAACGTAGTGCGCCATGAATCAGCCGTTACCTGGTGAACCATTGCCTGCCGTTCTTGTGGGTGGGCCGCCGCACAGCGGCAAGTCTGTTTTGATCTACAGCCTCAGCCAGGCCCTGCGCGCCCGCGACGTCGAGCACTACGCCCTGCGCGCCTGCCCGGACGGCGAAGGGGATTGGAGCAACGAAGCGCCGGCTGAGCGGGTGCGCGAGATCCGCTTCAAGGGCCAGTGGACGCCCCTGTGGGTGGAACGCATCAGCCGCGACATCCAGCGCCGCCACCTGCCGCTGCTGGTCGATGTGGGCGGCCGGCCAACGACCGAGCAAGCCCGCATGTTCGACCACTGCACCCACGCCGTGCTGCTGACGCCCGATGAGCCCTCCCGGAAGGCCTGGCAGGAGCTCGTCGCCCGCCATCGCCTGCCGGTGCTGGCCGACCTGACCTCGAGCCTGGAGGGCGAAAACCGCCTGGAGGCGAGCGAGCCGGCGCTGCGCGGCGCGCTGGTCAATCTGCAGCGGGGGGCGACGGCCACTGGCGAGGCCTTCACGGCGCTGGTCAGCCAGATCGCCGCCCTGTTCACCGCCGATGGCATTGACTACCGGCGGCGTCATCTGGCCAGCGCGCCGGCCGAGATCGAGCTGGTGGTGGACCTGGAGCGCCTGGCCCGTACCCTGGGCTGGGCCAAGGCGGGCGAAAAGATCCACTGGCTGCCTGAGCATGTGCCGGCCCTGTTGGACTACCTGCCGGCCGCCACGCCGCTGGCCGTCTACGGCCGGGGCCCGGTGTGGATCTACGCGGCCTTAGCCCGGCTGGCCTGGCCAGCGCGCTTTGCCAGTTTCGACGTGCGCCTGAGCTGGAGCGCTGCCTCGGCCCTGCCCACTGTGGACAGGCCGCCCGCATTCCCTGTGCGCTGGATGGTCCAGCCAGTACAGGATGCCGTGCGCATCGCAGCGACCTTGCCCGAACATTACATCGATATCAGCCAACTGCCGGAAGTTGCGGCCCCGCTGGCGCCGGCTGGCGCGGGCGTGATCCTCGACGGCCGGCTGCCAGTTTGGCTCTATGCCAGTTTGGCGCAGACCTATGCAGCAGCCTCCTGGCTGGCGGTGCATCAGCCTGCGCTGGGTGGGCACGTCGTCGTCCATTCGCAAGACCGCCGCTATCCTGTGGGGCAACTGCTTGCCCAGTGACCGGTTTGCTTGGTCCAACAAAAAAGCGCAAGCCAAGCTAGCCGCCAGGTGCGACCTGTTGCTTGATCTGCGCTGCGTGAGGTGGCCGTCTCATCACCCCTCCGGGTGTTGTGCTCCTACCCGCTCGGCGGGTGGGGCTGTGCTAAGGAAAACGACAACGGCCATATTCTACTCCACTCGAGGGCCGCTGACAATGATCTGTATCATGTTTTTGAATGTTTTTTGCGCGGCCATTGCGCCTGCCGACCCAGTGATGCGCCCTTGGCCTGAGGTCCGCTGCTGTTGGTCTAGCGCACCGGCGCGATGTCCAGCTCATAGACTGTGGTCTCGGCTCCTTCCGACTGCAACCGCACGCGCTGCATGGCGGGCGGAATCGTGACGGGTCCCAGTCGCGTGGCTGTCATGCCGTCTGTGAGCTGCCACGCGCCCAGCTCGATCCCTGCTTGATCCAGCAGCCGAAGCACGCCATCCCCTGCCGCTGTGACCGTCAGCGCCAGCGGCCGGCCGGCGGGGTTGACGATCTCCAGCACGGCCTGCTCACCTGCTGGCAGCGTCCGCCACACCCGTCCGCTGTCGTCGCTCTGGCGCGGCTGCCAGCCGGGGGCCAGGATCAGGTACGGCGCGCGCACGGCCGGCTCCGGCACGGCGTAGACGGTGATGCGCTCGTCCTCGAACAGCGGCGTCTGCCCGGCGAAGATGGCTTGCGCGTAGGCATCGGTGATCTCACGCTCCGGCCCGCCGGGCATTTTGTACCTGTCCAGCACGACCCAGCGCACTCCGAGGTCGTGCAGCACCTGGACGCCTTGCCCGGCCAGGTCGAACTGCTGGGTGTGGATGTCCGGCCCCAGGAACCAGAAGTGGCTCAGCACCGGGGCGCGCTCGCGCAGCACGGCCGGGTCGTCGCGCGTCACGTAGCCCGTGGCCAGCGGCTTGCCGTGCACCGTCTGATAGAGCAGGTACCACGGCCGCTCGTAGTTGGCCGGCAAGTTCAGCACTGCGCCCTCGGTCGGGTCCTCAGCCAGCGTCGCATACCAGGCCGGCGTGTCGGGCGGGCTGACCGGATACGGCGCCGGCCAAAACTCGAACAACACCAACCCAATGGCTACTACCGGCGCAGCGTTCACGACCGCTTTACCAATTTCCCAATTTCCCAATCTACCCCTCAACCAATCAACCAATACCACCACTCCAAATGCCGCCCCCACCCCCAGAAACAGCATCACCATCACGTCCATGCGGCTGACCGAGCGGCTGAGCTTGACGAAGGGCACGAACTCGTAGAGCAGCCGGTAGGGCAGAGGGATCTCGCCGCCGCCGGGCAGCAGGTCCGTGCGTCCGTTGATCTTCAACACCGGCCCCAGCGCCAGCAGGGCAAAGAAGGCCGCGCTGAGCAGGTAGAGGCCGGGCCGCGCCGAGGGAGAGGACAAAGGGTAGGACTGACAGTCCTGGTCGACCGGCAGGCCAGCCTGCGACGCGCTGGATTGTCCTGCGGCAGGAGGAGGACTGTCAGTCCTGCGCGCGAGCGAAGGGTAGGACTGACAGTCCTGGTCCACCGGCAGGCCAGCCTGCGACGCGCTGGATTGTCCTGCGGCATGATCAGGATTGTCAGTCCTGCGTGTTCGCGTAGCCAACAGCGCTATGCCGCACAGCGCCAGCACCGTAAAGCCGGCGAATACCGTGTACTCGCTGGGCGTGGCGGTGAAGCGTGCGCTGGCCTGCAACGCCCAGTCGCCCCACAGGGGGTGAAACACCTGCGGCGTGACGAAGGCCAGCAGGTCGGCTGACAGGACGCGCGTCTCCTCGACCCCGCGCAGCAGGGAGCTGCCGCTCCAACTGCGCGCCGCCTGCACCATGGGCAGCAGCAGCGGGCTGAGCGCCAGGCCAAAGAACGCCATCGCGCCAGCGGCCACGCCAACGCCGCGCCAGCTCAACTGCCGCCGGGCCAGGTACACCGCCAGGACGAAGCCGGTGAACAGCAGACAGTACATGACATAATACCAATCCACCAGCCCAACTAAGATTAGGAACAGACCAGCCTTAAACGCATCGTTGGCCAACGAACGAGCAGCGCCTTCCCTGCCACCTGCCACCTGCCACCTGCCACTTGCCACTTGCCCATCCAGCCCGCGCAGCAGGTAGAGCACGTAGAAGGGGATCCACTGCAAGGCGATGAGCTGCAAATGCCCCAGCGTGTGGGCAAAGTGGTAGGGCGAGAAGGCGAAGATCACGCCGGCCAGAAAGGCGGAACTGTGAACGATGAACGATGAACGATGAATGATGAATCCGGGAGCGCCGACGCCTACTTTCCCTCCTTCCCCCTCCGCCCCTTGTCTACTGGCATACCTGCCTACTTGTCTACTTGCATACTTGTCTGCCTGTCTCCCCCATCCCCGCAGCGCATACAGCGCCAACAAATACGCCCCATACCCGCCCAGCACGAAGCTGAGCAGCACGGCCGCGTTGTAGGCCGGCAGCAGGCCGGCGCTGAGCTGGATCGACAGCGTGGCCAGGCCGTTGAAGGGGGCCATGGTCTGGAAGCGCAGATCGACGCCGGTGGGGTAGTGCAGCAGCGAGGTGAAGTAGGCCGAGCTGTGTTGCACCAGCCACGCCTCGCGCATCCACCACAGGTTCCAGACGTTTTGCCAGCCGTCGAAGCTGTCGCCAGGGATCGCCGTCCCCACCTGCCGCGCCAACGGCCACGTCAGCGCCAGCGCCAGCAGCGCATACACCAGCAACATCCCCACATGCCGCCGCCCATTAACCATTCCCCAATTCCCCAATTCCCCAATTCCCCCATTTCCCAATTTCCCAATTACCCATTAACCATTCCCCATTAACCATTTCCCCCTCCCTCCAGCACCACCGCCAGATGCTCCACCCGCAGCCCAGCTCCCACCAGCCCGCGCATCTGCGTCAGACAGCCGGGATCACACGTCACCAGCACCGGCGCGCCGCTCTCCTCGGCCTGGCGCAGCTTCTCAGCTGTCATCGCGTTGGACACCTCCGGCATGCGGATCGAGAACAGCCCGCCGAAGCCGCAGCAGCGGTCGGACTCGCTCATCTCGACGATCTGCGCGCCGGCCGCCCTCAACAGGCTGCGCGGCTCGTCGTGTAGGTGCAGCAGCCGGTTCATGTGGCACGAGTCGTGATAGGTGACCTGCAGGCCGGCAGCGCTTTGCTCTGGCTGCCAGCCAGCCACGTTGACCAGGAACTCGCTCAGCTCGTAGGTCTTGGCCGCCAGCCGCAGCGCGCGGCGCCGCCAGCCGGGCAGCTCGTCGAACAGGTGCGGGAACTCGACGCGCACCATGGCCGTGCAGGAGCCGCTGGGCGCGACCACGGCCTCATACGGCTCGAAGATCTCGATCATACGCTGCGCCAGGCGGCGGGCCTCGTCGCGGAAGCCGCTGTTGTAGAAGGGCTGGCCGCAGCAGGTCTGGCTCATGGGGAAGTCGACCTCGTAGCCTGCCCGGCGCAGCAGCCGCACCGCGGCCACGCCGACCTCAGGCAGCGCCTGATCGACGATGCAGGTGACAAACAGGGCGACGCGGGGGAGTGGGGGCATAGGGACTTGGAGCTCCGGGGAGACAGTTGGTAGTGACGACTTCAGTCGTTTCCGAGAAAACCCCGGAGCGACTAAAGTCGCCACTACCAGCCGATGGTTTATGCCGTGCGCTTCTGCCAGGCGAAGCCCGTAGCCAGGGCCAGCAGAGCCATGGCGATCACGCCCAGCAATAGCACGCTGGACGAGCCGCCCTGGGCCGCGCTGAAGTCGGCCAGCCCCACGGCCAGCGGCGTCTGGATGGCTGTGGTCTCCGAGGCGCTGCGGCTTTCGCCGCTGCTGTCGGAAATCGTCGCTGAAGCCGTCGCCTGCGTGCCGCTGTTGGCGGTAACGGTGAACCAGGCTGTGCCCTCAGCGCCGGGACGCTGGTTGCCCAGGTTCCAGGTCAGCACGCCGCCCGCCGGCGTGACGCCGCCCGAGGCCGAGACGAAGGAGGTGTTGCCCGGCACCGTTGCCGTCAACTGCGCGTTGGGCGCGCCGCCGAAGCCGATGCTGTTCCAGTGGATCATGTAGGTGATGGTGTTGCCTTGCTCGACCGGATCGGTGGTGTCCGAGATGGTGATGGACAGGGCATGGTCGCAGCCCCAGTTGACAGCCGTGCCCGTGCCAGGGGTGAACTGCACTGCCCGCCCCGCCGCCAGGTTGGCCGAGTTGCGGTAGGAGTACATCTGGCCGACCGTGCCGGTCGCGTTCTCGACGCCCACGCTGGTGAAGTCCGGCCAGCTCAGCGTGTTGTACTGGTAGGTGATGGTGTCGGTAGTGGTGTCCAGGATGATCTGGAAGGTCTCCGGGAAGCCGCTGGCCCAGTGCTGCACCTGGTGGTACTGGATGATGTACTGGCTGCCGACGGCCTTGCCGTAGATCGTGCCCTGGGTCCCCAACGCCGGGTTGAGGTCCTCGCCGAAGGCCATCGCGTCGGTGTTGGGCCGGCCCTCGAAGGGCAAAACCATGTGGGCGGTGCTGTAGGTGGTCGTGCCGAAGTAGATGAATCCGTTGGAGTTGATGCGCACCGTGGTGTAGTCGGTGCCGAAGTAGGTGAAGGTGCCCGGCAGCGTGATCGCGGCCGAGCTGGCGTCATCGTCCAGCGGGAAGGCCGTGCCGTCGGTCACGTCGATCCAGTTGTAGGTCGGGCCGCCGGCTTGGGTGTTGTCCACGCAGGCGTAGTTGAAGCGCGGCGTCAGAAAGATGTTTTGGGTCATGTTGCCGGCCACGACGACGTTCTGGGTGGCAGTTTGGTAGCCGGGATGCGAAACCAACAGGTCCCACGTGCCGGCCGGCAGCATGATGCTGTACGCGCCCGGCGCTTCTACAGCCGAGGCCCACACCGGCGCCATCACGTCCTGGTTGGCGACCATCAGCATAGCCGGGACGCCCACACCCGAGCTGGCCTCGCTGACCACGCCGCTGACGGTGTAGAAGGTGATGGCCGGGATGGCGAAGTTCTGGACGGTGACGCCGTTCTGAACGACAGCAACGCCCGCCGCATTGACGGTCTGGCCGTAGATGCTGGCCGACATGTCCCACGAGCCGCTGCCGGCAATAACTTTGTAGAAGCCGCTGGCGTCGGTGGTGGTGGTCAGCGTCTTGCCCAGCTTGCTGAAGGTCACGGTGACGCCGGCCGTCGGCGTGCCGCCCACGGTGACGGTTCCCTGGATGGCGCCGGCCTGATAGACCATGTCAGCCGCAGCCTTGACGTCGATGCGGCCCCAGCCGAAGACGTTGTTGGGGATCTGGCTGCCGGGCACGCCGCCGCAGGTCTGGGCGCTGGTCAGCGGCACGGCCGTCTTGCGCAGCAGCTCCTCGAGCTGCTCGATCTGGCCCGCCAGCTTGGGCTCCAGCGAGATCAGCAGCGCCACCGATCCTGCCACGTGCGGCGAGGCCATAGAGGTGCCGCTGAAGTTGGCATAGCTGTTGGTGGGAACGCTGGAACGCACGTTGCTGCCTGGCGCCGACACTTCGGGGCCGATCTTGCCGGTGAAGGGGTTAGGCCCACGGGACGAGCTGCTCGAGATGGCGTCGGTGCTGGTGGTATTACCGACGTTGAAGGCCGAGGGGTTGTCGCCCGGCGATCCGAGCCGGCCGCAGCCATCAGCAGCGGCTGCGCCGTTGTTGCCGGCCGAGAAGGCGGGGAAGATGCCGCTGGCGCGCAGCGACGCGATGACGCCCTCGAAGATTTGGCTGCCGCCGGGGCCGCCCCAGGATTGGTTGAGCACGTGGGGGCGCTTGCTGGGATCGGGATTGTTGCCGGCCAGGTCGGTCGGCGCAACCATCCACTGCTGGGCCTCCAGCAGCGCCTCGTTGGACGGGCAGCAGCCATAGGCCGCGATCCAGTCCGCTCCCGGCGCCACGCCGATCTGGTTGGCGCCGCCGTCGTCGCCGATCTCGGTGCCCATGGTGTGGCTGCCATGCCCGTTGTCGTCGCAAGGTACGTTCGGATTGGGGCAGGTCGCGTTGGGCGCGGGATTGAACCAGTTATAGTTGTGGTCGAACACGCCGCCGCCCAGGTTGCCGCGGTACTGGTTGACCAGGGCCGGGTGATTGTACTGCACGCCGGTATCGACGTTGGCCGCCACGGCGCCGGCGCCGGTCACGCCGTAGGTGCTCCACACTTCGTTGGCGCGGATCTTGGCCACGCCCCATTCAACTGCCTCAGGATCGGCGGCTGTCGTTTCCTCCAGGACGGGCTGGGGTATCTCCAGCTTGACGTGGGGCAGGATGCGCTCGACCTGGGGCATGGCGGCCAGCGCCCGGATCGTAGCCTCGTCCGCGTGCAGCGAGATCAGGTTGACGATCCAGAAGGACTTGATCTCGCTGGCCTGGCCGCGCGCCTCGAAGCCGCGCAGCGTCGCCATGACGGCCGGCTGGGTGCGCTCGGCTGCGCTGCTGAGCGCATTGTAGACGGCCCAGCCGCGTGCGTCCCAGTCATCGATCGCGTTGGCGGCGCTCAGGTCGGCCTGCTCGCCGAGCACGGCAAAAACGGCCGCCTTGCCGTCGGGTGAGGAGGCCAGAGCCTCCATCACGCCCTTGTCGACCTTGGCAGCGTAGGCCAAGGAGACTGACGTGGCGCTGCCGGGCGCGCCGGCGAAGCCGAACAATCCGAATACGACGGCCGCGATGACGGCCAGGCTGGTCACGCGCAGCCACGAGTGAGAGGGGGTACGACGGTTCATGGTGGTCTGTCCTTCCAGAGAGGGTAGAGAGAGGAGGAGTCGCAACCGGTCGTGCGACTGGGCTGAAACGAGTGGTCGCCATTCTACCACAGCTTGCGCCAGGGTTCAAGCCTGCCCGCGCATTTTGTTGCCAGGCCAGCCGGGTGTAAAATAGCAGGCCATGACCAGACCTACCCAATCCCTGCGGGCGCGCCTCTTGGCCGGCCCGCTGCCTGCCGCCGTCGCTTTGATCATCGCCGTCTTCTGCGCCATCCAGGGGGTGCAACTGCTCTACCCGCCTGGCTACGATGGGGTGGGCTGGCTGTGGTTGGGAACTGCGGCCGCGTTGGCCGGCCTTGCCTTTTTTTCCCAACAACAGCGCGAGGGGGAGCCGCTGCTGGCCACCAACCCGGCTGCCTTCGTCCCCCTGCGCCGCCTGGGCATTGGCTTTGCCTTGCTGCTGGCCGGCTTGATCCTGGCTGCGGTGACGTTGATCAGCCTGGCCAGCCGCAACAACCACGAGCAGATGCGTTGGCTGTGGGTGGCCAGCCTCTCCCTGCTGCTGGCCGGCAGCTTCGTCGTCGGCGCGTTAGGCCCGGCGCCGTCGGCGGCTCCCCGGCCGCGCGGGATGCGCAACCGCCGCCTGCTGTGGCTCGAGCTGGCCGGCGTGGCCGGGCTGCTGGCCTTGGCCATCTTCCTGCGGGTCTACCGCTTGCAGCAGATGCCGCCTGGCATCTTCGTCGACGAGACCAACGCCGCGCTGGACGCCATCCGCATCCTGGAGGGCCGGCCCGACAGCCCCTTCGCCACCGGCTGGTTCGAAACCCCCACCATGTACGCCTACTATCTGGTGGGGCTCTTCAAGGTCTTGGGCACGAGCTTCGTTGCGCTCAAAGCGGCCTCGTTGTTGCCTGCTATCCTTACTGTGGCCGCGCTCTACCCGCTGGCCCGCCTGCTGTTCGGCATCCCCACCGCCTTTGCTGCCACCTTCCTGCTGGCCATCAGCCGCTGGCACATCACCATGAGCCGCTGGGGCTGGAACGAGGTCGCGCCGCTGCTGTTCATGATCCTGGCGCTCACCTTCCTGCTGCGGGCCGTGCGCGACCGGCGGGCCGGCGACTACGCGCTGGGCGGTCTCTTCCTGGGGCTGGGCCACTACACCTATCTGGCCTCGCGGCTGGTTGTAATGGCGGTGGCGCTCTACCTGCTCTACCGCTTGCTGTTCGAGCGCGGCTTTGCCCGCCGCACCTGGCGCGGCCTGGCCATTTTCCTGCTGGTCTACCTGGCCACCTTTGGCCCGCTGCTGGTCACCTATGCCCGCAACCCCTTCACCTTCAGCAACCGCAGCCAGCAGGTCAGCATTCTGGTGGACATGCAGGAGTACTACCAGCAGCAGCGCGCGCCGGCCCCCAAACTCGTCGGCCAGGTGATGCGCGCGCTGGGCCAGCCCAAGGAGATCAGCCTGCTGCCGCTGCAAGAGAGCACACTGCGCCACGTGGAGATGTTCCTGGCCTTCGGCGACCGCAACCCGCGCCACAACCTGCCCGGCGCGCCGATGCTGGATCCCATCACCGGCAGCCTGTTGATCCTGGCGCTGGGCTTCGCGCTCTTTCAGGTCTTCCGGCCCAACGCCCGACGCGACGATGAGGACTGGGTTCCTGGCGTCAGCGGCGGGCAGCGCTACGTCTTGCTGCTGCTCTGGCTGCTGGTCCCGCTGCTGGGCGGCATCCTGACCCGGCTGGACGAGGCGCCGCAGGCCTATCGCACCCTGCCGGTGATCGGCGCGGCCGTGCTGCTGGCCGGCGACGCGGCCGTGCGCAGCGCGCGCGTCTTCGGCTCGGCCATGGCCCACCTGGGCGACCCCAAGGACGAGCGCTGGCTGCGGGCCGCGCCGGCCGTACTGATCGTGGCGCTGCTGGTCTGGGCAGGGACGATCAACTATCGCCTGTTTTTCGACGTTCAGGCGCGCGATGGCCGCGTCTGGCAGGCTTTTTCGCCGGTGGAGACGGCCGTGGCCAGCGAGGTGGCCGGGGCCATGGGCGCCAACAGCCTCTACCTCTCGCCGCGGCTCTATCACTTCTCGCCCCTCAAGTTCCTGGCCTATCACTCACCCGGCCGGGGCGGCGGCGGCTTGGACGATCCGGTCTACCAGATGGCCGAGCCGGCCACCGATCTGCCGCTGACGGACCCCTTTGGCCAGGATGCGCTGTTCCTGCTGGACACCTATTACATGGACGTGCCTGAGCTCTTCCTGGCCTATTACCCCGGCGCGCGCTTCGAGGTGGTGGAGGGGCCGGGCGGTCAGCCGCTCTACCTCAGCGTCACCGTGCCGGGCGCTGAGATCAGCGGCCTGCAAGGGCTGAACGCCGAGTTTGCGCCCGCGCCCGGCGCGCTGCGCCAACAGCGCTACGACGGCGCGCCCCGCTTCTCGTGGCCGCCCGATCTGGCTGAACAGGCCGGCGCCGAGGCCACCGCCTCGTGGTTCGGCTCGCTCAACATCCCGGCCAGCGGCCAGTATGATTTCGAGATCGACGGCCCCGGCCAGCTCTGGCTGGACGGCCAGCCCTGGACGGGCGCGCGCTTCCTGGGCAAGGGGCTGCATACCCTGGCGGTGCAGCAGACCGAGCCAGGCGCGGACGCCGTCATCGTGTTGAGCTGGCTGCAGCCGGGCCAGAC
>Ga0209573_1005390_pt1 | contig 11585 bp, 8 predicted proteins | sample TNRBio252014_DNA_FD_185870 | JGI IMG/M metagenome (GOLD analysis project Ga0209573, IMG submission 185870) | Wastewater treatment Type I Accumulibacter community from EBPR Bioreactor in Madison, WI, USA - TNR Reactor_6/25/2014_ DNA (SPAdes)... | ecosystem: Engineered > Bioreactor > EBPR >...
AGACGAGACGCTTGTCTTCTCGCCTTTTTGCTTCCCTGAGTAAGTCAGGATCTGTCGTATTTCGGTTCGTTTTTTAAGGTTCAACGCCAACTTTTGGCGAAACTACAGTTAGGATAAAAAGAAAGGAAAGGAAACCATGAACATAAAAGAGTTGATCGTCAATAAAACAGCGAAGTTTGTGTACTGCACCGACGGAGCGCTGTGGTATGACGTCGATGGTTTTCGCTTTCCTGTTCCGTTCGAAGAAACAGTCGGCGCTTTTTTCAAGCCTGAACACAAGGCGATCAACCTGATGCGCTGGATACGCAAACAATTGGAAGAGAACGAAGAGCAACGGAAAGCACAGTCGAAGAATTAGGTTCACGAATGGACATTCGTCAAGGTGATGTGTTCTGGATCACGCCCAATGAAACAAATGGAATCGAATCCGATCACATTCATCCGCATGTTGTCATTCAGGTCAACGCACAAAATAAAGTAACCGTTTGTGCGTTGACTACCAACCTAAAGCGTGCCAAAGACCCCGGCAATGTGCTGCTCGATGAAAATGAAGCAGGTCTTCCAAAGCAAAGTGTTATCGTCGCATCACAAGTTTCTATAGTAGATGCAACACAATTAGGCGAGTTTATCGGCACATTGAAAGAGCAAAGAATTCAGCAAGTGTTGGCTGGTATACGCTTTTTGCAGACCATGACTCAGCACCACGAATAAGAATCAAGAGGTTTTATGACCCAAACCATCGACACCAAGACCGTCAAGCACGTTGCTTTCCTCGTCCGGCTCGGAATCTCCGAAGAGGAAGCCCAAAAATTCAGCGGACAATTCTCGTCCATCATCGACTACTTCAACATGCTCAACGAAGTGGACACGGAGAATGTCCCACCGGCTTCTGATATCGCCAACGCCGAGAACGTGCTGCGCGAAGACGTGGTCATACCGTCCATGAGCCGCGAAGAATTCCTCAAGAACGCGCCGAGATCTGAGCGCGGGTATGTGAAGGTTCCGACTGTGTTGGGAGATGAGTAAAGACGATATTCGAGATTAGATATTCGGTTGTCGAATAATCGAGTATCGAATATCGATGATCGCTCAGAGAGCCTATGCAATTAACCAACTTAACCATCCGAGAAGCCCACGAACTTCTCACCACAAAGAAAATCTCCTCCGTCGAACTGACTCAAGCCATGCTTGACCGCATCCACGACGTGGACAAGAAGGTCAAGTCCTACGTCACGGTCACGGACGACCTTGCGCTTGAACAAGCCAAGAAAGCGGACGAACGTATTGCCAAAGGCGAGAACGTCACCCCGCTGACGGGCATTCCCTTCTCAATGAAGGACTGCATCTCCACTCGGGATGTCCGCACGACTTGCTCATCGAAGATTCTTGAAAACTACGTCCCGCAATACAACGCCACGGTCACCAACAAACTCGCGGATTCTGGCGCTGTCCTCGTCGGTAAGACCAACATGGACGAGTTCGGTATGGGTTCTTCCTGCGAGAACTCTGCTCTCTTCCCCACTCACAACCCGTGGGATCTGGAGCGCGTCCCTGGCGGTTCCAGCGGTGGCGCAGCGGCGAGCATGTCGGCGAGTCTCTGTTCATTCTCCATTGGTGAAGACACAGGCGGCTCCGTCCGCATGCCCGCAGGCTTTACCAACGTCACCGGCATCAAACCAACTTACGGTCGTGTCTCTCGCTACGGTCTTATTGCGCTCGCATCATCGTTTGATTGCATCGGTCCCATGACGCGCGACGCCTACGACTGCGCGACCGTCCTCGAACACATCGCAGGTCACGACCCGCACGACAGCACCACCTACAACTCCCCTGTCCCCAACTACACCGCGAACATCAACAAACCGGTCAAGGGAATGAAACTCGGCATCCCAAAAGAATATTTCGTGGCAGGCATGGAAGCTGGTGTTGAGTCCGCTATGCAAGAAGCGATTCGCACCTATGAAAAACTTGGCATGGAAATTCACGAGGTTTCGCTCCCCCACACCAAATACGGCTTGCCCGTTTACTATCTTCTGCTCTTCGCTGAAGCCAGCGCCAACCTCGCCCGCATGGACGGCACGCGCTTCGGTCTCTCCGTTTCGGATGGCGCGAAGGATGTCATCGACATCTATCTCAAGACTCGTCACGAAGGTTTTGGGGATGAAGTTAAGCGCCGCATCATGCTTGGTGCATACGCTCTCTCTGCGGGATATTACGACGCGTATTACTTGAAAGCACAAAAAGTGCGCACGCTTCTTCGTCGGGACTTTGAAACTGCTTTTTCCAAAGTGGACATTCTCCTCGTCCCGACCTGCCCCACCACCGCCTTCAAACTCGGCGAGAAGACCAGCGACCCGCTCGAAATGTACCTCTCAGATATTTACGTCGTTTCGACAAACCCTGCTGGCGTCCCTGCCCTTGCGCTCCCCGCTGGCTTCTCCAATAACATGCCCGTCGGTATGCAACTCATCGGCAAGCACTTGGACGAGTCAACTCTGTTCCAAGTCGCGCATGCCTACCAGCAAGTGACAGATTGGCATAAGCAGACTCCAAATCTCTAACCACAGAGCACACAGAGAGCACGGAGAAAATCTTTTTAAATCTCTGTGAACTCTGTGAACTCTGTGCTCTCCGTGGTGAAATCTTTACGACACCTGATTTTCGTACACGTAAAAAATGTAATCCTGAGATTTTGTGTCCACGCCCAGATCGTGCAAGGCACGCAGAAGTTGAGCACGATGATCAGTGGCATGATTAACAACATGAAGCAAGACCTGCCAGACGATCAAGTCCTTATCCTCTTCGGGATCGGTGATCGGCTTGGAAAACAATTGGTCGTCTTGTAAACTTGCCAGATACGCGCGGGTTTTCTGCTCCACCGCATCCCACAAAGCGCGGATGGACTCGCGATCATCAACATCCGTCGTTTCAGGCAAAGGCTCAGACGGTTGAGCGCCGCGCAATTCGCTGATCCACACATCTTCCGCATCGATGAGGTGGACGAGTTGCTCCCGGATCGAACCGCGAGAGTAATCCGCTTTTTGAGTGAACTGCTCGAAGGTCAACGTAGCAACATGCTCCAATATCTTGCGGTTCTCAGCAAAGTGATAGTTGTAAAAATGACGAAAGGCTTGAACATTCATAAGTAAGGCTCCTCTTTATGAAGTAAAAACATTATAGCAAACAGACCTTCGACCTTTGACATTCAACCTTCAACCCAAGCACTACGAGACCACCAAATTATGAAACTAACCTACGAACCCGTAATCGGACTTGAAATTCATGGCGAGTTGCTCACCAACTCTAAAATGTTCTGCAGCTGCTCCGCGGACTACGGCTCTGCGCCTGAACCCAATAGCAACATCTGCCCCGTCTGCACGGGGTTGCCGGGTGCCATGCCCGTCGTCAACAAAAAGGCGACGGAACTTGCCGCGTTGGTCGGTCTCGCGTTGAACTGCTCCATCAACAAGAACAACACCTTTGCCCGCAAAAATTATTATTATCCCGATCTACCCAAGGGCTATCAGATCTCTCAATACGAATTGCCGATCGCAGAAAAAGGCTCACTCGAAGTCAATGATGGAAGTGAGAATCAACTCAAAGTCCGCGTGAGGCGGGTTCACATCGAAGAAGATACGGCAAAACTCGCACACGAAAAAAATTATGCGCTGGTCGATTTCAACCGAGCGGGTGTCCCCCTGCTTGAGATCGTCTCCGAGCCCGATATCCGCACCGTTGAAGCCGCGCTCGATTACGCCACGAAAGTCCGCGCGATTTTGCGTTACCTTGGCGTGAACTCGGGCGACATGGAAAAAGGCGTACTGCGTTTTGAGGCGAACATTTCTGTGCGCCCCGTTGGCAGCGATGAGTTCCACACGCGCACCGAGATCAAGAACCTCAACAGCTTCCGCGCGCTCGTCCGCGCTTCGCAATATGAGATCGAACGCCAGATCAAACTGTATGAAGAAGGCGGTACGGTCGTGCAAGAAACTCTCGGCTGGGACGATGTTCGGGGCGTGACGACCAGTCAACGGTCGAAGGAAGAGGCGCACGATTATCGCTACTTCCCCGAGCCTGACCTCCCTCCCCTGCAATTATCGGATGCGTGGATCGCGTCGATTCGGAGTCAACTGCCCGAACTGCCGGAAGCAAAAACCGCCCGCTTCATTTCGGACTTTGGCTTGACTCCGTCCGAAGCGCGTTTTCTCACCTCCGAGCGGACTCTCGCCAACTATTTCGAGAGCGTCGTTGCGAATTCGAAAAGCCCCGCCAAAACCATCCATTCGTGGATCGCGGGCGAGTTCATGCGCTACTTGAACGACTCAGGTTTGAGCATTGACGATGTGACCCTCGCCCCCGAAACGCTCGCCAAACTGATCGACATGGTGACCGACAAAACCATCGGCGCGAGCGCAGGCAAAACCGTGTTGACCGAACTCTTCAAAAACGGCGGCGACCCGGCGCAGATCGTCAAGGAAAAAAATCTTTTGCAGATGACGGATGTGAGCGCTATTCAAGAGATCGTGACGAAGATTCTCAACGACAACCCCAAAGAAGTGGACGAGTTCAACGCGGGCAAAGAGACGTTGTTTCAGTGGTTCATGGGTCAGGTGGCGAGAGCCACGAAAGGAAAAGCCGACCCGAATGTGGCGAAGGAATTGATGGTGAAGGGGTTGGAAGAACGGAAAAAATAAGATTGACATCGTTCTCCCTAAATTTAATATGGGACGCTGACGAGCGCAGATGTACGCGGAAAAGGATTTAAAAATCCGCGTTTTCAGCGTTTATCAGCGTCCTATTTGTTCTTTAAAAACATGCAAAAGTGAGCAAATCTTTTTTGCCCACTTACAGTAGATTGTTATACAATTCACTTGTATTCTTCAAAACAACCTTCCGAAAAGGAGTCTTTCATGCCAACCCCCAAAAAGCGTTTTGTCACCGCCGAGGATCTGTATTCTTTACAACAGCTTTCCAATGTCAATATTGCGCCCGATGGCAGACATGTCATCTATCGTTTGCAACGCGTAGACCGCAAGACCGAGAAGAAATACGGCAACTTGTGGATCGTCCCAACGGGAGGCGGTGAGCCGCGTCAGTTCACCTACGGCGACCAATCCGATTCGTCGCCGCGCTGGTCGCCCGATGGCAGCACGATTGCCTTTCTATCCAGCCGCAATGGCAATGGCAAGCCTTCGCAAATTCATCTCATTCCCTTCGATGGCGGTGAGGCACGGAAATTGACATCCATTGACGGCGAGATCAATCTTGTGAGTTGGTCACCCGATGGGCGCAAACTGCTATGCACCGTCCGCAAGACAGATGCGGAAAAGTTGGAACGCGAGAAGGATGAGCAGAAGAAAAAGCTCGGCGTGGTGGTGAGGCATTACACGCGCCTCTTTTACAAATTGGACGGTTACGGCTACCTCCCCCACGAGCGGACTCACATTTGGCTGATTGATGCGCGCACAGGAAAAGGCAAGCAATTGACCGATGGCGCCGTCCACGATGAGACCTCCCCCACGTTCTCACCCGATGGCAGGACGATCGCTTTCGTCTCCAACCGCACCGAGGAGCCCGATGCCTACCCCGACTATGATGATATTTTCATCATGCCTGCGGATGGCGGCACACCTCGCAAACTGAAAACACCGATTGGCGGGAAATCCATGCTTTCGTTCTCGCCGGATGGCAAGTGGTTGGCATATCTCAGCAGCGAAGGCGAGAACTTACACTATAAGAGTACCAGTCTATGGATCGTGCCTGTGGACGGCTCACAGCCTGCCAAGAACCTGACCGAGAAATATGACCTGCATACCACGGCGGATGTCATCACCGATTTCGGCGCAGCGGAGACGGTGCCGCCGGTGTGGTCAAACGATGGAAAATTTATCTATTTTCAGGCAGCAGTTCACGGATCCACGGTTTTGAAGCGGATCGACATCGCTGGCAAGAATATGACGGAATTAATCGGTGAAGGTGGGGCGCTGGGAACCGTCTCGTTCGACAAATCCCAAAAGCATGTGGCGTATTTTTATGGCAGCATGCACGACACGCCGCAAATCCATTTGCGAGAGTTGGGCGGCAGCACGGTGCGATATCTAACGCACATCAATCATGATTATTTTGCCTCGGTGAAATTGCCCAAAGTGGAAGAGGTTTGGTACAAAGGCGCAGACGGCACCGACCTGCAAGGCTGGATCATGTTCCCGCCCAATTTTGACCCGAACAAAACTTATCCGTCGATCTTTGAAATTCACGGCGGACCGTGGACGCAGTATGGCAAGTTCTTCATGCATGAGTTCAATTACTTTGCATCAAATGGATACGTGGTGTACTTCACCAATCCGCGCGGCGGACGAGGCTACGGCGAAAAACATTCGAAGGCGATCTGGGGCGATTTCGGCGGACCCGACTACGAAGACTTGATGAAGTTCGCCGACCTCATGGCGCGAAAGCCGTACATCGACTCAAAACGCATGGGCGTGACCGGCGGCTCGTATGGCGGATTCATGACGCTGTGGATCGTTGGGCATACCAATCGCTTCAAATCAGCGGTGGCGCAGCGCAGTGTGACCAATTGGGTCAGCATGTGGGGTTCGAGCGATTTCAACTGGATCTTCCAGTTCTGGGCAAAATCCGGCTCGCCGCAAGAGAGCATGGACAAGTTATGGAATATGTCGCCAGTGAAATATTTGGGCGAAGCCAAAACGCCTACACTCATCATCCACAACGAGCACGACCATCGCTGTCCCATCGAGCAGGGCGAGCAAGCCTTCGTGGCGCTCAAACGGGCTGGCGTGGAAACGGAGTTCGTGCGCTTCCCCGAGGAACCACATGGGCTCTCGCGCATCGGTCGCACGGATCGGCGCATTGCAAGGCTCAATCACATTTTGCGGTGGATGGATAAGTATTTGAAGTAGATTATTGAAGTGACAGTCACCTCTTGTCCTGTGGGTGAAGGTGACTGTCACTTTTTATGGCGGTATAATTTATCAAAATCTGACTTTAGCTACCCACTAAATCTACTTTATAGTTTGTCCCTACCAGGAGGGATAATGTCACATACCTTTATCTCATATGCGCGTGAAGACATTAACACAGCAGAGCAAATCGTTAAAGCACTAGCAGAAAACGACCTCAATACTTGGGTTGACTGGAAAAGTATTCCAAAAGCTGAGGATTGGAGAGAAGGAATCTTTAGAGGCATAGAAGAAGCTGATTCATTTTTGTTTTTAATTAGTATTGACTCAGTAACATCACAAGTCTGCAATGAGGAAATTGATCATGCTCTTAAGAACGGAAAACGAATCATTCCTATTCTGATTGGTAATACAAAAGATGGGAGGGTGTACAAAAACGCCCATGAAATTACCAATAACTTTATCTTCCAACACTTAAAGAGTGAAATCAACAGACGGAATTTTATTTTTTGTCGTGAAAATTTGGATGATTTCAGTCAGTCAATAGAGCAAATAAAGTCAACAATCCGTACCGACTATAAGTGGTTAGAGGATCATACAAACTTACAATTAAAAGCTCTTGAATGGAAAAAAAGAAATAAAAAAGGTGGACTATTAAGTGGCACGGTTCTTCGCGAAGCACAAGAACTAATTACTCTCTCTGGGCAAAAAGATCCGCAGCCCACAGATCTACAAAGATTGTTCGTGAACGAGAGTCAAAAAACTGAATCGCACAACAGAAATTTGGTATTAACAATTTCTGGAATAGTTATTACCACATTAGCATTTTTGGCGTTGTTCGCAAACAATCAACGGCTACTTGCATTAGACAACGCAGCCACTGCGCAAGCTGCTCAACTTGAGGCTGAAAACCAAAAAGCCACTGCAATTGCCAATGAGGAGGAGGCAAAAAGACAAGCAAATATTGCTATAGCTCGTTCACTAATTCTTGAAGCAAAGTCTCTTAATAGTAGCAGTGTGGAAGGCAGGTTAATCAGAGGGTTGCTTGGTATTCTGTCTATGAAATTATCACCATCCGGGGATGGTATGGAAGAAGTGCAAAATATTACGTACACAAAAGCAATCCAAACTATTGAATTATCAAGCGATAATATCAACGATTATTTTTATGTCGAGGCAATTAGTTCAGACGGGAAATACATTGCAACAACAATTCTAAATGGAGAATTTCAACTTTGGGATATGAAATCGGGAGATAGAATACAACTGACACCAAGAGAGATTAACAACGTAACATTTGCTGCATTTAGCCCAGATGATCAATATTTAGCAATAGGTATTGGAAGCAGTAGTGAAGGCGATAGTGGGATTCAAGTCTACAAGATAGAAACAAAAAATAAAATTCAGACCATTCCTATGATTGCACAAGAGGGCCCAATACTCTTTACTTCGGACAGTCAATATATAACTACATTCGGCTATATTAATCAAGGCGACAAAGGATTTTGCGTTTGGAATGTATTAACTGGAATTGCGGTTAACTGTATATCATATGGCGGAATCAATGCAGGATACACAGTAGGAGCAACGCCTATTGCTATTAGCCCTGATGGAAATTTTATAGCAACAGCTAGCAATGAAGACAAAACTGTTAGACTTTGGGATGTTAACAATAAACAGGAATTGTTTTCATATACATTCAATCAATTTGCAACATCTGTAATATTTAGTCATGACGGAAAACGCCTTATCTTTAGTGGTTGTAACGATGTGTCATCAAATGATTCAGCAAATTGCATCATAAGTTCAATAAAGGTCATAAAAATTGAAACCTTAACTGAAGATTTTCAAATGACACATGAAGGTAGTATGAGTCCAATTGCAATAAGTCCTGACGATCAGTTCATAGCATCTGGAAGTTTTGGGAGTAATGGTTCTGTTGTAATTTGGAACGCAATCACAGGTAATCAGATTTCACAATTAGAAGGAACTATTAATACAATAGGTCTTGCATTTAGCCCAGATAGCAAATATCTAGCAACTGGAGGTAGAAGTGCCCAAATCTGGGAATCAGCAACTGGCAATCTAATTTCTGAACTATTAAAACAAACAACCGAATATGGCAATGGACATACGATTGTCTTTAGCCCAGACAGCGAGACTTTGTTTGCAAGTGAATATCCAAATATTATATCTGTATCAAAAATCGGCAACCCAATAGAAGTAAAACAAATAACGACAGGAGGCGGGGTTTTCGGTGTTAACTATAGTCCAGATGGAAAATTAATTGCTTTCGCTGAATATTACGATCAAACAGTTCGCGTTTGGGATATTGACAAAGGACAGGAAGTGTTTACAAGAAACCTTGACGCTCCTGTTTTTTATACAGCCTTTAGCCCAAACAACAGTCTTTTAGCAGCATCAAGCAATGATGGGACAATCCGAATTTGGAATATAGATACAGGGGATCAAATTTTCAATTTACAGAAAGACAAAGATATATCACCACTGATATTTAGTGCGGATGGAACTCAAATTATTTCAGGCAATCATACATGGGATATCATTACTTCACAAGAAATACTTGGTCCGAACTCCGGAGTTTTCAATATAACATCTTACAATTCGAGTATGTATATTTATCTTACAGGAGGGATTGCATTTGTGGTTGATCGTAACAATGGCAATGAAATCCAGCATAAAAACTATTCTAGTGAAATAACTTTGGCAACATTAAGCCCAAATGATCAATATGCTGCAACAAGTGAATGCAAAGAAAGAGATCAATTTCGAAATTGTCAAATAAGTATTATTCACATTTGGGACATTCTGTCAGGGGAGGAAATTTCGAGTTTGCCATACTTGGGTGATGTCTTATCAATACACTTTAGTCCAGACGGTAAGTATATTGCCTCAAGTCCATTAATTACTTCCGACACACAAGACGGTGCAATAGATATATGGGACATTGCAACAAGAAAAATAATCTATCACTTAGGTGGCAGCAGTTTCTTGCGTAGTGCAGGTTTTAGCCCTGATGGAGATTTCATTGTTGCTATTGATTGCGAAAAAATGGATGGTAATTGCACACAAGAAAGGGTGCGAATAGTGAGATGGCAAATCGAAGATATCATTAAGATTGCATGCGAAAGAATGCCAAGAAATTTAACACAAATAGAATGGGATCAATATATTGGTAATTCATTACCATATCAAGCAGTTTGTGATAATTTACCAATTGGACCATAATGCTTATATCTCTAACAACAGATTAGAGATCAGAACTTACTGACTGCTTCGAGGAGCCACCGTACAAACTTAGCAGTTTCAAATATAATAAGAAGAAAATCCATAGAAGGAACTCCCAACATGACCGAACACGTCAGCGTTTCAAAAATTTCAAACTACATCGGGCAGGACGTCGTCCTCAAGGGCTGGGTCTACAACCGCACAGACAAGGGCAAGCTGGTCTTTTTGCTCGTGCGCGATGGCTCGGGCTTCATCCAGTGTGTTGCCTTCAAAGGTGACCTGTCGCCCGAACTCTTCGAGACCATCTCCAAATTGCCACAGGAATCGTCGGTGATTATCACCGGCTCCGTCCGCGAAGATAAGCGCGCGCCCGGCATCCCCGGCGGGTTCGAGGTCGGCATCAAAGACTTGCAGGTCGTCCAAGCCGCAGAGGCGGACTATCCGATGGCGCTCAAAGACCACGGCGTAGACTTCGCGCTCGACAACCGTCACCTGTGGATTCGCATGCAGAGTCAGTGGGCGATCTTGCGCGTACGCGTGCGGGTCATGTCGGCCGTCCGCGAGTATTTGGACGGTCAGGGCTTCTTCAACCTCGACACGCCCATCCTCACCCCCGCCGCCGCCGAAGGGACAACCACCCTCTTCGAGACCGAATACTTCGACGAAGGCTCCGCGTTCCTGGCGCAAACCGGTCAACTGTATAACGAGGCGAATATTTTCGCGTTCGGCAAAGTCTACTGCTACGGTCCCACCTTCCGCGCGGAGAAGTCTAAAACGCGTCGTCACCTGACCGAGTTCTGGATGCTCGAACCCGAGATCGCTTTCTGCGACCTCGACCAACTCATGGACATCGAAGAGGGCCTCATCATCCACATTGCCCAGTCTGTGTTGAAAGATTGCGCCGCCGAGTTGAAGTTCCTCGGGCGCGATATTTCTCAATTGGAGAAGGTCACGGGTCCCTTCCCGCGCATGTCATATGACGATGCCGCCAAATATCTGATCGACCTGTACGAAAAAGAGACCGACCCCGAACGCAAGGAATTGCTCAAGTTCGAATGGGGCATGGATTTCGGCGCTCCGCACGAGACCGAATTGACCAAACTGCACGACAAACCGGTGTTTGTGTACGGCTACCCCAGCGCGGTCAAAGCCTTTTACATGGAACCGTGGCCCGACCGTCCCGAAGTCTGCAAATCGGTGGATTTGCTTGCGCCCGAAGGCTACGGCGAGATCTGCGGCGGCTCCGAGCGCATGAGCGACCCAGATAAACTGCTGGCGCGCATCCAACATGAAGGTCTGCCCGAAGAAGCGTTCAAGTGGTATTTGGAATTGCGCAAGTACGGCTCCGTACCCCACGCGGGATTCGGTATGGGTACCGAGCGCGTCACTGCCTGGATGTGCGGCATCGAACATATC
>Ga0209573_1005391_pt1 | contig 11584 bp, 13 predicted proteins | sample TNRBio252014_DNA_FD_185870 | JGI IMG/M metagenome (GOLD analysis project Ga0209573, IMG submission 185870) | Wastewater treatment Type I Accumulibacter community from EBPR Bioreactor in Madison, WI, USA - TNR Reactor_6/25/2014_ DNA (SPAdes)... | ecosystem: Engineered > Bioreactor > EBPR >...
AGAGGCGATCTGGCTGTCAGATACCCGCTCACGGCATCCCGAACCACCCATGCGACAGAGACGCGCTTGTCGCGAGCGACGATCTCGAGTTCAGCGTAGTCCGGCCTCTGAAAACCAACCGAAACTCGGACCATCCCGGCCTTCGCCGATCGCTTCGCCCCTTTTTTGGTCGACCGTTTCCGTGGCATGGTGCACCAAGATACACCACTCTGGTGCACCAGTCAAATCGTCGCGCGCTTGGTGAAAAAAGTCGCTATCGCGGCGTGTGCCCGCGTGCCCCTCGTCCGGGCATACGCCTGGTATCTCAGAGGACGCGATCGTCGGTGTCCACGTGCGGCCTTCTCCCGTGCCGACGCTGGCCACTGGCCAGGCGGGGCGGGAGTCGGCGCTCGGCCGGGCAGATGGTACCCGGCGAGCGGCCTCGGCTGCTCGCCAGCGAACTCTCCGTCAACGCCTCGGCTTCAGCAAGTACCGCTCCACATCGGCTCCGCTCCCGGACCCCCAGACGGCTTTGCAGTAGTAGCAGTCGGGCTTCGGTCCCTCCGCGCGGATGCTGACTCGCGCTGCGCGGCCGTCGTACCTCAGGAGCGGCGCCGGCATGGCCAACCCCGTGCAGAGCTTCATGAATTCGGTCACCGCCAGCGACGAGACCACGCCGTTGATCGAGACCACCGACGGCCCGCGCCCGCCCAGCGCCGACGCCGCAACGCCGTAGATGGCTTCGCGGTCCCGCTGTTCATCGGGAGTCTCCAGGTCGCGCACCGCCTCCTCCACATCAAGCTCGCCCATGCACACGAGGCACCCGCCACCGCCGACGGAGCAGCAGACGGTGCCGCCGTACTGCGGCGGGGTGCCCGGCTCGACGCCGGTTGCCACATCGATGTACGGCTTGGTGTAGGCGGCGCAGAGCTCGGTGAGCACCAACCGGACGCCTTCACGATCGACGCAGCCGAACACGTAGTCGGAGGACTTGACTGCCTCGAACCCCTCTGGCGTCATCAGGCTGAGGGGCACCGGGGTGAACCGGATGTCGGGATCAAACTCCCGCACCATCCGGGCGGCGGCCTCCACCTTGAACGTTCCTGGAATCGGGTCGCCGTGACGGACGCAGAGGTGGCGGTTGCGCGTCGTGATGTCCGCCTGGTCAGCGTCCACCGATACGAGCTCGCCGACCCCCAGCAGAGCGAGCTGGGAGATGATGAAGCAGCCCGTGCCCCCCGCACCGATCACGGCGACCTTCGCGGCCCGGAGCCGCGGCTGGCCCTCGGCCCCAAAGAGAAGCATTTGACGGTCAAAGCGGTTGCCGGTCATAGATCTCGCTCCAGTTGCTGTGGGTGAGCCCGGTGGGCTCGATGCGGCCCGTCTCCGTCACGATCGCCCCCGCCGGCTCGACGCGAGCCGTGGCGGAGCGCCACAACAGAGCGTCGAAGGAGTCGGGCGCCATCACGATGGCGGCGTACGGCCTGCCTTTCAGCCGCCACATAGCGTGGGGCACGAACTCATCGAAACCGTGGAGGTCGCTCCACGAGAAGCAGGCCCCGCGCTGACCGGGGTGCGAGTGGCACTCGATCAGGCCGGCGCCGAGGTCGTGCGCCCGCTTGATCACCGCGGCGCGCGTCTCGTCGGCAAGCTCCAGGTAAAAGGGCGACCGGCACGCGAAGCCCTCCGGGGGGATCAGATGCGCCTCCGATACGTGCAGTTCCATCGCGGCGTCGATGGATTGAGCCCGCGCGAACAGGAAGGCGGCTTCCTCGCAGGAACCACCCCGTGGAAAAAGGTGCTGGCGGAGCTGTGCGAGCACTCCGCCAGCCATGTGGATCGTGGGGCCGCTCATTCAGACTCCCTCCGCGAAACGCTGGCTCATGCCGCGGACCCACTGAAGGAGGTTGACCCCTTTCTCCACGCTGACGGTCGGCCGCCAGTCGTTGCCGTCCGCGACGGACCACGAAAACATGCCCCAGGCGCCGGCGAACGGCGGGGCCGACCCCGCGGGCTCGGTGTAGTTGGCGGGCGTCTGCCCGTTGTACCGCAGACCCGCCGGCACGTAGATGCCGTAGGGCGGCGCGCCGGGGAAGGCATCGCTGATCTGGAAGGCCACGTCGGTCTCGGCGCGGTTCCAGCCCGGCGGCAGCGCAACCTTGGGGATGCGCCGCCAGCCCTCACGGACCTCCATCTCGGGGAAGATGCGACGCATGAGGACGTCCTCCGCCACGATCCGCTCCGACCGCGTGAACCCACGCTTCCAGCGGACCCGGCGGCAGAAGGCGTGACCCGGGCGAAGCTCAACCACCTCGCCCGGCGCCAGCGTGCGCTCCGTGTTGTCCTCGTTGACCTGGATCACGCCCTGGCTCGCCGCCCATCCACCGAGCGCCGCGATCTCCTCGGTGGTGATAGTTGAGCGTGTCCAGTCGTGCTCGTTGCCTTCGGTGTTGACGCAGTACCGAGGGCCGTGACCGTGTTCCTCGTGGCAGCCACAGTGATCTTGGCGCTTGTCTTCGACTCTCATATCTTGACACTCCGACAGTTGCCGGTACAGCCGGGCTTGATCGGGAACACCCCGCCAGCCCGTGTTGCACGGCCCCTACCCTCACCTGCCGGAATCTGGCAGCGATTTTCCATCGCGATGGAAAAAATGTTCTCCTGCCCGGCAGGGATAGACGGGGAGGCAGCCGTGGAGCACCGGCTGGAGCGCATGCGGCGTGCGGAGGCGTCGATTGGGTGACCTTCCGAACTTGACGGCGGCGGAGTGGGAAGACCTCCTTAAGAGGTTGACGGTTTACGCCATCTTCAAGTCGAGGAAGTTGCGCTGGAGGGGGTTGCCGGGAGGAAACAACCAATCCATGCCGGACGGGCATGGGCCTGACTCGCTGGCCTCAGAGGCGATCCTGTCGGTGCTGAACGATGACCGCAAGACCTGCACGGCAACAAACCGGGACGAACTGCACGAGTTTCTAAAAAGCGTGGTGGACAGCAAGATCAGCCACCTGGTCAAGTATGCAGAGAACAGCAAGTCCCAGGCGTTCCCATCGAACGATGGTCACCTCGATGGGACCCGCGACGGCTGGCACCCACGAACAAAGCCAAGAGACGGTCCCGCCGCGCTGGTGGCCGATGCAGAAGCAGCGAAGGCGTTCCAGGAGAAGGCAATCAAGGCGCTGGCGGGCGAACCGAAGTTGGCCGAGTTGTTCGAGTGCCTTGCGGCCGGGTACACCAGCCGCAAGGAGATCGCGGAGTTATTAGACGTGACGGAGGACGATGTCACCAACCTCAAGAAGCGGCTCGCACGGAAGCTGGAACCACTTCGAGTCGAAACCAAGAAGGTGCCACATGGCCGGGCTGGAACGATTCGATAACCACGCGTGGGATCGGTTCTTCGACTTCGTCGCGCCCGACGTGGCGCAGATGTCGACGAGCGAGCTCGACGCCGAACTCCAGCGAGCCGGTGTTGACATGTCCAAGGCGGTCGCGCAGGTGCGGCTCGCGCTAGACGCCCGTGCGGCGCGAGAGAAGCTCGCGCGGGCCCGGGAGATGCGGGCCACGATCACGAAGAAGTTGTGCGACTACGCGCTCGGCCCGATGGAGGACGCACGCCAGATCCTGCACCAGATGATCAGCACGTGCGCGCCCGAGGCGCAGCGGGGAGTGCTGTTCCGGAAGCTCGAGCAGGCCGCGACAGACGACGACGTGCGCAGCCTTCTCGAAGACATCCAGCGGCTTGAACAACTGGACCCGGGAGACGGCGATGGCCAACCCTGACCTCCGACGAGCCTTCGCCGTCGGTGAGGCTAAGCGGGTGTGGAAGCTCTACGGCTTCCAGTCGCCGGCGGACCTGGTTTTGGAAGACCTGGCGATGGCGATGGGCGTCGTCGTGCTCGAGGCCAAGCTGGACTCGGCGGACGCGCGCCTGGTCCGCAAAGGCAACCGGGGCATCATCCGCGTAAAGCAGGACATCCCCCAAGTCGGGCGCAAGCGGTTCGCTGTGGCGCACGAGATCGGCCACTGGAGGCTGCACGAGAAGGAATCCCAGGTCGTCGCCTGCACGTCGGAGGACATGCGCGCCGACTACAAAGGGAGCGATCTTGAGATCGAAGCAAACGTGTTTGCCTCTGAACTGCTGATGCCGCAGGCCTTGTTCAAGCCCGCGATGGCGGGCCGAACCCCGACCGCGGACACCATCAACGGGCTCGCCGGCATGTACCGCACCTCTCGGACCGCTACTGCCGTCCGCTACGTTGAGCTCAGCGGCGAGCACTGCGTGATGGTCATGGCCGAGGCCGGCCGGATCAAGTGGTGGCGAGCGAGCAAGGAGCTGAACGGGTCGCTTTGGATCAAGGCGGGAGCGCCGGTGTCGAACCGCACCTTGGCGGGGAAGTACTTCGCGGGAACGCTCGATTGCGAGGAGGTCCAGGGTGTCAGCATGAGCGAATGGGCCGAGCGGTATCCAGAGTTTGCCGAGGATGCCATCGAGACGGCAATCCCTCTGGGCCAAACCGGGGCAGTGCTGAGCATGATCTGGTTGGAGTAGTCGGCGTGGCCAAGGAGTTCCTTCGGCGACCCGGGGAACAGTTGCGAACCGAACGGCTTCCATGGGTCTGTCGGCAACCATCCTGTAAACCAGACCCACGACTCTCTGCCGCGAGCCGAGAGTTTGGCGCCCACAGACGTCGTCACGCAGCGTTTCGGCTGCCGCCCTTGGCCGAGGGCACGAACCCGAGAGCGCCGGCCTGAGTTCGGCCTCGTCCGGAACCCCTGGAATTCTCGCGTGGATCTGGCGGGCTCCTGTCCTACCGTTCTAGCCGTCGCCGTAAACAAACAGGGCCGCGGCACTTGGCCGCGGCCCTTGAAGCTCCCTGTTCGGAACCGTTTCGAACCGTCGAATCCTGCCCTGACCCACCATGTCGGCCTCAATCTGCTGTTTAACAGGCTTGGCGCTATCAAGAACGCGGTTGGCGGGTCGTCGGCGTTCGTCGCGGGGCTTGGCCCGCGGCGAATGCCGCCCGCCAACCACCCCGCCCGCGGGGTGCAAATACTCCGTCCGGCGCTCTCCACCCGTTAACCGCTGCCACCGCCAAAACCTGGCCGGTCCCGGTTAACAGGTCGAGAGCGCACGATGGGCGTCCAGAGCCCGCGGGGGCGTCGGACGGCGAGGGGATGTCGGCCCGGGTTGCCATCGCCGGGCAGTATACAACCACCCATGCCCGCCAACCCCTTCCTCCGCCTGCTCCGGGTCCTGGCCGGGGCGGGCCGGGACGACCTTCGCCGCCAAGTCCAGTACCTCAAGGCCGAGAACGAGATCCTCCGCTCGAAGATCCAGGGGCCGGTGCGGGTGACGGCCAAGGAGCGCTTCCGGCTGGTCCGCCTGGCGCGGCGCTGCGGATGGTCGTGTCCATCGCCCAACCCGAAACGGTGATGCGGTGGATACGCGAGGCCGACCGGAAGCGCCCCAAGAAGCGGCCCGGGGTCCGCCGCGCGGGGCGGCCCCGCACCCCGGAGGATGTCCGGCGGGTGGTGCTGCGGATCGCCAGGGAGACGGGCTGGGGGTACACCCGCATCCTCGGCGAACTCAAGAAACTCCACATCAAGGTCTCGCGGAGCACCGTGGTCAACATCCTCCGCGAGGCCGGGCTCCCCACTGCGCCCGAGCGCGGCGAGCGGACGTGGGAGGAGTTCATCGCCTCGCACGCCAAGACGCTGTGGGCGTGCGACTTCGTGCAGCAGCGCGTGCTCACGCTGCGGGGGTTCCGCGACGCGTTCCTGCTGGTGTTCGTGAACGTCGCCACGCGCCGGGCGGTCGCCACGACCAGCACCGAGCACCCCGACGCGGCGTGGGTCGCCGAGCAGGTGGCGCGCTTCAAGGCGGCGTCGGGCACGTGGGGCGCGCGGGGGAGGTGGGGGACGGCGTGCCGCGTGCTGACCCGCGACCGCGACCAGAAGTTCGGGCGGGCCTTCGACGGGGCGCTGCGGGCCGAGGGGATCACGCCCGTGCGCCTGCCGCACTGCGCCCCGAACCTCAACGCGCACGTGGAGCGGTTCATCCAGACGCTCCAGAACGAATGCCTGGACCGCTTCATCGTCGCGGGAACCGGCCACCTCGACCTGCTGATGCGGGAGTTCGTGGCGCACTACAACCGGGAGCGGCCGCACTCGTCCTTGCAGTTCGCCACACCGATCGGCCCCCCGCCATCGATCCGCGCCGGGCCGGTCGAGCTCCGCGAAGTGCGGTGCAAGCAGCGCCTCGGCGGCGTCATCAAGCACTTCTACAGGCAGGCCGCGTGACACGGTTGACTCCAGAAATCCACGCCCCAAATGCACGGACGGAGTTTTTGCATCTCCATGAGGAAGCCGTCGTTGTCAAGCCGGGAGCGCGGGATTTCGCGGGATCTTCCAGACATCCATTCGGCATCCCCGCCGGAGCGGGCCGCCACTGTTCGATATCCGAGCCAGCCCCACTCAGGACCGCGGCATCGTGCGTGCCATATGCAAAATCGGGGTCTGACTCCATGATCCCGCCAATCCCGGCCTTCCGACTGCCCCCCCTTCCATCAGGCGTTCACCACCGCCCCCGTTTCCCGCCAGGCCTCTCCGGTACGAAGCATCACGTGCATCACCCGCGCCAGGTAGTGGGCCGTCGCCACCAGCGCGATCTTCCTCCGCTCCGGGTCGCCCCGCTGGATGCGTTGGAAGTATGCCCTGATCCGCGCCGAGCGGCGTGTCCCGTGCCACGCCGCCTCCGTCAGCAGGTGACGCACCATCCCCGGGCCACGGCGTGTGATGTGCCCGAGGCGGTTGACGGCGCCGCTGGCGTCCTGGCTGGGCACCAGGCCGAAGTAACTGCCGATCGCCTTGGCGCCGGCGAAGCGGCGAGGGTCATCGATCGAGGCCAGCACCGCCTCGGCGGTGCGTGCTCCGACCCCGGGGATCGTGCGCAGCAGCGCCACGCCGGGGTGCTCCCGCGCCACCTCGTCGAGGTGCGCCTGCACGAGCCTGACCTGCCGGTCGGCCAGGTCCACCTCTTCGAGCAGCATGTTGCGACGAAGGTCCTCGGACGGCGAAGGGAGTTCCAGCTCCCGCAGCCAGCGTCGCCCGCGGGCGGTCCAGAGGCCGCGGTCCGCCGTCAGGCCGCAGTGGCGCAGCAGCGCCCGCAGCCCGTTCTTGGCGCGTGTCCGGCGTGCGACCAGCCGCGACCGGTGCGCGGCCGTCCAGCGCCAGGCCCGCACCCGCGGCGACGGCACGTGCACCGCCGGCACCTCGCCCAGGTACAGCAGCTTCGCCAGCCGCTCGGCGTCGAGGCGGTCGTTCTTCCGCTGCGAGCGGAAGATCAGCCGCAGGTGCCCCTGACCTGCCTGCATTTCCTGAGCCAGTCCGAGTGAGAGCGGGGTGATCATATGTTCGGTGTTTCCAGTCGCTCTTTCAGGTCCCCTGGGGGGGCGGCCCAGGGGTGGGGTTGGGAGGGGAGCGGGCCGTAGCCGCACGAGGCCTCGAAGCAGACCTCGAAGGGCGCCTCGATCCTCCCGAGCCACGCGACCACCCCCGTCCAGGGCCCGTGGAAGGTCGCCCGCTCCACGATCTGACCGTGCTCGTCGAGAACGCACACCGATGACCGCCGCAGTTGAACGTCGATTCCAACGTGCCGCATGAGGGGCCTCCTTGTTGGCGCCCGGCCTCCGACGGGCAGCGTACCCGCCCAAGGCAAGGCTTCCTCATGGAATCAGGACGCGCTCACGCTCGGCGAAGCAAACGGTCAAGCCAACCTCGCTTTGGCTGATCGAACTCCATTTCGCGAGCCTTACGGATCAAATCCGGGGCGATGAACACACAAGGGAATCTACACACATCTTGCGGACCAGATGCATCACGCCAGAACCTACCGCCAACGAGTTCCCTGGGGAGATCGTTGTGCACATGCACCTCAATGGCCAATGACGCACGCTCGCTTCGGCCCACTGCACAACACCAAAACAAGAGCGCACCGTCTGGGCAGCCATCGATTAGTGTCACAATTTCGGTGTAGTCCGAATACGGCGGCTGGGACACCGGCTCAAGCATCTGGACTCCGCCACGCGAGGGCTCTCGGTACCCGACCGCAAAGCAGTTCCAAGGTGTCTCCGCCCCCGTTCCGAGCGATGATACGGCGATACTAAGAATGCCGGTGAACTCGCTGGTGTCAACCATTAGCGTACTCCAATATTCTAACACGCGGGCGCGACACGCGGCGCTATCCATAATCACGGCGGCTTATTGTGACAGATGATCTCAAGTGAGCCAACAAAGTATGTCTTGCACGGGTCGACGCTCAGGTTGAATACTTGTGTTGCTCCGGCATCTGTAGATACGCTCAAGACGCGAGCCTCGCCGACGCGGCACAGCAGCGAATCGTCCGTATGCAGCGCATTGACGGAAATCCACCCTCTATTGGCGACATATACCGGATGCGACCCGGTTGCTCGAATCAGATCATTCCCGCTCGGACCGGATACGAGTATGGCGTACAAATCATCACTAACTCCCGTCATAATTCTTTCGTCCCAGCCAAATACCACATCGTCCTCACGAATCGTCTCGATCGCGACAAGCCCTTGGGGCGTCGATACGAGTGTGCCCGCAACGAAACAGATGGGTGAAGGCGTCCATTCGCGCCTTGTTGACGGTGGCGGTGGCGGGGAAGGTGGAGGTGCAGGCCCAGGCGGATTGGCCGGATCTGGACCACAAATGAGCCCAGCCAGCCAATCGCCAGCGAACACTCCGATAATGCCGCCGCCGACCGCACCGATCCCCACCCCAATGGGACCACCGAATGCGCCCAAGCCAGCCCCGCATTTTGCGCCAAGCCAGGCGCCACCGGCGCCGCCGAGTGCGCCTCCAGCAAGGCGACCAGCCGCGTGCCCTGCTGCCGCTGGTCTGTCCTCCGGCGGCACCGATGCCACGTTGTATACTTCTACTCCTACGCTGAAACAGAGCATGACAGTGCCGCACCCGCGGAACACACGACCCATCCGCGTGATCTTGGGGTTCGACTTGAATGGATTCGCTCCGGGGACATTTGTGCCCGCTGCCTCCGCTTCTTTGATTCGCCGCATCAGGTCCGCCGCGCGCCGAATCCGCTCTGGGTCCGATTTGATCTTTTGCGTCATCGCCCTGAAGAGCGCGGAAAGCTGTGTCTTATATTTGTCTTGCAGCGCGATGCGTGCACGGCAAGCTTCTGGCGAAGTAGGGCACTGTGCAAAGCGCTGTTCTAGTGCCTTGACTTCTGCATCGTAATTCAGCCGGAGTTGCCCTGCAAGCGTTAGCTCATAACCTAGACCAAGCGCGGCGCCCTCTGGGAACTCCAGCGGGAAGCCTTCGTTGTCCACGGGTATGCAGACAGTGATCGTCTTCGGTGCCGGAGCCGCAGGAGCTGCGGGTCCGGGGCGCAATGGTCTTTCTCCTTCGGTATAGTCTGTTCGCCCTGTGGTGCGGATTTGTGAACCGTATGGGTCCACATAATTTGGTGGCGCCTCGTGACAATAACTACTGAGATTCAGGCTGTCTACATATCCTAGTGGGTCCCTCGTCAGCCACCTCCCCAGCCAGGCCGAGTACGTGCGATATCGCACCGTGTACAGCCCTGTATCCTCATTGTGGATGTACCCGCAGTAGCCGACGCTGTTGCGCACGCCCGCGCTGAACAGCCCCGCCTCCCCCACGCCGCCGCCGGACTTCTGCCCGTCGTCGGCGATGCAGACGTCGTAGTCGTCCTGGGTGATCTTCCCGTCGCGGTCGAGGTCGGCTTCGACCACATACGCCGGGTCGCCGATCGACGTGCCGATCAGCGGCTGGATGATCGTGTTGTAGTCGTCCTTGTTCACCACGCCGTCGCCGTTCACGTCGGAGCGCAGGGTGCGCGTCCTCCCTGTGCGGAACCGTTTCGAACCGTCGAATCCTGCCCTGAGCCACCATGTCGGCCTCGAATTGCTGGTTAACAGGCTTGGCGCTATCAAGAACGCGGTCGGCGGGTCGTCGGCGTTCGGCGCGGGGCTTGGCCCGCGGCGAATGCCGCCCGCCAACCACCCCGCCCGCGGGGTGCAAATACTCCATCCGGCGCTCGCGCGGCGCTAACCGGCGGCCGCGTCCAAAACTGGCCGCTTCCGGTTAACGGGTCGAGAGCGCACGATGGGCGTCCAGAGCCCGCGGAGGCGTCGGTCGGCGAGAGGATGGCGACCCGGGTTTCCATCGACGGCCAGTATACAACCAATCCATGCCCGCCAACCCCTTCCTCCGCCTGCTCCGGGTCCTGGCCGGGGCGGGTCAGGACGACCTTCGCCGCCAAGTCCAGTACCTCAAGGCCGAGAACGAGATCCTCCGGTCAAAGATCTAGGGAGCGGTGCGTGTGACGGCCAAGGAGCGCTTCCGGCTGGTCCGCCTGGCGCGACCGCTGGGCGCGGCGCTGCGGATGGTCGTGTCCATCGCCCAACCGGAAACGGTGATGCGCTGGATACGCGAGGCCGACCGCAAGCGCCCGAAGAAGCGGCCGGGGGTCCGCCGCGCAGGCCGCCCGCGCACCCCCGAGGATGTCCGCCGGGTGGTGCTGCGGATCGCCAGGGAGACCGGCTGGGGGTACACCCGCATCCTCGGCGAACTCAAGAAGCTCCACATCAAGGTGTCCCGCAGCACCGTCGTCAACATCCTGCGCGAGGCCGGCCTCCCCACCAGCCCCGAACGTGGCGAGCGGACGTGGGAGGAGTTCATCGCCTCGCACGCCAAGACGCTGTGGGCGTGCGACTTCGTGCAGCAGCGGGTGCTCACGCTGCGGGGGTTTCGGGACGCGTTCCTGCTGGTGTTCGTGAACGTCGCAACCCGGAGGGCCATCGCCACGACGAGCACCGAGCACCCCGACGCGGCGTGGGTCGCCGAGCAGGTCGCGCGGTTCAAGGCGGCATCGGGCTCGCGGGGGACGTGGGGGACGGCGTGCCGCGTGCTGACACGCGACCGCGACCAGAAGTTCGGGAAGGCCTTCGACGGAGCGCTGCGGGCCGAGGGGATCACGCCCGTGCGCCTGCCGCACTGCGCCCCGAACCTCAACGCGCACGTCGAGCGGTTCATACAGACATTGCAGAACGAGTGCCTGGACCGCTTCATCGTGGCGGGGACCGGCCACCTCGACCTGCTGATGCAGGAGTTCGTGGCGCACTACAACCAGGAGCGGCCGCACTCGGCGCTCGATCACCGGCCGCCGGCGGGGCGTGCACCACCGCCACCACCTCGGCTCGCGGGACGGGACGGCCCGATCCGCTGCCGCACACGCTTGGGCGGGGTGCTGCGGCACTACTACCGGATCGCGGCGTAGAACTCCGCTCGAAAGGCGGGTTTGTCAGCGTGAACGCTTCGCTCGGCGGTCTTCGAACGCGGCGGCGGTCACCTCGAACACTTCCGCCATGTACGCGAGGTCATCGCCGAACCCGTACCCGACGTTGCGAGCCGACTCGGCGACGGCGCGCACTCGCGGCAGGAACACACCCGCCCACTTCTGGCCGCTCTTGTCCTGGCAGAGTTTCCCGGTGTCGTATGCGACCGCGCCCATGCTGGTATACGGTCGCTCCTCGTCCCA
>Ga0209573_1005392_pt1 | contig 11582 bp, 5 predicted proteins | sample TNRBio252014_DNA_FD_185870 | JGI IMG/M metagenome (GOLD analysis project Ga0209573, IMG submission 185870) | Wastewater treatment Type I Accumulibacter community from EBPR Bioreactor in Madison, WI, USA - TNR Reactor_6/25/2014_ DNA (SPAdes)... | ecosystem: Engineered > Bioreactor > EBPR >...
AAAAATATAATAAAACCGGTCTACCAAATACTGCCGGGAATCCGAATCGTCAAACGAGCTGATGATGTGGTCAATCAACCGGATGCAAACATCGTAATCAGCATGGGCCTGCTCTAAGTCTTCTTCGCACCCGTATTTTAAATAGCGTTGCAGGTTGTTTTTGGCTTTGAAGTAGAGGGTGATGAGGAGGCTGGGTTTGGAACCGATAATCTGTTCGAAGGGCAGGCTTTTTCTTTCGTCAAACCCTACAATCAATAAGGCGCTGTCTATCAAAGCAGCCGCCTCGGAAAACCGGCCAAGGTTTGTGTAACAAGCACCCGCTTTTGTTAGGTTTTCGCTTATGATTTGAAGATTCCAATTGAATTGATGAATCAGTATTTCTGCTGTCTTCAAAAAAAAGTTAGCAGCCTTTGAATTATCTTCAATATAATAATAACAATTACCTATTCGGGTATATGTTTCAATTTCTAATACATGATTTTTGTTTTTAAGTTTTGAAAGTAACTTTAATGAATTTTTATAAATTCCTATAGCCTTTAAATACTCTCCGGTTTTTTGGTGTGTAAGGCCAATAGAGTTGTAATAAGTGATAAGTCCACTACTACCCTTTTTTAATTTATTACTTGCAATTTCCAAAGCATCATTTTTTATAATAAGTGCTTTTTCATACTGCCCCAGCACCTCATAGCATTTTCCTATCTCCAAATATATTTGCGGCAATGTCAAACTATTATCTGGATATTTCTTTGCAATAGATGCCGCTTTTTCTAAATAGCCTAAAGCTTTAACTGCATCTCCTTCACTTATAAAAACCCGTCCTAAATTAATAAAGGCTTCAATAAAAAAAAAGGTGAGTGATTCGTTTTTGTGAAATCTATTTATTACTATCTCTGCGTACATTTTGGTGTTATCGAAATTTCTTATTTCATAATAGCAACTTGACAATAAGGAGTTTATTTCTATCTTCTTGTTTTCATTGTTACCAATGTAGTTTAAAGCATTACTGTAATAATGTATTGCTTCTTTGAATTTGTCATTTGATTTCAGGCAATCTGCAATAGAAGTATTCAGTTCCAATAATTCAGCGTTATTTTTATTCTCAATTCTTTTTGAATTAATTTTATAGTAATTATTGATCTTATCAATATTTAATTCCTTGCAAAGAATCCCTAATTCGCTTTTCCTTGTTAGCCCACTTTCGCTTTTTTTTCTATCCTGAGAAAAAAAAATTAATGGCAGTAAAATACAAGCTATGCCAAGAATCATTTTCTTTTCCATATTTACTTATTGTTTGGTTTAATAATTAAAACATAACCAAGAAGATTTAAAGCTAAATGATGTAACACACGTTATACAAACAATCAAGCAGAATTTATAGGGCTAAAGTAAATTAACATAAGACCAGGCATTTTCAGAAGAAAAAGGCTGTTCGTACTAGACCAAAAGAACTGACGATTATCGATTATCGCCTTGCGTACTTTGCGAGGAGTCTTTGCGTTCCTTGCGGTAAGAAAAATTAACCACAAAGATTCATCGCAAAGTACGGAAAGTGGCGCGAATACAAATCACAAAGCCTTCGTTTTCAGGTACTTTGGAGGAGGTTGCAAAAGCAACAAGCACCATCTTGGTACTCTAACGTGCTACATTTTTCACAACGCACACGTTATTAATTGCCTGATATACAATGAATTATAATTTAATCGTTAATACTCAGTTCAATAACCCGAATCTTTGGAGTACTAAGTTCTAAAAAATTAGACGCCCAAAAAATACATAGAATTTTTCATTCCCAATGAAATTGTTTGTGGAAATAAAAACACCCTATGCAGGATGGCCTGCATAGGGTGTCAAAAATTGATCTATTGTACTTTTCCCTTTATTACGGCGGGAAAAGGTTTTATTTCTCAAAAAGGACTTAGATTTTTAAGGAGTACTTAAGAAGCATTGCCAGTACTAGAATCATCTCCATCCCCCAACTGCTCCTTCAACTGCGAGAAAATATCCAAATCCCCCAGCGTAGACTTCTCAATGGTAGACTGCTGTTTTTTCACAGCCGTGCGGGTTTGCACGCGCTCGTCGTCTTTTTCGCGTTTCACTGACTCGTCAGCCTCGCGGCGGATGTCTTCGATGTAGCGCAGGTGAGAAACGAGGATGCGTTTGTCGTCGCGGTTAAATTCGATGACTTTCACCGTCAGCACTTCTTCCACTTCAGCCATGCTGCCGTCTTCCTTGCGGATGTGTTTGGCCGGAGCAAACGCTTCTAAGCCATACGGCAACTGTACGATGGCGCCCCGATCGTCGCGGCGCAGCACGGTAGCTTCGTGGTAAGAACCTACAGGGAAAACATTTTCGAACGTATCCCACGGGTTTTCTTCGATGTGCTTGTGGCTCAGCGACAACTTGCGGTTGTCTTTGTCAATGTCCATCACCACCACTTCGATTTTAGCGCCCACTTTCGTGAACTCCGAAGCGTGTTGGTAGCGCTTGGTCCAGGACAGGTCGGAGATGTGAATCATCCCGCCGATGCCTTCTGAAAGCTCGACAAATACGCCCCACTGGGTGGTGTTTTTCACCTCGCCCGTCAGGCGGCTGCCGATCGGGAAGCGCTGTTCGATTTCGCCCCAGGGGTCTTGTGCCAATTGCTTGATGCTGAGCGACATTTTGCGGTCGTCGCGGTCAATCGTCACCACTTTTGCTTCGTACATCTGACCCAGCTTGAAGTATTCGCGGGCATTCACCGGCTGGTTGCTCCAGGTCACTTCCGAAACGTGGATCAGGCCTTCTACGCCCGGTTCAATTTCGAGGAATGCGCCATAATCTTCAATGTTGACGATTTTGCCTTTAACCACTGCACCTTCCTGGATGTCGGCGTTGAGCACTTCCCATGGATGCGGTTGCAGTTGTTTGAGACCCAGCGAAATCCGCTTTTTGTTTTCGTCGAAATCGAGTACCACCACGTTGATCTTCTGGTTGAGCGCCAGTACGTCGCGCGGGTCGGAAATCCGTCCCCAGGAAATATCCGTGATGTAGAGCAGGCCATCTACGCCGCCCAAATCGAGGAATGCGCCGAAATCGGTGATGTTTTTGACCACCCCTTCGAGTACCTGTCCTTTTTCCAGACCGGCAATGATGGCTTCGCGCTGTTCTGCCAGATCGCTTTCAATGAGGGCTTTGTGCGATACAACGGCGTTTTTGATGGTTTCGTTGATCTTGACGACCTTGAATTCCATCGTTTTGCCCACGTATGCATCGTAATCAATGATCGGCTTGATGTCAATCTGAGAGCCGGGAAGGAAGGTTTCCAAACCAGAAGCGTCCACGATGAGACCGCCTTTCGTTTTGCTCACCACCGTACCGCGGATAACCGTACCATTCTGGTAGGAATCCACGATGTTTTCCCAGGCGCGCAGCAGCTTGGCTTTGCGACGCGACAGCACCAACTGGCCTCTCGAGTCTTCCTGCTGCTCCACATAAACTTCTACGAAGTCGCCGATCGTCAGTTCCGGCATGTCGCGGAATTCAGACAGCGAAATCAAACCATCCGATTTGTAACCAATGTCTAACACGATATCGCCGCTGTTGATGGAAGTGACCCGGCCCGATACGATTTCGTTTTCCAGGACAGCCGTCAGCGTGGCGTCGTATTGTTCTTGTAGTTTCAGTTTTTCTTCTTCCGGGTAGGTACGTCCGCGTTTGTTCGTAATGGCCCAGTCGAAATCATCGTGCGGCGTATCATTAGAAACCAACGGTTCGAGCGGAAGCTCTAATTCTTCTTCCTCTTCTTCCACGATCGGTTCGTCCGTCGTGTCTACTGCGGCGATGCTTCTCACCACCACCGGGGCTTCGGCAACCAATACTTCGGCTGCGGCAAGGGCTTCAATTTCCTCCTCTGCAGGAGCATCTACGATTTCCGGCATTTCTTCTTCCGGCTCGAGATCAAGATTTTTTTCGTCCAGCATTGACAGAATGCTTTTAAAAAGGTGAATAAATAAGGTGCAACATTTCCAAACCAGCTTTTGCAGGATTACCCTGCGGGTTTGGAGGCGCAAAGGTAAATTTTTCTTCCGTAATAATGTGTTTTTTTTTACCACATAGATACATAGGGTTTTCACAATAGACCACATAGATAACCGTCTTAGAAACAGCCATGTGTCGCTACGAGCTATGTGATCTATGCCATTGAGCCGGGACAAGTTGTGACCCCTTACTAATATGCCTATCTCGTTGAACGGGGCAAGTTGTGGTAAAAAGAACACGCATGAAATTGCAGGACAAAAGAAAATTTGTACTTTTGATGTTACAGACGAATTACAAACAAATACCAGACATGACAGCAGAACAAAGACCATGGCTTAAGAATTATCCGAAAGGCGTACCCGCCAATATAGACACCGATGCTTATCCCAATCTGGTGAGCATGCTTCAGGAATCATTCAGCCGGTACAGCGACAGACCAGCGTTTTCCTGTATGGGCAAAACCATCACCTTCAGTCAGTTAGACCGGCTTTCTGCGCAGTTTGGCGCGTACCTGCTGTCGCGCGGCCTGGAACCCGGCGACCGGATAGCGCTCATGATGCCTAATTTGCTGCAATACCCCATCGCTTTGTTTGGCGCCCTGCGCGCCGGGCTGATTGTGGTGAACACGAATCCGCTGTACACGCCACGCGAGATGTTGCACCAGTTCAACGACTCGGGCGCCAAAGCCATCGTGATCGTGGAAAACTTTGCCGCCAACCTCCAGAAAATTTTGCCGGAAACGCAGATCAAAACGGTGATCGTAACCAGCATCGGCGAGTTGCTGGGGTTCCCGAAAGGCGCGATTGTGAATTTAGTGGTGCGCAAGATCAAAAAAATGGTGCCGGCGTTCAACATTCCCAATACGGCTAATTTTTCAGAGGCATTGGCTCAGGGCAAAAAATTCACCCTGCCGCCTGCTTCCAGCGGCCCCGATGATACCATCCTGCTGCAATACACGGGCGGCACCACCGGCGTATCCAAAGGCGCCATGCTGACCAACCGGAACCTCATTTCCAACATGTTGCAAATGCGGGCCTGGGCGGCGCCGCTGCTCAAAGAAGGCCAGGAAGTGATGTTGTGCCCGTTGCCGTTGTACCATATTTTTGCTTTTACGGTCAACTGTCTGTTCGGCATCAGCCTCGGCGCACTTAATGTATTGGTAACCAATGCGCGGGACATCCCCTCCATCATCAAAGCGATGAAAGATTTCCCGATTTCGGTCGTCACCGGACTCAATACCTTATTTAATGCGATGCTGAACAACAAAGACTTCGCCAGCCTCGATTTTAAACCCCTGCGCATCACGCTGGGTGGCGGCATGGCCGTGCAGCGCCCCGTTGCCGAGCGCTGGCAACAAGTCACCGGCTGTTTTTTGGCCGAAGGTTTTGGCATGACGGAGTCTTCGCCTGTTGCAACCGCCAACCCGTTTGACGGCACCGGTCGCCTCGGCACCATCGGCATTCCGATTCCGTCCACCGACCTGCGGATTGTAAGCGAAGATGGCAACGTTTGCGCGTTCGGCGAAATTGGCGAAATCCAGGTCAAAGGCCCGCAGGTGATGAAGGGCTACTACAACCGCCCCGACGCCACCGCCGAAACCATCGTAGACGGCTGGCTCTGTACGGGCGACATTGGCATTATGGAAGAAGACGGTTTTGTCCGCATCGTAGACCGCAAAAAGGACATGATTTTAGTGTCCGGCTTCAATGTTTATCCAAATGAGATAGAAGAAGTAGTAGCCGGGCACCCAAAAGTGCTGGAAGCTGCAGCGGTTGGCGTGGCCGATGAAAAATCGGGCGAAGTCGTGAAAATTTTTGTGGTGAAAAAAGACGCTTCCCTCAGCGAAAGCGAACTGCTCGCCTACTGTAAAGAGAACATGACGGCTTATAAAGTGCCCAAACATATTGAATTCCGCAAAGATTTGCCCAAAACCAATGTGGGCAAAATTCTCCGCCGGGAGCTGCGCGACGCGAAATAGTGGTCGTCACCTTCAGGTGGCTGACCCCACTGTGGTAACAGAAAAAGCGCTTCAAGAACTGCTGCGTAACGCAGGTGACACGGAGTTGCGCAAAGTAAGGGCGTTTCGCGGAGGGGTTTAACTCCGTGAAACTCCGCGACAGCATGGAGTCCCCGAAGGCTGTTCTATGCCGCAACCAACAAATACAATGCACAGGGATTTTCCTCCAAAAGCCTTTCTACTGTTGCAGATTCCCTGCCGGGAATGACAAATCAACAAGAGCCGGAAAAGGAGAAGTGGGGGGCTTACGAAGATGGTGCTGGTGCCCTACTTCTTCCCCACTGCCCTAATCTGCTCCACATACGCCCGTACCAATTCCACCGTCGTATCATTTTGAAACACCGAATTCAGGCCCTGTTCCTCTTGTGGCGGGTCGCCGGTGAAGTCGGCGCCTTTTTTCCAGAACGGCCCATCGGTGTGATTGGGTTGGGCGTTGCCGCCAAAAGCCCAAAAATTGCAGCCCGCCAGCACTTCGCCAATTTTGGCGTGCGCCAGAATTTGCTCAAACGCATTTTTGAAATACGCATCCCGGTGGGTGGTCGGGGCGCTGAGATCGAAAGAGTGGCCATCGCGCGGCAAGCCGAATTCTTCCAAAACAATGGGTTTCTTCAGTTTTTGCGCCACGGCCACGTGGTCTTCGATATAGGTGTTTGTTTTTTTAATTGCGTTTGCTAAGGTGCCGGAAATGTCCTCGATGTCAATCCAGTTCCAGTTTTTGGGCCAGATGTGCATCGTCAGGTAGTCAATATGCTGGCCGGCGTGGATGCGTTCGAATACCTCCAGATCGTTTTCGCAACCTACCGAACCTTCCGAGCCGGTCGTCACTAAATGATTGGAATCGAGCGACTTGATCAATGCGGCGGTTTCGGCAATCCAGGTTTCAAAAGCTGGCAAATTGGCTTTGGAAAACGGGCGCGGCTCGTTGGCGACCTCCCAGGACATGATGGCCGGATCATCCACGTATTTTTTGCCGGTATAGCGGTTGGTGCGCCCGAGGATGAAGCGCACGTGGTCCGCAAACTGCGCTTTGCAGGGGTCGCATTGCTGGAATTTCCGCACATAAGCCTGGAATTTGTCCCACGAATGGATCTGCGGATAAGGAATATCGCCGTGCCCGTGCCAGTTGAGGTACTGCGCATAGCCGCCCGACCATTCCCAACTGTTGTGCAGGAACAACACCGCAGTCATATCGTGCTTTTTCATTTCCTTCAACAGGTAGTCGAGGCCGTCTAATAAAGTATCGCTGTAAACGCCGGGCGCGGTTTGCAGAGCGGGCGTCACGCGGTAAGGCTGGTCGTCAGGCCCTTCGGCGCCCACCAAAACCCGCAGGTTGTTGATGCCTTTTTCTTTCATCATTTTCAATTCCTGACGCAGGCGCTTGCGGTTGCCGCCCTCCCCTTTCGAGCCCAGAATGGCGCCGTACCAGTAGTTGGCGCCGATGTAGTAGTACGGTTTGCCTTCGAGCACGAATTGTTTGCCGTTCACCTGCACAAATTCCTGGGCCAGCCCGCTGGTGGCGGATAAGAGCATGACGATCAAGAGGATTGAAAATTTATTCATACGGACGTTTGTTTTGGTTGGTGTGTTCACTTTCTGTTTTTGTATTTATTTACCACATAGTTCACAATAGTTGTTTTCACAATAGTCCACATAGAAGCTCCGCTCTTTAGAGGCCACATAAGGGCTAAGTGTCCTATTTAAAACTTCCTATGCAAAATTTGGCAAATAATTACCTATTTTTTATTGATGATTGACGATTACATGATTGATAATTGATGATGGAAACCCTAATTACATGATTGATCATTTATGATGGGAACCCGTAAACACCAAATAAGTAATCACTCCACATTGTCAATCATCATTAATCAATCATCTATCATCAATGACAATCAATCATCTATCATCAATGATTAGTCAATCACAACGGCTTGCGTTCCAATCCGGTCCCCTGACTGCGCTTTGATCCAGTACAATCCCGCAGGCAGCGCCCCATCCGGCTCAACCGAAATTTGTTGTTCGCCTTGCGGCAAATGACCGGTAAACAACGTCTGAACGTTGCGACCGCTTGCATCAAGCAGCGTCAGTGCGGTGTCGCCTTCCTGCTCTAATGCAAAAGCAACGGTGGCTTGGGTCGTGATGGGCAACGGATTCGGATAAACCTGCACCGGCAGCGGTTTGCGGGTCGTTGCTGCCTCCGCTACGGCAACCGCTTTGTCGTCTATCACAAAAGCCAGGTCCCAGAGAATTGGCGGCGGAAAAAACCGGAGCGTGTCTTCCACAGCATTGGCGGTTTCGCCCCCAATCAGCGCGCCGGTGAGGCAATCGTAGTATTTCACGGAATAGGAACCGGACGCCATGCCGCCAATGGCCACTTTTGCACCGACAGCGGCAGCCGGAACGCCGTTGTTGACCACATAATCGTGGTTGTAGCTATTGTTCAGCAGCCAGCCGGCGCGTTGTAAGTTATCTTCTGATTTCAAAATATAGACATCCACGGCCGAGCCAAGGTCGCTAAAGCGGTAAGCCGCAATACTGACCCAGTCCGTACCGGTATTGTCTACTTTGATTTGGTGCGCTCCGGCCGGCACGGTGATGGTGTAGCTCTGATTGGCCAAGGCGTCTGCTTCCAGCATCAATGCTCCGTCTAACCAGATCGCAATTTTTGGCGTTGTGGCAATCTGCGGGCCAACTTTTACGCTGAATTCGCCACTTACAGGGTAGTTGACCTGGAATACCGGCGGCCTGCGATACTGCGTATTCCAGGAAGATCCGTATAAAAATGTACTTAACGCAGCGCCCGCAGGGCTCACCACGCCGCTTTCAATGGTAAAAGCCGTGTCTGCCAATTCGCCCCAGCCACCCAACACAGGAGTGAGGTTTAAATCAGCAGTGACGCCGGAAACCCGTGCTTTAGCAGGGCCGTAGTTTTTCTCCCGCAGCGGCACCACGCCGGCAAACGCGCTCACGGGGTCGAAATGGTAATAAAGATTGCGCGGTTCGATGTAATTATCCCACCACCAGGTCATGGAAGTGCCCATAGCGCCGGAAAACAGCGAACCCCACATACAGTTGTGTACGTGAATGCCATCCGGGTCGAGGGTATTCAGGCCGGTGTTGTTCACCAGCGCACTGAATTCACCATTGAGGGTCGGTTTGCCGTAATCTTCTATGTAATTGTTGACGCTGGCGCCAAGCGCGCGCTCTAAGTTTGGCGTATTGGCGTAATGGTGCGTTTGGGTAAAATCAATATCCGGTGAATTCCAGGTGGTTGCGTCGTTGGAAGCGTGCGCGTAGCTGGTGGTCACTAAGTGGCCGTAGGGGTCAATTTCTTTCAGGTAAGCCGCCATTTCGATGTGCCAATTGGCCACGTCTCCGCTGCGTTGAGCAAACTGGTCGGTCCAGTCCACTTCGTTAAACAGTTCCCACGACATCACACTGCGGGCGTATCCCCAGCGCGCCAGCACGTAGCGGTAGCGATTTTTAGCGAAGGCTTTGGCGGTCGGGTTGGTGAAAAAATCCCAGGTATTGGCGCAGGGGCCGCCATTCACCGTATTGTAAGGGCTTTCGCTCCAATTGGGATTCACTTGCGACGATACCTGCCCGTGGTGTTGCAGGCAATACATCACGTAGAGGCCGTTTTCGTTGCAATAATCAAACATCCAGTCTAAATAGAAGCTGTTGTTTTGCTGGTAGCGTTTCAGACCCTGATAGCCGCTACCGGTGCGCCATTCCAGCCCCCAACCCCAGTGGCATTGCCAGTTGCGAAAAAAATTGCCCCCGTTGTCGGCGAGTTTGGGCAACCAGGTCTGGAAATTCGCAAAACTGCCCCACCCGATGTTTTCACCCACCGGAATATACTGCTCTTCGTTGTCGAAATGCAGGTAATTGGTTTGATCGCCCCGCACAAAGCCTTTGTTGCCGGCGGAGGCGACCGGGGTGCACTCAAAATTTTGTGGAGTAAACGTGGCGCTGCCCTGCGCATTCGTACAAGAAACTACATAATTCCAAACGCCTTCCTGATCGGGTGCGAAACGTATTTTAAAAACCCCGCTTCCGATGGGCGTCAGGGCGCCGGTCTGCGGGTTGGTCAGCTGAAATTCCTGCATAAAAAAGCCATCCACCGTTTTGGACTGCCCGTTCGGGCCGGTAAAAACGGCGCTGATGTGGATATTGTCGTAGTCGTAAGGATTGGTATAGGCTGCGGTCAGACTAATCCGGGCTTCGAACTTTCCATACTGTTCCACAACCGTTGCGAGTGGCGTCACGCCGGTAATATTGGGTGCTTGTGCTTTCATTTTCAAAGATAAAAGCGGAAATATCGCAATTAAGACGAACAGTTTGTAGCGGTGCTTCATGCTTCATGTTTTGGAAAAAAAAACCAGACTGCGAAAAGCAGCCCGGTTTTGAAGTATTGTATGAAAAAACGCTTATTAGTCTGTACAAGTGAGGGCGTCATTTAGAATGACACCCTCACTAACCGGGCCAGCTATCGAGCGCTAAAGACAGATAAGATTTAGTCGCAAAGAAATCAAAATAAATAAAACATCAACAGGGGGATTCGTATCGAATAAGAGGGGGATTCAGCATGATTTCCTAATTTTTTTTGGTTTTTGTAAAGTGTGCGCGATTTACCCCCCAAGTTTGAAAGATTTACCCCCTGTCTCATCTCAACTCCTTACCCAATTTTGCCAACAGAAAAACCGGCGTCATTTTATTTCGGCAAAAGCTTTTTTGCTGGTATAAAAGCTACAACACGCCTAATGACACCTTCCATTCACTAAAACAGAGTTCTGTTATGAAGCTTAAGTTCAACACCATCCCATTGGGGCGCCTGATGATGACCATATCCATCTGGGTATTGGGCATTTCAGCGCTTCATGCGCAAATGCGCGACATCCGGGGTACAGTTACCTCCAGCGAAGGCGAACCGTTGATCGGCGTCACCATCCTGATCGAAGGTACTGAAACCCGGGGCGCAGTTACCGATCTTGACGGCGCTTATACGATTAAGGCGACAACCGGCGAAAAAATGCGCTTCAGTTACACCGGCTTCGAAAGCCAGGTTATTACGGTCGGCAGCGAATCCACCATCAATCTCAAGATGAGCACTTCTGCCGTTTTGTTAGACGACGTTGTGGTAATTGGCTACGGCGCGGTTCGCAAAAGCGACCTGACCGGTTCCGTCGCTTCTGTTACCGGCGAGCAACTGAAGAATACGGTGGTAACCAACTTCGACCAGGCCTTACAAGGTCGAATTGCGGGGGTACAGGTCACGCAAAACTCCGGCGCGCCCGGCGGGGCGGCTTCCATCCGCATCCGGGGCGCCAACTCCATTACAGGGTCAAGCGAACCGCTCTATGTCATTGACGGCATTCCTTTCCAGGGAGACGGCACTACGGTGGCGGGCTTCGACTGGGCCGGCGGCGCCAACGGACAAAACCGGGTCAACCCGCTTTCTTCCATCAGCCCTGCCGACATTGTGAGCATCGAAGTTTTAAAAGACGCTTCCGCAACGGCTATTTACGGCGCACGCGCTGCCAACGGC
>Ga0209573_1005393_pt1 | contig 11581 bp, 9 predicted proteins | sample TNRBio252014_DNA_FD_185870 | JGI IMG/M metagenome (GOLD analysis project Ga0209573, IMG submission 185870) | Wastewater treatment Type I Accumulibacter community from EBPR Bioreactor in Madison, WI, USA - TNR Reactor_6/25/2014_ DNA (SPAdes)... | ecosystem: Engineered > Bioreactor > EBPR >...
TGTCGAGGGCGCGGCCGCCGATTGTTGCGCCTCGTGAGCAAGCGACCTGGGCTCGCGCATCACCCAGAACAGCAGCCCCATCAACAGGACAGCCGCGATGGCGCAAAGGCCAACGACCCGGATGACGTTCCGGGTCGGTCTCGAAGCCTCGCCGCCTTCCGCCAGCGCTTCGCGCAAAGTCGGGCGTAGCTCTTTTCTGACGGCTCGGACGGCTTCGGCCACCGCCTGCTGACCGTCGATGGTCCTGGAAAACCGGCGGATCGCCAGAACGCCCCTCAGAGCAACCCACGCATACCAGATGGCCATGCCGCCAAGGCCGACCAGCCCGATCAGGACAGCGAGGCCGTCCTTCATCGGATCCTCGAAGAACAGATACAGGATCGACCAGACAGCCCAGACCAACAGGGCCCAGGCTCCGAAAAGGCTGTGTTTGCGCGCCGTAAGCCAGCCGAACACGGCGGCCAATCCCACCTCGACCACGAACACGAGCAAGAGGAAGACGGCGGCCTCGCCGCCTGAAAGCGGCATGTCGACTGCCGCGCCGTTGAAGATGGCTACGGAGTTGGCGATGCCTGCCACGATGCTGCTGGCCACCATTGCCGTCACGCTCGCCCATGCTCGTCGGGCCATCCCCACTGCGTCCTCGGAGGTCTGAACGCCAGCTGACAGCAAGGGAGCATCTACGATCTGCGGCGGAGCGGACGGGATGCGCGGCGAAACCCGAGGTTGGTCTGTCGGCGAGGACGCGGGCTCGTCCTCTGCCAGAATCTTCGCCTTTTCTCGCGCGAACTCCTCCTCGGTCAGCGCGCCCGCGTCCCGAAGGCGAACCAGTCGCTCCAGCGATTCCATTTTCGTCATCGATTCCCCCTCAGAGCGTTGAATTAAACTATAGTTGTTAAACGTAGCCGTCCACGCCCGCGACTTTGCATGCGATGGACATGCGGCGACTGGTTGGGCGAAACGTGCGGCGGATTAGGACCGCGCAAGGCCTGACACAGGAGCAGTTGGCCGAGCGTTCCGGCTTCAGCCAGTTCTACATCTCCAGCCTTGAGACTGGCCGCCGAAACCCGACAATCGTTTCGCTGTTCGAACTCGCCCAAGCGCTGGGTGTCAGCCACATGGATCTGGTCGCGCCCGACGGGGCCGATTGACGCCATGCTCAACTGGCAAATCCGAGGGTGAAGGCTCGCTGACGCGAACCTTCAGTTTCGCCCATGCCACTAGATCAAAGCGTGCACCGGCGCGAAGTCGGTGTAGCGCTGGGTCAGGGCCGCCGCATGTGAGGCGTCACCAGCCAGTGCCACGGCGGCGATGGCCTCTTCCAGAGAGAACGCCTCGAACGGGACAAGCCCCTCTCCATCCGCCAGCATCGCCTTGTAGCGCGCGGACGCGCGCCGGACTTCTCCATTGCCGTCCGGCCCGATGATGATGAAGGCTCCGGTGTCGTAGAGACCGGACATCACCATCGACTGCGCCAGCATGTGCTGACGCCAGAGTTGCTGAACCGGATTGCGGCGCAGAGCCGGATCGCCGGGATCGCGATAGAGGCCCGACAGGTCGGACAATTCGTCATAGCGTGGACGCATCCGGGGTTCGGCCTCGGTCATGCCCTCGCTGTATTTCACCTCGATCGCGAGGAAGGCCTTGCGGCTGTCCTTCAGACGCAGGCTGATGAAGACGTCGAAGGCTGTGCCGTCGTCCGTGAAACGGCTCTCGCCTCGACCCGGTGAGTGTTCGAACTGCACGTGGCTCACCTTGCCGTCAAAGGCCGGCCAGATTTCGCGAACCCAGCGGTCAGCAAGTTCGGTGTTCAGTTTGAACGCTCCGAACAGATTGAAGGCCAGCGGCATGGAGGCCAGCAGGTTGCCGTAGACGCGGCGGTTTTCGATCAGCGCGCCGGGCTCCCGATAGGCCAGCATCTTGGCGGTCACGCGCAGGAGTTCTTCGCTGAGGAAGTTCGCGCCCGCCGCCGCATCGGCTTGACCGACAAGATGGCCGTATCGCTGGCGCTTGCCGCCGCCGTCGATGAACCCGCCCATCGGCAGACCCAGCCGTTCACGATGCAGCGATTGAAGCAGACGAGCGCACGAGCGGAACCTCGTGTCGTAGGCGACGAACGCGCCGTGCTTACGAAGCGTGGCTTCCGGCACGAGCGGCAGTTGATCGGGCGATGAACCGTCCATGATGACCTCTTCTCCTGTGGTCATCCGGGTTCGCTCGACGGGCGACGAAGTGTCGTGAAAGCCGTCCCTCGTGGTCGTTTTGCGCTCTCAACGCTATATCTCAGGGGCCACTGCATCGGCCCGCTGGAGATGGGCCATGCAGAGATCGGACTTTGACACCGTGCACGACTACGCCGAATGGGCCAGGCGGTCGGGCGTCGATTACATCGACCGGCAGGGGCGACCGCGTGGATGCGGCGGCGCGTCCGGTTCTCTCGCCTTCGCTTGCGTGCCTGTTCGCAAGCGAAAGCCGCTTCGCCAGAGTCGGCATTTGACCGCGCGCGAATTCTGGAAAGCCTATCGCGGCGTGGCCCTCGCCAATCTCAACGGCGAGGTCTTGTCCTCCATGCTGACGATCTCGTGGGGGTCTGTTGGCCTGTCCGGAGAGGCGGCCTGGGCTGCTCATCAACGGTTCATCGAACTGTTCCGGAAATGGCGCCAGGGCCAGGGCGTGTCGCAGTCGTGGTTCTGGGTCCGGGAGCGCGGCTCAAAACTGGGCGATCATTCCCACATCGTGATGCAGCTCGGCTGGGAGTATCGGCGGATGCTGGTTCGCTGGGCCGAAGGGGCTGTCGAAACAGTCTCTGGCCAGCGCGCCTTGCGCCCGACGCGCGGTCGGCCCGTGCGGACCGTGCACCTCAGATCGGACCGCATGAGGCTCGATGACGAAGTGGCCCGACAATGGGCCTTCTTCCAGTATCTGTTCAAGGGGCTGTCGCTCGATGAGGAGGTCGGAGTTCCTGGCCTGGACCACGGGTCCATGCTGGCGGCGGACCTGATCCACCGATCGCCGCGCGATCCGGGGCTGGTCATCGGCAATCGTTCAGGCCTGTCGAAGGCATTGGGGCCCGGTGCGGTCGACGCCTTCGAGGCGGACTACCCGTTGGCTTTCGCGCGAGTGGGTCTTGGGGAGGTCGCCTACGACGACCGTTTCTTGGTTCGCGGCGAGACGGACCGTCGCGTTCAGCGGCTCAACATCTGAATGGCCGAAACTGGAAGAGAACGAGCGGAAACTGGAAATCCTGATTCCGAATAGACTGATCTTATTGCGTAAATTACTCGGCAGACACCCTTGCCCAAATCCATATGGTTTTCCCGGCGCAAAGCGCGGGGATGGGGCCTATCGCCCATTGGGGTAGCGATAGCGTAGGGAAGGGGAAGGGGAAGGGGAAGCGTAGGGGAGGCGTTCAGGGGGTGATCGGCGGGTGTTCAGATGCACCCCCTGCTCCGCAAAAATCGCACAGTGTCAATGCGTTCGCAATTCCATCAGGCGTCGAGTGGTCCAGCGATCATTCGGTCGGCAACCGGATCACGTCGAGTTCGTCATCCCGCTTCGGCATCACGTCGTCCAGCACCCGCGCGAGAGCCCGCAGCCCCCTGTCGGGCTCCTTGCCGGACCCATCGCGCACGATCGTACCGGTGGAGGGATAGTAACTGACGGGGCCACATTTCAGTTGGATGGCCTGCGGACGATAGACCTCGAAGCCGCGATCTTGAAACCAGGCGATGGCCTCGGTCATAGCTTTCTCGTCTCCTCCCCTATTCAGGGGTGCGATTCTGGAGGCGCGCTTCATCGGGCGGAACCCGGCATTTGCTCGATCAGGCATTGAGGTAGCCCTCCAGCCAGCGCTCGGCCTCTGTGACGGGGACGAGCCGGCGACGGCCGATCAGAACCGTCTTGAGCGTTCCGGCCTCGATCTCCTCATAGACCTTGGTTCGCCCGATCGCGGCCCAGGCACAGAAGGCCTGCACAGACATGAGAGCGGGTTTGGCGGGGTGTGTTTCCATGATCGTCGCCTCGGTTGGGGGCGGCGATATGGAATCGAGCGGAACACGGGGCGAGTGCAGCGAAAGATGGCACTCGGTGCCGACCGTCATGCGCCAGTAACAGACTCTGGCTTCGCTCCTAGAAGCGGACGATTGTCCGCTGCCGATCCTAGGCCTGAGCGGATCGCGTCGGGCACGGCTTGGCGGCAAGCCATGGCAGGCCGCGAACACCACGTCCTCGAACGGCGGCCTAGCGCGTCCTGCCCGGGCCGTTCCATAACACCGCTCCTGCTTTTCGCCCACCGAGCCCCGATGCACGCCAAGAAAGCTACCAAGTCCGAAACCGAAGCCGAACTCGAGACCCGCGCTCGGCAGGCCTTGCTGAAGGCCCTGCCGTGGCTGGACCCGAAATCCATCGAACAACAGGTCACCTTCACACTGCGGTTCGGGCACGCCACGATCACTGTCGATGGCAAGGAGAAGTCGAAGGTCTTCGGGCGTGTGGACATCCTGATCTCCTATCAGGGCGTTCCTCTGCTGGTTCTGGAACTCAAGCGGGCCAATCTCGGAATCACCCAAGAAGACGTCGAACAGGGCCTTTCCTACGCACGCGTGATGCATCCGCGGCCGCCGCTGGTCCTGGTGACGGATGGCAAGAAGCGAAGGTTGATCGAGACCCATACGGGTGCGGACTGGAGCCCGATCAAGAAGGACGCGGCTGCGCTGAAGGCGCTACTGGAGAACGTCGCCCTCGTGGCCGCCGACGACATGAAACAGGCGGTCGGCCGCCTCCTCGCCGACCAACCTGCTCGATGGGGATCGGCCGCCAGGGCGGTCACAAACGGGTTCCTGCAAGAGCGAACCGGCGACTGGTCGATGGATGATCTCCCCTTCGTCGAGAAGTTCATCCTGCCGCGGATGGCGGTCGCCGGAACCGTCGACGCCCTCAAATCAGGCCAGAGGCTCATCCTGATAGAAGGAGATGCGGTCGTCGGGAAATCCAGCGCCCTGCGCGAACTCGTCCAAAGCTTGGAGACCGACCCCGACTTCGACGTCATGATCCTAGACGCGGATTCCGGCCTGGACCTGTTCACGGCCTTGGCCGACATCTGGAGCGCACACTTCGCCTGGCCGCTGACAGCCGCCGAGGCCCGACACTGGGTGCAACAACTATCGAGGACGCCTGGCCCCGCACTCGTGCTGGCGATCGACGATTTCGATGGAAGGCGAAGCGGATTTCGGCGCGATCTGGAAGCGCTGACGTCCGACCTGTTCGGCGATCGCATTCGTGTCGTCTTGGCCCTCGATCCGACCGCCGCCGAGCGGTTGTCGGTGGCGAGCAACGGGCGGACCGCCTCAGCACTGAAGCGGCGCGGGGCCCGTCGACTGCAACTTGGCCGGCTGTCCGACGAGGAGTTCGAGCAGGCCGAGCGTCATTTGAGCACCCATGGCGTGTCCGTTATGCCTGGGGCACAACATACGCCCAGTCTTAGGCTGCCGTGGGTGCTGCGCGCCATGTGGGCAGCGGCGCTTGCGAAACGGCCCGGTCCGAATATGTCGCTCGTGTTGCCGTCGGTCTTAGGGCTGAGACTTCTGGCTCAAATCGGCGGAACCACCCATCAGGTCGGGAGCCTTCGGCGATACGCCGAGTTGGCGAGCCTGCTGTTCGACGACACTCTGGATGCGGACCGGTCGCCCGAACTGCGCCTCGAGGCGCTGGATAGCTATCTGATCCGCCGTGACACGCTCCGGGCCGCCCTCGATGACGATGAAATCTCGGAACTGGCCGAGGCTGGACTGATCCGAGAAACCCGAAGCGCGGGCGGAGAAGCGGTCTTCTCCATCCAGCACCCGATGGTTCTAGCCGCCGCGCTTGTCGATGAGGCGGCGAACCGGATCGCAGAAGCCTCGGACGACGAGGAGGTGACGGAGACACTGGTTCGGTTCGCCAGCGGCGTCCCGCTCGGGGCGGTCATCGTCGCATCCGCGATCGCGACGCGAGGCGAGCACGATCAGCGGCTGCCGGGTGGAATCTTGACATCGCTCATGGCCCGGCCGCCACGGAAGGAACGGTTGCCGGACGGCACGGCGTTCATCCTGAACTTCGAGGGTCAGGCGCTCGATGTGCGTGTCGTGGGAGAACAACTCGAGGTCACCTTGGACGGCGAGACCCATGTGATCGACATCGAGGATGAGCCGCTCGGCGAGACCGTGGTCGACCTCGAACCCTGGACGATCCTCTCGCATCTCGCGGCCCGCCGGATGGGCGTTACCAAGCCAGGTCCGAAGGGTGAAGGCAGGTTGGACATGGAACTGATGCTCATGATCGGTCAGTACCCAGGAATACTGCTGGAAGTCGGCGACCGGCCGGCGCCGCTAGGCCTGAAGATGCACGACCTGCCCGGCGGGGGCGAGGGCCTTTGCCGTTCGGAGGGGATCGCCGAGCCGATCACCTTCGCTCTCCTCGAACTCTTCAGACGCGAGCCGGAGTTGGCCGGAGCATTCGTCCAGGCCGCCATCGAAACGGGATCGGCGGCGCTCCTGATGCGGGTCGACACCGCGCTTTCGCTGCTCGTCCATGAGTGCGGGATGGATACTGGTCTCGGCGACCCTCTGAAGAACGAGGTCAGGCCTGCTTTGGTGAAACTTTTGGGATGAGGCGACAGGACGCCCCTGGAGAGGGGCGTCTGAACACCATGCAGATAGGCGACGGCCTGCTGCGCGCCATGAGCCGACATCGGCTCCGCGCCCGGAAGTAGACCGACCAAGGTCGCACTCGAGGAGGCGTGCGGACGAACAAACAATGAACTGGACGACGCACCTCGCAGCCGTCAGATTCTCCATCTGCCGAATCTCGCATGCTGCTCGGCCCGGAGTGAAGATGACCGCGCGCGACGGACAGATGTCCTTCTATGAGTTCTTCGCTGGTGGGGGCATGGCCCGTGCTGGACTGGGCGATGCGTGGACTTGCCTGTTCGCCAACGATTTCGACGCCAAGAAGGGCTTTACGTATCAGGCCAACTGGGGGACGGGCGGTGAGCTGACCATCGGGGATATACGCAGCCTTGAAGCGAGCGCATTGCCCGGTGTCCCAAACCTCGTCTGGGGCAGCTTTCCCTGCCAGGATCTCTCGTTGGCAGGTGCCGGGGCGGGCCTCGCCGGTGCGCGGTCCGGCACCTTCTATCCCTTCTGGGACCTGATCCGGAGATTAGTGGACGAGGGACGGGCACCGGATCTTGTGGCTGTCGAAAACGTGTGCGGCACGCTGACGTCGCACGGCGGCGAGGACTTTCGCGCCATCTGCCGAACCTTTTCAGAGGCCGGGTATCGTTACGGCGCCCTCGTCATCAACGCGGACCTCTTTGTCCCCCAATCTCGCCCTCGCCTGTTCGTTATCGGCGTTCGGGCAGATGTCCCGATCCCCCCCGAACTTTTGTCGCCGGAAGCGATCGGCCCGTTCCACACCCGCGCCCTGAGCCGCGCGATCGAGAGTCTATCTCCAGAGGTTCGTCAGAACCTCGTCTGGTGGAATGTCCCCACTCCCGAACGGCGTCAAAGCACGTTCGCTGATCTGATCGAGGACGCCCCCGACAGCGTCGTCTGGCACAATCAACTGGAGACCAAGAAGCTGCTCGACATGATGTCGCCGGTGAACCTGGCCAAGGTCGATGCCGCCAAGCGCGCGGGGCGGCGCATGGTGGGCGGTGTCTACCGCCGGACCCGTCCCGATGACCAAAGTATCAAGGTGCAGCGGGCCGAGGTCCGGTTCGACGATGTGGCGGGATGTCTGCGAACGCCGGCGGGCGGCTCCAGCCGCCAGATCATTCTCGTCGTCGACGGTCCGCGGGTCAGATCCCGGCTCATCTCGGCGAGGGAGACAGCCCGCCTGATGGGCCTTGGGGATAGCTACATCCTCCCGAGCCGCTACAATGAAGCCTATCATCTGACGGGTGATGGCGTCGCAGCGCCCGTCGTCCGGCACCTGGCCCGACACGTTTTCGAGCCTGTGCTGGCGGCCGCTCCGGCTTTGCGTCAGGTCGCCTGAGTGGTGGGCCCTCTGCAGTTGGAGGACGGCTCTCACCTGCCTCCGTTTGAAACGGAGGATCTTCGCGCCAACCTAGCTTCCTTCCTCGACTCCGGTTTTCCCGATCAGTCAGGCCTGAGCGTGCGTGTCGGAAACTACAAGTGGGGCGTCTACGCCTTCTTCGACTACGACGGCGAACCCATCTACGTCGGCCAAACAAATGAGATGCTGCGCACCCGCATTCGGCGGCACCTCACCAATCAACGAACGGACGCGGTGGCGATGTCCGTGCTCGACCCCTTTGAAGTTTATGAGATCGAAGTCTGGCCGCTTCCGGATCTGCAGACAATCAGCGGCAAAGATGTCGAGGCCAAGCGTCGCCTCGACGCTCTAGAGCGGCTGATCACCGAACAGGCGGTGGAGCGGTCGAGGTTTAAGGCGATCCTGAACGAGAAAGATCCTCCGCCCGGCACTTTGGCTGTCGAAGCGCCGCCGTCGTTGCGCGGGCGTATCGTCTCAGATCGGGTGTTTGAACTCCGCTCCCATCCAGACTTCCGCATTGCGCGGCGGGCCCTCGTGATCTCAAGGCTGGCGCAGGTGATCTCCGAGCGGAAGGTGCAAGGCGGTCTCCGACGAGTTCTCAAGACGCAAGCGCGGCGATTGCAGTGGCTTGCAGAACGGCGGTACGAGGCCCTCGGCGGAGCCGCCTCGGTCGAGCAGGAAGACATGCCCGACGCCGGAACCTAAGCCCGACTCGCCGCCTACTGAGCCACCCCGGTCCTGTATCTGCCAGCTCATGAAGCACTGGTTACGGCAGACCTGCGCCAGCAGCGGACTCGGAGGTCGTTCTAGGTCTAAGACATCCAGCCGAAAGCGCTGCGCGGGTTCAGCAGCACCGGTGCGAGATCGCGCGGCGGCTCGATGTCTTGCGGGAGGCCAGAGGCGAAGCTTCTATCGTGTACTGCACGTCCAGGTGGCTTTCGCTCGTGAGTTACGATCTCGTGCGGTAAGCTCGCAGACAATGCGGAATGCATTCGATCAAGCGCGCCCGGGGGATCCGTGCTTCAGGAAGTCAAGATCGCCGGTGAGGCGAGCTATTCGGCGGTAGGAGAGACGCTCGACGGTCTCAAGTCGATCAACTTCATCTTCGGTACGAATGGTGCGGGCAAGACGACGATCTCTCGCGTCATCGCCGATCCGGATGCATTTCCATCATGCAGCGTGAACTGGAAGCAGGGCCGCGAACTCGCTTCCCTCGTCTACAACAGCGACTTCGTCGCGCGAAACTTTGCCTCTCAGCTGCCCGGCATCTTCACACTCGGCGAGACAGAGCGGGACACCCTCGACAAGATCGAGGCGGCCAAGACGAAGGTCACAGGGCTCCACGACGACATCATTCAATTGGAAGGGACGCTCGGTCCGGCGGACGGCTCTGCGGGCAAACGTGGCGACCTGCGGGCGCTGCGCGACCAGTTCGAGGCCGACTGCTGGAAGGTCAAGACGAAGCACGATCCGCACTTCAAGGAGGCCTTCGCTGGGGTGCGCAACGCCCAGGCGAGGTTCTGCGACCGCGTCTTGTCCGAAATGGCCGGCAACACGGCCGAGCTCGTCGCGCTTGAAGAACTGGAGCAGAAAGCCGCGACCCTGTTCGCGGAGGGGCTCGAACGCCACGCCGCCATCCCCACCATCGACGTCACCGACCTGCTCGCGACGGAGGGCCTCCCTATCTTGGCGAAGAAAGTCGTCGGCAAAGAGGATGTCGATGTGGCCGCCCTCATCCGGCGGCTCGGCAACAGCGACTGGGTCCGGCAGGGCCTGACGTTTCTGGGTCAGGGATCGCAATGTCCCTTCTGCCAGCAGGAGGTCGAGAAGGAGTTAGCAGAGCGCCTGAACGCCTATTTCGATGAGACCTACATCAACGACCTGGCGGCCATCGACGCCGCGATCGAAACGTACGAGGTGCTCGCTGAGGCCGCGTTGCGCCGGTTAGAGGAGGTCTTCGCCCTCGACTCCCGCCATCTCGATCAGGCTATGCTCCGCGCCGACATCGACCGGCTGTCGGCGCGCCTTGCGGTCAACAAACGCCTGCTCGAAGCGAAGAAGCGGGAACCGAGCGCAGCCGTGGCGCTAGAGCCGCTCGCGGAACTGGCGCAGCCTGTGATCGACCGGATCACCGCCGCCAACGCCGCCGTCGCCGCCCACAATGCACTCGTGGAAAACATCGCCTCCGAGCGGAGCACGCTTGTCGGCCAGGTCTGGAAGTGCCTGCTCCATGAGAACAGCGCGACCATCGCCACCTATCACTCCGAGAAGCAGAGGCTCGACAAGGCCGTCGAGGGGCTGACGGCGGGCATCGGGAGGAAGCAGCAGCTGTGGGCTGAAGCGAAGGCCGAGCTGCGCCAGCTGGAGAAACGGGTGACCAGCGTCCAGCCGACCGTCACCGGGATCAACAGTCTGCTCGCCTCGTTCGGCTTCACCGGCTTCAGCCTGAAGACGGCGGGCGAGCGCGACCATCTCTACGAAATCGTCCGCGACGACGGCGGCGACGCGACGGCCACGCTGTCGGAAGGCGAGAAGAGCTTTGTGTGCTTTCTGTACTTCTACCACCTACTGCGCGGCAGCGTAGCTGAGTCCGATGTCACCTCGGACCGGGTCGCCGTGTTCGACGACCCGGTGTCCAGCCTCGATAGCGACGTGCTGTTCATAGTCAGCGCGCTCATCAAGCGAGTGCTTAAGGAAGCGTGCGACGGCAACGGCCAAGTGAAGCAGGTCTTCGTACTGACCCACAACATCTACTTCCACAAGGAGGTTTCCTTCGATCGCAATCGCGGCGCGGAGTGCAGAGCGCACGAGACGTTCTGGATCGTCCGCAAGGTCGACGGCGTCTCGCGGGTCGTCGGCCACCGGACGAACCCGATCAAGACCTCCTACGAGCTGCTTTGGTCGGAGGTGCGGAACCCGGACCGGTCGGCCCTGACCATCCAGAACACGCTCCGCCGGATCGTCGAGAACTACTTTAAGATTCTCGGCAACGTCGACACGGACGACATCGTCGCGCAGTTCGACGGGCGAGATCAACAGGTCTGCGCGTCGCTGTTCTCGTGGGTGAACGACGGATCGCACAGCGCCCACGACGACCTTTACATTTCGGCCGACGAAGGCTTGGTCGCGCGCTACCTCGATGTGTTCCGCCGCATCTTCGAAAAGACGGGACACCACGCGCACTACAGGATGATGATGGGCCTTGAGCCTGCCACCCCCGCCCCAGCTGCGGCTGAAGCCGTAGCGGGCGCCGCTGCGCCGGAAGACGCCTGACGGCGCAAGCGCGGCCCCTGGCCGTTGGGCGCCGCCCTAGCAGCCGCTAAGGATCGGGCGATCCAAACGTCAGCAGCCAGTCACTTGCGGACGCACTGGAGGTTCCAGCGTCGGCCAGAGGCGGACCTTCCGAACGTCTTCAATGAGCCGATACCGTTGAAAAAGTCGGCAATTGCCACGGGCGGCGGGGGCTGATTCACTCTGATCATTGAGGCTGGAGGCAGCGCGATGATGGGCGAGCGGCGGGTCGATC
>Ga0209573_1005394_pt1 | contig 11580 bp, 13 predicted proteins | sample TNRBio252014_DNA_FD_185870 | JGI IMG/M metagenome (GOLD analysis project Ga0209573, IMG submission 185870) | Wastewater treatment Type I Accumulibacter community from EBPR Bioreactor in Madison, WI, USA - TNR Reactor_6/25/2014_ DNA (SPAdes)... | ecosystem: Engineered > Bioreactor > EBPR >...
GTGGTTCAGGCGGGGGCCGTGCCGCCCTCGCAGTCGACCCGCTGGGCGCTCGCCGTGGCGGCCTTTGGCCAGCGGCTGCGTGGCGATCCGTGGCTGTCGAGCGACTTCGGCTGGGACGACATCCGCGCCCTGGCGGCGGGGGCCCGTGGCCGCGACCCGGACGGCCTGGAGCGCGAGTTCCAGGGCCTGGTCGACCGCGCCTCGGAACTGGAGCGCCGCACGCCGTAGACGCGTTTGTCTCCTCCCTGACGGCGGAGCCGTTGGGGAGGGGGACCGCGAAGCGGTGGAGGGGAAAGCGGTTCCGCTGGGCTCGATGCGGCGGCGAGAATCCCCGCCTGATCTTCGCTCCACTCAGATCCTCCTCCCCATCGGCAATCCGATGGGAGAGGAGAGAGGCTCAGGCCACAATCCAGTCGAGCAAGCCTTCAGCCCCGGCGGAGACCTCGATCCAGGTCACATCGAAATCCGCGTCGTCACCGTACCAGGGATCGGCCACCGACTGCCCCTCGCGGCCCGGCACATAGTCGAGCAGCAGGCTGAGCCGCGCCGTGGCGTCCGGCGGCTGGATGGCGCGCAGATCCCTCAGATTGGACCGGTCGAGCGCCACGATCTCAGCAAACCGATGAAAGTCTTCGCGCGTCACCTGCCGCGCTCGCTGACCGGAAATGTCCACCCCGACCCTGCGCGCCGCCGCGATGGCCCTTGCATCCGGCGGCTCGCCTGCGTGCCAGTTCCCGGTCCCGGCGGAGTCGACGATGAGCTCCAGCCCCCGCCTGGCCGCCGCCGCGCGCAAGGCCCCCTCGGCCAGCGGTGAACGACAGATGTTGCCGAGACAGACGACGAGGATGGAGGTCATCGCCGTCCGAACAGCCGCTCGATGTCCGACAGTTTCAGCTCCACATAGGTCGGGCGGCCGTGGTTGCACTGGCCCGAATGCGGCGTGGCCTCCATCTGGCGCAGGAGGGCGTTCATTTCATCGGCCGTCAGGCGCCGTCCCGCCCGGATCGAGCCGTGGCAGGCCATGGTCGAACAGACGTCGGCCAGTCGTTCCCTCAGCGCCAGGGTCTGTCCTGTCTCGGCCAGGTCGTCGGCGATGTCGCGGATCAGGCCCTCGACGTCGGTGTCGCCCAGCAGGGCCGGCGTCTCGCGCACCAGCACCGCCCCGGCCCCAAAGCCCTCGATCACCAACCCCAGCTCGGCCAGGTCATCGGCCACGCTGACCACCCGTTCGGCCTCGGCCGGCTCCAGCTGGACCACGGCCGGAACCAGCAGCGCCTGACGCGCCACCCCGCCGGCCGACATCTGGGCCTTCATCCGCTCATAGACGAGCCGCTCGTGCGCCGCGTGCTGATCGACCACCACCATGCCGTCGCGGGTCTGGGCGACGATATAGGTCTCATGCAGCTGCGCCCGCGCCGCGCCCAGAGGCCGGTCTATCAGCTCCGGCGCCGCCGGCGCGCCGGCCGCCATCACCGCCGCCAGCGCCTCCATGCCGGGGGCCGCCTCGACCCGCGCCGACACCTCTGACAGGCCCGGGATCACCGGGGCCGGCGTCGGCGCCGTGAACGGGCTGGTCCAGGCACCGGGCCGATAGCCGCCGCCCGACGGCCGCCAGCCGCCCGCTCCGCCCTGAAACGCCGACAGCGCCTGGTCCGCCACCGTGGTCGAGGCCCGGTGCCCGGCTCCCGCCAGCGCATGTTTCAGCGCCCCCACGATCAGCCCGCGCGCCAGCGCCGGGTCGCGGAACCGCACCTCCGCCTTGGCCGGATGCACGTTCACATCCACCAGCGTCGGCTCCAGATCGATGAACAGCACCGCCGCCGGATGCCGGTCGCGCGCCAGGAAATCCGCATAGGCCCCGCGCAGCGCCCCCTGAAGCAACCGGTCCCGCACCGGTCGTCCGTTCACGAACAGATATTGATGCGCCCCGTTGCCGCGCGAATAGGTCGGCAGCCCGGCATAGCCCGACAGCCGCATGTCCTCGCGGCTCTGATCGATCAGAAGGGCGTTCTCGCCAAAGGCGTCGCCCAGGATCGCCGCCAGCCGCCTGAGCCGCCCTTCGTCGCCCGCATGCTCCGCCTCCAGCCGCAGCACCGGCCGGCCATCCAGCGTCAGGACGAAGGCCACGTCCTCATGCGCCATCGCCTGGCGCTTGATCTCCTCGGAGATGGCCATGGCCTCGGCCCGCTCGGACTTCATGAACTTGAGCCGCGCCGGCGTGGCGTAGAACAGGTCGCGGACCTCGACGCGGGTTCCATGGTCGCCGGCAAAGGCCGCCGGTCGGACGCTCGAATCCGCCCCCCCCTCGACCGACACCGCGAAGGCGTCGCCGCCCATCGTCCGCGAGCTGATGGTCAGGCGCGAGACCGACCCGATCGACGGCAGAGCCTCGCCGCGAAAACCGAGCGTGTGAATGTTCAGAAGATCGACGTCGCCGGCGTCATCGACCTCCAGCTTGGACGTCGCATGGCGCTCAACCGCCAGCGGCAGCTCGTCCGGGCCCATACCGCGTCCGTCGTCGACGACCAGGATTCGGCTCAGCCCCCCGCCGTCGGCCTGGATCTCGATACGGCGCGCGCCGGCATCGATGGCGTTTTCCACCAGTTCCTTGATGGCGCTGGACGGCCGCTCGACCACCTCGCCGGCAGCGATGCGGTTGACGACCTCACTCGGCAAGCGGCGAATGGGCATGGGCAGGATGTAGGCCGTTCAGCCGGCCTTTTCCATCCGCTTCAAGTCCACCGTTCCGGCTGGATCAAAGACCCGGAAGCTTGAAGCCGGAGTCGTCGCGCTGGATCACAATGGCCTGGCCACCGGTCAGGGCCTGAAGACGTTCCTGTTCGCGGGCCGGGTCGATCACCAGGTTGCCGGCGGTCGTCGTGGCGCCCTGGCTCGACGGATCATCCTGACGCCAGAACATCAGACGCCGCGCCCAGCTCTCGTCCTTGTGGGCCAGATCGCCGAACTCGTCGTCGATGACGAAGCGGGCCAGGGGATCTGCATCGTCGGCCCCTGCGGCGGCGACCAGCGACTGTTCAGCCGACGAACGCACGGCACCTTCGCGGGCACCCAGCAGGATTTCACGGGCCGAAGAGGTGGGATCCAGCTCCTGCGGACGCGGCTGGCCCGGCGTCGGCGGACGCAGCGAATAGTCCGGCGGAACCGTCAGCGGGGCGATCGACACCACCCGGAATTCGTCCGGTGTCACCCGTTGCATGCCGGCGGCTCCCCGCAGCGTGTTGCAGGCGGACAGGCCGACCAGGGCCGTCCCGGCCAGGATCATTACAGCGACGCGCGAACCACGCATGGACAACTCCGGTCTTGCCGCCCGGTGCCGGGCAGACGTCTTGGGACGAGGGTTACTCTGTTTGAGCCTCTGAGCCAACAGGCTCTGATCGACGCTCGCTCAGGAAACTGTCGAGAATAAGGAGCGCCACACCCACCGAGATGGCTGAATCCGCGATGTTGAAAATCCAGGGGAAGCCCAGGCCCGAGAAGTCGAGAAAGTCGACCACCGCCCCGATCTCGATCCGGTCGATGACATTGCCCAGCGCGCCGCCGATGATCAGGCCCACCGCCACGGCGAACAGGCGACGCGGGGCCCGCCAGGCCCAGAAGACCATCAGGGCCGCCACGATCAACGAGAAGCCCGCCAGCAGCCAGCGCGCCTCGCCACCTGAGAACATGCCGAAGCTGACGCCCGTATTCAGCGTGAAAGTCAGATCGAAGATCCGGCTGAGGTCGATCGACTGGCCCAGCTGCAGGTTGTTGAGCACCCACCACTTGCTCAGTTGATCGATGAGAATCGCCAGCACCGCCACGCCGTAGGCCAGGAGGGCGAGCTTTTTGGACTTGATCGAAACCATGGGGTCTCCGCTGGGGGGGTCGGCTCGCCCAGCGGTTAAGACCAAACGACCCGAAAGGCAAAGGGTTGGCACCTTTGAGGCGAACGCGATAAGCCGCATGGATGACCGCCTCCCCGTTTGACCTCACAGGCCGCATCGCCTTGGTGACCGGTGCCGGTCGTGGTCTCGGCAAGGAAATCGCCCTGGCCCTGGCTGCGGCGGGGGCCGATGTCCGTCTGGGCGGGCGCACCGTCGCCCCGCTGGAGGCCGCCGCGGCCGAGATCACCGCGATGGGCGGCACGGCCCAGCCCTGGCCCTTTGATCTGGCCGACGAACAGGCTACCCGCGCCGCCGTCCAGCGGCTCGAGCGGCTCGACATTCTGGTCAATGCCGTAGGCATGCGCGACCGCCGCCCGCTGGCCGAGTTCGACATGGCCTCGGTGCGCAAGATGATCGAGGTCAATCTGATCTCGGCCTTCCTGATCAGCCGCGAGGCCGCCGCCCGCATGGGGCCGGGCGGGCGGGTGATCAATCTGACGTCCATCGCCGGGCCGATCGCCCGCGCCGGCGATGCCGCCTACACCATGGCCAAGGGCGGGCTCGACGCCCTGACGCGCGGTCTTGCCGCCGAGCTCGGGCCGAAGGGCGTTTCCGTGAACGCCATTGCGCCGGGTTATTTCCGTACCGAAGCCAATGCCGACTATGCCTCGGACCCCGAGGTTGCCGCCTGGCTGGCCCGCCGCACAGCGATGGGCCGCTGGGGCGAGCCGTCCGAAATCGCCGGGGCCGCCGTCTTCCTCGCCTCAGACGCCGCCAGCTACATCACCGGCCACGTCCTCGTCGTCGACGGCGGCTATCTGAGCCATTTCTAGGAATTCTTATCCGCCGCATCGCCAGTTCCTGGACGGGCGACGCCAGACTACTGTGGCGGAATCGACAGGGTTTCAGGGTGGCCGCGCCGCGCGACTATGAGGCCGTCAGCGCCTCAGCCGACATCCCGGACCCAACCGTTGCGCAAAGAGCAGTGCAGGGGCGTTGAGACCTATCCGGCGGCAGTGACCTGGATTCTATAGCCAAGCGCGCTGACGATGCGGGCGACGGTATCGAAGGCAGGCCGTGTGTCATCTGACAGGGCCTTGTAGACGCCAGCGCGAGATAGCCCAGCCTGTTTGGCGAGGGCGCTGACGTTGCCGGACCGCACGACCGTGTTGAGCGCGTCGGTGAAGAGGCTGGGATCGTTGTCATCGATAGCCTCTTGCATGGCGAGGCGGAGATATTCGAGACGAGCCTCATCGCTGTTAAGATAGTCGGCGGCGTCGAATAGGGTTGTGGTCGTCTTGGCCATGTTCGTGATCTCCTTTCTGGCTAGAGGTTTCTGGCGAGGGCCTTGGCGGCCTTGATGTCCTTTTTCTGGGTGGATTTGTCGCCGCCGCAGAGCAGCACCACCACGGTCTTGCCGGTCTTGATGAAATAGACCCGATAGCCGGGGCCTTGGTCGATCCGCAGTTCCGAGACGCCTTCGCCGACCGGCTCGACATCACCGAAGAGGCCGCGCTCCATGCGGGCAATCCGGCGGAGGATGGCGGCGACCGCGCGCTGATCGCGCAGGCTGTCGATCCAGTTGGCGAAGGTGTCAGTTTTCTGCACCTCGATCATGCGTCAACACTAGTGGACACCGACTCGCGTGTCAACGCTAGTTTGCATATAAATCCAACGCCGCGCCCTGTCCCCCGGCCTCCTGCCTCGGACGAGAGCCGGGAACCAACCGGCCTGCAGCTTGTGGCGAGAAGCCAGACCGTGGCGCGGACGGACCCCCAGCAAGGGTCCGGCTGCCTAGAGCGATCGGGGAGCTTAGCCGCCGCCCAGCCACCGGTGCCGCGCCTCACCGAGCAACAGATTGTCGATCAACCGGGTCTTGCCGATCCGCACCGCCAGCGAGGCCACCGCCCCACGCGCGTCCACTGTGTCCAGCTCCGCCAAGGTGTCCGGGTCGGCGATGGACACATAGTCGGGCCGCGCCATCGGCTCGGCGACCAGCTCGGCGCTCATGGCCGCGCGTAGGCGCTCGCCCAACCGTTCCCCGGCCTCAAACGCCGCCTCGGCCGCCCTGAGCGCCCGGATCAGGCACAACGCCGCCACCCGCTCGTCGGCGGCCAGATAGATGTTGCGGCTCGACATGGCCAAACCGTCCGGCTCGCGCACTGTTTCGGCGACCACGATTTCGACCGGCAGGTTCAGATCACGCGCCATGCGCCGGATCACGGCGCATTGCTGGGCGTCCTTCTGGCCGAACCAGGCCGCGTCAGGCTGGACCATGTTGAACAGCTTGGTCACCACCGTCGCCACGCCCGAGAAGTGGCCGGGCCGGACCGCGCCCTCCAGAGGCGCCGTCACCCCCTCGACCTCGATGTGGGTGGAAAAGCCGTCCGGATAGACGCCCTCGGGCGTCGGGGTGAACACCAGGTCGCAGCCGGCCTCGGCCAGCAGCGTCAGATCCCGCTCCAGATCGCGCGGATAGCGCGCCAGGTCCTCGGTCGGGGCGAACTGGGTCGGATTGACGAAGATCGAACAGGCGACCGCGCCCATGCGCGCCTTCGCCGCCCGCACCAGCGTCAGATGCCCCTCATGCAGGAAGCCCATGGTCGGCACGAAGCCCAGGCTGGGATAGTCGCCGCGCGCCTTGCGCAGCTCGGCCACCGTCGAGACCACCCGCATCAGCCGCGTCCGTAGATCGAGCCCAGCGCCTCATCCAGCGCCCCGTCTTCCATCTTGCGCGAGGATTGCGCGTCGGTCGGAAAGGCCCCCGCCTCGACCTCGCCGACATAGGCCGCGACGGCCTCCCGCATGGCCTGGCCGATCTCGGCGAAGCGCTTGGCGTGACGCGGCGAGCGACCGTCAAACAGACCCAGCAGATCATGCCAGACCTGAACCTGGGCGTCGCAATCCGGTCCGGCCCCGATGCCGATGACCGGGATGGTCAGGCGGCGCGCCAGCTCGGCCGCCAGCTGCGCCGGCACCAGCTCCAGCACCAGCGCGAACGCCCCGGCCGCCTCCAAGGCCTCGGCGTCGGCGATCAGGGCGCGCGCGCCCTCGGCGTCCTTGGCCTGGATCTTCAGGCCGATGGTTCCCGCCGACTGGGGCGTGAACCCCAGGTGCGCCATCACCGGAATGCCCAGATCGACCAGCCGCCGCACGATCGGAACCACCGCGCCGCCGCCCTCCATCTTGACCGCGCCGGCCCCGCCCTCGCTCATCATTCGTCCGGCGTTGGCAACGGCGGTCGCTTCGTCGCGGAACGACAGGAAGGGCATATCGGCGACGACCAGGGCCGTCTGGGTCCCACGCACCACCGACTGGGTCGCCCGCACGATGTCGTCCACCGTCACCGACAGGGTGTCGCCGCGCCCGTGCACGACATTGCCCATCGAATCGCCGACCAGCAGCACCGGCACGCCCGCAGCCTCGGCGATCAGGGCCGACGAATAGTCATAGGCGGTCAGCATGGCCCAGCGGCGGCCTTCGGCCTTGAGCTTGGCCAGATCAAAGACGGTCGTGCGCACGGCTTTCCTCCGGGGGAGCGGGGTCCCGGCCAATATGGCACGCCCGATCCGCCTTCGCACCTGCACAAGAAATCGGGGGACAATTCGGCCGGTTTCCGCTAGGAAGCGCTCCCTCCCCTTCCCATATCCTCCCCCGACATGAGCAAGATCCGCGTCCTTCGCGCCAAACTACACGGCATGACCGTGACCGGTGCCGATCTCCACTATCAGGGCTCCATCACCCTGGACCCGCTGCTGTGCCAGGAAGTCGGCATCTATCCACTCGAGTTCGTCGAGATCTGGAACAAGAACTCCGGCGCGCGGATCGAGACCTACGTCATCCACGGCGAGCCCGGCTCGGGCTGCTGCGTGCTCAACGGCGCGGCGGCCCGCACCTGCCAGAAGGGCGACGAGGTCATCATCGCCGCCTCGACCTATGCCGAGCCTGGCGACCTCTATCAGCTCAAGCCCAAGGTCCTGGTCTTCGGCCCCGGCAACACCGTGCGCCAGAAGATCACCTACGAAGTCGGCCAGACCCCGGATCTCGATTTCGAGTTCCGTATGCGCGACACCGACACCGGCGAGCGCCTCGTTCCGGGGACTTAAGGTCCCTTGGCGAAGACTGCGCCGCGCTGGCTTCGCCCCCTCGTCGATTTCGGTGCCCTGGTCGCCTTCATTGGATCGTTCCTGGCCTGGTGCCTGTCGGGCGTCGATCAGGCCGCCGCCCTGGTCAACGCCACCTGGGTGCTGATGGCCGGTTCCATCGCCGCGGTCCTGACCACCCGGCTGGTCTAAGGCCGCTGGGCCGCCATGCCCATGGTCACCGGTGGTTTCGCCATCGTCTTCGGCACCTTCACCGGCCTGTTCGACATCCACGGTCGACCGATCCACTCCACCTTTCGCCGCGTAATCCCGCCCTTCTCGATACAAAAAGTAGACGCCTGACCCGGCTTGCATCCCCGCTGATCGCCGACCGACTACCCTCGGACTGACGTTTCGCCTGACGACCGGCGAGACTTGCGGGTCTTTGACATCGTTGACTTGCGCCGGCCGCGTCCGCAGCGGTCTGGCCAACCGCCCGGCGGCGGCCCGGGTGCCCGTTTCCACGCTCTACTTTTGGGTTTTTCGGTCCACCGTGGACGTTTTGCCCGTCAAGCCGTCCGGATTGTCTAGATCACCCCGGCGCGCAGCAGGTCGTGAACGTGCAGGATGCCGACCGGCCGACCGGCCTGGACCACAAACAGCACCGTGATGCTGGCCTCGTTCATCAGCTTGAGCGCCTCGGCCGCCAGCGTCGTCGGCTCGACCGTGCGTGGGTTGCGGGTCATCACCTCCCCGGCATTGTGGTCAAGCAGTCCGTCCATGTGGCGGCGCAGGTCGCCATCGGTGATCATGCCGATCAGCGCGCCGGCATCATCGACCACGGCGACGGAACCGAAGCGCTTCTCGCTCATCACCAGAAGGGCCTCATGCATCGGGGCACCGGCCTCGATCAACGGCAGCTCATCGGTACCATGCATCAGATCGCCAACGGTGCGCAGCATGGCCCCAAGCTTGCCGCCGGGATGGAAGACGCGGAAGTCCTGGGCGGTAAAGCCGGCCCGCTCCAGCAAGGCGACCGCCAAAGCGTCGCCCAGCGCGATTTGCAGGGTCGTCGAGGTCGTCGGCGCATCCACCTGGCCGGTGGCCTCGGGCGCATCCGGCAACAGCAACAGAATGTCCGACTGGCTGCCCAGCGCGCTGTCAGCCCGAGCCGTCATGCCGATCAGGGGCGAGCCAAACCGCTTGGCGAAGGCGATAACGTCGGCCAGCTCGCGCGTCTCGCCCGATTTCGACAGGGCCAGCACCGCATCGTCCGGCCCGATCATGCCCAGATCGCCATGGCTGGCCTCGGTCGCATGGACGAAAATCGCCGGCCGGCCCGTCGAGGCCAGGGTCGCGGCGATCTTGCGCGCCACATGGCCCGACTTGCCAACGCCGGTGCAGATTACCCGTCCCGACAACCCCGCCAGGGTCTCGACCGCCTGCTCGAACGGTGCGCCCAGCCCCTCGGCCATGGTCTTGAGCGCCTCGGCCTCAGTGACCAGAACCCGGCGGCCGACCTGAACAGCGGCGCTCACCGGGGGGCCTCGGCCGCCGGCGTCAGATTGCCCGGACCGCGGCCGGGCCGCTGCGGCCACATCACCGCTGCGGCGATCAGGACGACGGCGGCGAGCGCCGCCAGAGCATAGAAGAGGCGGTCTGACATAGATGGCGCTATAGCGCGCCGGGGCGGTCGCGTCCAAGCCGACGCTTGACGCATCGCAGCATGGGGCCTAGCCCCGGCAGACCTGTCACGAATTCGGAGCCGGGATGCCCGTCCTGATCCTGTTGCGCCACGGCCAGAGCCAGTGGAACCTCGAAAATCGCTTTACCGGCTGGGTCGACGTCGACCTTACCGAAACCGGCGAAGCCCAGGCCCGCAAGGGCGGTGAACTGATCGCCGCCGAGGGGCTTGAGATCGACGAGGCCTTCACCTCGTTTCAGACCCGCGCCATCCGCACCAACAATCTGGCCCTGGACGCCGCCGGCCAGAGCTGGGTTCCGGTGACCAAGGACTGGCGGCTGAACGAGCGCCACTACGGCGGCCTCACCGGCCTGGACAAGGCCGAGACCATGGCCAAGCACGGCGAAGACCAGGTCAAGATCTGGCGGCGCAGCTACGACATCCCGCCGCCGCCGCTGGCGGCCGGGTCGCAATACGATCTCTCCGCAGACCGTCGCTATCGCTCGGTCCAGGTTCCGGCCACGGAAAGCCTGAAGACGACGCTGGAGCGCGTGCTGCCCTACTGGGAGATCGCGATTGCGCCACGCCTGTCCGAGGGACGCAACCTGCTCATCGCCGCCCACGGCAACTCTCTGAGAGCCATCGTCAAACACCTGTTCCAGGTCGCCGACGCCGAAATCGTCAACGTCGAGATCCCCACGGGCAATCCGTTGATGATCGAGCTCGACGACCAACTGAAGCCGACCTCGGCCAGGTACCTCGATGGGGAGCGGGCCCAGGCCCTGCCGGCGATCCCATGAACGACGATCACAAGCACATGACCCGCGCGATCGCGCTGGCCGTCGGCCAACTCGGCAAGACCGCGCCCAATCCGCCGGTCGGCTGCGTCCTGGTCAAGGACGGTCAGGTCCTGGCCGAGGGTGCCACGGCAAATGGCGGACGCCCGCACGCCGAGGAACAGGCGCTGCCTCTCGCCGGTGAGGCGGCTCGCGGCGCGACGGCCTATGTCACCATGGAGCCCTGCGGGGCCCGCTCCTCGGGTCGGGCTTCCTGCGCCCACCGTCTGATCGACGCGGGTGTTGAGCGGGTCGTGATCGCCACCGAAGACCCCTCTCCCTTCGCCGCCGGCCGGGGCATCGAGCGGCTGAAGGCCGCCGGTCTCGATGTCGAGATCGGGCTGATGGCCAAGGAAGCGGCCGTGCTGGCCGGGGGCTATCTGAACCGCCTCAAGACGGGCCGCCCGATGGTCCGCATCAGCGAGGACGGAACCGGTTTCGACGCACGCTTCGCCGCAGCGCCCAGTGCCGACCTCGATACCGAGCTGAGACGCCTGGGTGAGGCCGGCTACATGCGCGTCTGGGTTCCCGAAGGTGCCCTGGCCGAGGCTCTTGCCGAGCAAGGCCTGCTGGCGCGGGATTAACCTTGACGGCGAAGGTTCCTTAACCGCTCCCGGCTACACTGTACGGGATGCAGACCTGTGCGCCACAAGTTCAGCCTCGCCGCCTGACCCAGGCGGAAGCCGACGCCATCTGCGCGCGGCACGAGCGCCTGTGGCGCGCCAAGCCCGGCGGTGCTCGCGGGGTCTTCTCCTGGATGGACCTGTCCGGCCTGGATCTGTCCGGTCGGAACCTCACCGACACTGATTTCGCCGGGGCCATCCTGGCGGGATGTAACCTGACGGGCACCCGGCTCGACAATGCCAGCCTGTTCGGGGCCGACTTGCGCGAGGCCGTGCTCGCCAACGCGTGTCTCAGGCGCGCGGACCTGCGCGGAGCCTGCCTGCGCGGAGCCGACCTGTCCGGGGCCGACCTCTTCGAGGCCGACCTGCGCGAGGGCACACTCGCTGCCGCCGATGCCCGAAACGGCTTCCGGGTCCTCAAGCCTGACGGCCGGCCGTCCGACGCCCAGGGCGTTTCGCTCGTCGGTGCCA
>Ga0209573_1005398_pt1 | contig 11571 bp, 10 predicted proteins | sample TNRBio252014_DNA_FD_185870 | JGI IMG/M metagenome (GOLD analysis project Ga0209573, IMG submission 185870) | Wastewater treatment Type I Accumulibacter community from EBPR Bioreactor in Madison, WI, USA - TNR Reactor_6/25/2014_ DNA (SPAdes)... | ecosystem: Engineered > Bioreactor > EBPR >...
CCAAATGCGAGGGACCGCTCGCCTTTTTCGGCGATGGCTTCGATCGGCGTGCATCCCGCGAAGTATTTGATTTTTTCTAAGAAGGGGGCTTCCAGCTCATCTTCCGGGGCATCTCGCTTTCCTCCCGCTTCAAAGGCCCGAATCGGCACCCGCTCCGCGCTGACCAGCGCCCGAACAAACGCCTCATATTCGTCTTTGTTGAATGGGCAGTTTAAATAGTCGTCGCCGCCTTTGTCGTAGCGGCTTTGGGCGAAGACGATGTCGCGGTCCAGCGAAGCCGCATCGACGGTCGGGCTCACCGCATCATAAAAGTAAAGGTGTTCCCTGCCTGTGATCTGCGCGAGCCACTCGCTGACGGGATCGGAGGACAGGGGTCCCGTCGCGATGATCAAGGGCCCCGAAGCGAGGTCCGTCATGTCCGGCGTCCAAGCTTCGCGGCGAACCTCGATGAGCGCGTGATATTCGATGCGGCTCGTCAAGGCTTGGCCATACGCCTCTCGGTCTACGCAAAGCGCTTCTCCGCCGGGGACTTCGTGCTCTCCCGCGACCTCCAGAACGACCGAGCCGAGCGCCCGCATCTCCGCCTTCAGTTGCCCCGCCGGGCTCGTAGGAGATTTTGACTTCAAGCTATTGCTGCAAACGAGTTCGCCGAAGAAAGCGGTGGTGTGAGCGGGCGTCATCTGGATCGGACGCATTTCATACAAAACAACGCGGACCCCACGCTGAGCGAGGGTCCACGCTGCTTCGACTCCGGCAAAACCGGCTCCGACCACCGTGACCATAAGATCAGGGTACCACGTCACCTTCCACGTCAAAGTTGTTGGAAAGGATGAGGTAGTCATCCGTGGTCACCGCGCCCGAGAGGTCCAAGTCTGCATAACTGATCGGCAGATTGGTCGGACCTATGGGTTGGTTGGGATCGGGCACCGTATCCCATAGCGGATCGGTGGAGTCCTTGTCAAAGTGGAGCGAGAGATGCAAGTAGTCATCTGTCGTGACCGCGTTGTTGGTATCACAGTCGCCTCCAAGCAACGACACATTCTCCCCGCTGACAGACCCCGCCGCCGTGTTGACGATGATGTTCTGGCGGAGCCACGTGCGGGTCTTGATGCTCACCCTGCGGATGCCCCCCGCGCCGCCTTGGAGCGTATCGAGAACGGAGTATTCCCCGTTCGGGCCGAGGGCGACCGTCACCGTGTTTCGGTTCGTGCCGTCATAGACGACGATATCCGCGCTTGCGGGCCAGTCCGCGCCCGCCATTTTTTCGGGGAGCTTCACGATGCCGCTGATGGTTCGGGCGTTGGCATTGGTGAAAAAGCCCAGGCACGGTTGGATGTATCCGGCGGCAATGTCCGTCAGGTCTTCATCGTATCGTTCGGAATACGCGGTGCCGAGGGGGGCGGTATTCGCAAGGTCGGCAAAAGTGTAGTCCGATTTATTGATGAGCGAACCGATGGAGAGCGTGGTGTCATCGACCCAAGCAAATTGATCCGAACTGCTGGGGTTGGTGCCCGGAAAATCGGGCTCACCGGGGGCGCACATGTTGGCGAACAGCACCTGGAACTTTTGCGTGGTCAGCGGTGTGGGCGAGACGCTTTCCAGAGCTTTCAGCTGGAACCCACCGCCTGTGGCTTCTGGCAAGGGAAAGCCCAGCCCCGACGCCGAACCTGAAAGATCATAGTTCTGAGAATACGTCCCTGCGGGGAGCGCATTGAAAATGAGAACGAGCTGAGAAAGGGGGTTCTCGTAGGCGGGACCTCCGTCGCCGTTGACTTTATCCACGCATCCCACCAGAATGCGCAGGTTGCCGCTTCCGCTCGCGGGGACGGTCCCGTTGGGGTTCCAGACGAACTGGATGTTGAACCCTTGGGCGGTGCGGCGAGCCCTCGCGGCAGGCATCGTCATGTCGTTCGCGACCATCGCACCAATGAAGTCATCGCCCAGCGACCACAAACCTGAAGTCGGGCCATAGGTTCCTGCGTTGGCGGCGAGGGTGGCGAGATTGGAGTTGTTGCCATCAAAGGCGACCTGCCAAGCGGGGGCGTCACGAGAAATATCGGTGACCCGGACAAGTTCGGCGCCGGACGTGGGGTTTCCGAAAGCATCGGCGGAATAGGCGTAAACGTCTACCGGGATTGGGGCGACTTTCTTAATCGTATTCCATTCACCGGCACTCGCGAGGGCCGTGGAGAGGCTCAATAGAGCCAAAGCACAGACTGATTTTGTTGTTTGTTTCATGACAAGGACCTCAAATCCCCTGGGATCCTCCAGGGATGATTTACTGTACAACAGGTCCTTTTCGTCCCGGGACTTTTGCCTGGGACTTAGTCGCCGGAGGTGTCGAAATTCTTGTTCAAGATCAGATAGTCGTCGGTGCCGACGCTGCCGCTCTCATCCAAATCGGCCCGAACATCCCAAGCCATGTCGCCGGGAACCGTGTCGAAGGCGCTGTTCAAGATCAAGTAATCGTCCGTGCCGACGTCATTGCTGCCATCGCAGTCGCCGTTCAGCAAGCTTGCGCTGACTCCGGTCACACTGCCACCGCGGCTATCGACGTTCACGGCCTTTCGGAGCCAGTGGCTCGTCTTCACGAACATCGTGTAGTCGCCGCCTGTCGTTTGGCGGGGATCCAGCACGGTGAAGGTCCGGTCCGCTCTGAGGAGGGTCGTCGTACTGGAGATCACCGACCCAGAGATTCGATCCCTAAATTGGATTTCGAGGACGCTGGGGGAGTTTCCGGTGGGGCTGCGGTCTTCGAGATTCAGCTGCCCCTGGATGGTTCGTGCATTGGCATCCACAAAGAAGCTCATGGAAGCCTGCAAAATGCCAAATTGCTGCCCGAGCAGGCTTGTATCCCAGCTATATTGCTCGGCATACGTGTTGCCGCCGCTGTTCTCCGTGTTCGTGAAATCTTCAAAAATGTAGTTCGGCTGGTTGACGCCGATGAAGAAGACATCGGTGTCGTCGCACCAGTTGAATTCGGTGCTCTTGCTCGGATTCGTCCCGGGAAACTTTGGTTCTCCGGGCGAGAGCATGTTGGACAGGAGTGGCTGCACAGAAAACGGCAAAGAAAGCTGCTTGAAGGTATTCCCCAGGCCGATCGTTCCGACTTCCACCAAAACCCCGCCGCCATTTTCGGGCACGGGCAAGCCGAGGCCGGTTCCTTCCAGGTTGATGGCCAAATACTGGTTCCCCGCCGCAAGGGTCGGATAGAGCAAGCCCACGCTGGTCACTCGATTTGAGAAAGCGGGCCCAAACGTCGTGTCGTCCACTTTCGGGACCGTGGATACCCGCACAAACAAGGACGATGTGCCGCTCGCGGTGGCGGTACCGGCTGGGTTCAAAAAGAGGGCGATTCGGGCGTGCTGTGCGATTTTCCCGGCGGCGGCGGGGTTCGGGGACATGTCCTCCAGCCACATATAGCGCCGATAGGCTTGGGAATCCAACCGGCGAACGCCCGGGCTGGCGACCCCATACGGGTTCCCATTCAGAGCCTGCAAGGTGACCGGGTTGGTGCTCAGCGAATCCCACGCCATCTGCCAACTGGCGGCGTCTTTTTCCACTCCGCCTTGATTCAATGAGACCCAGTGAGCCGGGTTGCCCGAGGCGTCAAGCTCGGAAGCGGCAACGGCGTAAGTAGTCGGCATTTTGCTCGAATCCACTTCGATGAGCCGAGTTTGGGCCGAAACCAGGCCAGCGAAACAAATCAAACCGGCCACCAGGGTGTGCTTGCACATATTCATGAGACGCTTCAGGACAAATCAAAATTCGCCCGCTTCTTAGTCTACAGCGAATCCAGCCCTGGAGAAACCCGTCAGGTTACGGGTTCGGCTCAAAAGGAAGGGCCCCTGAACCCAGGGGCCCCCACATACGGATCCAACTATGAAAGGCGTCAATCTTCGCCAACGAGGTCGAAATTATCGCTGAGGAGCAAGTAGTCGTCGGTATTCGTCGTGCCGTCCCCATTCAGATCGGCGCGCGCATCCCAGGAGAAGTCTCCCACGTTCAGGTCAAAGTTTTCGTTGATCAGCAAATAGTCATCAGAGCTGACCACGTTATCTCCATTAGCATCCCCGCTGAAAAGGGTGCCCGAGATGTTGGTCGAAGCGTTGGGAACCAAGGTCACGCCCCGGATGATCCCGCGCAAGTGCTTTTCGCCCTTGATAGCGATATCGAACACCCCGCCGTGCCCCGACGTGAACCAGAACGTGCCATCGGCGGCAAGATTTCCAATCCCGCCTTCAATGGTCTGCCCCGAGGAGGGGTCTCGAAGTTCATAGGTCGCGCTATAACCGGGACCGCCGGCCCAGCCCTGAAAGTCCAGGTTGGCATTGACCCGGCTCGGCTTGGGAGCAACCATGTTATAACCCACCCCAAAATCGTATTGCCGCGACTCGCCTGGTTGAAGCGTAAAGCGATACTGCATCGCAGTTGCGTAGTCCTGCGCTTGGGCGGGGACAAAACTCGACAAGAATTCGTCCACGATGTTGTTGGCAAGGTCGCCGCGAAGGCTCGTGTACTTCCCTGCTTCATAAGCGATGGGAAATTCCGTGAGTGCGCGATAGGTCGCCACATTGGCCTCCGCACCCGGATTGGTGTACGTGAACAACGATTGAGAAGCATCCCAAGCCACTTTGTCGTTTTGCGGAGAAATCGGGCTCGTTTGCAAATCTTGATAGGGGTAGAAATCCACCTGCACCGCTTTATTCGCAGCGTTCTTCACTTGGGTGTTCACCAGGACATAGCACTGGTTGGCGCTCACCGGATAGATGTTATAGCGCATCACAAACAACAAGCCCGACCGCAGGCTGAAAGCGTCCTGCACGGCGGTCTGAATCACCGTCCCGCCGATCACTTTTTGCTCGACATACTGGCAAACTTGGTACTCGCGGTAGTCCTGAACACCATTCACTTTTGACCGGTACCAATACGCTTGTTGGTACATGATGTCCTGGTTGTAGTTGATTTGGGTTCCCGTGCTCAAGCCCACATTGCCAAAACCGGCTTGGGTGGTGTAGGTCGGGCTGGGTTCAAAATACTGGAAAATGAACGGACTCGGATGATCGTTGAGCAGGTTAAAATACCCGTGAGAAACCTGGGCCGCAACAGCGAGGCCGCAGAGCAGTATTGTTTTCTTCATAGACGCTCCATAGGACATGGCTCCGGTGGCGACACTTCGTCAGCCGGAGTCCTCGCAGTCTGCAGTCCGCAAGGATTCTTATCTTACATGGAAATTTTCGGTTTGCCAACCCTTTTTTCCAGTTTTTCTCGATGGAAAGGCGTCTGAACCGCGAAAAGTCAGTGAAAAAGCTCCCCAGAATGGGCCAACTCGATCGCCCGCATCGCCGCTTTGGCCTTGTTGGCGCACTCGTGGTATTCGCTTTCGGGAACGGAATCATAAACGATCCCGGCCCCTGCCTGGACATGGGCGCGGCCATCTTTGATCAAGATCGTCCGCAGGGCGATGGCCGTGTCAAGGTCGCCATTCGCTGAAAAATAGCCAACGGCCCCCGCATACAACCCGCGGCGCGTGGTTTCGACTTCGTCGATCAACTGCATCGCGCGCACTTTCGGTGCGCCGCTGACCGTTCCCGCCGGGAACGTCGCGCGGAAAAGATCGAAGGAATCCCGCTCAGGTTGGAGCGTCCCCGTGACGTCGCTGACGATATGCATCACATGGCTATACCGTTCGACGACCATGATGTCCCCCGGGTGTACGGTGCCGAAATCACAGACCCGGCCAAGGTCGTTTCGTCCAAGGTCCACCAGCATGATGTGCTCGGCGCGTTCTTTTTCGTCGGCGAGGAGTTCAGCTTCCAAGCGGCTGTCCTCTTCGGGGCTCTCGCCTCGCCAGCGGGTTCCTGCAATCGGCCTCACCCGAGCCTTGCGCCCTTCTAGCCCCACCAAGAGTTCGGGCGAGGCCCCCACCACATCAAAATCCCCAAAGCGCAGGATGAACATGTAGGGGCTCGGGTTGATCGTCCGCAAACAACGGTAAATCGCAATGGGGTGAGCCGTGCAGTCCGAGGAAAATCGAATCGAGGCCACCATCTGGATGCCGTCTCCCGCCGCAATGTACTCCTTGAGCTTCTCGACGCTGCCTTGGAACTGGGCTTGGGTGGTGCTGGCTTCAAAAGCAACGTGGCTCCCCGTCGCGCCAGGCAAAGGTGGCATCGGTTGGGAAAGCCGGTCCTTGATCGCCTGGATACGCTGAACCGCGTCTTCATATTCCCCTGCCGATGCCAAAACAACGATGCGGATGAGGTTTTTGGCGTGATCGAAGACCACCACGTGGGTGCAGATCATCATGGCGACGTCATCGAATTCGAGCACGTCGGGGTTGGCGTCGGGAAGATCTTCGAGGAACCGGACAAAATCGTATCCCACGCAGCCCACCGCGCCACCAATAAACTTCGGCAATCCCGGGCGCTCCACGGGAGGTTTTGGAAGTCGTCGTTTGACCTCGGCAAGGGCGTCTTCGCCAGATTCAAGTTCGCGGGTTTGACTGGAATTCGGGGTCTTCACGGTCACCTGGCTCCCTTTGGCCCGGATGACTTCTTTGGGTTTGAATCCAAGGAAAGAATAACGGGCAAGATGCTCGCCCCCCGTGACGCTTTCGAGCAGGAAACTATGGATGGCGTCTGAGGAGAGCTTCCAGTAGGCGCTCAGCGGCGTTTCCATGTCGGCAAGCAAATCGCAGACGACGGGGACGGGCCGCTCACCGGACGAAAGTTGGGCGAATTCCTCGGCGTTCGGGGTGATCATGCCCCTTCATTATGACCGCGCCAGATGGGGTACCACGTTCGCATGAATTTGGCGGCGCGCTATGCAAAACTCGAAAAGCGAATCGCGGAGGCTTGCCTTCGGGCAGGGCGTGAACGGGAGAGTGTGCACTGGATCGCCGTTTCAAAAACCTTTCCCGCGGAGGCCGTTCTTGAACTTTATCAGCTCGGACATCGGGCTTTTGGCGAAAGTCGGCTGCAAGAAGCGCAACAAAAAATAAAAATTCTTCCGCCCGATATCGAATGGCACTTTGTGGGCGGACTGCAAAGCAACAAGGCGCGCAAAATAGGCAACTCTTTCGCGATGATCCATACCTTAGCCACCGAAAGTGCGCTGAACGAACTCGCCAAATGCGAGCAAAAAGTTCCGGTTTTGTTGGAGGTCAACGTCGCGAAAGAGCCACAAAAGTCAGGAATTTTGCCCGAAGCCCTTGACACCATGATCAAAGCCTGTCTAAAATGCCAGCAAGTTCAGCTGAAGGGCTTGATGACCATCGGCCCCAACAGCGAGACGCCTGAAGAATCTCGTCCTTGGTTTATCCAGATGAGAAAGTTGAGGGATCAACACCTTCCCGGCGGCTTTCTGAGCATGGGCATGAGCGCAGATTTTGATGTGGCAATCCAGGAAGGAGCCACCCACATCCGAATCGGAAGCTTGCTCTTTGGCGAACGACTCTAAGGATGGAGGAATTTGATAATGGAAGATCGTGATATGTACGGCCATGATGGTTTTTTTGGCCGCTTGAAGTCTAAGCTGGCCCTGAAGGACCGCCCCGTCGAAGATGACCTGGATGGTATGGGTGATATCCAAGGTAGCCCCAGGTTCCTCCCCGACTCCCGCTATCAAATTGTTGTGCGACGACAGATCATGTCGTTCCAAGATGCTGTCGCGGCTGCTGATGGCCTGAAGCGCGGCGAACAGCAAATTCTCAACCTCTCCCAAGCTGATCAAGCCTTGCGCGATAAGATCAAGGACTTCATGTGCGGTGTGAACTACGCCGAAGAAGGAACCTGGGAAGAGCTTGGCGAGAACATTTTCCTCCTTGCTCCGCCCGAAGCCCACGTTGAGGTTGCCCCACCTTCTCCTAGGTTAGCCGCCCAGAGAAACTAGAGTTTTTTCGTAACCTCTCCCTATCCCTGAAACAAAAAGGCCTCCGACCATTCGTGGCGGAGGCCAACTTCATTTGCATTCTTCTGGAGATGGGATCTTGAATTCTGGGTTGATTGAGGGGTGCGTGCTTTACGAATCTCCACTCTTGCGGAATTCATGCCAAAATGGCGCTATGTCAGGATTCGTCGTGCATACCGGTAAAATTGCGGTCTACCCTTCCGACCACGTCGATACGGACCGTATCATCCCGGCCCGGTTCCTTTCCATGGTCACCCGATCGGGGTACGGAGAACTTCTTTTTCACGACGTCCGGGGGGCAGATTTCCCGCTCGATCAGCCGGAGGCCCTAGGGGCGTCGGTGCTCGTCGTGGGGACCAATTTCGGGTGCGGATCCAGCCGCGAGCACGCCGTGTGGGCCATCCAACAAGCCGGTTTCCGGGCCGTGATTTCCCGGGTTCAAGACGATTCCCCCGGCTACAGCGATATTTTCCGGCAGAATGCGGCGAATTGCGGATTGCTCCTCATCGAACTTCCACCCGCAGATCACGCCCAGGTCCACGCGCTCGGCTCCGGCGCCGAACTCACCATTGACCTCCCCGCCCAGAACATCTTGATCGGCCAGACGTCCTTGTCCTTTGAGATCCACCCCGCCACCAAGGATCAAATGGTGAAGGGCCTGGACCTTGTGGGAACCACGATGGAATACGAGCGTCAGATCTCCACATACGAATCAAAAATGTCCACTTTTGTCCCGAAACAGCCGGTCACGCCATGAAACCCTTCCTCATTCTCGCCCTGATTCCCCTCTTCATGCTCTGCCAAGCGGGCCCGCAAAAGAAAGGGGATCGCCGATTTGTGGCTCAACGCTATTACCAACTCAACGAGCTCCAACAGGTGGACATCAAGGTCGGCGGACATGCCTTCAAAGCGTTCGTGATGGACACGGATCGAAAGCGATCAGAGGGCATGATGTTCTTTCAAACGACGGATTTCAATGATAAAGAGTGCATGGTCTTTGTCTTCCCCGACGAGGATTACCGAAGCTTTTGGATGGCCAATTGCAACTTCAACCTTGACATTCTTTATGTCGCCGCGAATAAGCGAGTCGTCCGCGCCACCACAATGAAGGCCCAAGACCGCGCGGGGGTCCCTTCGAACCGCCCGGCGAAGTACGCCATCGAGTTCCTGCCCGGTGCGATCAAGAAGAACGGATTCAAAGCCGGCACGCTCGTCGAATTCCCAAAGAGCCTCGTTTCCAAGGATTGAGCTAAGCTAGGGCCATGAAATGGCTCATTTTTCTTGGCTTTGTGGTCGCTGGGTCATCAGGCTACGCTCAAGTCTTCAACAAGCGCACGTGGAACAACATCACCGTCAACGGGTCGACGTACTTTAACGTCGTCGGCATTTTGCTTCCCCTGATTCGCGATGGGAAAAAGGGACCTGAGCACATGTTGCGCGGGGCGGATGCCTTCTTTCTCGCCCTCACCGGAGAAAAGGCGCTCAAAGGCATGATTTTTGAGACGCGCCCCAACCGCAAGACGAAGGACAGCTTCCCTTCCGGCGCCGCGATGTATGCGTTCTCGGTGGCCACGGTCCAAGCGAACTTTCACCCCCGAGAAGCGTGGGCGTGGTATGGCGGCGCGAGCATCATTTCCGCCTCGCGCTTGGTCTTGAACAAGCACTTTCTGCATGACGTTTTGGCCGGGGCCGCCCTTGGATATCTGTGCGGACGGGCTTCGATCAATCAACCCGAAGGCTTGCTGCTCCGACCGATTTTCCTGGGCCGAGGTGCCGCCGGGCTCGAACTCACGGTCAAACTCTAACCATGCCAAAATAGGGACATGCGGTACCAAGCCCAACGCGGCACCAACGACCTGATCCCCATGCCAAGCGAGCGACCAGACCGCGCGTTTGACAGCGCTGTGTGGCGGATTCTGGAGAATGCCTTCCAAGCCTTGGTCCACCGCTATGGCTATCAAGAAATCGTCACGCCGATTTTCGAAGATACCGACCTCTTTGTGCGGAGCAGCGGGGACTCGAGTGAAGTGGTCTCGAAGCAGATGTACACCTTCGCCGACAAAGGCGACCGCAGCCTGACGCTGAAGCCCGAAGGAACGGCTCCCGCCATGCGCGCCGTCATCGAGCACAACATGATCCCCCAAGGGGGAACGCTCAAGCTTTGGTACTTCACCCAAATTTTCCGCTATGAAAGGCCGCAAAAGGGCCGCTATCGCCAGGGCCACCAACTCGGATGTGAGTTTATCGGAAGCACGAGCCCCCTCGCCGACGCGGAGATCATCGAGATCGCGGTGCGGTTCTATGAGTCGCTCGGCATGACCGGAGTGAAAGCGAGCCTCAATTGCATTGGCCGCGAATCCACCCGGGCGCAGTACGGACAAGCCCTGCTGGGACACGTCCGAGCCTTTCTGGTGGATCAGCCCGAGGAGGCGCGGGCGAAAGCCGAGAAGAACCCTCTCCGGTTGCTCGACAGCAAAGACCCCGATTGGATCGAGGCCCTTCAGGGTTCGCCGCAAGTGCTCGATTTTCTTGAGGATGACTCACGGCGGCACTTCGATGAGGTTCAATCTGCTCTCGCGAGGTTGGCCATCCCGTTCGAGGTGGACCCGACCATCGTTCGCGGGCTGGACTACTATACGGACACCGTTTTTGAGGTCAGCAGCACCGATCTCGGTGCCCAAAGCGCGCTTTGCGGGGGCGGTCGATATGACAACCTACTGAAGGCGATGGGCGGGCCGAATACGCCGAGTGTCGGCTTTGCTTTAGGCATCGAGCGATGCGCGCTCGTGCTTGAGGCCCAGGGTCGCTTGCCCGCGGCACCGGGATTCGATGCCTACATCGTGTGCGCAACGCCCGAGGCGGCCTCCGCTTGCCAAGAGCTCGCCACGAAACTGCGCGGGCAAGGCTTTTCCGTCCTGATCGACGTGGATGGCAAGAGTTTGAAGTCGCAAATGAAGGCGGCGGACCGCTCTGGAGCCAGGGTGGCGCTCATTCTTGGAGAAGACGAATTGCGGGCAGACTCGGTCACGGTGAGGCGCCTCGCGGACAGCAGCCAAGACCTCGTGGCGGTCGCCGAGCTCGCCGAGATGCTCCGATGAAAGGCTTGATCGTCAGTGCTTTTGGACTCCTGGCCAGCGCGGCGTGGGCCCAGACCCCGGACGTGGCCATAAAAGCCGATATCCGGCTCCACTACACTCAAAGTACGGGCGCCAAGACCAAGGTGCGCTGGTATGACCCTATGGGCAGACCGAGCACGGTCGGGATCGGCATGAACCTGGAGCCGGGGTATTACCTTCTCATCACCGAGCGGCTGGCGCGCATCGGCAACGATATCGACCGCGAACAGATCGATGAAGCGTATTTGGAAGACCCAGGTTCGTGGCGAATCGGTCGTCAGTACCTTCCTTTCGGCGCGCGCAACCTCATCCGCGAAGCCGCCCTGGGGGCGCGGCTCGACTTCCCTCTCATCTTAAAAAACCTCCCCACGCGCACCGTCATCTTTGACAATGGAGAGTCAAGGCTCCGGGGGGCGATGATTCGGATCGGCAACGAAATCGGGCTGAGTGTGGGCTACGGTCAGCACTTGGGCGCGGCAAGCACGAGCTTTGGCCAGATCCGCGATCCTCAACAAGCGGCCGGCGTGGGGCGGGGATACCGGCT
>Ga0209573_1005399_pt1 | contig 11569 bp, 9 predicted proteins | sample TNRBio252014_DNA_FD_185870 | JGI IMG/M metagenome (GOLD analysis project Ga0209573, IMG submission 185870) | Wastewater treatment Type I Accumulibacter community from EBPR Bioreactor in Madison, WI, USA - TNR Reactor_6/25/2014_ DNA (SPAdes)... | ecosystem: Engineered > Bioreactor > EBPR >...
CCTTCGCGTTCACCACCCAAATCCGCATTCCATACGCATATCAACCCGACTGCACCCGGTGTCGTTCATGGTTTTTCTCCTGATTCGCTGAGTTTCGTGCGAATATTCTTTCGCCCGGCTGGCTTGTGGATCTGTGCCCTGGACCTGGGACGCAGCGTTTCGAGGTAATGCCTGAAGAGTCGCAAGCCCTGCGACAGGTATCTCGTATCGCGGTGAGCTTTTGAAAGCACCACACCGCCTTCAATGACGGTCAGCATTTGCTCGGCGAGTTGTTGCGGTGTCGGGACATTTTTCTGCCGACTGGCCTTCACCAGTGGCGTCAGTACTTTTTCAAAATAAGCTGCAGTGTCTTTAAAAATGCGAGAAACCTGCTCCCGCAATTCCGGGTGGGATTCGGCAAGTTCAAGCGCGAAGGCACCGATCAGGCAGCCGTTCTGGAAGATCTTTTCCGAAAGCCGCTCGAAGTGCTCCACGTAGGCGATTGAGGCCTCAGTGGCGTTGAGTCCAGTGAGATCCAAACCGTCCTCAATAACGGCCCGTGCGCCGGCCATGTGATGATCAAGCATCTCCAGTGCACACTGCTGCTTCGTGAGGAAGAAATGGTAAAACGAACCCTTGCTCACTCCTGCGTGGCGACAGATCTCATCCACACCTGTAGCGGCATATCCGTGTGCGAGCATCAGCGTGTAGCAGGATTCCAGTAACGAAGTTCGTGAATCGCTCGTAGCCATATTCGACAGTCTATACCGACCGGTCGGTATCTTCAAGGCCTTGCTTGTACGTAAGTGCGATTTTCCTGAGTCTGTATTCGGCTGAAGTGCTCGTCCTGATACCGAAGTTCGTTATCGGCGAATGGATTGATCGTCTGATTCAGGGGAGACCGGCTTACGGTCCGCCTGGCCGGTGGAGTGTGCGAAGGGAAAACGCCCACGGATCCGTACAGAGCCCTGGCCTCAAAGCAGTCAATGGCTTCGTGAGGCTGTGATCTCTACGATTTCAGAACTGGATGGCCCTGGCCCGGTTGTTGCTTATCAACTTGTAATGCAACGTCAACCGAAGACCAGCCTGAATCTTTTGTGGGCGCTGGCCGCGGGACTGAAAGGGATGGACCGGCGCAAACTGACTGAGGAAACCAGAACGCACCTTCGCAGGGAAGCTGAAGAATGAGCGACGCGATTTTTTCTCCAGGACCGTCACCAGACACCGTCCGTGCGGCCGACGGAACAGTGCTGACAGCACCGGCGGATTGGATCCTTGTGCCGCCCGGCGACCCCGCGCTGACTCGACGAATCAAAGCAGCGGGTGACCACTGGGTCGTGCAGGAAAGGAAAGGCCGCAAGGTGTTCTCACGGGGCGTTTGGGCACCAGCCGCGACGGTTGAACGAATTCAGGAAGAACTGAACTCCGAGCGATCCACTGTGAGCTATGCGAAACGCAGAGAGGCAGACGCCAGACGAAGAGAAATCGTTCAGACCGAGTACGTTGAAAACTTCCACGGTGCTGTCGTAAGCTTCCTGGCATTTCATTCTCGCTACGCCGAGCTGGCTCGGCAACTCGCAACCCTTGTGACCGAACATGCCACGCCGGTCGGTAGCGGGACCGTCGCCCGCACACAGCGGATTCCGGTTGAGCAGCGAGCGGAAGCGGCCGTCATTGCCTGGATGCGGCACCAGACGACTGCCTATGATTCGATGCGGATTCCCCGAGTGAAGGGCAAGCGCCGGGAAGTGCGGCGCATGCTGGCTCAGCGTTCAAACAACCTGCTGGCTCAATATCGGCGAGGTGAGGTGGCGGAGCATGACTGCCCGCTGCAGCAAGCTATTTGGAAAAAACAACAGGAGGATCGGCCGTGAGAAAAGCCATCTTAAGAACACTCACGATGCTTATGATTCTGTTCGCTGCTTCGTCCGCAGTCGCTCAGGATTTTCGCAACGTGCAGTGCGAAGGCGTTTATCCGCACCACCTGCAGGGCATTTGCACTGATCAGGATGCAATCTACTGGTCGTTCACGACCACTCTGGTGAAGACCGACCTGAACGGAAACCTGCTGCAGAAGGTGCCTGTCGTCAACCATCATGGTGACTTGTGCTGCAGAGATGGAAAGCTGTTTGTCGCCGTCAATCTTGGCAAGTTCAACGACCCGGAAGGCAAGGCTGATTCATGGGTCTACGTATACGATGCCGCTACGCTGAAGGAACTCAAACGCCACAGGGTCCGGGAAGTCTTCCACGGAGCGGGCGGAATCGACATTCGGAACGGCCACTTCTATGTCGTTGGGGGATTGCCAAATGATGTCGAAGTGAACTACGTCTATGAATACGATGCGGATTTCCGGTTTGTGAAGAAGCACGTGATCAAAAGCGGACACACGCACCTTGGGATCCAGACAGCGACCTTTGCCAACGATCGCTGGTGGTTCGGCTGTTACGGAAATCCGCAGATTCTGCTGGTCACCGATGCCAGCTTTCAGATGCAGGGCCGGTTCCCGTATGACTGCTCGCTGGGGATCGTCGGCCTGCCCGATGGTCGCTTCCTGGCAGCCAGTGGCAAATGCCAGAAAGACTTGGGCTGCACCGGTTCCGCCCGAATTGCCGTCGCCGATAGGAAAACAGGACTGCGGCTTGGGGAGTGATCGATGACTGAATCAAAGGGTCAGCAGATCGCCAGTCATCAATGTTCTCAGGGGCGGCCGAAAGATCAGGGCTGCCCTGCTCTGAAAGCCCGTGGGTACATTTTGAGAGTCCACGGCGTGCGTTTTGACTCATTCAAAACTCAAAAAACCGCATAAAACACTGAATGCCCCCGCCGCGATTCGAACGCGGGACCTTCGGTTTAGGAAACCGACGCTCTATCCAGCTGAGCTACGAGGACTTATTGGGTGGAGAACTGTTCGGGATACAGAACCACCTGCGGGGAAGTATCCTGGTCCGATACCCGGGTTTCAAGGCGATGTGATGGGCGAGAACGGGATTTGGCCTGGGTTCGAAGCCGACGCAGGTTCCTGAGTAGCAGAAATGGCGATCGCGGAGCATCCGGCTGACGCTCAAATCAGTTCTTGGCGGCACTTTTGCGGATGATCGCGCTTCGCTTTCCGGGATCCGATTTCCTGCTGCGTAACTTCAAAAGGCCTACGACAGAATCTCGTGCAGCGCTTCGCCGTGAACGTTCGTCAGGCGGCGCTGGATGCCGTTGTGGTACCAGGTCAGTCGTTCATGATCAATGCCCAACAGATGCAGCACGGTCGCATGATAGTCGTACCAGTGCACGGGTTTCTCAACAGTTTTCCAGCCGATGTCGTCGGTGCTGCCGTACGACACTCCCTTCTTCAGGCCGGCTCCGGCCATCCAGATGGAAAAGCCGTACATGTTATGATCGCGGCCTTTGCCGAGCTGGTCGAGAGCCGTCTGAGTGAACGGCGTGCGACCAAATTCCGTCGTACACAGCACCAGCGTGTCTTCCAGCATTCCACGCTGTCGCAGGTCCTTCAGCAGCGCTGCCACGGGCTGGTCCAGCCGGACGGCTTCGCGAGTGTGGTTCTCGACGACGTCTTCATGTCCGTCCCAGTTGATGCGCGGTGATCCGAAGGAGCCACCGGAAAACAGCTGCACGAACCGCACTCCCTGTTCGAGCAATCGCCGAGTCAGCAGGCAGCGACTGCCGAAGTCAGCCGTCTGCTCCTGATCCAGCCCGTACATCGCTCGGGTTGCGGCAGTCTCTTCTTCAAAACTGGTGACTCGGGGAACGGCCAGTTGCATTTTCGCAGCGAGTTCGTGACTTTTGATTCGGGCTACCAGAGCGTCTTCAACTCCAGTTCGCTCGAGATGCTGTCGGTTCATCGATGCCAGCAGACTGCGACTGGCGGAGTCGAGTCCTTCCGGAAGTGCTCGCGCGGGAAAGAGATCCTGAATTGCCGGTCCCTGACTTTGAAAGACGACGCCCTGATGTTGTGCAGGAAGAAACCCATTGGACCAGTTAATGGCTCCTCCGGCTGGAAGGCCACGAGCATCCGGGAGGACCACATACGATGGCAGCTCATCCGTTTCGCATCCCAGCCCGTAGGACACCCATGAGCCCATGACGGGGAATCCGTTCAGTCGAAACCCGGTGTTCTCCTCGAATGTTGCCGGAGTGTGGTTGGCGGAATCGGCGACCATCGAACGAATCACGGTCAGTTCGTCAGCCACTTCGCCCAGATGAGGAAACAGATCGGAAATCCAGAGACCACTGTCTCCTCGCTGTCGGAACTCCCAGTCGTTCTTTCGGATCAGTCCGATCTGATTGAAGAATGTCGCCGGCCGTTCTTCGGACTGCAGGGACTTGCCATGAAATCGGACCAGTTCCGGTTTGTAGTCGAAGGAATCCAGGTGACTGAGTCCACCGCATAGACAGATATGGACAACTCGTTTGGCTTTCACCGGCAGATGAGGCGTGCCTTTCGCTTCGGCCGCCACAGAGTCGGCGTGGGCAGCACCGGTTCGTAGCATCAGGGAAATCAGGGCCGTGCCGGTCAGCGACGCAGTAGAAAACGCGGCGGCCTGCCGCCGGGTGATTTCTGTGTGAGACATCTGAGGCCCCTGAGAAGACAGCGATGAGCGTCGCCGCGCTGATTACATCTGCATCCATCACGCATCAGGCAAACGCGACGAACAGCGGGTGTTCTTTCGATGCGTCGGGTCGTGGTGCGACGCGACAATCAGAGATCGTACCGGGGCCAGGATTCGGGTGCCAATCAGCGATCGGGGATTTGTCGTTTGCCAAATTGAGGATTGTGAAAGTAGGTCCTTTCTGCCGGAAAGGACTTTCGCCGTAAGGCGAACCTGTGCGACGCATTATTGATAAATCTGGCCGATGATGACGGATCATCTGCACTCGGGTCGCGGCTGGCCGCGAAGTCCTTTCCGGCAGAAAGGACCTACCAAACGCCGCGGTAGCAACCGACAGTGAAAGCGCGAGATTTGACAATCACAGAATGTTCCCGGAGGATTCCTGACACACTCCCCGGAGATGCAGACGCCGTGTCCTGGTTGGTGTGGATCTCCCATTGATGACTGTGCCTTAAACTGTGGACATCCGATCGATTTCCTTCTGTATGCAAGCGATTTCGTCGTGTCAGAAGACATTGCCTGACGGACTGTTTCGATCGTGGTCCGTACTCTTTCCGTCCATCATCTGAGTCAACGTGAACAAAACATCTGCAGTGCCTGTTGTGGGAATCGTTGGCGGGGTTGGAGCCGGAAAGAGTTCAGTTGTTCGGCAGCTCAACACGCTACGCCTGTTCATTATCGACGCCGACCAGATTGGGCATGATGTCCTGCGACGAGCTGACATTCGGGATGACCTTGTGGCTGCCTTTGGGGCCGCAATACTGAATTCCACGGGAGCCATCGACCGGCAGAAGGTGGCGCGGCTGGTCTTTGGGACAAGTGCGGAACACGGTCATCGACGACAGACGCTGAATCGGATTGTGCACCCGCGAATTCACGAAGAAATATCGTCGCAACTTGAACAGGCACCAGAAGATACAGACGTCATTATTCTGGACGCGGCGCTGCTGTTGGAAGCGGGTTGGGCTTCGTCCTGCGACGCCGTGATTTTCATCGATACGCCGGTGGAACTGCGTCGGCAGCGAGTTCTGGAGAATCGGGGCTGGTCGGCTGACGAGCATGCTCGGAGGGAGGCTACGCAGATGGCATTATCGCAGAAACGGGCTGCGTCTCGCTTCATTGTCGACAATTCTGGCACACCAGAAATTGCGGCGTCGCAGATGGAACAGGCCCTAAGACGCTTGATTCAGGAGAAAACTCGCCGAAGATAGCCGCATTCTGCTGCACAGATTCTGGCTGTTGGACTTTCCGGTCGTCCGACAGTCTCCCGTCTCATTGATCGGACCCCCTCGAAGTCCTGTCTGGAGGCCCGTCGCGGCCATGTCAACTCGGAACCCCCGTCCTGAAGATTTTCGCACCGGAAACGCTCGCCTGCGCCGCTCAGAGGATCGACCTGAAGTCGACAGCGCGGAGAAGCCAGTTTCCGAAACGTTCGCGCCGCCGGAGAGCGATGACATCAACATCGCTGAGATGCAGCGAATGTCGATGAAGGAACTGCTGGCCATTGCCGAGCAGGAAGAGCTGACGGAATATCACGGGTTGAAGAAGCAGGATCTGATCTTCCGCATCCTCAAAGAACGCACCCGGATGAACGGGCTGATGTTCGGAGAAGGCACGCTGGAGATTCTGCCGGACGGATTCGGTTTTCTGCGAAGTCCCGACTATCACTATCTGCCCTGCCCTGACGACATCTACGTCAGCCCCAGTCAGATTCGACGCTTCGGCCTCCGCACAGGAGCGACGGTGGCCGGACAGATTCGGCCGCCCAAGGAGAACGAACGTTACTTCGCGCTGCTGCGAGTGGAAGCCATCAACGGCGAAGATCCCAATCTGCTGACGAACAAAGTCTTCTTTGACGACCTGACTCCGCTTCATCCGGAGCGCAGACTTCGTCTGGCTGACCAGGCCGAGCATCTGAGTACTCGCGTCGTGGACCTGATTGCTCCAATCGGGATGGGTCAGCGCGGCCTGATTGTGTCTCCTCCACGAGCTGGCAAGACGGTGCTGCTGCAGCAGATGGCCAGTGCCACATTGAAAAATCATCCGGAAGCGTACGTGATCGTGCTGCTGATCGACGAGCGTCCGGAAGAAGTGACCGACATGGAACGTAAGTTGAAAGGCCGCAACTGCGAAGTGGTCAGCAGCACGTTCGACGAACCCACGTCACGCCATATTCAGGTGGCCGAAATGGTGATCGAAAAGGCCAAGCGCATGGTCGAGTATGGCCATGATGTGATCATCTTTCTGGACAGCATCACGCGACTGGCTCGTGCGTGGAATACCGAGATCCCGAATTCAGGCAAGACACTCTCCGGTGGAGTCGACGCGAATGCACTACAGCATCCCAAGCGATTCTTCGGCGCTGCTCGATGTGTGGAAGAAGGCGGCAGTCTGACCATCATCGCGACAGCTCTGGTGGACACGGGCAGTCGGATGGATGAAGTGATCTTCGAGGAATTCAAGGGCACCGGAAACACGGAACTGCACCTCGACCGCCGTCTGGTGGAAAAGCGAATCTGGCCGGCGATCGATGTGAATCGTTCGGGCACTCGGCGCGAAGAACTGCTGCTGAACGAAGAAGAACTGCGACTGACGTGGATTGTCCGTCGGGTGCTGAACGACCTGAGTCCGGTCGAGGCTATGGAATTGCTCACCAACCGAATGCGTCGCACGAAGTCGAATGAAGAGTTTTTGCTGACGATGAATCTGGGATAAGTGTGCTTCCGATGCGGGTGAAGTGACGAGGAGAGGGCCCGTCATCCGGCCTTCGGCCACCTTCTCCCTGCGAGGGAGAAGGGACACGAGTGCACAACTTCAGAAAATGTGAACCAGGAAACTGACGGGGTTTCACAGACGACTGACTTAATCAAACTGAAGATTACATTAACCATGCCGACTGAACTGCACGGACAATTGAACGCTGCTGACATGACGTTCGCGATTGTGGTGTCGCGATTCAATGATCTGATCACGAAGCGTCTGCTGGAAGGCGCGATCGAAACCGTCGTGCGACATGGGGGTGATGCGCAGCGAATCACGGTGGCCTGGGTCCCGGGATCATTTGAGATTCCGCTGGCAGCGCAGAAACTCGCGCGGTCCGGAAAGTACTCGGCTGTCATCTGCCTGGGAGCCGTGATTCAGGGATCGACCAGCCATCACGAATACATCAACAGTCAGGTGGCGGCCGGCATCATGAGTGCCGCTCGGGAGACGGGAATTCCTGTGACGTTCGGTGTCATCACCTGCGAATCCATGGAGCAGGCTCTCGATCGTGCGGGAGGCAAAGTCGGCAACAAAGGACATGAAGCGACTCTGGCCGCCATTGAAATGGTCAACCTGCTGCAGAAGATCCCGAGTGCAAAGTAACCGCACAACAGAGAGAGTGGCCGGACGACAGCGAAGTCACCGGGCAAAATCGAAAGTGACAGGGGCATGAGCGAACCTGCACTGAAAGCTCGTCTGAGTCGATCCATTCGGCGTGGGCGCATCCTGACATCTCCCGCGCAGCTGGCGGGATATGATGCGGACGGACTGGGATACAAGACGTATCGACCAGACGCAGTTGTCATCCCGGCCGATGCCGACGAACTGACGGCACTGCTGCGAGATTCCGCGTCGCTGGGTGTTCCGATCACGATTCGCGGTGCCGGGACGTCGCTCTCCGGCGGCCCCGTGGCAGCTCAGGGCGGAGTTGTGGTTCACACCTCGGCGCTGAAGAAAGTGCGGTCCATTTCGCGCGAAGGGTTCTGGTGCGAAGTCGAATGCAGCGTGGTGTTGAATTCACTGGACGCTCAGCTTCAGCCGTATGGGTTGTTCTATCCGCCGGATCCTTCGAGTGGTTCCGTGTGTACGCTGGGTGGTAACATTGCGATGAATGCTGGCGGAGCCCACTGCTTTCGCTACGGAGTGACCAGCAACTATGTTCTGGGCGTAGAAGCCGTGCTGCTGGATGGCAGTGTGCATCGCTTTGGCGGACCAGCCGGAGGACGCGGACCGTGGCGTGAAGACTGGAAGCGGCTGATGGTGGGATCCGAAGGCACTCTGGCCGCCTTCACTCGATTCTGGCTGCGACTGCTGCCGCGACCAGAGAAAGCATGGACCTATCGAGCCACGTTTCCGGATCTGAAATCTGCCGAACGCGCCATTCATGCTCTGTCAGCCCACGCATCGTTTCCGGTCGCCATTGAACTGATGGATCCTCGCTGTGTTGCGATGGTGGAAAACAGTCCGATGGCTGTGGGATTGCCACAGGATGCGTTTCTGCTGGTGGTGGAGATTGATGGACCGCCGGTCCTGGTGAATGCTCGCGCGATGCCGGTGACTGACCTGCTGCGAGAATGCGGTGCTCTGAACGTCGAATACAGCGACGATGAAGAGCTGCGGAAACGACTGTGGAAAGCCCGGAAAGTGGCGGGCGGTCTGATGGGCCAGATCAGTCCGGACTTCCTGGTTCAGGATGCCGTCATTCCCAAACGAGCCCTGGCGGATGTTCTGCAACTGGTGTACGACGAAGCGGACGCCGCAGGCGTGCCGGTGGTCAACGTTTTTCATGCGGGCGATGGCAATCTGCATCCCAATTTTCTGTTCGATTCCCGCAGGCCCGGGGAGCTGGAAAAGGTCGAAGCAATCAGCAAGCGACTGATGCATCGCGTGATTGAACTGGGCGGGACGTTGTCCGGCGAGCACGGAATTGGCAACGACAAAACAGCCTACATGCCGCTGGCTTTTGGTGAATCGACACTGCGTCTGCAGCTGGCCGTGCCGGCCGTGTTCAATGCCTGTCATCAGCTGAATCCTCTGAAGGTCTTTCGAAATCGACGGTTCGGCCTCAGTGAAAGTTCAGCAACGGTATGCGAGGAAGGCACTGAGCACCTGAGTGTGCACCATCCGCCCGGCCAGCCAGCAGCGACAGGCAGCGAACGTCCGTTGTTTGAAACATTTCTTGATGAAGTCGATGGTGTGCTGTGCCTTCCGTCCACTGCCACCGCAGTGGACATGTATCGCCTGCTGGAAGCACATCAACTGCGGTTTCCGCTGCTGCTGGATGAGTCGCTTTCGCTGCGAGATCAGTTTGCGTCGACTCAGTATGCTCCAGCGTCATCTCGCTTTGGCCCTTTGTGTGACAATATTCTGGGAATGAACTGGCGGCTGCCGACAGGACAGATCGTCCGAATTGGCGAGCGAGTCGTGAAGTCGACCACTGGTTACGACCTGTTTCGATTTCTGCTGAATGCCCGCAGTCATTTCGGAGAACCCGTGGACTATGTCGTACGACTGCGGCCGGACTGTGGCGGCAGTTATGTCTTCACTCTGACCGGGGCGATGGCACAGCTTAAGCAGGTCGCCGCTGCCCTGCTCTCCACCTGCTGGATGCACTGGTTTGATTCGATTCAGCTGATTATCGACGGCCAAAATGACGCCTGTCAGTTGCAGATCTGGCTGAATTGTCCAGCGGCAGAGTTCGCGGTTTATGAATCAGAAATCCAACGGCTGGCGGATCTGCATCGTCTGAGTATGACATCAACATCTGTCCTGCGTCCGCCGCTGGCCGGTCGGCCGGATTTCATGCTGAAGACTACTCCAGATCGGGTCATTGACCTGGCGACTCGGATCGCACACACGACTGACACGACGTGTCATGCCCTGTGTTACAACGGCGTGATTCATGGTTATCTCAGTCGAATTACTTCAGACCGCAGCTCGGAAGTGATCTCGGAAATCGTCAAACGTTTTTCCGATGAACTGCTGGCCATGGGCGGGGAATGGCAGTCCGTGCACCTGGATTCAAAGGCAGACAATGCGGTTGAATCGACCTGGCTGAAACTGCTGACACAGGAATTCTGCAGATCATGACATCACAGGAATGCGCGGAAGCAGCCTCGGGAACACAAAATTCATTGCCAAATGGTGTGCCTGCCGGCTCGCGTGATCTCCTGACGAGCTGCGTGCATTGCGGGTTGTGTCTGGAAGTCTGTCCCACTTACCAGTTGTCCGGTGACGAGAATAATTCTCCTCGGGGACGACTGCGTCTGTGGCGTGAAGAAGCGGATGGGCGACTGGCAGTTGATCCACTGACAGCCGAATACACAGAGGAGTGTGTGGGGTGTCTGGCGTGCGAATCGGCATGTCCGGCGAATGTTCCGTACGGGGAAATCCTTGAGCAGACTCGTCATCAGCATGTCCATAGTGGCAGAACCCGGACACCGCTGCGGCTGAAGCTGGCCGCCGCTCTGGCCGCTCGCCCGGCGTTATTCAGTCTGGCAACGACTCCGCTGCGGATGCTGCGACGATGGAATGCGGTGCCGCATCCGTTTGTGTTTCGTGGATCGCCTGCGATCAGTCTGTCGACTCGACAATACGCCAGACAGTTGATGCAGCGGTATCGGCCTACAGGTCCCCGAGTCGCTTTGCTGACAGGGTGTCTGATGGAAGCCGCCTTTCGCGAAATCAATTTTGCGACGGTTCGAGTTCTGATTGAGAACAACGTGCAGGTTGTGATTCCGGAAGATCAGACATGCTGCGGAGCCATGCACGAACATCTGGGACTGGAACACGTTGAGTCGCTTCGAGAGTGCAATCGCAATGCGTTTACTGCGAAGGATGTTGATGCCGTCGTCTGCAACTCTTCGGGTTGCGGACTGGCTCTGGGAAAGTCGCTCAGTCCGCAGATTCCCGTGCGTGATGTGCTGGATTTTCTGGGTGAGCTGAAACCTGTGCATCGGGAGCGAAAGGCTTCTTCCGTCCGAGTCTATGTGGATCTTCCGTGTCATCTGATTCATGGACAGAAGGTGCCCGGCATCCCTGCGTCTGTGCTGGATGCGACTGGTTATCAATGGGAACTGGCTCCTGGAGCCCGCGACTGCTGTGGATCCGGCGGAGTTTATAACCTGCAGAAGCAGGAGAATGCTCGTGAGATTCTGGCTCGGAAGTCCGCCTTTTTGAACGATGCTGCCGGAGACCCGGTG